>LXNI01001941.1_pt1 | contig 15831 bp, 14 predicted proteins | sample 809091 | NCBI WGS metagenome assembly LXNI01 (sample SAMN04870527, study PRJNA318959) | sponge metagenome | biome: 01000161; feature: marine sponge reef; material: water | host: Sarcotragus foetidus | place: Greece: Milos, Mediterranean Sea | collected 2013-05-29 | depth 5-7 m | reverse complement strand
AACCATTTTGATTCATGCTATAGTTAATCTTCCGAACTCCTGTAACTTCAACGAGATAGGGTAATACTGGTGAACGACAAGGCGCCGCCGAGCACGGCTATTTGCGGGTTTGACGCTGACAACATACTGATTCGCGGGAAAAATCTCGTGAGTGACATCATGGGCAAGTATTCATTCACGGAGTTGTTCCTGCTGCAGGCGCTGGGTCGGGAACCTACGGCCCGGCAATGCCGCATCGTGGACGCGGTGATGGTGACCATCATGGAACATGGACTGGTGCCTTCGGCGCTGGCTACCCGCTTGACGCATCATGGCGCGCCGGAGTCGTTCCAGTGCGCGGTGGCTGCCGGTCTGCTGGGGGTGGGTGATCGTTATGCCGGCACTGCCGGAGAGTGTGGGGCGCTGCTGGAAGCGATCGTGGCCGCGCCGGAACCGGAGCGGCAGTCCGTAGCGATGGAGAAGGTTAAAGCTCATCGGCAGATGCGCCGACCCGTTCCCGGTTTCGGCCATCCTATTCATCACGGCACGGACCCGCGTGTTGAGAAACTGCTGGAGATTGCGGCGGCGGCGGAGATAGACGGGGACTACGTCAAGGCGATGCGTTTGCTTGAATCCTGTCTGCAGAAGGCGCTGGACAGACCCCTGGTGATTAACGTCAGCGCCGCCATTGCCGCGGTGCTGGGTGAAGCCGGGGTACCGGCCGCGATGATGCGCGGGGTGGTGCTGACCGCCCGCTGCGCTGGTCTGGTGGGCCATCTGTTCGAAGAAATGAACAACCCGATTGCGGACACGCTGTGGGTTGACGGCAAACAGAATATTGAATACCAAACAAAATGCAACTCCGGCCGGGGACAGACTTAAGTCTGTCCCCTTATAGACTCGGCATGCTTGAACCTGATGTGGGTTGACGTCAGCGGCGGCCGGTTGTACCTGGAGCAGGCGGGGGAAGGAACACCGTTACTGCTGATGCACGGCTGGACCCTGGACCACCGTATGTTTGCACCGCAGATGTCACCGCTCAGTGAGCGCTTGCACGTCATCACCTACGATCGGCGCGGGTTTGGCCGCTCTGACGTGACTCCGGACCTGGACCTGGAACTTGACGACCTGGACCGCATCGCTGACGCCTTGTCCCTGGATACCTTGCACCTGCTGGGCATGTCCCAGGGCGCGCGGCTGGCGTTGCGCTATGCCGTAACCAGGCCGCAACGATTACGCTCCCTGCTATTGCAGGGCGCGGTGGTGGACGGGCTGGTCGTCGACGGGCCGGAGCATGAGACCATTCCTTTCTTCGACTATGCGGAACTGGTGCGCACCGGACAGATCGAGGTCATGCGCCGGCGCTGGTCACAGCATCCGTTACTGGCGTTGCGTCCTGGGCTTGACAGTGCCAGACACCTGCTTGACGACATCCTCAACGATTACAACGGCGCCGACCTGCTCGATTTCTCGCCGGAGATGTTTGCCACGTCTCTGGACGTGCCCGGAATGCTTGCCCGGTTTCCGGCGCCCACCCTGATCCTTACCGGCGCAATGGAAACCGTCCGGCTGCGCGCGCACGCAAAAAAACTGCTGGAGTTAATCCCCGACAGCCGGGAGTTCGTGTTTGAACACAGTGGCCACCTGAGCAACATGAGCGAACCGGCGTTATTTAACGAGCAGGTGATGAGATTCTGCGCGGGGGTTGACGAGGAACTGTAATGACCTGCATAGCGCCACGCGCGACGTTGTTTCGTCGCTGTGCATATCAGTGGGATGATGCGCTCTTGATTGAGTGCACGAGTACCGGGTAGCGGCGTAATTCCTGTTCGATTTTTTTGGCCGCTGCCTGCAGGTGTGGCAGGCGCGTGGTGATCATCTCCTCCTGGTTGACCCGAGTGGTCGCGGTGGAACAGTTGATCGCCGCAAGGATCTCGCCGTCATTATCGAATACCGGCACGGCGACGGAGACAATGCCGTAATCCAGTTCGTCCTGGACGGAGGCAAAACCCTGGCGTCTGCAGCGCGTCAGGATTTTTCGGAGTTGTGTCCTGGAGGTCACCGTCTTGTCGGTAAGTTTCTCGGGCTTGATCCGGCTCAGGTAGTCTTCGATGTAAGCATCGGCCTGGTGGGCGACCAGCACCCGGCCCAGGGACGTCGGGTAGACCGGAAAGCGCGTGCCGAAACCGGCGCCGAGCCTGACCATGCGGTTGGTGGAAACATGCACCAGGTATAAAATATCAAGCTGTGACAGCACTGCCAGCGAGGTGCTGTCCCCGGTACTGTCACGCACGTCCTGGAGGTGCGGGCGGGCAATCTCTTCCAGGTTGACCGAATCCAGGAACGCGGAAGCGAAACCTGTCACTTCAGGCGTCAGCAGAAACAATTTGCCTCTCTTCCCGACATAACCCAGTTCCACCAGGGTATTCAGGCACCGCCTGGCGACGGCGGGGTTCAGGCCCGTTGCCACAGCGACTTCACTCAATGTCATTTCCGGGTTGTCCCCGGTGAACGAGCGCAGCACCGACAGCCCGCGCGCCAGGGTGCTGAGGTATTCGCCGTCTTTTTTCGGCTTGTCTTTTTTGTTGTTCATGGTCTGAAACTGTCAGCAGCCTGAGGACGCGGGTGGGGCCGTTACGTAGGGACGGATTGAAATCCGTCCCCGGACAGGTTCCGGGTGGGCACGGGCAGGGTCGAGACGGTGGTTTCAATCCAATCCTCTGTTTCGCGGATGATTTGCGCGGCTTTCTTGCCTTCTGATTGTATGGGCGGGCCGATGACCATGCGGATCCGGCCGGGCCGTTTGAGAAAGCTGTTGCGCGGCCACAGGTAGCCGGCATTGTGTGCGATGGGGACCACCGGACAGCCGGACTTCTCAGCCAGCATGGCGCCGCCGGGATGGTATTTCTGGCGCACACCCGGTGGCAGCCGGGTGCCTTCCGGGAACACCACCACCCATAATCCTGCGTTCAACCGTTCCATGCCCTGACGCACGATCTGTTTCAGTGAACGGACACCCAGGGAACGGTCGATGGCGATGGGCTTCATGGCCGCCAGTCCCCAGCCGTAGATAGGGATATGCAGCAATTCCCGCTTCAGTATCCACACCTGGGGCGGAAACAATAACTGGATCATCAGGGTTTCCCAGGCGGACTGGTGCTTGCACATGATGATCGCGGGCTCATCAATAATGTTTTCCCGCCCGGCAACGTCCGCTTTTATCCCGCAGGTCACACCCAGCCACCACAGGTTGAACCTGGCCCAGTTCGCTACCAGGCGAAACCTGAGCGGGAAGGGTACTGCCAGCAGCAGCAAGGTAATGGGGACCGCAATGAGGGTCGAGATTGCCATTCCCAGCAGAAACAGCGCGGACCTGAACCACCGTAACAGGCCGGGCCCGGCGCGCTCATCCATAATCGGCAAGCAATACGGCAGCAGCCTGGGCCAGATCGTCATGGACGGGGATGTTGTCCGGGATGATGCCCTCGTCCAGTTGCCTTTGCCCTTTGCCGGTTCTGACCAGGATGGGGCTTGCGCCGACGGCCTGCGCGGCCTGTATGTCACTCAGCCGGTCGCCGATGACGGGCACGCCGGACAGTGGCGTATGCAGCCTTCTTTCAATTTCCCGGAACATTCCCGGCGCGGGTTTGCGGCAGTCACAGCCTGCGTCCGGCCCGTGCGGACAGAAGAAAACGGCTTCTACCACGCCGCCGTACTGGGCCAGGTGAGTGTGCATTTTCCTGTGGATCCGGTTCAATTCCTTCAAGGTGAACTTGCCCCTGGCCAATCCGGACTGGTTGCTGGCGACGACCGCGTGGTAGCCGCTTTGATTAAGCCGGGCGATGGCTTGCAGGCTGCCGGGCAGGGCCTGCCATTCCTGTTCCGACTTGATATAGTCGTCGGAATCCCGGTTAATCACACCATCCATGTCGAGGATGATCAACTTCATTGCAGTCTTGAGACGTCGGCTGTCGCCAGGAACAGTTGTCGTAACCCGTGTAACAGGGCCAGCCGGTTGTGTCTTAACGCCGTATCCTCACACATGACCATCACTTCGTCGAAGAAGGCGTCCACGCCATCCCGCAAACCTGCCAGCGCGGTCAGGCGGGTGATGTAGTCGTTTGTCGCGCCCTGCAGCTGCGCCTGACACACAAGCATTTTCTCATGCAGCGCCTGCTCCGTTTTTTCCACCAGCAAGGCCTGGTCCGGGCCGTTCCCGCCGCTGAATTGCGCCTGTTTCAGGATATTGCGGATGCGTTTGTTGGCGCTTACCAGGTCCTCGGCTTCCGGCAGGCGCAGAAACTTGCCTACGGCCAGCACCCGCAGGTTGAAATCATGCGGCTGCGTTGGCCGGCACGCCTGCACCGCATCAAACACGCCGGGAGCGGCCCCGTTATCCAGGTAATAACGCCGCAACCGGTCCAGCATAAAGTCAAATACTGCGCCGGTCACTGCCGCAGCATTCACGGAGTCCGGAAAAGTGCCGGCCGCGTGCGTCAGGCAGGCTTCCAGGTCCAGCGGCAGGGCACATTCAATCATGATGCGCAGGCACCCGAGGCCGGCGCGGCGCAGGCCGAAGGGGTCCTTGGCGCCGGTGGGGCCTTTACCGATGGCAAAAATCCCGGTCAGGGTATCGAGTTTGTCCGCCAGCGCCAATGCCCGGCCGGTGTCGGTCTGCGGTAACGCGGCGCCGGCGTAGCCGGGCATATATTGCTCTTGCAGCGCCTGGGCGACTTCCGGGTGTTCACCGCTTTCTTCGGCGTAGTAACGTCCCATCGTTCCTTGCAGTTCCGGAAACTCGCCGACCATCTCACTCAACAAATCGCATTTGGCCAGGCGGGCTGCGCGTGCGACCCGGTCCGGCGCAAATCCCAGTTGCTCTGCAATATACCTGCCCAGGCTGCCGATACGCGCCGTCTTGTCCGCAAGCGTGCCGAGTTGTTGCTGGAAAATCACCTTGTCGGTCTCGCCCAGATACTCAAGCGGCGCCTTGCCCGGAGATACGTTGGCGGATGCGGTGCCCGCGCCGCTTGACGCCTGGGTTTGCAGCCTGGCGCGATCCCTCTCCCGGAAAAATGCAGCATCGCTCAAGCGTGGCCGGATGACCCGTTCATTGCCGCGCTTGACCGCGTCGGGGTCGGCGCTGTCGATATTGGCGATAGTAATAAAGTTGGCGGTTAACGCGCCGGTGTCCGGGTCCAGTACGGGAAAATATTTCTGGTGCGACTGCATACTGGCAATCAGCACTTCCTGTGGGAGTTGCAGAAATTCGGCATCGAATGTCCCGGTGACGGCAACCGGCCACTCCACCAGCGCGGTGACCTCGTCCAGTAACGCCTCATCGATCTGTGCCCTGCCTCCACAGTCATGCGCAATATCGGTGGCGGCCCGTTTAATCTGCTGTTTCCTCTCCTTGAAATCCGCAATCACGCGCCCTTCATCCCGCAACCGGGTTAAATATTGCCCGGCAGTGCCCAAGCTGAGCGCCTGCGGATGGTGAAAGCGATGCCCGCGGGTTTCCCGGCCCGTTGCCATCCCCAGCAGCGTCGCGGGGATGACGTCTGCTCCAAACAGCAACACCACCCAGTGCACCGGCCGCACAAACTCAACGGCGCCGGCGCCCCAGCGCATACGCTTTGCAACAGGCAACCCGGCCAGCGCCTGCTCAATGATGCCGGGCAAGAGTTCAGCGACGCCGCTGCCTTGCACCAGGCTCCGGTAGGCAAGCCAACTGCCCTTGTCGGTGTCCAGGCGGGTCAGTTCCTCGACCGCCACGCCACAGGAGCGGGCAAACCCCTGGGCGGCTTTGGTGGGATTGCCGTCCTGGTCATACGCGGCGGCGACGGCCGGCCCGCGCCGGGCGACCTGTTTATCCGCCTGGGCCGGCGCAAGGTTCCGCACCATAACGGCAAGCCGGCGCGGGGTGGCATACCAGGCGTGGTCCCCGTGTTCAAGGTCTTGTTCCTGCAAACCCCGGTGGACGGCATCGGCCAGGGATGCGGCCAGCCTTGCCAGGGACTTCGGCGGCAATTCTTCCGTGCCAATTTCCAGCAATAAATCTTTTTTCTCACTCATGGCTGCCGCACAACGGAAATCCCAGCTTTTCCCGCTTGTCGTAATAGGCCTGAGCCACTGCGCGCGCGCGGGTTCTGACCCTGAGGATGAAACGTTGCCGCTCGGTGACGCTGAGCGCATGGCGGGCGTCCAGCAGGTTGAAGATGTGCGATGCTTTCAGCACCAGTTCGTAGGCGGGCAGCGGCAAGCTGTCCTCCACCAGCTTCAGGCACTGCGCTTCACATTCATCGAACCAGCGGAACAGGGCGGTGGTATCCGCCTGCTCGAAATTGTAGGCCGACATTTCCACCTCGTCCTGGTGATGGATAGCGCCATAGGTCACCGGGCCGTTTGCTCCATCTGTCCAGATCAGGTCGTAAACGCTGTCAACGTTCTGCAGGTAAACGGCTATCCGTTCCAGGCCATAGGTAATCTCACCGGAGACCGGCTTGCACTCCAGTCCTCCGGCCTGCTGAAAGTACGTGAACTGGCTGATTTCCATACCGTTCAGCCAGACCTCCCAACCCAGCCCCCAGGCGCCCAGGGTGGGTGATTCCCAGTTGTCCTCGATAAACCGCACGTCGTGGGTCAACGTATCGATGCCCAGGTGTTGCAATGATGTCAGGTAGAGTTCCTGGATATCGGCAGGCGAGGGCTTCAATATCACCTGGAACTGGTAGTAGCGTTGCAGGCGGTTCGGGTTATCGCCATAACGCCCGTCGGTAGGCCGCCGGGAAGGTTGCACGTAGGCGCAGCGCCAGGGTTCCGGGCCGATTGCGCGCAGAAACGTAGCCGGGTGGAACGTGCCGGCGCCCACTTCCATATCGTAGGGTTGTTGTATCACGCAACCCCGCTCTGCCCAGAACGCCTGCAGGGACGCAATCAGTTGCTGGAACGTCATTGATTACGAGTATCAGTTGATGAACATAAACAAGAAAATTACCATGCATCTTAACAGGATAGAAATAAAAAAGCCGCCCTTTCGGGCGGCTGACCGACTGCCGGCTATAGGGGGGTGAGCCGGCAGCAAGGAGGGTCTGGTGACTGCTTATTTGCTTTTTGCAGCAGTCCTGGCAGCCGTTGCAGTGATGGGCGCTTCCTGCTTGAGCGTGTCGTTGACGACCTGTTGCACCTTGTCGGTGTAGCTCACACCCAGTTCCAGCGCAGACTGGCCGTCCTTGACAAGACGCTCGCCCAGGGATTTCACCACCTCGGCCTGCTCGGTGAAGTACTTCTTCAGGCCATCAACGTCCTTGATGTCGGCTGCGGCTTTCATCTGCTCAACGCCCAGCCTGGCGGTGTCGTTGATTGACCTGAGCTGGATGTCCAGCAGCTTCTCAACGTTTTCCAGGGCCAGGGTGTTAATCTCCCGGACGGGTTCAAGGTATTTTGCGGCTTGTACATTCATGGTTGCTATCTCCTGTGATTTAAGTGGATGTTGCGTTGCATCATACACCCGCTATTTGTGCAGTGCAACAGGAAATTGCGATTTTTTTGAAAAAAATTGTAACTTTTTTTGTTATTATTTATAAAACAAGGAGTTATGAATGAATATTTTTTGAAAAAGTTGTGTTTTGATGCTGTTTTGGCATAGATTTATCCGCAGATGACGCAGATGGTTGTTGTAAATTCCGGGGACAGACTTAAGTCTGTCCCCGACCGGAGCTACATTTTGTCGGGTTGTGCAGAACCCTGATCATGAGGGTTCTGTAAAAAATATCTGCGTTAATCTGCGTCATCTGCGGATGAATCCGTACCCCCTGTGGCTGCTTCCGGTGCGCGCACCAGGTCTTCCAGGGTCTGGGTGTACAACTCCACCTTGGAGGTGGCTAACTGGTAAGCCCAGCCTTGCAGCAAGCTGTTCAGGGTTGCGGCTTCCTGTTCCGGGGTCAATTTGGTTTCTTCCTCTGCGCCTGCTTCATCATCAGTGGTCTCCGCACTGTCCGTAACGCTTTCCTGCGCGCTGAAGGAAAATCTCGCATAGAATTGCTCGTCGCTTTGCACGACCTCGATCTGCGCCGTCAGACCATCGAACGCGGTCACGTCAAGCACGGAAACCGGGCTGGAGAAATCGATATTGTCTGCTTTTCTTACGCCGTCCACGTACACGTTCTCAAGGACGGTGGCCATGCGGCTGATCAGGTACTCGGATGCCTGTTCCTTGCCGGCCGGGATATCCTGTAATGCCAGGTCGTCCGTGGATTCATCCCGGTTCAGGTTTATTTCCACTCCGCCGGCCGGACGCAAGCGCACGGCCTTGACCCGGTCTGCTTCGATATTGATGATGTCCCGCTTGATCCACTGGATGATATCGGCGCTGATCGAGAGCCTGCCTTCCACCAGCAAGGCTTGCTGCTGATCAGGAATGCGCACGTACAGGCCCGGCGCGCTGACGGCAGATTTGCTTCTCCTGGTGTTGCCGACAACCAGTCTGGCCAGTTCATCCTCGGCGCCGGCCAACGTCAACATGGTGGACGTTGCACCCCGGCTGTCGATATCCTCCACGCCCAGCCGCTTGTAGAGTTCGGGCTTGTCGGTCTTTTCTGCGATGACTTTCAGGTCTGAGACAGCCAGCGCGGTTGCTTTCACCTTGTCAACCAGCGCGGGATAATTATCCGCCTCAGCAATACCCCAGTTGCCGGCCACGCGTTGCACCGTCAAGGTGTTCTGGTCATCCTCAACCACCAGCCTGCTTATATCGTTAATGCGTTCGGCAAGTTCCGGGAACAGCGCAGTTTTTTCCCTGCTCGTCTCGGGCGCCCGCTGCTGGCTGACGATCACTGCCGCAATGACGACCACGGCAGTCAGCGCGGCGGCTATGGCATACCTGTTCTTCATCATGCTCGAACACGCGCCCGCCGCAGGCCCGCTACCAGGGCCAGTAACGCGATCAGCAAAGGTATCAGGCCGATATTGATGAATTTGAGTTGCGTACCCAGGCGTTCGATATTCTTTTGCAGTTCGTGTTGTACTGCGCGCAGTTCCTTGCGCGTGCTGATCTGCTCAAGCCTGAATTTTTCAATCTCGTCGGCCTGTTCCTGGCTCAGCAACAACGCGCCCTCCCCGCCTTCCTGCTGTAACTGGGCTATCTTCTGTTCGGTCTCCTCCAGGCGGGATTGCAGCGCCTGTTCCTGTTCACGGAAGCGCGCTTCCGCATCCCGGCGTATCTGTTCGACCACGGTAAACGGGCGGGAGAACTCACCCCGGCTGCGCAGACTGATCAAATCGGTATTGCCGGCCAGATTATCCAGGGTGTTGACGACAAAATCGCCGTTGTTGGCAATACTCTGGGGAATCTGCACCCCGAAGAAGTTCTGCATCCGGATCCAGAAATGATCCGCGAGGATGTCGGTATCGCCCACCAGCACCACGTCAATTCTACCCTCCTTGACGGTCTCTTCCGGCGCCGCGGGGTCGTCTTCCTCATCCTCTCCCGGCAAGCCGTCCGGATAAGCGCTGGGCACCGTGCCGCTGATCCTGGCGGCGAGTACCAGGGCCGTATTTTCCGCGGCAAAATTGGCCAGCATGACGTTGGGGTCGCGCTGGAAGAAGATCAGGTCCCGTTCCATCTTCATGGAGTCCGTGGTGGTCTCTATCAGGGAGGTCAATGTGACGGCGGCATCGTCCTGGCGCTCGATAATGCCTGCCGTGCCCATGTGCACCTGGTTTAACTCACTGGTGCTGAAGTCCTCGCGATTGAGGTTCTGCTCCCCTAGCTGCAACCAGGGCAGGTAATTGGTTTCCTGGAGGCCGCGCGCGCCCTGGGTCTGCACGCGCATGGCCAGGTTGATGTCCGCCGCGAGCTTGCTGGTATCGACTTTCAGGCCCCAGCCTTCCAGCATCACGTTCAGGTTGGAAGACAGGTCCGGCATCACGTACGGGTTGGCCGGGTCGGGTTCCGTGGGGTCACCTTCCGCCAGTGGGTCCACGAACAGCATGGCATGGCCGCCACGCAGCAGGAACTGGTCAATGGCGAACCGCGCTTCCTCGCTGAAATTCTTGGGATGAACCACCATCAATACGTCCACGTCTTCATCAATGTAGTCCGCATTTGCGCCAAGATTGCGCACCTCGAAGAATTCTTCCATGACACCAACGATGGCCCAGCTTTCCTGAATGCCGCGCGCCGGGTCGCCGAACAACGGCAGCGCCGACATCACCCCGACGACGCGCTTTTCCGGATTGGCAAGGTTGTAGATCAGTTTGGTGACGTCGTATTCCAGTGCATTTTCCCGGCTTGCCTGGAAGAACGGGATGGTGGCTTCATCATCCGTGGAGTTGACCCCTACCAGTCCGAAGTAGGCCCGGTCACCCGCGGCATTGACGGAGATTCCATTCAGGCCGCTGGCCACGGCCTGGTCTTCTTCCTCGGAGAAAGGCTCCGGTTCAATGACGGACAGCCGGATCATACCGTCCGATTTGGCCGCATACTCTTCCAGCAAGTCGCGCACCCGGTTGGCGTAATTCACCAGTTGCGGGAAGTCTGCCATACTCTTGCGGGACAGGTAGAAATCCAGGTTAACCGGCTCGTCCAGGGAAGTAATGATGTTGATGGAGCCCGGTGACAGCGTGAACAGTCGGTTTTCCGTCAGGTCCAGACGCACACCGGTGAACAGGTTGTTGCTGATGGTAATCAGCGCCACCGCCAGCGCCGCCGCCAGCAGAATGCCCGAACCCGATAACAGATGTTTATACTTCATATCCGTCCCTCACGCAGCCTTGCGGGAATCGATCACCACAACGTTGGCATACAGCCAGAACGAGATCAGCGTCAGGTAATAAATCACGTCGCGCAGGTCGATCACGCCTTTATTGATGGAATCGAAGTGGGTCAGGAAACTGAGCGAGGAAATCACGTCCACCAGAGCCTGGGGCGCCCAGCCCTGGAAGAAATCCAGCACCAGCGGGAACCCGCTCAGGATGAACAGGAAACAGATCACGACACTGATCACGAAGGCGATGACCTGGCTCTTGGACAGGGCGGAGATGCACGAACCGATGGCCAGGAAACCGCCGGCCATGAGCAGGCTGCCCAGGTAACCGGCCAGGATGACAGTATTATCCGGGTCGCCCAGGTAATTGACGGTAATCCACATGGGAAACGTCAGGACCAGGGCCACCGCGGTAAAACACCAGGCAGCCAGGAATTTGCCCAGTACCGCGTCCGCAACGGTAATGGGCAAGGTCATCAGCAGTTCTATGGTGCCGGTCTTGCGCTCTTCCGACCAGAGCCGCATGGAAATGGCCGGTATCAGGAACAGGTAAAGCCAGGGATGGAACCGGAAAAACGGCTCCAGGTCCGCCTGGCCGCGCTCGTAGAACGCACCCAGGTAAAAACTGAAGATGCCGGTCAGAAACAGGAAGATAATGATAAAGACGTAGGCAACGGGTGTGTGAAAATACCCGTACAGCTCCCGTTTCATTACCGCCTTGATATTGTTGTTCATAATCGGGTTGTTCATGACTGGCCCGCCTCGCCCTGACTGGCATAGAACCGGCTGGTGATGGCGCGGAACGCATCGTCGTAGTCATTCTGCCCGGACTCGGCCCTGAGTTCAGCCGGCGTGCCGTCAAACAGGATCTGTCCGGCGGCAATGATGATCGCCCGGCTGCACACGGCGTCCACCTCTTCCAGGATGTGGGTGGAAATAACGATGGCCTTCTGCTCAGCCATTTCCTTGATCAGGCTCCTCACTTCGTGCTTCTGGTTGGGGTCCAGCCCGTCGGTGGGTTCGTCCATGATCAACACGTCCGGGTCGTGCAACAGCGCCTGGGCCACGCCCACGCGGCGCTTGAAACCCTTGGACAAGGTCTCTACCGTCTGGTTCAACACACCGTCCAGATGCACCAGGTCGACCACCCGGTCTACCCGCTGCCGTTTTTCCGATCCCTTGAAGCCGCGTATCTCCGCCACAAATTCCAGGAACCGCCTGACCGTCATCTCGCCATAAGCCGGCGCGCCCTCCGGCAGGTAGCCGATAGACGCCTTGACGCGGATGGGGTCGGTCAGCACGTCATGGCCGTTCACCAGCACGGTGCCGTCGGTCGGCTCCAGAAAGCCGGTAATCATCTTCATGGTCGTGGACTTCCCCGCGCCGTTGGGCCCCAGAAAGCCCAGCACCTCGCCGTGCCGCACGGAGAAAGACACATTCCGCACCGCATGAATAGGTCCGAAGCGCTTGTCCAGCCCCTTGACCTCTATCGCCGGTGTATTGTCATTAGCTGACATAATCAATATTCAGTTGATTCTTTCAATTTTCGGGAATTAATACCGATCAGGCAGAAAACCTGTGAGAAGCGATATTCTCCATATTTATCAGTTTCAGTCAAGTAGTAACAATCGGAATGATTGATCACAGGTGAGCGGGAGAGAACCACTCCTGCGCAAGCAGGAGTCTATCCGTACCAATGGCTCACTCTATTCTTGTCCTGTCCCTGCAGGATTTCACTAACCTGCGGGCCTCTTCAGCCGGTACAAGGCGGAGATGTCCTCGTCGCCATAGCCCTGTTCCATCAGTTGTTCGTACTGGCTGAGGGTGGTATCAACCAGCGGCAGGGAAAGCTTGCCCGCTTCCCGCGCCATGGCCTTGCAGATGCCCAGGTCCTTGTGGTGCAGGTTCACCTTGAAGCCGGTGGCATTATCGTCCACCAGCATGGTTTTGCCGCGATGGTCCAGGAACCAGTTGCCGGCGGCGCCCTTCGCCACCACGTCCACCACCTTGTCCATATCCAGCCCCATGGCCTCGCCGAAGGCCAGGGCCTCGGTCACAGCCTGGTTGACCCCCGCGCACATGATCTGGTTCACCGCCTTGCAAGCCTGACCGCTGCCGCTGGGACCTATCAACGTAATGGTCGCGGCTATCGAGCGCAAGGTATCTTCCACCTTTGCCAGCGCGCCAGGGTCACCCCCCACCATCATCGCCAGCGTACCGTTCCTGGCCCCTTCCACCCCGCCGGACACCGGGCAGTCCAGGAACGCAACCTTCTTTTCCGCCAACATCCCCGCAGCCTGCCGCGCGCTGGCGCTGCTGACGGTGGAGGTATCCACCACAATCGCGCCGGCAGCTACGGCCAGGCCAACCTGCTCCACCATCTCCAGCACGTCCTCATCCCGGGACACGCACAGCAACACCAGGTCACACTGCGCCGCCAGCGCCGCCGGCGAGTCAAACAGGATGACCCCACTACGCTCCACAATGTCTTCCGCCTTGCTGCGAGTGCGGTTCCACACCCCATGCAAATACCCCGCCTTGTGCAGGTTCAAGGCCATCCCACCACCCATGGCGCCCAGGCCGATTACTCCGGTTTTCATTTGGATTTACCTCCAAACTCTCATGATCAGGGTTCTGAGCGCCCCGACGCAATGCAACTCTGGACAGAATGTGTCCGTCCCCTGATTCCATCAGCATGCCACGAATGCAATCCAAGGGGATTGTAGCGTATTCCAACCTGTATTTCTCACAGACTCAACACTTGGCTCCGGCCTGGTTATATCAGGATAATTCAAAATCAGAGTTTGAACTATCCTAATATTATTGGTAGAATCCAGGGTTATGATCTATCGCGACCTGACTTTGGAAATAATCAAGGCAGCAACCCGGGCGCCAGCCATAACGCTGACGGGACCCAGGCAGAGTGGCAAGACGTTGTTATGCAAGGCACTATTTCCAGACCACCCGTACAGAACGCTTGAGGACCTGGACCAGCGCGCGTTTGCACTGGAGGACCCCCGAACATTTCTGGCACAATTTCCAGATGGCGCAGTCATTGACGAGGTGCAACGCGTACCCGGACTGCTATCGTATCTACAGGGTATCATCGATAACAACCCTGCGCCCGGACGTTGGATACTCAGCGGTTCACAAAATTTGTCCTTGCTGGAATCGATCAGCCAGTCACTGGCAGGACGAACCGAGGTGCACCAGCTATTACCACTGACCTGGAGTGAGATCAGTCGTTTCGCCAAGTACCCCAAACGCCTTGAAGATATCCTGTTCAGCGGTGGCTATCCCCGCATATTCGATCGTGAGCTTGAGCCACCTGCCTGGTTACGCTCCTATGTCGCCACTTATCTTGAACGGGACGTTCGAATGCTGGGTAACGTGGGAGACCTGGTGACATTTCAACGCTTTGTCGAGCTATGTGCCGGCCGCACCGGACAACTGCTGAACTATTCCTCCCTGGCCAACGATTGCGGCATTTCCCAACCGACCGCCAAAACCTGGTTCAGCATTCTGGAGGCAAGTTTTATTGCTTTCCGCCTGCCTGCGTTTAGCTTCAGATTACGTAAACGTCTGGTAAAGATGCCAAAGTTGTATTTTTACGATACCGGACTGGTCTGCTGGCTACTGGGAATCCGTGAATCGCAACAACTCCTCACACATCCTCTACGCGGCGCCATTTTCGAGACCTGGATCATATCGGAAATCCTGAAACATCGTACCAATCAGGGCGAAACCCGAGGACTTTCATTCTATCGGGACAGCAACGGCGCTGAAGTTGATCTGATTATTGAACAGTCTGATGGTATGACGCTGCTCGAAGCCAAATCCTCCGCAACCCCGGCAAAAAGATTGTTTGACAGTGTCAGGCGAGTGCAACGGCATTTCCCCGATGCGCCATCGCCGGAATTGACGGTAGTTTACGGTGGCGAGGAATTTCAACAGCGTGCAGAAGGCCGGCTGATACCGTGGCGGATGCTGCGCGTAACGGCGCTGCCTGATGCCGGTGCCGTCGTGCGGGTCAGTTCGGGGGGGCATCCGCTCGCGTATGCCGACATACTTGCGTTATTCCCAAACAAAACCTTCAAGTCCGCACAGACAGATGAACACGGCGAGGCGAGACTTGATTTGCATTCCATTCATCTTCCAATGACGGTGTTCGTGACTGCCAACGGGTTCGGGGCACACTTGCAGCAGAACTGGGTGCCCGCCGAGCAGGTACTGCATATCAATTTATCTCCGCTTCAGAGTGGGGGGTCGGTAATTTTTCCAATGGGAACAGGCCACATCCCGGGTTTGTCAGGGCGTTTGAATCCCATACGGGATACGCACGACAGGACCTATCTGTACGCTGATAACATCGCTATCAATGGGGGGCAACAACAACCGGTATCCTTTCAACCGGGAGGAGAAATACACCTGGCTGATGCTGATGGCGGGGAGTTGCAGGCTCGCGTTATCGAGCTCATAGGGCGCGCAGCGCTGGTGGAGTATCGCCAATGTCCTGTGTCAACTGCGATAAGCAAAACGAAGAAACATTGAGGTCTCAGGGGTGGCGTGTTTTAATAATTTGGGAATGCGAGACGGGGAAACCGGAAATGGTTGAACAAAGACTGGCGGCGGCAGTCCGTGCTGATTGTCAGAGTGTAGCAGCAAAGAACTACCCCTTTTCACTACCACGACCGGCCATCGGGATTGCTGAACCTGACGCTCTTAACCATCCACCGGTGTTTGTTGATGCCTTTGCGGGCTGTGGTGGGCTTAGCCTGGGCCTGATGCGCGCAGGATGGAAAGGCTTTTTTGCAATCGAAAAAGATCCTTTTGCTTTTGAAACCTTATCGGCAAACTTCCCGTCCCCAATGGGCATTTATTCATACGACTGGCCGGATAATATTGTGAAAAAGACCTGGGACATTCATGAGTTATTGTCAACCCGGGAAGAAGCGCTAGCTGCACTAGTGTACCGTATCACAAATAGAGTTAATTATTTTTCGAATGCTGTGCCATGGCAAGTTTGGCACGATGGATCTTGGCCAGAATGTCTTCCCCCTTCGCCTTCCACTTGTACGGCTTGGGC
>LXNI01001940.1_pt1 | contig 15837 bp, 12 predicted proteins | sample 809091 | NCBI WGS metagenome assembly LXNI01 (sample SAMN04870527, study PRJNA318959) | sponge metagenome | biome: 01000161; feature: marine sponge reef; material: water | host: Sarcotragus foetidus | place: Greece: Milos, Mediterranean Sea | collected 2013-05-29 | depth 5-7 m | reverse complement strand
TTCGCGATTACTAGCGATTCCGACTTCAAGGAGTCGAGTTGCAGACTCCTATCCGGACTACGAGCGGTTTTTTGGGATTCGCTCACCATTGCTGGGTCGCAGCCCTTTGTACCGCCCATTGTAGCACGTTTGTAGCCCACCCCGTGAGGGCCATGATGACTTGACGTCATCCCCACCTTCCTCCGGTTTGTCACCGGCAGTTTCCTTAGAGTTCCCGGCATTACCCGCTGGCAAATAAGGACAAGGGTTGCGCTCGTTACGGGACTTAACCCAACATCTCACGACACGAGCTGACGACAGCCATGCAGCACCTGTCACCCGGTCCCGAAGGAACCTTTCCATCTCTGGAAAGTACCGGGGATGTCAAGGGGTGGTAAGGTTCTTCGCGTTGCATCGAATTAAACAACATGCTCCACCGCTTGTGCGGGCCCCCGTCAATTCATTTGAGTTTTAACCTTGCGGCCGTACTCCCCAGGCGGAGAACTTATCGCGTTAGCTGCGCCACTAAGCCCTCAAGGGGCCAAACGGCTAGTTCTCATCGTTTACGGCGTGGACTACCAGGGTATCTAATCCTGTTTGCTCCCCACGCTTTCGCGTTTGAGCGTCAGTTTCAGTCCAGGAGGCCGCCTTCGCCACTGGTGTTCCTCCCTATATCTACGCATTTCACCGCTACACAGGAAATTCCACCTCCCTCTACTGAACTCTAGTTTGTCAGTTTGAAACGCAGTTCCCAGGTTGAGCCCGGGGATTTCACATCCCACTTAACAAACCGCCTACGCGCGCTTTACGCCCAGTAATTCCGATTAACGTTCGCACCCTCCGTATTACCGCGGCTGCTGGCACGGAGTTGGCCGGTGCTTCTTCTGTGGTTAACGTCAAGGGGCGGCGCTATTAACGCCGACCTTTTCTTCGCCACTGAAAGTGCTTTACAACCCTAAGGCCTTCTTCACACACGCGGCATGGCTGCATCAGGCTTTCGCCCATTGTGCAAGATTCCCACCTGCTGCCGACCGTAGCCGTCTGGGCCGTGTCTCAGTCCCAGTGTGGCTGATCGTCCTCTCAGACCAGCTATGGATCGTCGCCTTGGTAGGCCATTACCCTACCAACTAGCTAATCCAACGCAGGCTCCTCCGACAGCGCGAGGTCTTCCGCTACGGCCTAAGCCGCCACGGCGAGATCCCCCGCTTTCATCGACACCCCAAGGGCACCGGTCGCATGCGGTATTAGCTCGAGTTTCCCCGAGTTATCCCCCACTGCCGGGCAGATTCCTACGCGTTACTCACCCGTCCGCCACTTTACTCAGCCCCGAAGGGCCTTTCTCGTTCGACTTGCATGGTTGAGGCCTGCCGCCAACGTTCAATCTGAGCCATGATCAAACTCTTCAGTTTTCAAGCAAAGCCGCCCATCCCCGTACCGAGCCCGAGCGTCCCGACTAGCGGACCGCACGGCGGCGAGGCTGGACAGCCAAAAGGTCTGCTCGTGGCTTAGCATCGAGCGCCCACACGAATGGCTTGTCTTCAATTCTTAAAGAGCGCCCCGACGCGACCGAGGTCGTGAGGGGCAAGGGGGGCGTATCTTACGCCCGGCATCCGGTCTGTCAACGCCTTTTTGGTGCTTTCGACGTCCCGCCGCAACTTGAGCTCCTGGTGTCGACAATCACCATGTGCCAGTTCTTCCGGCCGCGGCGCACGACGTGGTAGCGACCGTGGAAGGCATTGCCGGCCTCCAGGCGCATTCCGGCGTCCCCGACCACCTCGCCGTTCAGACGGACGCCCCGACTCTGCACCAGCCGTCGCGCGGCACCGTTCGAGGGCGCGAGCCCAGCCGCCGTCATCGCGTCAAGCAGGCCCGTGCCTGGCGCGACGGTGCTCACCGCCATGCCGTCTTGGGCCAGTTGCGCGAAGTCCTCCTCGGCCAAGGCCCCGATCTGGCCGTCGAACAGCGCGGTCGTGATGCGTTCGGCCGCGGCCACGGCGGCGGCGCCATGGACGAGACGCGTTACCTCTCGAGCCAGCGTGCGCTGCGCATCACGCCGTTCCGGGTGCCCGCGGACCGCATCGGCGACGGCCTCGACCTCGCCTTCTTCGAGCAGCGTGAAGCAGCGCGCATAGCGCACCACGTCCGCATCGGGCGTGTTCATCCAGAACTGGTAGAAGGCATAGGGGGACGTGCGCCCGGCGTCCAGCCAGATCGCACCGGCCTCGCTCTTGCCGAACTTCGTGCCGTCCTGCTTGGTGATCAGCGGATGGGTAAGGGCATACGCCTGGCGCTGCAGGACGCGGCGGACCAGATCGACGCCGCTGACGATGTTGCCCCACTGATCACTGCCACCGACCTGGACCGTGCAGGCGTATCGGCGCGCCAACTCGAGGAAGTCGTAGGCCTGCAACAGCATGTAGCTGAACTCCGTGTACGAGATGCCGGCACCGTCCCGGTCAAGGCGCGAGCGCACCGAATCGCGTTGCATCATCGCGTTGACGGAAAAGTGCTTCCCGACGTCGCGCAGGAAGCCGATGACGTCCTGGCCGCGCGTCCAGTCGAGGTTGTTGACCACCAAGGCGGCGTCATTGCCTTCAAGGTCGATGAACCGCGACACCTGCCCGCGTATGGCATCGACCCAGGCCTCGACCGTGCCGGCATCGTTCAGCGCACGTTCGTCCGCACGCCCGGCGGGGTCGCCGATGAGCCCCGTCGCGCCTCCGACAACGGCGATCGGCCGGTGGCCACGCAACTGGAACCGGCGGAGCATCAACAACGTCACCAGGTTGCCGACCTGGAGGCTCGACGCGGTTGGATCGACGCCCGCATACACCGTGCGCGAGCCGCTTGCCAGGTGCGCATCGAGACCTGCCCGAGCGGACACCTGGGCGAGCAGCCCTCGTCCCTCGAGTGCGCGAAGTAACGAAGCCATGGGGGAGCGACGGGTTCGACGACCATGCACCATAGCAGTGCCCAGGGGTTTCCATCAATCCCGGTTTCGTTTAATAATCGACGCTCGCCTGCTTCGAGAGCACTTTGGGACGGGCGTTACTGGCTCAAAACAAGGGATGCTCGTCGGATCGTGGCCGCGCCTCCAAAGATACACGCCATCGTCGTCGTAGGCCTATGCACGGTGTTGCTGGGCATCGCTCTCGCAGGCCGAAGCCAAGACCAAACCGAAAACGCTGGCACCGTCGCCCCCCCGGCCGAACCCGCCAGACCCGACCTCACCGCGGTCGCGTCCGCCCCGCCCGCGCCACCACCCACCTTGCCGACGCCGAACGGCTTCACAGCGCCGGTGCAATCGGGGGACAACCTCGCGAAGATCTTCGATCGCCACGGCTTCCACCCGCGCGATCTGCACCTCGTCGTTCATAGCGGGCCCCATGGGAGACGCCTGGCAGCGATCCGGCCCGGGGCCGAGTTCGACTTTGCCGCGGACGAACAGGGCAACCTGCAACATCTGACGTATCGGCCGGATCGCTTGCAGAGCCTCGAGTTCCGCCGCATCGGGGACCGTTTCGAAGCCACCGAAACAGTCCGGGAACCGGACTACGAACGCGTCTACCAAGCCGGCCGGATACATGCCGACCAGTCGCTCTTCACCACCTGCAAGGACCGGGGCTTCAGCGACAGATTCGCGATCCGCCTGGCCGAGGTCTTCCAGTGGGACATCGACTTCGTCCACGACGTCCGCCCGGGCGACGAGTTCCACGTCCTCTACGACGAGCGCCGCATCGACGAGGAGTTCATCGGCTACGGGGAGATTCTCGCTGCGGAGTTCGTCACCCGCCGTCGCTCCTACCAGGCAGTGCGCTACGTCGACGCCGACGGCGTAGCGAGCTACTACAACCCGGAAGGCAGCACCATGCGCAAGCGGTTCGTGCGCACGCCGCTCGACGCCCGCGTCAGTTCCCCGTTCAATCTCAAGCGCGTGCATCCGCTGTGGCAGCGGGCCATGCCGCATCGCGGGATCGACTACGCCGCGCCGCCCGGCACTCCGGTCAAGGCGACCGGCGACGGCAAGGTCACTACCCGCTCGCGCACCGGTCCAAACGGCAACTACATCGTCATCCAGCACGGCGACCGCTACCAGACCAAGTACCTGCACCTTTCCCGCTTCGCCGGCAATCTGAAGAAGGGACAGAGGGTCAAGCAGGGGGACGTGATTGGCTACGTCGGCGCCACGGGCTGGGCGACCGGTCCACATCTCCACTACGAGTTCCTAGTCGACGGCGTCCACAAGAATCCCAGCACGGTCGGCCTGCCCGAAGCCGAGCCAATCGCGGACGCGCTACGGGAGGATTTCCTTGCCGCCACGACGCCGCTGCTGACCGACCTCGAAGCTCGCAAGGACCGCTACCAGATCGCGTTCCAAGCCGCACGTCCCTAAGGGCACGCGCCATTGAAATACGTCGGCGCCATGACCGGTACCAGCATGGACGGTCTCGACGTCGCCGTACTCGAGACGGGCTCCGCCACCCCGGCCATCATCGCGGCGTCCACCGTACCCCTGCCAAGCGACCTCGCGGAGGCGCTCGCCGGCCTTTGCGTTCCGGGAGATGACGAAATCGACCGCCTCGGCGCTGTCGACGCCGCCCTTGGCGAGTTCATCGGCCGATCCGTGCTCGACTGCCTGGCAAGCTGGGGCATCGCGGTCACCGACGTGCGCGCCATCGGTTCCCACGGGCAGACCGTGCGCCACCGCCCGACCGCCAAGCAGCCGTTCACCCTGCAAATCGGCGATCCCAACCGGATCGCCGAGGTCACCGGCATCGACACCGTCGCCGATTTCCGCCGCCGCGACATGGCCGCCGGTGGCCAGGGAGCGCCGCTCGTGCCGCTGTTTCACGAGGCGCTATTCCGCCACCATGCCCGCCACCGCGTGGTGCTCAACATCGGCGGCATTGCCAACGCAACGATGCTGCCTGCGGACACGACCCCGGTCACCGGATTCGACACCGGACCCGGCAACGCGCTGCTCGATGCGTGGACGCGGCATCGCCGCGGCGAGCCATACGACCGAGACGGCGCCTCGGCCGCCGAGGGCCGGGTCATCGAGCCCCTGCTGGCGGTTCTTCGGCGCGATTCGTTCGTCCTTGCGCCACCGCCGAAGAGCACCGGCAAGGAGACCTACCACCTAGGCCATGTCCAGCGCGCCTGCCAAGACGCGACCCAGGCCCCCGACACGATGGACACCGCGGATGTGCAGGCGACGTTGGCCGAGTTCACCGCTTGGAGCGTTGCATTCGCGCTACGCCATTGGGGACCCGGTTCGGGCGACGTCGTGGTCTGCGGCGGCGGCCGGCACAATGCGGACTTGATGGACCGGCTCGGCCGCCATCTCGGCCGCTTCAGCCTTGTCGCCAGCGACGATCTGGGCGTCGATGGCGACGCGTTGGAGGCTGCCGCGTTTGCGTGGTTCGCGTACCGCACGCTCGCCGGCAAAGCGAGTAGCGCGCCCGATGTCACGGGTGCGAGGGGCGCCCGGATCCTCGGGGCGATTCATCCCGGGTGATCGTCTAGCGGGGCCGCGCCCCAATCCAGGCGGACCGCAAGCGGTCCGACACCCGCCAAGTTCCGACGGCCAGAGAATGCAACCCGACTGCGAGGCTAAACGGCGGTCACGCAAACTTGGCGGCCTCGCCCGGATCGAGGCGGACCGCAAGCGGTCGCGGACGGCAGATCGTTCCGCGGCGTCCGCGCCCGAAGATCAGATCGCGAAGGAGTTGCCGCAGCCGCAGGTTGAGGAGGCGTTGGGGTTCGCGACGATGAACTGCGCGCCGGAGAGGTCCTCCCGGTAGTCGATTTCCGCGCCAGCGAGGTACTGGTAGCTCATCGGGTCGACGATCGCGGTCACCCCGTCGCGGACGATCACCGCATCGTCGTCCGCCACGCCGTCGTCGAACGTGAACCCGTAGGAAAACCCGCTGCAACCGCCGCCGGTGATGAATACGCGCAACTTCAACGCGGGGTTGCCCTCGTCGTCGATGAGTTCGCGTACCTTGTCCGCGGCACGCGACGAGAATCCGATGTTCGCGGCGTCCATGGGCACATTATAGACCGCATGGACCGCGCATAGGCCCTCATAGACCCCGCAGGCATGCGTCGCGGAGGTCGCGGTTATAGTACGGTCGTACGAACCGCGAACAGGACACGCGCTGCTACCCCGCCTCGCCGTCAAGCGCCCCTCCCTCGACTTCCTGCGTCGACAGTTGGCGGGCGTCGAGTCGTTGCCCCCGCTGATCCTCCTTGCGATCGCCGCCGGTCTCCTGACCGGCGTCGTCGTCCTGCTCTTCCGCGCCGGCCTCGAAGGCGGCGCGTGGCTGACCGGTCGTTCCGACGCGGAGAGCTTCGAGGGCTTGGGCCCGTGGACTGCGTTGCTGATGCCCCTCGTCGGCGCGGCGGTGCTCGGCTTCATCCTGAGTCGGCTGCCGCCGGATTCCCGGCGCTTCGGCGTCGTCCACGTCATGGAACGCCTGTCGCGGCACCAAGGGCACATGCCGCTGCGCAGTGCGATCTACCAGTTCGTCGGTGGGATAGCCGGCTTGACCGTCGGCCTGTCGGGCGGCCGCGAAGGGCCTGCCGTGCATCTCGGCGCCGCCACATCGAGTCTGCTCGGCAACGCCGTCCGACTGCCGAACAACAGCATCCGGACCTTGGTCGCCTGCGGCTCCGCCGCGGCCATCGGAGCCTCCTTCAACACGCCGATGGCCGGCGTCATCTTCGCGATGGAAGTGGTGATGATGGAGTACACCATCGCCAGCTTCATTCCGGTCATCATCGCGTCGGTCACCGCAACCGTGGTGAACCGCTGGTTCTTCGGCGACGTCATCGCGTTCTCGGTCCCCGAGACCGAACTGCGTTCGCTGCTCGAGATCCCCTACATCACGCTCGCCGGCGTCGCCGTCGGCCTGGTCGGCAGTGCGTTCATCCTGATGGTGAGAACGATCGCACGCTTCCAGGTGGGGCCGTTCTGGATTCGAGCCACGGCCGCCGGCGCCGTGACCGGACTCGCCGCCATGGTCGCGCCCGCCGTACTCGGGGTCGGCTACGACACGGTCAACCAAGCCTTGCTCGGCCAGCTGGCGTGGACGGCGCTCCTGGTCATCCTGATCGCGAAGACCGTTGCATCGGCCACCTGCGTCGGGGTCGGGCTGCCGGTGGGGATGATCGGACCGACCCTCGTGATGGGTGCCATGCTCGGCGGTTTGCTCGGCGTCATCGGCAACGCATTCGCGCCTGGTCTCGCCTCGGAACCGTCGTTCTACGTGATGCTCGGCATGGCCGCGATGATGGCCGCCGTGCTGCAGGCGCCGCTTGCGGCGCTCCTTGCCGTCCTGGAGTTGACGGCCAATCCGGCCATCATCCTGCCCGCCATGCTGATCATCGTCGTGGCATCGCTTACCGTGACGCAGTTCGCGAAGCAGCGGTCGATCTTCCTCACAACGCTGAACGCGCTTGGCCTGCAGTATCCACCCGACCCGGCATCGCAACACCTGATGCGCGCCGGGGCGGCCGGCCTGATGACGCGCAGCCTGGCGCGTGTCCCAAGGTCGGTGAGCGTCCGCGACCTGCGCAGAGCACTCGAGAGTTCGCCAACGTGGCTCGTGATCGAAGAGGACGCTGCGTTCCGCGCCGTATTGAACGCCAACGACCTCGACAACCATCTCGTGGCCCTGGCCGGCACCTTGTCCCCGACGGGCGCGGCAGCGACGCCGGACGAATCCGCAACGGCCGACGACGCGCAGCGGTTCGACCCGCGCCTTGACGCGCAGGTCATCGATCTCATGGAAGTTCCCGGGATGCGCAAGGATGCGGGCGTCATCCACAACCGCGCAACCCTATTGGAGGCGCTGGCCGAGTTCCGCTTCACAGGCGTCGAGGCGCTGTGCGTCGTACGCGGCGAGGCGGATGTCGATGTGGTCGGCGTACTCACCCGCGACGACATCGACCGGTACGCGCAGACGCCGCACGACCGCTGACCCCGACCCGCGATGCGGGACGCCCCGAGCGGCTTGCCGTTCGCGTCCGACATTCCGGCCAGATCAGTACGTCGGTTTGGGCCGGGGGGCTCGCGCATCCGCTCGGCGTGGCGCCACCGGGCCTTCGTTTACAATCGGCCGATTCTCGGCAACCACAGGTAGCCATGCACCGGAAGACCTCGAAGGATCTGTTCGAACAGGCCCTGAAAAGCATACCTGGCGGCGTGAACTCTCCGGTACGTGCGTTCCGCGGCGTGGGCGGCACGCCGGTGTTTTTCACCCGCGGCGAAGGTGCCTGGCTCACCGACGAGGATGGCAACCGGTACGTGGACTACGTCGGTTCGTGGGGACCCATGCTGCAGGGCCACGCTTTCCCGCCGGTGGTGGACGCGGTTCGCGAACAGGCCTTGGCGGGATTGGGGTTCGGGGCGCCCACCCGCGCCGAGATCGCCATGGCCGAAGCCATCACCGAACGGTTCCCCGGGATCGAGAAGGTGCGCATGGTCAACTCCGGCACCGAGGCGACCATGTCCGCGATCCGCCTCGCCCGCGCGGCGACGGACCGCGACAAGATCGTCAAGTTCCAGGGCTGCTACCACGGCCATTCCGACGCCCTGCTCGCCGCCGCCGGGTCCGGACTGCTGACCTTGGGACTGCCTGACTCGCCGGGCGTGCCGGCCGATACGGCCAAGCACACCTTGACGGCACCGTTCAACGACATCGATGCCGTGCGCGAGATCTTCGCCGGCGTCGGCCAGGACTTAGCGGCCGTCATCGTCGAACCGATCGCCGGCAACATGGGCTGCATCCCGCCCGCACCGGGCTTCCTCGCCGCGCTGCGCCAAATCACCGCGGATGCCGGGAGCCTCCTCATCTTCGACGAGGTGATGACCGGATTCCGAGTCCACCGGGGTGGTGCCCAAGCCGCGTACGGCATCGAACCCGACTTGACCACGCTCGGCAAAGTGATCGGCGGCGGCCTGCCCGTCGGCGCGTTCGGGGGCAAGGCCGAGGTCATGGACCGGATCGCGCCCGCCGGCGACGTCTACCAGGCCGGTACGCTGTCCGGCAATCCGCTGGCCATGCGCGCCGGGCTCGGCCTCCTCGGCTCTCTCGACGACGCGTTCTACGACGCCCTCGACAAGACGACGCGGCACCTCGCGGAAGCGATCGCCGCCTCCGCCGAGCACCACGGCATACCGCTGGTCCAGAACGCCGTGTGCGGCATGTTCAGCCTGTTCTTCACGGATGGACCCGTGCGCAGCTTCGCCGACGTGCAACGCGCCGACGCCGAGAAGTACGGCCGCTTCTTCCACGCCATGCTGGCCCGAGGCGTCTACTTCGCCCCATCGGCCTTCGAGGCGGCCTTCGTGTCGGGTGCGCACGACCGGGGCGCGGTCGATGCCACGCTCGCCGCCGTCGACGAGACCTTCCGGGACCTCGCCGCGTGACCTACGACATCTACGGCATCGGCAACGCGCTGGTCGACGCCGAATACGCGGTCGACGAGACGTTCCTGGGCGACCGGGGCATTGCCAAGGGGCACATGACGCTGGTGTCCGAAGAGGAGATCGAAGCGCTCGCCAGCGGTCTCGAAGGGCGCGAACACCGCCGCATGTCCGGCGGGTCGGCCGCGAATACCGTCTACGCGGTGCAAGGTTTCGGCGGTCGCGGCTTCTATTCCGGACGCGTCAGCGACGACGAGACCGGCCGGCACTTCCTCGACGACTTGAGAGCCGCCGGAATCGACACCGCCGGCCATCGCCCGAGGATGGGCAAGTCAGGCCGCTGCCTGACGCTCATCACCGCCGACGCCGAGCGCTCCATGACCACCTACCTGGGCGTGTCCGCGACCTTGTCGCCGGACGACGTCAGCGAGGCCGCACTCGTCGCGTCGCGCTACCTGTACGTGGAAGGCTACCTGGCTTCCACCGAGCCCGGCTGCGCGGCTGCCGTTTTCGCCCGCGAAGTCGCGGAGTCGGCGGGCGTGAAGACCAGCCTGTCGCTGTCCGACCCTTCGATGGTCGAGGGCTTCCGCGACGCGCTCGAGGACATGCTCGGCAACGGCGTTACGCAACTCTTCTGCAACGAGGAAGAGGCGCTCGCCTGGACCGGTACCGACCGCCTGGACATCGCCGCCACGGAACTCGGCGACGTCGCGCCGTTCGTGAACATCACCCTCGGCGCGCGGGGCAGTCTTGCGCTGAGCCCCGGCGCGCGCCAGCTCACGCCCGGCCGAAGCGCCGATGCCGTCGACACCACGGGCGCCGGCGACATCTACGCCGGGGCCTTTCTGCATGCGCGCAATGCCGGCGCAGTGCCGAGCGAGGCCGCGGGCTTCGCGAACTTCGCCGCCGCCCACCTCGTGTCGATCCATGGCGCGCGACTACCCGACGTCTCCGCCTACGAATCCCTCCGCAGGGCGTTCACCCGATAGCGGACACCGAGCCGGTCGGTCAGTCGCCACCGCCTTGCAGGCCGTCAGCCGGTCCACTTCCGGGCGCGCCATGCCGAGGATCCGTAGAGAACCGCCGCCGGGTGCTCGCCGAGCAGCGAAGTCCACGTGCACCGAGGACTCGGCCTTGATCGCCTCGGCACCGCGCAACCAGTTCCTCGGGTCGGCATGCGGGTCAGCGCAGGTTGACCGGCAGCATGTCCGCCGGAACGATGCCGTGCAGCGAGATGTCGCAGCGCAGCGCCAGGACCGTAACCCCCGCCCGGGCTGCGCGGCGCAACGCGTCGCCGTAGGCCGGGTCGATCTCGTCGGCAGGCCGCACGGCTCGAATTCCCGAATGCAGGACGCAGAAGACCAGTGCCGTGGACCAGCCCGACCGGGCGAGTTCGGCGAGCGCTTCGGCGTGTCGCGTCGCACGCATGCTCACGGCATCCGGGAACGCACCGGAGTCAGCAGCCTTCAACGTGACAGTCTTCACCTCGATGTAGGTCTCGCCCGCCAGCAGGTCGAAGCGCCCGCGCTGGCCGCCCCGACTTGAGGCTCCCGGAATGGGCACTTCCCGTCGAACCGGCAGTCCGGCGCGAAACCCCGGCAACAGGCCGCTCTCGAGAGCTTCCGCCACCAGTCCGTTGGCCCGTGCCGTGTTGACCGCGATCAGGTCGGCATCCGCATCGCGCACAAGCTCAAGGGTGTGCGCGTATTTGCGGCGCGGGTTCGCCGCCGTCGAGTACCACACCGGACTGCCCGGTTCCGCGCAGCCGGTCATCGCTCCGGTGTTGGCGCAATGCATCGTCAACGTCCCTCGACAGGTCCGAACGTCGGCGAGAAAGCGCTTGTAACGCCGGATCAGCGTTCCTGGACGCAGACAAGGCTGGAATTCGACCGGTCTCTCCTCCCCTGAACGGTGCGCGGACGTCGTCCGCATTCGGGCCATTTCGCATGGTCGATGCGGGCCGGGAGGCCCGCGTACCACGAGCGGTTCATGCCCTGCCTGCGTGACCGCGGCGCAGGCTCCGCAACGCGTCGCCGATGCGCTCCATCCCCTTCGCGATGTCGCGCTCGTCGACCGTGTAGGCGAAGCGGACGTGTTCATCGGCACGGAACATTCCGAAGTCCGTGCCCGGCGTGACCGCCACGCCGAAGTCCTCGATCAGCCGCTCGCAGAACGTCTCGCTGTCGATTCCCGTCCTGCCGATGTCCGCGTAGGCATAGAAGGCGCCTGTCGGCCGCTGTGCAACCGGCAAGTCCAGATCGGCGAGGCCATTCAAGAGCACCTCGCGGCGCCGCGCGAAGACTTGGCGACGCTCTTCGTGAACGGCCATCGCCTCCGGCTGCAGGGCCGCCAGCGCTGCATACTGCGCCACGCTCGGCGGGGCGATGTAGAGGTTCTGGGCCGCGCGCTCGATCGCGCTCATCGCCGCGGCAGGCGCGACCAGCCATCCCAGACGCCAGCCGGTCATCCCGAAGTACTTCGAGAAGCTGTTGACCACGAAAAGGCCGTCGTCGACGGTCAAGGCCGATTCGAGAAGCAGATCGTCGCGGTCCGCCACGTCGTAGACCAGGCCGTTGTAGATCTCGTCGACAATCACGAACCCCCGGCCAGCGACGAAATCGCTCATGGCCACCAGGTCGCCACGGCGGAGGACACTACCCGTCGGATTCGCTGGACTGCCGAGCAGCAGGCCCGCGGTCCGGGGCGTCCAGGCGTCCTCCAGCGCCGCACGGTCAAGCTGGAACCGGGCCGAGGCAGAGACCGGCACGCGGCGCGCCACCCCGCCAGCGGCCTGGATGAACACGTCGTTGCAGGGATATCCGGGATCCGGCACGAGGACCTCGTCGCCGGGATCGATGAGCACCTGTGCGAGCAGGTTCAGCGCGCCGCTCGCACCCGTCGTGACCGCGACCCGATCAGCCTCCACCCCGTAACGCGCGGCGATGGCAGCCCGCAAGGCCGGCAAACCCAGCGCCTGCGTATATCCGGTTCGCCCTGCCGACAGGGCCTCCATCCCCGCCGCGACCACCGTCGGCGCGGTCGGAAAATCGGGCTCACCGACCTCGAAGTGCACGACCTCGCGCCCGGCCCGTTCGAGCTCGCGCGCCCGCTCGAGAATCTCGACCACGCGAAACGGGGCGATCCCGCCGGTCCGGCGGGCGAGTTTGGCACCGGGCCGCGAAGCACCGTTTTCGCTGGCCCCGGGTGTGCTATTCATCGCTCGCCATCGCTCGCCATCGCTCGTTCGTGTATGGCCATTTGCAGGTGGTTTTGGTAGGTTACGCGCCCCGCCGAATCCGGCTCTCGTGGCCGGAAGCATAGGGCTTGAGCGCAGCGCTTGCGAGCGACCGCCTTCTCCCGCCATTTCGTTAGGGTTCGAATGTGACTCAAGAACAAACATCCGGCATTCTCAACATCAGAGGTTCAAAGCAGATGGCCGCAAACGCGAACTCCGACCAGGCACGGGGCCAGGCACCCAACCGCACCGCGGCGGATTCGCAGTTCGTCAACTTCATTCCCTACGCGCCCGAGGAAGGCGAGGAATACATGAGCGCGGGGCAGGTCCAGCACTTTCGCGCGATGCTCGAGACGTGGCGGCGCGAGTTGATGGAGCAAGTCGACCGGACGGTCAACCACCTGCAGGACGAAGCGTCCAATTTCCCGGACCCGGTGGACCGCGCCACGCAGGAAGAGGAACTCGGCATCGAGCTGCGCACCCGCGACCGCGAACGACGGTTGATCCGCAAGATCACCGACACGCTCGCGCGGATCGACCGCGACGACTACGGCTACTGCGATACATGCGGCGTTGAAATCGGCTTGCGTCGCCTCGAGGCGCGCCCCACGGCAACCCAATGCGTAGACTGCAAGGCGCTCGAGGAGTTGCGCGAACGGCAGCTTCGCGGCTAGGCGGCCCGCGGGGATCCCGCTTGGCAGGCCTTCCGGGTAGCCACGCAAGCCCGTGCCGAGTCGGAACGCGGACGTGGCTGACCGCGCACCGCCATACCGCGGCCGATTCGCGCCGACGCCGTCCGGCCCGCTGCATCTCGGCTCCCTGCTCACCGCGGTGGCTTCGTGGCTCGACGCCCGGGCACAAGGCGGACACTGGGCGGTACGCGTCGACGACCTCGACACCCCACGCGTCGTCCCGGGTGCCGAGTACCGGATTCTGGCATCGCTGGAAGCGCACGGCCTCGGCTGGGACGGACCCGTCGTCCGGCAAAGCCAGCACGTCGAGCGCTACCGTGAGGCGCTTGCCGACCTGACCAAGCACTGCTACGCCTGCCAATGCAGCCGCCGGGATCTCCGCGGCCGGGCGGTCTACCCCGGCACATGCCGATACTCAAGCCTGCCTCGGCAGGGCAACGCCGTACGCGTCCGCGTCCCCACCACGCCCATCACGTTCGAAGACCGCATCCAAGGCAACTACGACGGCGACCTCGCGACGACAACGGGCGACTTCGTCATATGGCGGCGGGACGGCTTCGCCTCCTACCAACTCGCCGTGGTGGTGGACGACGACGCAATGGGCATCAACGCCGTGGTCCGGGGTGCCGACCTGCTCGGCAACACGCCGCGGCAACTCTACCTGTTGCGGCGCCTCGGCCGCCCCGCACCGCACTACGCCCATGTCCCGGTCGTCGTCGAAGAAGGGGGCGTCAAGCTCTCCAAGCACAACGCCGCGACCGCCATCGACGACCGTGCCGCCCGTCACAACGTCGCGAGCGTTCTCGGGCTGTTGGGTTTCGAGGCACCCTGGGACCGCGTCGACGCAATGCTCGACTGGGCACGGCGACGCTGGGACATTGCCGCGCTGCCCGCGCAGACGACTATTTCCGGCTTCACCGCCCTTGCAACGAATACCTCACGGGGAACCTACAGCGCCAAGCAAGCGACAAACGTCGTCGGTGCCACCCCGGGCGCTCGCGTGAGCGCCATTGGGGATACGTTAGACTGCCACGATGATGCGCCTCCTCGTCCTGGAGCGTGACGCCGCCAAACGGCAGCGACTGCGCAACTTGCTCGAAGACAACGGCTTCGAAGTCTTCGAAGCCGCAGCCGCAGCCGGCGCACGCCAAGCTCGGGGCAACCGGGTGCAGACGGTGGTGGCCGACACGCTGTTGCTCGCCGACGATGACCTCATCGCGCTCGCCCATCCCGTCCCGGTGATCCTGATCGCCGACGCACCGAGCGTCGGCCAGGCGGTCGAGTGCATGCGCAAGGGCGCCTGCGACTACCTCGCCTGGCCCTGCGACCCCGAACGACTCGTCGCCGCGGTCACGGCCACCACCTCAGCGTTCACCGGTACCGTCGCCAGCGCCGACGCCCTGTCCGCCTTCGTCGGAGGATCGCCCCCCATCCGGGAACTGAAGGAGCGCATCAACGAGGCCGCGAGAGCTGCCGGCCCGGTTTTCCTGCACGGCGAACCCGGCACGGGCAAGGAGCTCGCAGCGCGCGCCCTGCACAATGCGAGCGATCGACGCTACGCGCCGCTCGTCACCCTGAACTGCGCGACAACGGACGAAGCCGCGATCGAGCCTGCACTCTTCGGCTACGACGCAACGCCCAGCGCGGCGGACGGCAAGAACGGATTGATCGACGCCGCGCGCGACGGCACATTGCTCATCAAGGAGATCGACCTCATGCCGATCGCCGCCCAGTCGCGGCTGCTGCACCTCCTCGACCCCGATGCCACGCCGACGACCGACGACTCGGCGCCAGCCGTCGCCACGACGGCCGTGGCCGTTCGGGTCGTGGCGACGTCGCACCACGACCTGCGGCAACTCACGGCCAACGGGCACTTCCTCGGCGGCCTGCTCGACAGGCTCGGCCAGACCACGTTGCATGTCCCGCCGCTGCGCGACCGAGGCGACGACGTCGTGCAGATCGCGCAGAACGTCCTCGACCGGATCGCGGCCAGGCTCAACAAGCCGGCCGTCGGGTTCTCCGCGGGCGCTCTCGCGGCGCTCTGCAACCATCCTTGGCCCGGCAACGTCCGCGAGCTGAAAAACGCGGTCGAGCGCGCGGCGGGACTGTGCGATGCACCCGCCATCGACACGGACCTGCTGCCCTTCGACTTGCCCGAAGGCGGCGCCGCAACCGACCCGGCGCCCGCGACCACGGGCAGTCTCGAGGACTTTTTCGTGAGATTCGTGCTCGCCAACCAGGACCAGTACACCGAAACCGAACTTGCAAGCCAGCTCGGCATCAGCCGCAAGAGCCTCTGGGAACGCCGTCAGCGCCTGAACATCCCCCGGCGGCGAACCCGCAAAAGAGGGCCGAGACGACCGGCGGCCGGACTGCGTTAGCCGCGGCCTCACGGCACGCGGCCGCGTTAACCGCTACAATCCGCCGCTGTCCCAAGCACGCGTGCCCGCCCAACGCCAAAGTCCTTGCCAACGCGGATCGACGACTCCCGCCTCGAC
>LXNI01001939.1_pt1 | contig 15841 bp, 9 predicted proteins | sample 809091 | NCBI WGS metagenome assembly LXNI01 (sample SAMN04870527, study PRJNA318959) | sponge metagenome | biome: 01000161; feature: marine sponge reef; material: water | host: Sarcotragus foetidus | place: Greece: Milos, Mediterranean Sea | collected 2013-05-29 | depth 5-7 m | reverse complement strand
GCCCCACTGCCTCGATAACGCTCACATGCTGATAGCCTGAACGGGCCGGGAAGCGGCTGCCGAAATCTGCCATCAAGGAGTGGCGTTCGGTGCCGTTGGTGACCCCGGAGAAAAGGGTTCGCGTAACAATCTCGGTGGGGCCGGGTTGGGGCGGGTCGGGCAGTTCGAACTGCCTGGTTACGCCCAGTTTTGGAAACTCAATACCGATATTTTTCATTGTTCCACCCCGATTTAATCAGTAATGTGCTATCAGTCCGCGAGCGTTCCGACTGCGCGCAGCAGTGTCTCCTGTACGAGAAGGTCGTGTTCAGGCAACCGGTCCGGCGCTTGTTGACCGGCAATGGTGCGGAGAAAGGCCGCTAGTTCCTGTTCGTAGAGTTGCTGGCGTGAGCGGCTTTGAAAATGGATCATCTGCGCACCGGCCGCGTATTCTTCGGTAGCCTCTGCCAGGCACAGGCGGATCTGTGAACCCGGTTCAAACGGCTCGACGATGATGGCGCTGCCAGCAGTGCCGTAGACCTCGTAGCGGCGGGCCGTCGGCTGCGTTTCCATGGCCGCTATGTCCACCATTGCCATCGCCTGGTCGAACTCGAAAACGCCCAATGTGTTGTCGGCGAACCCTTCAACGCGCTCTCCTGTACCGTAATCGTCCGTCCGCAGAAAGCAGGTAGATTTGTTGGGCTTGCCAAGCACCCAGATGATCTGATCGAGCATGTGGCCGGCCAGCTCGTAGAAAATGCCCCCGCGGTGCGCGTTAATCTGCCTGCGGCGGGCTGCAGGGTTGTTGGTGGACATCTGGGCGCGGATTGCGTAGATCTGGCCGAGGAGGCCGCTCTTGGCCCATTCCGCGATCCGATGAAAACCGTCGTGGTAGCGCAGCATATAGCCCATCTGAATGAGCAGGTTCTTCTCGCCGGCCGCGGCAACAACACGCTGCCACTGTGTCCAGTCGTCTCCGGGAGCCTTGTCGTACCAGACGTGCTTGCCTGCCGCCACGATTTCCTCGGTCTGGTCGAGGCTCTCGACGTTCAGCCCTTCGGACGCTACCGCGACAATGGCAGGGTCGGCGAGCATCTCCTGCGCCGACTTGAACCAATGGACGGTCGCAAAACGGGTATCGGAATCTGCGAACTGCGCACGGCGTTCGGCGTCAGGCTCAAAGACGCCGACAAGTTCAACATCGCGGTTGGCCTGCATGGCTACTATTTTGCCTTCGGCATGTGAGTGTTTTGTACCGTATTGGGCCATCTGGACAGGCATGGCAACTCCTTGGCGGGCCTGAATGGAGACTTTACGAACTGCTGAATGGCGTGCTGCGAACCGACTTTCGAACTGCAGACCTACCCTCTCGAATTGAAGCGGAAATCGCCTCTATGTGGCCTGCGTGTCGCTCATGTTCTCCCCGGCATTCACCACTACCGGGGCGCTCAAGTCGCCAATCTCTTCAACGCCCTGGAGGTCCAGTTCATCCTGGAAGTGGCAAGCACCGAAGTGGTCTGCGGCACCGGAAAGGGGGCGCAGCACCGGCTCTTCCTCGGCGCAGATTGGCTGGCTGTATGGACAGCGGGTGTGGAAGCGGCAGCCGGTGGGCGGATTGGCGGGATCGGGAAGATCCCCTTTGGGCAATTCGCGCACAGTTTCCAGCCCAGGCATCGGCAAGGGGATCGAGGCCAGCAGCGCTTCCGTGTAGGGATGAATAGGGCGGACGCAGATTTCAAGGGCGTTGCCCAGTTCGACGATCTTGCCGAGGTACATCACGGCTATGCGGTCGCTGACATGGCGGACGACCGCGATGTCGTGAGCGATGAAAAGCATCGACAGGCTGAGTTGCTCTTGCAGGGTCAGCAGCAGATTCAGAATCTGAGCCTGAACTGAGACATCGAGCGCGGAGACCGGCTCGTCCGCAACGAGGAAGCTCGGCTCGGTGGCCAGGGCGCGGGCGATCGCGATCCGCTGACGCTGTCCGCCGCTGAAGGCATGAGGAAAGCGGCTCTGGTGCGCCGCTCTCAGCCCGACCATCTCCAACAGTTCGCCTACGCGGTCATCGACTGCTTTCCCTCTGGCCATCTCATGAAGCATGAGCGGCTCACCGACAATGTTACGAACGTTCATGCGCGCGTTCAGGGACGAGAGAGGATCTTGAAAGACCATACCCATGGAGCGACGAACGCGCTTCATCTCCTTCTGCGAAATGTGAGTGATCTCTTCAAGCTGGCCGTCCGCGCCGAAGCGGAGACGCCCGGCCGACGGCTCGACAAGGCGGGTAACGAGGCGGCCAACCGATGTCTTGCCGCAGCCGGACTCACCGACAAGGCCGAGTGTCTCGCCCCGGCGGATCGTCAAATCGACGCCGTCTACGGCGCGGACCGTGCCGACCTGACGCCGCAAAAGGCCCCTCAGAATAGGATAGTGGAGCGCGACGTTCTCAATCTGGAGTTGGACGGATCCGTCGTCAACGGGTGGGGCCTCGCCAGTGTCTGACTCCGGCCCGGATTTGGTCAGTTGGATCACGTCGACACTTGGCACGGATTCAGCCTGCGCACCGTCGTCAGAAGGGGCCGGCAGAGTTGTCGCGGCGTCAGGGCCGTGTGGCTCTTCGACGTCGGCATAGAGCCAGCACGCGGTGCTATGGTCGGCGCGCAGCTCGACCACGGGCGGTGTTTCGTCGCACTTGGGCATGACATGGGGGCAGCGGTCTGCGAAGACACAGCCCTTGGGCACCATGGAAAGTTCGGGGACGACGCCCCGCAAGGACTGTAAGTGCGTCTTGGGCTGGCTGAAAAGGCTTGGCATGGACGCGAGCAGGCCCTGCGTGTAAGGGTGGGCCGGCTCTTTGAAAATCTCTTCGACCGTGCCTGTTTCCACGATCTTGCCCAGGTACATGACTGAGATTCGGTCGGCAAGGTTGGCGACAACGCCCATGTTGTGCGTAATGAGGAGCACCGACATGCTCATGCGCTCGCGCAAATCTCTGATCAACTCGAGGATCTGCGCCTGGATAGTCACGTCGAGTGCAGTGGTTGGCTCGTCGGCCAGCAGCAGTTGGGGATGGCAAACCAGCGCGAGGGCAATCAGCGCGCGCTGGCGCATGCCGCCGGAAAGTTCGTGCGCGTAACGATTCATCTGGCCGGCAGGGTTGGGCAGGCCGACAAGGTCAAGCATTTCGATGGTGCGTTCGTAGGCTTCGGCGGGGTCAACGACCTCGTGTTCGAGGATTCCCTCGGTAATCTGCTTGCCGATGGTCATCATCGGGTGAACCGAGCGCATCGGTTCCTGGAAAATCATGGAGACATCGCGCCCGCGGATTTGACGCAGCGCCTTCGTGTCTTTGAACAAGGAGACCGTTTCCGTCATACCGCGGCGAGTACGCAGCCAGATTTCGCCATTTTCGAACCGAGCGGGCGGCGAGGGAACCAGTCCGACGATGCTGCGGATGGTGACGCTCTTGCCGCAGCCGCTCTCGCCAACGAGTCCGACGATCTCTCCGCTGCGCACGTCGAGGCTGACGCCGTTGACCGCCCGCGTCGTGCCGGCAATCGAGCGGAAGCTGACCTCGAGGTTACGGATGTCCAATACTTTGTCGGAATCTGGCGCGTTGTTCATCAGTTTGGAATCGGCATCTAAGTGCAGTCGAAAACAATTGCGAATCAAAAATTGGAATACGGGTCAAGCGCGTCGCGCAGGCCGTCGCCAATGAAATTGAAGGCGAGGACTGTCGCCATAATGAAGAATGCCGGGGCGATCAGCCAGGGCATCTGCGAGAGAAAGGAGACCTTCTGCGCGTCCTGGAGCAGCACGCCCCAACTGATCATCGGAGGCTGGATACCGAGCCCGAGAAAGCTCAGAGCAGTTTCGCCCAGGATAATGCCGGGCACTGCAAGCGTCGCGGCCACAATAACGTAGCTCAGGTTGGTGGGCAGGATGTGGCGGATCAGAATCCACCAGGTCCCGCCGCCGCCCATGCGGGAGGCGAGCACGAATTCCTCAGATTTGACCGCAAGCGTCATACCGCGCACCACGCGGGCCAGGCCGCCCCAACCCACGATCGAAAGCAGGATGGTGATGAGCAAGAAGATGCGAATTGAACTCCAGTGCCGCGGCAATGAGAGCGAAAGCGCCATCCACAAGGGCAGGCTGGGGAAGGAAAGGAGCACTTCGATGCCGCGCTGGATCACGGCATCTACCGCGCCGCCAAGGTAGCCGGATGCCATTCCGATGACGATGCCGAGAATGAGGCTGATGGCCACGCCAATCAGGCCGACCGTGGTTGAGATGCGGCCGCCAAATAGGATGCGGGAGAAGAGATCGCGGCCCTGCGTGTCGGTGCCCAGGAGGAAGACCGGCGAATCCTGCGCGCCGAATAGATGCAGGTCGCTGTCCCAGAAGAGGAAAGTGTACTCGTCTCCGCGCACGAATAACCGCAGAGGAAAGCGCTGGTCCGTATCCTTTGTGTACATGCGCTCCATCGTTTTCGGGTCGCGTGACTGCACCGTGGCGAAGACGAATGGCCGCAGGTGGAACTGGCCGTCAGCGTCGATAAATGTTGGCAGCAGAGGCGGATGCGCGACCTTTTCGAGGAAGCGCGTGTTGGGATCGTAGGGGGCGAAGAAAGGACAGACCAGAGTTACGAGATAGATGATAACGAGAGCGAAGGCCGCCACGACGGCAGCATGGTTTCTCAGGAACCGCAGGTAGATGAGACGGCCATAGGAGACCTGTTTGGTTAAGTCGAAGCGGTCTTCCGCCTCGACTTCGGTCTCAAGGGACGTGACATTTTCAGCAGCGTCTTGCACCACACCACGCTCCTTCTAGCTTTCGAAACGTATGCGCGGGTCGAGCCAGGCCAGCGCGAGATCCGCGAGAAAGTTGCCGATGACGAGGGCCAGGGTCAGGACGACGAGAATGCTGCAGGCGAGGTAGACGTCCTCGCCAAGAAGTGAATCGAGCAACAGCGGTCCGATCAATGGCAGCGTCAGGACGATGGCGACAATTGTTGAGCCGCTGATGATCTGTGGGAACCGCATGCCGATGCTGGAGATAATCGGATTGATGGCGACGCGCAGGGCATGGCGAAAGTAGACCTTGGCGCTGGACAGCCCTTTCATCCGTGCAGTGTCAATATACGGCTCGCCAAGGGTGTCGAGCATGCGGGCGCGCATCACGCGGATCGTGCCCGCCGTGTCGCCCAGACCGACGATGAACAGAATGATCCAGACATGCTTGAGCATATCCACGAACTTGGCCCATGACCATTCAGCGGTCACATATTCGGGCGAAAAGAGGCCGGCAACGGTTGTCGCGCCCAGCAATGTGACGGACAGCAGCAGAAAGACGAGCGCGGTGATAAAACTGGGCACGGAGACGCCCAATAGCGCCAGGAAGGTGAAGGAGTGGTCCCAGGCAGAGTACTGTCTGATGGCGGAGAGCATGCCAATGGGAACGGCGACGATGAACATGAAGACCAGGGTAGCGATGCTGATCCACATGGTCAGGCTCAGGCGCTCGCCCATGAGCTCGCTGGCGGGGCGATTGTGCTGCATGGAGTAGCCCATGTCGCCCTTCATGAGGGACCAGGCCCACTTGCCAAAGCGAATGACCCAGTTTTCCCCAAGGCCGTAGCGCGCCCGGTACATTTCCACGGTCGAGTCAATGACTTTGGGGTCGACGTTTTGCTCGGTCAGTTGCTCGCGCAGCGTGGTGAGGAAGTCGCCGGGCGGGAGTTCGACGATGATGAAGCTGACCAGCATGACCACCAACATGACGATGATCATCTGGATGAAACGCTGCAAAATGTAGGTTTTCATCGAAAGCCAAAGATATATGGCTTGTAGCGGGATCGTGATTCAAGATAACCGACGATGCATGGCCGTCAAAACGCGTTTTGCGGCCCAAAGTGCTGAACCTGACGCCCACCAGCCAATATCCAACTGTGCCATGACGGCGGAACTACGCATGCGAGCAAGAAAGAGCCTTTCACAGATCCACGGGTGAGGCCTACAGGTGAAGATCTGTGAAAGGCTCCGCATTCTACATGATGCAAGACTGTCTATAAGCCGCGAACGAGATAACCGCCAACGAGCAGCGACTGTTATTCAGTCCAGAACCAGGAACGGGGCCAGAATTCCTCGTCTCCCGCGCCGAGCTTCCAGGGAATCTCTTCTTCCCTGCCCCAAATGCCGCGCAGCTTCTTGTTGGCGACGAGAACGTGGGGCACCGTCTGCACCATGCCGATGAACCAGCAGGAATCGGCCATCCAGACGCGACGTTCGTGGATCAGCTCTTCGCGCTCTTCCTCGCTGATGACACTGAGAATCTTGTCTCCCAGTTCGAGGAAGTATTTCAGGTCGTCCGGCGGTTCAACGCCCTGCACCTCATCTGCAGGCAAATCCCTTGTCACCCACCAGCGGTAGGAGGGCGCACCCCAGCGCAGACCAGTGCTGTGCTTGAGGTCGAACATGACGTCGCCGCCGATGCTGGAGCGGACGTAGGCGTGCGAAATGCCCTCTCTCCATTCGGCGATCATGTCGCCGGGCGACGCGACTGTGACGACGGTACGCAGTCCAATTTCGTTCCAGCCCTCCGCGGCGATCTCCGCCGATTCCTGCGCGCCGGGATGCCAGCCAGGAGCGGAACCGAGAATGAAGGTCATGGTTTCGCCGTTTTCATATGTGCGGAAGCCTTCGTCGTCCCTCTCCGTAAGGCCCAGGTCGTCCAGCATCTGTGATGCGGCATCGAGATTGAATTCGACCCACTTGCCATCGATCTCGGGATCAAAGACGCCGGGCAGGCTGAAGCCGTGACCGATTTTACCAAGGCCGAAGTAGGCGGTCTCATTGATGGTGGCCCGATCGACCGCGATAGATAGGGCGCGGCGGAAGTCCGCCTGCTTGAGGAGGGCATCCATGTTGGCATCGTCGGCGTGTGCGCTGAAATAGATTCCCTGCTGGGCCCCCTCAGGCTTGATTGTGTAGATGAAGTCGAGCGTGTCCCCCGCCTGTTCATTGAGGAAAGGAACGTCCGTAACCGAGCCGAGACGGCGCTCCCAATGGGTCTCGCCGGCCACGAGTTTAAGCAAAATAACATCCTTGTCACGTGAGCCAAGCAGGAGATTCTCCATCACTTCGACATATGGCATCTGCTGACCCCAACGGTCTACGCAGTGGAAGTAGTGGTTGCGGTCGAGGCGGGCGAGCTGCCCCTCGGCGTATTCAAGCGGCTTCCAGCCCCAGAGGACCGGGCGCTCAGGATCCTGAATGGTCATCTGGAATGGCAGTCGGTCCTGTACTTCCTTCTGGAACTGCTCCTTGGGATCCTCGTAACTGTCCATCCGGTTGTAGTCGGGATGGTACTTCTGCACATAGTGCGGCGCCGACTGGCTCCACAGACCGGCTTCGCCCCCGGCAACGCCGCGGCTCAGTTCCAGGAACAGGGAGTTTGGGTTGGCGAACTCAAAGCGGACGGTGAAGTCGTCGACCGCCACGATTCTGTCGGTCGTGGTCTCCATCCCTGCCCACCCCATCGGCGCATCGAGATATTCCGAGTGGATGACGTTATCGTAGTACCACTGCATGTCGTGGGCGGTTAAAGGCGTCCCGTCCGACCACTTGTGGCCTTCGCGCAGGTGGAAAGTGAAGCTGGTGGCGTCGTCCGATACCTCCCAGCTTTCGGCCATGTCGGCAACGAATGTGCGGGTATTGTCGGCGGTGTAGCGGGCCAGCCCGAAGGTAGCGAGGCCGTTAATGCCGCCTGCATTGCCGATGCGGACCGTGCCGCCGTATTCGCCCTGCTCCTTCTCCATTGCCACTACATCGTAGTCGGCCCAGACCAGCGGATTCGCGGGCAACCGTTCCTCCACCGGGGGCAGTTCACCGGCGCTGACCAGCTCGGCGCTGGTTGGGCTCTCGCTGTACTGACCTGAAGTTGCGGCCGGCAGTTCAGCAGCTGCTGGCGCCTCTGCCGGTGCTTCCGCAGCTGGCTCTGCGGGCGCTTCGGCCGCTCCACACGCGACCAGTACGCTTCCCAGGGCGGTCATGCTGGACAGGCGGATGAAATGGCGTCGAGTAATCACGTGCTTCTTCATGGTTCGCTCCCTTTAGCTAGGTTGGCTTATGTGGCGCGCTGCTCTAGGCAAAAAGCTTCAACGGAGAACCGAACAGAGAATAAAGCATTCAAATCCAGTTACTACTCAGCCGCAAATGATTCGTAACCCTGGACGAGGCGGTCAAAGGTGTTCCATCTCCCCTCATTGTTTTATTATGGGCGGTCGGGCGCAAGCGCCCTCCCTTGTGCAGGGGCTGCGCCCCCGCAACGCCCCCCTCGGTCTACCTACCTTACTGGTTCTTCTCCACCACTGTGGCATGCTGACAGTGCGCCCAAACCAATTCGGCGGCTGCCAACCTAATACGCCACTAAGAGTCCGTATGGCGGCGAAGATGAAGCGTTGGTCAGTACACATACTGTAAGCGGCTTAGTGGTCACCAAATCTTCATTAAGTATATTCTATAAAATCGACACCCGTCAAGCAGGGTTTTTCGACCGGGTGCATCCCAAAATGGGGGTGAGATATACTAAAAGGGAGGTTGTGAGAAAAAGGGGTAAAGCGGAAGGGAAGAAAGGCAATGAGTCGGAAGCGGAGTCAGGAGCGAAGTCAAGAGGAGTTTACGGAGTCGGCGGGTGAGATGCACGAGCGGCTGTGGTCATGGCGACGGGAGGAACCTGGGGCCAGTTTCGATGAGATCATGGAACGGGTACGCCAAGAGCGGGAAGGCATGATGAAGTCTTTGATGGAAGAGCTGGTAGGTGAGGCAGGCGAGGTGGAGGTGGATGTGTGTTGTCCTGCGTGCGGGGAGCGAGCGCAGAACAAGGGGAAGAAGAAGAAAGAGATACAACACCGAGAGGGCGCAGTGGAGGTAAATCGAGAGTATTACTATTGCCCTTCGTGTAAGCAAGGGTTTTTCCCCCCTGGATCGGAGACTGGGGCTGAGGAGACGCGGCTGGAGTCCGCAGATGCTGGAGATGGCGTTGCGCCAAGCGGTTGAACTGAGTTCCTATGCGCGTGCGGCAGATAACTTCAGCGAGTTGACGAATGTGTCGATTTCAACGAGCAGTTTGCAGCGGCTGGTGCTGGAGTACGGAATGGAGGCGGTGAAAGCAGACGAAAGCGAGGCTGAGGCAATGGTGCGCGTGGCCAAGGAAGAGGAAGGCGTTACGTGGCGGCGCATACCCGAGCCGGACAGCGAGGTGATGGCGGTATCGGCCGATGGGGTGATGGTCCATCTACGCGAGGAGGGCTGGAAGGAGGCCAAGGTGGCGAGCGTCTCGGCTGTGCCTGTTCGTGAAGCAGGGGAGAAAGCAGAGGGCGAGTTGCGCTTGACAAAGCACTCCTATCGGGCTGGTCTCTGGGATGCCAAAACCTTTACTAACCACTACTGGGCCGAGAGTTGCCGCCGCGGGGTCGAAAAGGCCAAACGGATCGTCTGCATCAACGATGGCGCCATCTGGATCTGGATGATGGTTTTCGTCTGTTTTTCCCGCCGCATCGAAATCCTCGACTGGTGGCATATGCTGCAGTACGTCTGGCAGATCGCTGCCGATGCAATGGGTCCCACCTCATCAGAAGCTGCTGCCTGGGTCCAAGCTCAGAAAGCCGCCTTAGCTCACAGTCAACTGCGCCTTTTCTTCCGTCGCATCTTGCGTTTCTATCCCAACCTCGCAGCGGCGCCTCCAGAAGTCAAACAGGCGGTCAACTATCTGTGGAAAAACCGACGACGCATGAACTATGCTGCCTATCGAAAGGCCGGCTTCCCCATCAGCAGCGGCACCGTCGAATCCGCCGCCAAAACCTTGATTCAGCAGCGTATGAAACAAGCTGGCATGCGTTGGTCCCGAGATGGCGCTCAGGCTATGCTCGCCCTCCGTGCACGCCTCCTCAGCCAACGATGGCATGATTTCCCTATTTGACCACCTTCACCCCAAATTTGGGATGCACCCTGGAGAGCCTTTCTCTTTACAGAACGAGCAAATACGGGTATGATGAAAATATTATAGCACGATCAATAAAGACTACATGATCCAAAGATGTTTATCATACCCCATGTTCAACCTAGAGGACGCGGCCGACCTGTCAAGCAGGCTCTTCCCCCTCGCATTGACGCTTCACCAGAGGACATTGCAAGGACGTCTTTCCGGTCGTCGCCAACTACAAGGATCAAGAAAAGGGAATACAGGTGCGGAGACTTTGGGAGTAAGGTACAGTATCCTGAGACTTTGTACGAGGATGGGAGATGCCCTAATTGTCGCTCTTAGGATCCCACATCAGTTCCCTTTTCAAATAGAGTATTCGGATGTAATGGTGAAGTTGAACATCCGCATCGGAAATTGCAATTGGCCTTCACTTATTTTTTTGCCGCAAGGCGGTTGATCGTCCGAGACAAAGTCTTAGTTTTGAACAGTTAGACAAACAGCCGCTAACAATTCAAGGTCCAAGATCTGAGAGGTAGACATGTCCGAGACTCTTGCTTCGATGTTCAGGAGCGATAGCTTTCACTGTCCTCATTGCAAAGTATATGCCCACCAAGTGTGGGAAAGCATTGAGACAGAATATCTCCAAGAACGTTATGGTTACGAGGATTCCCGTTTGAAAATAGACGAAGAAGAACTACTACTATCATTATGTGCCTACTGTGAGCAGCCTGCATTTTGGTTGCCTGAAAGAATGATATTTCCAAACACAGGCGCTTACCCCCCTCCAAACATTGATATGCCTGAAAGCGTCAAGGAAGTGTACGATGAGGCAGGTACGATTTCTCTCCTATCCCCCCGTGCAGCATGTGCCCTTTTGCGTTTGGCACTACAAATGCTACTCTTGCAACTTGCCGAATCCGGGGATATCAATCGTGCCATTGAGAATTTGGAAGAGAAAGGGCTTAATCCAGAAATCAAGGATGCAATGCACATTCTGAGAGTTACAGGTAATCATGCCATTCATCCTGGAAGAATTAGCTTTGAGAGCGACACTGATACGACCAAGCTCTTTAGTTTGCTAAATGCAATAGTCTACGACCTCGTCACGGCACCTAGAGAAAGGAGGGAGATGTATAGCAATCTCCCCAAAAGTGATCGGGATTTCATTGCCAAAAGGGAAATACGATCTCGCCCCTAACCTCTATAGACGCCGATTGCAAACTTCTCGCCAAGGGATTTTTGACCTTGGCCCCAAAAACTGGACCACATGCCAAGGTGCACCAATGAAGAAATCCATCAAGCAGGTGGAGGGATAGTCTTGTGGTCAAGAAGCGGTGGCAACCCCTTTAGACTACCAGTCTAGTATCCTCTGGGCGCTTCTTCCCGCCGTGGACGGACGGCTCGGCACACCATTTGGCGGAAAGGCGGCGGACGGCCTTGTAGATGTCCTCGCCGAAGCCGAGCAGATCGCAGATGACGCGCCGGTCCAGGAGGGCGCGGTTGGGGTCGGCGTCGGCTAGGTAGGCGGGCATCAGGTCCTTGTCGCGGAACTCTTCGAAAATCTTCTCAGCCTTGCGCAACTGCTCACCCGTGAGGCCGCGGATGTCCAGCACTGGAAGAGATTCCGCCGCCCTGATTGTAATTCTTCCCCGGCCCGCCATTTGGCGATTGGAGTGCCACCAGAAACACAACAGCCCTAACGTACTGTTGCCCCACACTGCGAAGGCATAGTCAAACCGTTTGTCGTTGAAGGTCACATTCGGCCATGCTGTTCCGCCTATGCTTGCCTGCTCGGTAAAGGCAACAGTCAGAGGTTGAGAATTAAATCGGAAATCGCGGTTCACATGCGCTCGGCTAGCAGTGTCCCAAATATTGGACGCTTTTCCCTCCATGCCCTGCCTGACCTGCAATTGTGAATCGGGAGAGCAGACCATGCGAGTCTCATTCTTGGCATTGTGGTTCCATAGGGCAGGGTAGGTAGCCGTGGGACTTGGAGGCGCCTTGTCAAAGGGGCCTCTAGGGGCCGCGCCATTGATATCACGATCCAAAAAGCCGAGATTGCCTACATCGCCAAGCAACGCCACCTTCAGTTCAACTGAGGTTGCGTGCCCGGGAAGCCACAACCTGGATTGGGATAGGGCGTAAGCGGTCTGAGCGACTGAGTAGTCGGACATGCGCACCGCGCTCCAGCTTGCTCCGCCTGGAACACGCGGCGCGCTAATCATTTTACCTGTAAGTTGTTGCCCGACCGTCAGGGGTGTAGCCCCGTAGGGCCCGTCTTGAATACGTCGGATCTGACTACCATCAAGAGCCCTTCTTGCCAGCGCGCTCGCGTGGGCAAAACCCTGCGGTGTGCGGCTGAGAGATATGAAACAGCCCACATCATCGGGCGGTTCGTCCACTCTGAGCCTGCGGGCGACAACCAGGCATTCAGCCATGCCTGTGTCTGAGGAAAAAGACAGGTCATCGTTGTCAGCAGCAGCTATGGATAGTACAGTCAACCCAGTGTAATGATCCGTAAGCATCTTGCGGAAACCTTGCCAGGACAATCCAGCACTAGCTGTTAGGGGGAGAACCAGCGCCAGGACGCCGCCAGGCTTTAGCTTCTTATGGCCCAAAGCAGCAAACGCGGAGGCAATACCGGCGTTGCCGTGATAGCAGGTGTTTTTCGCCAGCCTATTAGCCCGTTGCCCCATTTCCTTCTGGTCAGCATCAGAAGCGTCAAAGGCCGCAAAGGCGGGATTGGTGATGTCGGCGTGCGCGCCTTCGTGGTTGGTGGCGCTGGTGAAGGGTGGATTCATGATCACCAGGTCAAAGCCGATATCGGGTATCTCGGTGCTGACCAGGGCAGCCGTCTCTTCGCCCGCGCTGCCGGTGCGCAAGGCCGGATCGCTGGTGTTGAACAGCGTCTGCACTCTGGAAGACTGGAGCAACTCCAAGGAACCTATCATTACGCCGCCCACGCCGCTATCTTTTTGACGGCCATAGGGCATAGCGTAGAGGCGGGAGTTGGTAAAGCCGACCGCTGGTTCGACCCCTGATAGTGTTGAGCCGGTGATGTGGATTGCTGACGGCATGACGTCGCAGCCGTATAGAACCTCCTCCATCATCACTTTGTGCAGCTTGCTGCCGTCGCCGCCGGCGCGTTCGTGGCGGGCGGCTATTTGTTCGTACACGGCGGAAAGCAGTGCGCCGGTGCCGCAGGCAAAGTCTCCGATTCGCAGCTTACCGATAGCTTCGGCATTCGACCAGTCCACGCCTTCCAGCTTGGCGACGGCGAGCCGGGCCAGCAGTGCGGCAGAAGCAGGGAGGGTGTAGAAGGTGGCCAAGTATTTGCGGTCGGCGATGAGCCGCTGGAAAATGCGGCCGGTCAGGTCGTGAGCGTTTTCGACGCCGGTTGCGTTGACGCCCTGGGCGGTGTCGCGCAAGCGGTGCAGTATTCGGGCGGCGTCGGCGGAGTCGAAGTGCCCCAGAATATCCTTGGCGATGGAGAAAATGGGCCAGTAGTTGATCTTCAGTATGGCGGTCCAAGCTGCCAACACTTCTCCCTGTGGGTTGTCCACACTGTCTCCACAGGCATGCGCGAGGGACTTGATGCGGGCGTGCATGCCGGCAATCTGATCGTGGAACACGAGGGCGTTGGCGATGATGGCGCAGGCCATGCGGCGAGTTTGGAGAACGTTGGCCATCCCCAACAGATTGGCGATTGCCGCTGTGATGCCTGGGCGGGTCTGGTCCAATTCGTCGAGAATTTTGGCGGCGCCGTCGATGCCCTCCTGTAAAATTTCTGTTGCCCTGTCTACAGCATGCTGTGGAACTGAGACCAGGCGAACCATATCGGCCAGATCCTCGACGGAGCCGTCGAGCCAGCCGGTTTCAGGGAAGCGGGTGGCACCGCCGTTTTCGGTGAAGACACAGTATGACAGACGGGCATCAGTGAGGGCAGCGGAGAGGTCCTGCGCCTCCCTTACTTCGTCCGGGTAGCGGAGGGCAATGGCGGCCTCGATGACGCGGTGGTTGGCGGTGGTCCTATGCCCAAGGCGGTCCTTTGCCTCCACTTCGACGCTGGCGGCGGGCATGTACTCGGCCTCGATAACAACAGGCGCGCGGCCGGGTGCTGTGATCAGGATGTCGGGCCTCAGGCTTGGGTGTCCGTAAATGGCTTGCGTGTTCTCGGAACGGACATTACTACGAGGCAGCATTCCCTGAAGCAGAGTTCCCATTGCATTGTTTACGCTTGGTTCGGTCTGATGCGGCATATAACCCCTTACACGTCTCAACAGTTGATTGACTTGCAGAAAACATATTCAGCTATCCATAAGTGACCGGCTGAACTGCAGAACCTCTGCAGCCAGGCGCCGTTTGGAGGGCAGGTCGGTCATAATCGTATCGGTCGTCAGCGTTGGCAGGGAAAGCCGGCTTTCGTCGGCCCGGTCCTGCTGGTCGATGACGAATCCGTCGAGCAGACCGGCGTAGTGCTCGACGACGGTGAGGGGCAGGTGTTCGAGATGGCCCATTTCGCGCATCATTTTGGCTACGGGGCCTTTGACCGCGCGGCCGCCTACGATTGGGCTGACCGCAACCACCGGGGCAGCGCTGGCTCGCACGAGATCGCTGAGGCCGGGCACGGACAGAATCGGGTCCACGCTGAGATAGGGATTGCTGGGGCAGATGATGATCTGCGCGGCGGACTGCAACGACTCGGCCACTTCAGGGGCGAGCGTCGCGTTGTCGGCGCCGACGAATGTCAGCCCGTGAAAGGTGGGTTCGCAGCGGCGGCGTACGAAATAGTCCTGGAAGGGGAGATCGCCTTCGTCGGTGTGTACGAGCGTGCGTACCGGCTGGTTGCACATGGGCAGGATGCGGGAGGGGATGTCCAGGGTTCGGCGCAGGCGGTCGGTGATTTCGGTGAGAGTGGCGCCTGACTTCAGCCAGTTGTTGCGCAGAAGGTGGAGGGCCAGATCCTTGTCACCGAGCCGGAACCAGGCCTCGCCGCCGAGGCGCTCCATTTCAGCCAGCAGGTTCCAGGTTTCGTTGGCGCGGCCCCAGCCCGTCTCTGGGTTGTTGACGCCGGCCAGCCCGTAGAGGACGGTGTCGATGTCGGGGCAGATGGTGAGGCCCCAGTGCTCGAAGTCGTCGCCGGTGTTGACGATGACGGTCAGCGCGCCGGGGGGCAGCTTTGCCTGTAGGCCGGCCGCCATTTTGGCGCCGCCGACACCACCGGCCAGGGCGACGACCGGCGAGATTTTCTCCGTTGTTGGGGCCATTGCACACGTTTTTCGTATGGTGCATTACGCGTTACGCAATGCGGGGCTCAGCGCCAGATTACCCGTTCTGCCAGGGGAAGCCGTTCACGCTCTTTTTCTTCGGCGGCGTAGCCGAGCGTGATCAGCGCCTGGGGATGCCAGCTTTGCGGCAGGTCGAGGGCATCCCGCACCAGGTCGGGAACGAACAGGGGGGCGCACATCCAGCAGGCGGCGAGGCCGTAATGGTGTGCTGCCAGGAGAAGATTCTGGCAGGCCAGGGCGGTGCTTTGCACGGCCATCAGCCATTCGGCCTCCTGGCGGCGCTGGTCGGGGTAGTCATCCATGCCTTCCAGGGATAGGGAGGCCGCGACCAGTGCGGGCGCGCCGGTGATGCGGGCGTGGCTGATGCGGACTCGCCGCTCGATGATGGCTGCGTCGACGCCGTCGGCTCCCAGGTCGGCGCGCCAGCGCGCGCCCATGCGGTCGCTCAACTCCTGCTTGACCGGGTCGGAAGTGACGACGCAGAAGCGCCAGGGCTGGCGGTTGTGAGCTGAAGGCGCCCAGATTGCGGCGGTTAGCAGCATTTCGAGCAGAGGCTTCTCTACCGGATCGGGCAGGTAGCGGCGGACAGA
>LXNI01001938.1_pt1 | contig 15842 bp, 11 predicted proteins | sample 809091 | NCBI WGS metagenome assembly LXNI01 (sample SAMN04870527, study PRJNA318959) | sponge metagenome | biome: 01000161; feature: marine sponge reef; material: water | host: Sarcotragus foetidus | place: Greece: Milos, Mediterranean Sea | collected 2013-05-29 | depth 5-7 m | reverse complement strand
CTGCACCTGCGTGATCGCTGCCGTCAGCGTCGTCTTGCCGTGGTCCACGTGTCCGATCGTTCCCACGTTCACGTGCGGCTTCGTTCGCTCGAACTTTTCCTTCGCCATCGCCCCTCGTTCTCCCTGTTCTCGTCTCCGGCCCGGTCGCGGACGGCGGTTTCGCCGCCTTACGAACCGTTGGCGGAGACGATCTCCGCCCTCTTGGAGCCCGGAACTTCCTCGTAGTGTGAAAACTGCATCGTGTAGACCGCGCGGCCCTGACTGATGGAGCGCAGCGAGGTCGCGTAACCGAACATCTCCGACAGCGGGACGGACGCCCCGACGACCTGGGCCGACGAACGCTGCGTCATCCCGCCGATTTTGCCCCGCCGACTGGAAAGATCCCCCATCACATCCCCGAGATAATCGTCGGGAGTGACGACTTCCACGTTCATCACAGGCTCGAGCAGGACCGGCTGCGCCTTGCGCGCGCCTTCCTTGAGCGCGATCGAACCGGCGATCTTGAAGGCCATCTCGCTCGAATCGACCTCGTGGTACGAGCCGTCGATCAGCGTCGCCTTGATGTCGATGATCGGATAACCCGCGACGATCCCGGAATCGAGCGCCTCGCGAATCCCCTGTTCGACCGATCGCACATACTCACGGGGCACGTTTCCGCCCCGGATTTCGGAATCGAAGATGAAGCCGCCGCCGGGGTCCGTGGGCTCGAGGTTGATGATCACGTGCCCGAACTGCCCACGTCCGCCGGACTGCCGCACGAAGCGCCCTTCCACCTTGCGGACGGCCTTGCGGATCGTCTCGCGGTAGGCCACCTGCGGGCGGCCGACGTTCGCGTTCACCCTGAATTCGCGCTGGAGCCGGTCGACGATGATTTCGAGATGGAGTTCGCCCATCCCGCTGATGATCGTCTGGCCCGTCTCCTCGTCGGTGTAGACGCGGAACGTCGGATCTTCCTCCGCCAGCTTTGCCAGAGCCCCCGACAGCTTGTCCTGATCCGCCTTCGTCCGGGGCTCGATCGCTACCCGGATCACGGGCTCGGGGAAGCTCATCGACTCGAGCACGATCGGATCGGTCGCTGACGAGAGCGTATCTCCCGTCCGCGTATGCTTGAGTCCGATCGCGGCCGCGATATCGCCCGCGAACACTTCGTCGCGCTCCTCGCGCTTGTTCGCGTGCATCTGGAGCAGCCGCCCGAAACGCTCCTTCCGTCCCCGGGACGAGTTCACCGCCATCGAGCCGGCCTGCGCCGTGCCCGAATAGACCCTGAAGTATGTCAGGCGCCCCACGTACGGATCCGTCGCGATCTTGAACGCGAGGGCCGCGAACGGCGCGTCTTCGTCGGCCGCACGTTCGACCTCCGTCTCATCCTGCTGTGGAAGGCGGCCGGTAACGGGGGGGACATCGAGGGGCGAGGGGAGGAAATCGATCACGGCGTCGAGCAGGCGCTGCACGCCCTTGTTCTTGAAGGCGGAGCCGCAGAGGATCGGCGTGATCCCGTTGGCCAGCGTCGCTTTCCGCACCGCACCGCGGATCTCCTCCTCGGTAAGCTCTTCCCCTTCGAGATACTTCTCGAGCATCGGTTCGTCGTACTCGACGGCGGCCTCGATGAGGGCATTCCGCAACTCCGCCACCTGCTCCACGAGGGCGTCCGGCACAGGGCCTTCGGTCCAGCGCGCGCCCAGCGACTCATCGTCGTAGACGACCTTGATTTCCCGAACGAGGTCGACCATGCCCGTATAGAGCTCGCCTTCGCCGAGGGGGATCTGAAGCGGGTGCGCGTTCGCGCCCAGGCGGTCGCGCATCATCCGGACGACATTCATGAAGTCGGCGCCGACCCGATCCATCTTGTTGACGAAGGCGATGCGCGGGACGCCGTACTTGTCGGCCTGCCGCCATACGGTCTCGGACTGCGGCTCCACGCCGCCCACGGCGCAGAACAGGGCCACCGCCCCGTCGAGCACGCGGAGGCTGCGCTCGACTTCGACGGTGAAGTCGACGTGTCCCGGGGTGTCGATGATGTTGATGCGGTAGGGCTCGCCCTCGTGCGTCCAGTTACAGGTCGTGGCAGCCGACGTAATCGTGATGCCGCGTTCCTGCTCCTGCTCCATCCAGTCCATGGTCGCGTCGCCATGATGCACTTCGCCCAGGCGATGCGTCCGGCCGGTATAGAACAGCACCCGTTCGGTCGTCGTCGTCTTGCCGGCATCGATGTGCGCCATGATGCCGATATTCCGCAGCCGCTCCAGCGGCGTCCTTCTCTCCATTGGTCGGTCTATTGTTCTCTATCTGTCGGACCTCGGGTGCCGGAAGGGCCCATCACCAGCGATAGTGCGCGAACGCCTTGTTCGCGTCGGCCATCCGGTGCACGTCCTCCTTCTTCCTCACCGCGCCCCCGTCGCCGCGGGCGGCGTCGAGCAGTTCACCGGCGAGGCGTTGCGCCATTGTCTTTCCGGAGCGGGATCGCGAGTGCTGAACAAGCCACCGACGCGCGAGTGAGTCGCGCCGCCTGTACGACACTTCCATCGGCACCTGGTACGTCGCGCCACCCACGCGTCGACTGCGAACCTCGAGGATGGGCTTCGCGTTCTGCAGCGCCTGCCGGAATACGTTCATCGCCGGCTGTCCCGTCTTCATTTCGATGGTCTGCATCGCCTCGTAGAAGATCTGCTCGGCGAGGGACTTTTTTCCATCCCGCATCAGCATGTTGATGAATTTCGTGACTTCCGTGCTCCCGTATCGGGAGTCCGGAATCACCTCACGCTGTTCGGCACGGTTTCGTCGTGGCATCTCGTTTCGCCATATCCGGCTCCGGTTTCATCCGGAGACTTCGCAAATAAAGCCCGGCCACGGGTTCCGAGGCCGGGCCCAACGGTGTTCGGCCCGCTCGAATTTCCGAAAAATCCGGAGCTATTTTCTCTTCTTCGAACCGTACTTCGACCGGCCCTGGTTCCTGTCGTCCACACCCGACGCGTCCAGCGTTCCCCGGATGATGTGATATCGCACACCCGGCAGATCCTTCACCCGTCCGCCCCGGATCAGCACGATGCTGTGTTCCTGCAGGTTATGTCCTTCGCCGCCGATATACGCGGTGACTTCGTACCCGTTCGTGAGTCGAACACGGGCGACTTTTCGCAGGGCCGAGTTCGGCTTCTTCGGCGTCGTGGTGTACACGCGCGTGCAGACGCCGCGCTTCTGGGGATTCCCCTCCAGCGCCGGCGCCTTGCTCTTCTTCCGGACCTTCTTGCGGCCCTTGCGGACCAGCTGATTGATGGTCGGCATTCCCGCTCCATCGCTCCCTTCGGCCGCACCGGTGCGCCGATCACCGAATTGGGGTCCGGCCGTTGGGGGTAAAAAAATCGGGGACGGATCCGAACCGCCCCCGCGGCGACTGCCGACCGGTCGGTCGACAGACGAGAGAGAGTAGTCCTGAGGTCTCTCCGTGTCAAGGAACTTCCGCCATGCGGGAGGGGGGTGGAGAATCCGTAACCGCACCCCCCCGCTCCGGCGTCGGGCGGACGTCAGGTGGTCATGACCGCGCCCTCCTCCGCCACGGAGGCCTCGTCCTCCTCGGCCTGGTCCCGGAGGTCCGAGAAAAGGCTCCGGGGCATCTCCTCCGGCACGACCCTGCGCCGCATGGAGTCGATCTGCGCCTTGAGCGCATCGTCCACGAGGAATTCGATATCGGAGAATCGGTGCGTCCCCGTACCCGCCGGTACCAGGTGCCCGATGATGATGTTCTCCTTGAGCCCCCGCAGGCGGTCCTTCGCTCCGCGCACGGCGGCGTCCGTAAGCACCCGCGTCGTCTCCTGGAAAGAGGCCGCGCTGATGAAGGACTCCGTGGTGAGGCTGGACTTCGTGATCCCGAGCAGTATCGGCTCGGCCCGCGGCGGCTTGCCTCCGCTCTCGAGAACCTCGCGCGTCGCATCGCGGAACTCCATCCGGTCCACATGCTCACCCTCGAGGAACTCCGTCCCGCCCGGATCCGTGATGCGGACCTTCTGCAGCATCTGACGCACGATCACGGCGATGTGCTTGTCGTTGATCCGCACGCCCTGGAGGCGGTAGACCTCCTGGATCTCGTTGAGCAGGTACTCCTGCACGGCTCGGGGCCCCCGGACACGCAGGATGTCGTGCGGATTTACCGGCCCCTCGGAGAGCCGGTCGCCCGCGCGCACGAGATCTCCCTCGTGCACACGAAGGTGCTTGCCGACGGGGATCTGGTACACCATCTCCTCGCCGTCGTCCATGGATACGATGATCTCGCGCTTCCCCCGCTTGATCCCGCCGAACGAGACGCGCCCATCGACCTCGGTGATCGTCGCCGGGTCCTTCGGCCTCCGCGCCTCGAACAGCTCGGCGACGCGCGGCAGCCCACCCGTGATATCGCGGGTCTTGTAGGCCTCGCGGCTGATCTTGGCGAGCGTCTCTCCCGCGTTGACGGCCTGCTCGTCCTGCACGAGCAGCTGCGTCCCCACCGGCACGATGAACTCGCGCAGTTTCGCGCCCTTCCCGCTCACGATGTTGATGACCGGATGCAGCTTCTTCTCGCGGTCGTCGATGATGACCTGCTGACGCCGGCCCGTCGCCTCGTCGAGTTCTTCGCGAACCGTCTCTTCCGGCACGATGTCCGTGAACCGGATCTTCCCCTTCTTGTCCGCGACGATGGGTTCGGAGTACGGATCCCAGCCGAAGAGCAGGTCCCCGTGCCCGACGTGGGTGTCGTCCTCCACGAAGAGCGTCGCCCCGTACGGAACCGCGAGCCGCGACAGGATGCGGTCGTCCTGCGTCTTCATGAGGAGTTCGCCCTCGCGGCTCGTGACGATCGTGTCGCCCGACGGACTCGTGACGGTCGTCACGCGCTCGAACGCGATCCGGCCCTCGAGCTTGGAACGCCGCTGCGTCTGTGCCGCGATACGGGCCGCCGTCCCTCCGATATGGAAGGTTCTGAGCGTGAGCTGCGTCCCCGGCTCACCGATCGACTGCGCGGCGAGAATCCCCACCGCCTCACCCAGATCGACGAGTTCCATCGTCGCCAGATTGCGGCCGTAGCACTGCTGACAGATGCCCCGTCGCGACTCGCACGTGAGGACCGACCGGATCCGGACCTGCTGGACACCGCTCTCATCGATAGCTCGAGCCCGCGCCTCCGTGATCATGCCCCCGGCCCCGACGATGACTTCGTCGTCGATGGGGTCGATCACGGCTTCCGCCGCGATGTTGCCCGCGACACGATCCGACAGCGGCTCGATGATGTCCTCGCCCTCCTTGAGCGCCGTGACGTCGAGCCCGAGAATCGTGTTGCAGTCCTCCTCGATGATCGTGACATCCTGCGCCACATCGACGAGCCGGCGCGTGAGGTAGCCGGCGTCCGCGGTCTTGAGTGCCGTGTCCGCGAGTCCCTTCCGCGCGCCGTGTGTCGAGATGAAGTACTCGAGGACGCTGAGACCCTCCCTGAAGTTGGAGCGGATCGGGCTCTCGATGATCTCTCCGATGCCACCGGTCAACTTCTTCTGGGGCTTGGCCATCAGACCTCGCATCCCCGCGAGCTGACGGATCTGGTCGCGGGAACCCCGGGCCCCCGAATCGAACATCATGAAGATCGGATTGAAGCCCTGACGCGATTGCTGGAGTCCCCGGACCATCGCGTCGGCGACATCGTTGTTCGCGTGGGTCCAGGCGTCGATGACCTTGTTGTACCGTTCCCCGAAGGAGATCACGCCGCGGTGATACGCCTTCGTGAACCGGTTCACATCCTCCTGGGCATCGCCGAGGATTTCATGCTTCTCGGCCGGAATCTCCATGTCGTCGAGCCCGATCGAAATGCCCGCTTTCGTCGCGTTGCGGAAGCCGAAATCCTTGAGTTCATCGAGGAACGCCGTCGTATCCTCCAGTCCCGCGAGCCGGAACGACCGGAAGACGAGATCCCCTAGCGCCGCCTTGCCCAGCGTCTCGTTCACGTACGGGACCCGTGAGGGCAGGATCGCGTTGAAGAGGGCCCGTCCGACGCTGGTTACGACCCACTTCCGCTCGACCTGGCCATCCTCCGCTTCCTCATCCACGAGCAGCCGGATCGGCATGTGGAAGTCCGGCGGCCCCGCCGGCGAGCGCAGGTATCCCGCTTCCAGCGCCATTTCGACCTGATCCGCGTTCGCGAAGTGCGGGAGGTCCGTGCCGTCCCCGTGCTCGTCGAAGTCCGGCCGGACCTTCGTCATGTAGTAGCAGCCGAGGACCATGTCCTGGGACGGCGACGCGATCGGCCGACCGTTGGCGGGCTTCAGAATGTTGTTGCTCGACAGCATGAGGATCCGCGCCTCGAGCTGCGACTCGAACGACAGTGGAACGTGAACCGCCATCTGGTCGCCGTCGAAGTCCGCATTGAAGGCCGCGCATACGAGCGGGTGAATGCGGATGGCCTTCCCCTCCACGAGCACCGGCTCGAAAGCCTGGATGCCCAGCCGGTGAAGCGTCGGGGCCCGGTTCAGGAGTACCGGGTGATCCTTGATGATGTCCTCGAGCACCTCGTAGACCGTCGGATCGTCGATTTCGACCAGCTTCTTGGCGCGCTTCACGGTCTCGGCGTGCATCCGCCGTTCGAGTTCGTGGATGATGAACGGCTTGAACAGCTCGACCGCCATCTTCTTCGGCAGCCCGCACTGGTGCAGCTGGAGTTCCGGACCCACGACGATGACCGACCGGCCCGAGTAGTCCACGCGCTTCCCGAGCAGATTCTGGCGGAACCGGCCCTGCTTGCCCTTGAGCATGTCGGACAGCGACTTGAGCGGCCGCTTGCCTCTTCCGCGAATCGCCTTGCCGCGGCGCCCGTTGTCGAACAGCGCGTCCACGGCTTCCTGCAGCATGCGCTTCTCGTTGCGCAGGATCACCTCCGGCGCGCGCATTTCCAGCAGCTTCTTGAGCCGGTTGTTCCGATTGATCACGCGGCGGTAGAGGTCGTTGAGGTCCGATGTCGCGAACCGGCCGCCGTCCAGCGGGACGAGTGGACGCAGATCCGGCGGAATGACCGGAATCACATCCATGATCATGTGCTCGGGGCTGTTACGCTTCGAGACTTCGTCGTCGCTGTTGCGGATCGCGTCGATCACCTTGAGCCGCTTGAGCTTCTTCTTCTTCCGGTGCTTCGAGGTCTCATGCACGACCTCGTAGCGCAGCTGCTCCGCGAGTTCGTCCACGTCCAGTTGCCCGAGCAGCGTCCGGATCCCTTCCGCCCCGATTTCGGCGCGGAAGTCGGTGTCGCCCTCTTCGCGGGCCTTGTCCGTCAGCTCCCAGTACTCATCCTCTTCCAGTACCTGCTTGAACTCGACTTCCTGCCGGCCGGGCTCGGTGACGACATGGGCGGCATAGTAGATGACCTTCTCGAGATCCCGCAGCTTCATCCCGAGCAGGTAGCCCATCTGCGACGGAAGAGTCTTGAAGAACCAGATGTGGGCCACGGGCACCGCGAGTTCGATGTGACCCATCCGCTCGCGGCGAACCTTGGAGAGCGTGACCTCGACCCCGCACTTGTCACAGATGTGGCCGCGGTATCGGATCCGCTTGAACTTGCCGCAGTGGCACTCCCAGTCCTTGACCGGCCCGAAGATGCGTTCGCAGAAGAGGCCATCGCGCTCCGGCTTGAACGACCGGTAGTTGATCGTCTCCGGCTTCGTGACCTCTCCGTGACTCCAGGAACGGATCTCCTCGGGCGAGGCGAGCTTGATCTGAATCCAGTCGAACTCGGACGACCCGGCACTGCGATTTCGCGGAAAATCGATCATCTGTCACCCTCTTGTTTCGTTCCGGACTCGACCGCGTTCCCGGTCAGGCCCGTCCACCGCCACCCACCGGCGGCCCTCGGCTGCTGGCTGACCACCGCTAGAACAGCGGCTCCGACTCCTCGCCGCCGAGCGATACGCTCAACCCCAGTGCCTGCAACTCCTTGACGAGTACGTTGAAGCTCTCGGGCACCCCCGGCTTGGGCAGGTTGTCGCCCTTGACGATCGCCTCGTACACCCGGCTCCGTCCCGTCACGTCATCCGACTTGACGGTCAGCATCTCCTGGAGTGTGTGGGCCGCGCCGTAGGCTTCCAGCGCCCACACTTCCATCTCGCCGAAACGCTGCCCACCGAACTGCGCCTTGCCCGCCAGCGGCTGCTGCGTGACAAGGCTGTACGGACCGATCGAGCGCGCGTGGATCTTGTCGTCGACGAGGTGCGAGAGCTTCATCATATAGATCTCGCCGACCGCGATATCCGCCACGAACTCATCGCCCGTGCGGCCGTCGCGCAGCCTCATCTTGCCGTTGGCACGCAGGCCCGCGCGCTCCATGATCTCGACGACGGCCGCGTCCACACCCGAGGTGATCTTGCGCCGCCCGGAGAGCGCCGCGGTGTTCGGCCAGCCCTCGGACTCCAGCTTCGCCGCCGTGGTCGCGCCCGAGACGTCGCGCACGACCTGGAGGACGAAGGAGGCCAGGCTCCGCAGGTACGGGGCGAGCTCACCATCTCCCCCGAGATAGGTGTCGAGCGTGCGCCCGAGGCTGGTCGGGTCGTCCGAAACCGGGTCGTCACCCTCCCAGGCCTGGATCTCGTTGACGAGCGTCTGAATTGTCCGGTACGGCAGTTCGGGCGGCTCCACGCTCGATCCGAGTGTACGAGCGGCCCAGTAGGCGCCACCGATCTTGAGGAGGGCGCCGATCTCATGCTCGGTCGCTCCCTGGAAGACGGGTGTGTTCGCCTCGAAGCCCAGGGCTCGGGCCGCCCACCCCAGCGTGGTCTCGAGAATCTGCCCCACGTTCATGCGGCTCGGTACACCGAGCGGATTGAGCACGATCTCGACGGACTGTCCGTCGGGCAGGATCGGCATATCCTCCTCGGGCACGACCCGGGCGATGATGCCCTTGTTCCCGTGCCGCCCGGCCATCTTGTCCCCCACCGAGATCTTTCGCTTCTCGGCCAGGTAGACCTTCACGAGCTGGACGACACCCGGAGACAACTCGTCGGGCTGGAAGATCTTGTCGATCCCCTCTTCGGTACGCTCGCGGATGCGTTCCACGCGGGTGCGAGCCTCGGCTTCCACGCGGCGGACCATGTCGTTCGACTTCTCCGTCTTCACCTTCAGGGTGGAGAGGTCGATCTCGCCCAGGTCGATATTCCGAAGTTTCGTCTTTGTCAGCTTCGTGCCCTCGGCGAAGAGCGGTTCGAGCGATCCCCGGCCGAGGCAGAGGACCACGGTCTCCCCCTGGAGCAATTCGAGGATTTCCTCGTCCCGGGCTTCCATCACCCGTGCGATTTCCTCGCGCTCGCTTTCGCGCAACTCCGCGATCCGTTCGCCGTGCTCCCGTTCCAGCAGGGGGTCGTCGATCCGCCTGGAGAAGATCTTGACGTCGATCACGGTCCCTTCGACACCGGGGGGGACGCGCAGCGAGCTGTCCTTCACGTCCTTCGCCTTCTCCCCGAAGATCGCCGTCAGCAGCTTCTCTTCGGGCGACAGCTCCGTCTCGCCCTTCGGCGTGATCTTGCCGACGAGGATGTCTCCCGAGCGGACCGCCGCCCCGATGCGGACGATCCCCCGGTCGTCGAGGTCGACGAGCGCCTCCTCGGCCACGTTCGGAATCTCGCGCGTGATCTCCTCCATCCCGCGCTTCGTATCCCGTACGTGCAGTTCGAGTTCCTGGATGTGTACCGACGTGTAGACGTCACCCTTGACCAGTTTTTCGCTGATGACGATGGCGTCCTCGAAATTGTGTCCGAACCAGGGCATGAAGGCGACGAGCGCGTTGCGGCCGAGCGCGAGCGAGCCACCATCCGTGCCGGCCCCATCCGCGATCACGTCGCCCGCTTGCACCTTGTCTCCGACCCGGACGATCGGCCGCTGGTTGATCGCCGTGTCCTGATTCGTGCGCCAGAACTTCCTGAGCCGATAGCAGTCATACTGCGTGAGGCGCGCGAGCGGGATCTTGCCGGCCGACTGTCGGGGCTTGCCGGTGTCGACCTCGACCTCGTCCGCCGTGACACGCGTGACCGTCCCGGCCCGGCGCGCGAGCACGACCGCACCGGAGTCGCGGGCCACCTTGCCCTCCAGCCCCGTACCCACGAGGGGACGCTCGGGGAAGAGGAGCGGCACGGCCTGCCGCTGCATGTTCGATCCCATGAGCGCCCGGTTCGCGTCGTCGTGCTCGAGGAAAGGAATCAGCGAGGGCGACACGGCGACCAACTGGTCCGGCGCGACATCCATGAAGTCGATCTCATCCGGCGGCAGCAGCGGGTAGTCGTCACGCCGCCGGCAGAGGACGAGCGAGCGGGCAAACGTCCCATCGGGATTCAACTCGGCGTTCGCCTGCGCAACCGCGTATTCCTCCTCCTCGCTGGCGGAGAGCCACACGATCTCGTCCTGAGAGACCTTCTCGTTGACGACCCGGCGATACGGCGTCTCGAGGAATCCCAGTTCGTTGAGACGGGAGTACGTCGTGACGGACGTGATGAGCCCGATGTTCGGGCCTTCCGGCGTCTCGATCGGGCACATTCGGCCGTAGTGCGAGTAGTGCACGTCCCGCACCTCGAAGCCCGCCCGCTCCCGCGTCAGCCCACCCGGCCCCAGCGCACTCAGGCGTCGCTTGTGCGTGAGTTCCGAGAGCGGGTTCGTCTGATCCATGAACTGGCTGAGCTGAGAACTCCCGAAGAAAGCCTGGATGACCGCGCTCACGGTGCGCGCGTTCACGAGATCGTCGATCGAGATCTTCTCGGGATCGCTGTTGATCGACATCCGCTCTCGGACCAGGCGGGCCATGCGCGACAGGCCGACAGAAAACTGGTTGGCGATGAGTTCGCCGATCGACCGCACGCGGCGGTTGCCGAGATGGTCGATGTCGTCGGTGTAGCCGCGGCCCTCGTGCAGTTCGACGAGGTAGCGGATGATCGCCACGAAGTCCGACGGGTCCAGCACGACGAGATCGCCCTCCGGCATCTCGAGACCGAGAAGCCGATACACGTCTTTGAGCCGGTGGTTGATCTTGTGTCGGCCCACCCGCCCCAGGTCGTATCGCTTGGGGTTGAAGAAGAGCCGGTCGAGCGCACCCCGCGCCGTGGCCAGATTCGGCGCCTCCCCGGGCCGGACAAGCGAATAGATGGAGTGCAGAGCTGCCGCCTCGCTCGACGTCGGGTCCTTCGCGAGGGTGTTGCGCAGCAGCGGCGACTCCCCGCGCGGGCCACCGGTGAACACCAGAGCCTCGCCGGCCTTCTCCGTCTTGAGCCTGGCGAACAGACTCGCATCGAAGCGCGCCCCTTCCTCGGCCAGGACTTCTCCGGTGTCTTCGGCCACGACATCGGCCGCCAGCTGCGGACTCGAACTCCAGTCGCGCCGCATGGCGAGATCCTCATAGGTGCCGCGCAGCGGTACGAAGGTCGCACTCGAGTACACCTCGACCTCCGGGACGCCCGCGCGCACGAGCCGCTCGAACGCCTCTTCGGTCAGCACTTCCCCGCGGCGCACGATGAAGGCGTCTTCATCCTCGAACACCGCGACGCTCGCGATATCCGCGTCGAGGATACGCTGCATCAACTCCGCATCGAGTCTGTCACCGAGGGACGCGACCGGCTCCCCGCCGTCCGGCCTCGCGAGGTCGTCCGCCAGCCAGCGCGGCGCGTCCGGAACGGGCTCGTAGCCCTGCAGCTCCAGTCCCTCCGGGTCCTCCCCGAACTCGGAATTCGGGATGCTCCGAGCCACCAGCGTGCCCGTGACTTCGCGATGCGCCGACGACTCCTCGTCGTCTCCCGTTTCGATCCGGACGAGCCGGCGCCGGCAGAAGCACTCCAGGATGTCCACATCCCTCCCGTAACCGAACGCCCTCAGGAGCGCGGTGGCGGGGAATTTTTTCTTCTTGTCGATGTGGACGTGGATCACGTCGTGGATGTCCAGCGTGAACTCGACCCACGACCCACGGAACGGGATGATCCTTGACGAGAACAGCCGCGTGCCGTTGGGATGCAGCGTTTCTTCGAACACGACGCCGGGGGAGCGGTGAAGCTGGCTCACGATGACCCGCTCCGCACCGTTCACGACGAACGTTCCCTGCTCCGTCAGGAGAGGCAGGTCGCCGAGATAGACTTCCTTCTCCAGGATGTCGCCCGGGCGCTTCTCGCCATCCTTGCCGATCGACTCGAAGATGACCAGCCGCAGCCGCGCCTTCAGCGGCGCGGAGTAGGTCATGTCGCGCTCGATGCACTCCTCGACCTCGTACTTCGGCTCTCCGAGGGAGTAGCTGACGAACTCGAGGGAGAAGTTCTCGTTGACATCCGTAATCGGGAAGATCTCCCTGAAAACACGCTCGAGACCGAGGTCCCGCCGCTCCTCTTCGCTCGCCTTCGACTGCAGCAGACGCTCGAAAGCCTCCCGCTGCACATCCAGGAAATGTGGCATGTGCATCGGGCGGTCGAGCTTGTCGAACGAAACCGCAGGTCTGCCGTTAACCGTCAAATCGTACCTCCCCCGGGAACCCCGCGAGTACATGGGAGATGCGCAAATACCGGAGACCGCCAATGAGCGGTCGCTCCGGTTCGTGCACGGTGTGAGGTTGGACCCCCGCGCCATCGGCCCGGCTGCGGTCCTTCCGCAGTCCGGTGCCGATCAGACGTTCGACGCCGGGGCCTGCCACGCTCTTCAGCGTGGCTACTTGAGATCCGCCGTGGCGCCCTGCTCTTCGAGCTTGGCCTTGATCTCCTCCGCCTCCTCCTTGGACACGCCTTCCTTGACGGGCCCGGGGGCGTTGTCGACGACGGCCTTCGCCTCCTTGAGACCCAGGCTCGTGACTTCACGCACGACCTTGATGACCTGGATCTTCTTGCTGCCCACCGCCGTGAGGAGGACATCGAATTCCGTCTGCTCCTCCTCGGCGGCATCACCTCCGCCACCGGGAGCAGCGGCGACGGCGACCGGCGCGGAGGCCGACACGCCGAAGGTCTCCTCCATCTTGTCTTTCAGTTCGGCGGCTTCGAGTACGGTCAGCGAGCCGATCTGCTGCAGAAGATCGTCGATTTTGGACATGTTCTTCCGTTCCCTGGATCCTTTACGTATACCGCATGCTCGCACGTCACGGGCATGCGTCCTGCCTCAGGCGGACTGGTTCTTCCTTCCGACCTGTTCGATCATGTCTGCGATGTCGTGAATGAGCGCATTCAGCGCGCCGGCGATGCCGCCGACGCTCGCCGTGAGCCCACCCGCGATGCCGCCGAGCAACACCTCGCGCGACGGTAGGTCGGCGATCCGCCCCACTTCCTCCGGCGACGTCTCCTCCCGATTGATGACGCCGACCTTCACTACCGGCCGATCCTCGTTCGCTCTCGCGAATTCCTTCAGCACCCGGGCCGGCGTGACCGGATCGGAGTCGCTGAGGATCAGCCCTGTCGGGCCCTCCAGATGGGCGCTCAGATCCGGCAGATCCAGACCTTCCAGCGCCCGCTTCATGAGGGTGTTCTTCACGACCCGATAGCGCAGACCCTCGTCCCGGAGCCGGGTTCGGAAATCCGTGATCGCCTTCACGTTCAGCCCGGTGAAGTCGGTCAGGTAGATCGTCCCGCTCTCTTCGATCTGCGCAGTAAGTTCCTGCGTGACGCGCTGCTTCTCTTCAAGTCTCATGGATCTATCAGTACAGGTCTGCGTCGACGGGAATACCGAGACCCATGGTGCTGGTCACGGTCACGCTCTTCACGTACCGGCCCTTGGCTGCGGAGGGCTTCAACCGAACGATCTCGTCCATGAGCGCAGCGAAATTCTCGCCCAGCTGGTCGAGCTCGAAGCTCACCTTTCCGATCGGCGCGTGGACGTTGCCGGTCCGGTCCACCCGGAATTCGATCTTGCCCGCCTTCGATTCGCGAACGGCCCGACCCACATCCATGGTGACGGTGCCGGCCTTCGGCGTGGGCATGAGGCCGCGCGGGCCGAGTATCCGGCCCAGCCGAGCGACATCCTTCATCAGATCCGGCGTGGCGATCGCCACATCGAATTCGAGCCAGCCGTCCTGGATCCGCTCGATGTATTCGGTCCCCACGTAGTCCGCGCCGGCTTCCTCCGCCTCGGCCGCCCGATCCGCCTTCACGAGCGCCAGCACGCGCACCCTGCGACCCGTGCCGGCCGGCAGGATGACCGTGCCGCGCACGATCTGGTCCGCCTTGCGCGGGTCCACGCCGAGGCGCACCGCAGCCTCGACCGTCTCGTCGAAGTTCGCGAACGCCGCTTCCTTCACGCGCTTGAGCGCCTCGCGGGGCGCGAGGGCGCCGTTCGACGTGGTGGCCCCTGCAGCGGAGCGATATTTCTTGCCGTGTTTCGGCATGTCTTCCGATCTCTCCCGATCAGTCGGCCCGCTCGACCCCCATCGATCGTGCGGTGCCTGCGATCATCCGCATCGCGGCCTCTTCATCGGCCGCGTTGAGATCCTTCATCTTGATCCTGGCGATCCTGCGCAGCTGGTCGTCCGTGACCTTTCCGACCTTCTCCCGGTTGGGGACCGGGGAACCCGACTCGAGACCCAGCTCCTTCTTGAGCAGCTCCACCGCCGGCGGCGTCTTGGTGATGAAGCTGAACGTCCGATCCTTGTAGACCGTGATCTCGACCGGAATGATCGTGCCGGCTTCCTGCTGAGTCTGCGCGTTGAACGCCTTGCAGAAGTCCATGATGTTGAGGCCGTGCTGGCCCAACGCAGGACCCACCGGCGGGGCCGGATTCGCCTGCCCCCCCGGAATCTGAAGTTTGATGAATCCGGTAGCCTGTTTCTTCGGCGGCATCAGAACCCCTGCAGCTGCGTGTAGTCCAGTTCGACCGAGGTGGGGCGCCCGAACAGACTCACCTGCACGCGCACCTTGCCCTTCTCCGCAAACACTTCTTCCACCGTTCCGCTGAAATCGCTGAACGGGCCTTCCATGACTTCGACCACCTGCCCCGGCCGGAACGGGATCTCCGTTTCCGGACCCGCCTGCTCCAGTTCATCCGCGATGCCGAGGATCTTGTTCATCTCCTCGGTCTTGAGCGGCTGGGGATCTTTCCCGCTCCCCACGAACTTGATGACGCCCGGAACGTTGTTGACGACGTACATCGTGTTCTGGTCCAGCAGCATCTGAATGAGGACGTACCCAGGGTAGAGCCGCTTCGTCGACTTGACGCGCTTCCCTCCCTTGATCTCCACGACCTCCTGCGTGGGCACGATGACCTCCCGGATCGGAGGTTCATCCCCGTATTCCTGGATCTTCTGCTCCAGCAGCGTCTTGACCTTCTTCTCGTGACCCGAGTACGTCTGCAGCGCGTACCAGCGCATCGCGTCCCCGGGGAGGCCGGTCGGCGCGGCTCCCGCGCCCCTGGGCTCAACCACCGAACGACCTGACGATGAAGCGCACGGACGCCGCGAACACGGAATCCATGGCCCCGATGACGATGGCCATGATGAAGACAAAGATCAGGATGCCGATCGTTGCGCCACGCAACTGATCCTTGTCGGGCCATGTGACCCGACGCATCTCGACCTGTACCTGTTCCGCGAATTCCTGGGTTCTTCTGACGATGCCTGCCAATCGAACCCCTTACCTTGTTTCTTTGTGCATTGTATGTCCGTTACAGCGCCGACAGTACTTCTTCTGCTCGGCGCGCTGCGGATGGGTCCGCCGGTTCTTCGTCGTCGAATAGTTGCGCTCTTTGCACTGCTTGCATTCGAGCGTAATCCGAACCCTCATTTGTGTTTCCTAGTCGTGGATGGCGGTGACGACCCCGGCGCCCACCGTCCGGCCTCCCTCGCGGATCGCGAACCGGAGGTTCTCCTCCATCGCGATCGGCGCGATCAGCTCCACCGCCATATTCACATTGTC
>LXNI01001937.1_pt1 | contig 15843 bp, 15 predicted proteins | sample 809091 | NCBI WGS metagenome assembly LXNI01 (sample SAMN04870527, study PRJNA318959) | sponge metagenome | biome: 01000161; feature: marine sponge reef; material: water | host: Sarcotragus foetidus | place: Greece: Milos, Mediterranean Sea | collected 2013-05-29 | depth 5-7 m | reverse complement strand
CCACTAAGCTTGTTTAAGGAGGGAATCGCCTACTTAAACAAGCATGTCTTACATCAAGACAAGTCTCCACCATTGTGCTTTTTCTATGACCAGAGACTATGTTAAACCTGTCCTGTCCTCAGCTGACTCGTCGGGGAGGGGGAGGCCAAATGAGCACGTTGGCCACTACCTAACAAGCCTTACAAATTACTCCGCGGCTTGATGGGTGATGCGCCCTTCCAGCTCAACGCTGAGCGGGCTGTTGGCTGCGATGTAATCGGCCACCACCTGATCGAGCGGACGGCCGGCGTCGTAGGCGTTCATGGCGTTGGTCTCGAGGATGGAGAAGCCATCGCCGCCGCCGCGCATATAATCGTTGCTGGCGACCGAATAAACCGCGTCCATATCGAGGGCGACGAACTCGCCGTCCTGCATGACCTCAGCGCTGACGATGCGGCTGCCCGGCTCCTGGGTAGCGTCATAGGCATAACGAATCCCAGCGACCTGCAGGAAGCGCCCGGACGCGCCATCGACCATCGGATCATTGTTGTCGTCGACTTGTACGCGGCCGACGCCGTTCTCCAGGGCTGCCAGGACATCGGCGCCGGTCAGCTCAAAGGTGCTGATCAAGTTGCCGAAGGGCAGCACGTTCAGGACCTCGCCCAGCGATATTGGGCCCTCGTCGATGTCGGCGCGGATGCCGCCGCCGTTCTGCAACACGATATCGACGCCGGTATCTTCGAGCACGGCATCGGTGATCACGTTGCCCAGCAGGCATTCGACAATGCGGCAGAGGCGCGGGCTGGTGCCGGTCAGGGCGACCGAAGTCTCGCCGACAGGTACGGCGCGCAGCTCGGCGATCGGCTCTGCCAAGCCGGCGATGATGTCGCTGAGCTGCGGATCGGGGCTGATGTATCGGCTGAGCAGAATGGCATCGCCGTCCCAGTCGCTGACCACGCCGTCGGCGTCAAATTCGACATCCAGCCGACCGAGGTAGAGCGTCTTGGTGCTGGCTTGCACGACCAGGACCGGCTCGCCGCTGGCGCTTTCCAGCACGGTTGGATACTCGCCCAGCGCGCCGGCGTACTGGTTGCTGAGGAAGGTGTTGGTATGGCCGCCGACCACGACATCGACGCCGCTGACGCCCTGCGCCACCGCGACATCAGCGCCATAGCCGATGTGCGTGAGCAGGATAATCTTGTTGACGCCTTCGGCCGTCAATTTGTCGACTTCGTTCTGCGTGACGCCGATCAAGTCGCTGTCAAAGACGATGGCGTCGCTGGGCTTGGACAGAATGTCGGTCTCGGGCGTCACCAGGCCGATGACGCCGATTTGCTCGCCGCCGACCTCCAAAGTCACGGAGGGTTTGACCAAGCCGGCCAGAAGCGGCTCTTCGCTGAAATCGGTGTTGGCGCTGAGGGCGGGGAAGTTCAGGCCCTTCACAAAGGCGGCCAGGATTTCTTCGCCATCGTCGAATTCGTGGTTGCCGAGCGCCATGGCGTCGTAGCCGATGGCGTTCATGATTTGTACGCTATCCTGCCCGCGATGCTGGACGTGGAAAAGCGTACCTGTGAAACGGTCGCCGCCATCCAGCAGCAGATTGTTGCCGCCTTCCGCGCGGATCTGGTTTACGACCGTCGCTTGACGGGCGGCGCCGCCGTCGCCGTTGCGCTGCGGCTCGTGGTGACCGTGCACATCGTTGGTGTGCATGATCGTCAATTCATAGCTGTCTTGCGCTCCTGCCACGCCGACCAGCAGCGTGAGCAGCACAAGAACAAAAAGAAGTTTGCGGTACATGAGTTTCTCCCTTGTTTGGATTTCCAAAATAGGCGCCGATTGACGCGCTTGCGGCATTGCAGCCCGCCTAATGTTGCCGCGGATTATAACGTATCACGCGGCAGGATTCACCTGCGAAGTAAGGGGCGTAAAGGCATATGTCAAAAAACACGCTTCTACTGGCGAACACGGCACAGGCAAATTCACCACAGAGACAGAGAAGTAGAACCGAGTTAGTCGTGCAAAATCTCGCACAAGGTCGAAATGTAGGGGCGATTCTGTGTGTCGCCCGAATATCCACGATTACAACAACGGGCGATTCACAGAATCGCCCCTACAACGTCCCATTTAGTATCGCATTACTTTGTTGGAATTACTGAGGGCACAGAGTTTTTTTACGTCATGTGAATTTGACAAATCGGCGAAGTTTATCACGCCCAAGTAAAGTAGGGGATCAGCTGGCGCGCGGATTCACGATCAGGCCGACGACTTGACACCAGCGCGGTTGCCCGCTGGGATTGGTCAGCAGCTCCATGCCCAGCTTTTCCATCGTGCGCTGCGAGGCGATATTGTTTTGCTCAGTGGTCGCCACCACCTGCCGCGCCCTTAGCTCAGCAAACAAGTAGTCCAGTAGCGCGCCGGCGGCTTCGCCCGCGTAGCCGCGCCGTCGCCAGGAAGGCAAGACGCCCCAGAACAGGCCGATCTCGGGAGTGAGCAACGTGTCAGCCGGATCGCCAATCAGCGCGCCCCAGGGCACTACTGTTGGCACGATGCCTACCGAGCCGACGAAGCTGCCATCGCCGCGCAGCTCGAGGGCGTAGTCGGCGTAGGGCGGTTGGCCCAGGCCGGCTAGTTCGCGGTAACTGTCGATGGTCCAGTTGAGCCAGTTTTGCGCGTCGGCTGGCGCTGAGTCGATGCCAAATACCTCGCTGCGAAATTGAAGGCAGTTGCCGATATCGTCCTGATCAAATTGACGAATGCGCAAGCGCTCCGTCTCAAGTGTTTCGAGTTTCATGGCGTCAGCGTCCGGCGCGCGTTAACTGCGCAGATAAGAGGCGCCATTGACATCGACGATTGTCCCGGTGGTGAATTCCGCGCCCTCCGATGCCAGGAAGAGCGCCACATGCGCCACTTCTTCCGGCTTGGCCACGCGGTGCAGCGGCGACTGCCTGCGGATGTCATCGCCGTCCGGCTGCGCCAGGCGCTCGGCCGCCATATCAGTCTCGACGAAGCCCGGCGCTACAGTGCCGATGAAGATATTATGCGGCGCCAGCAGTTTCGCAGCGACTGCCCCAGGCTGTTCAGGCCCGCCTTGCTGGCCCCGTAGGCCGGGGCGGTCGGCTCGCCGCGAAAAGCGCCGCGAGACGATATATTCACGATGCGCCCGCCGCCCTGTTTCATCATCGCCTGCGCGGCGCAGTAAATGGCGTTGGCCGCGCCGTACAGGTTGACGCGCGCGATGCGGGGGAAGTATTCGACCCAGTCGTCGTAGCTGGTTTCCGTCAGCGGCTGTTCCTCGTAGATGCCGGCATTATTGACCAGAATATCCAGCCGCCCCATGTGTTCCACGACGGCATCCACCATGCCTTTGACCGCGGCCGGGTCGCCGATGTCCGCTTGCGCGAGCATGTGCCCGGCGCCATCCAGCAGCGCCTCCGTGTCTTGGGCGGCGGCCAGATTGCTGTGATAATGCACTGCCACTTTGGCGCCGCGCGCCGCGAAGGCACGGGCAATCTCGCGGCCTATCCCGCGCGACCCGCCGGTGACCAGTACCACCTTGTCATCAAAGCGCATTGATTTGCCCTCGTGTAAAGCTGATTCGCAGCGGGATTACAGGTGGACGCGGCGCGGCGGAACAGGGCGGCTGCCGGCGCTTAAACTGAAGAGCGCCCCTCCCATATGACCGGGAAGGGCGCTTGGGCAGCTGAGCGTCGGCGCTAGACGCAGGCGCCCGCAAACGAGAGATAGTCCATGCTGAGCCAGCCGACGATCCCGTAGTAATTGACGCGGTAGAATCGGTTCGCGTGCGCCTCGGCGGTCATGGTCACATCGTTGAGCACGTTGGCGAGGACTTCGCTGTCGGCGCGCGGCCGCGCACGCAGATTCAGGATATCGACGGTGGTTACCGTGCATTCGGAGAGGCTCCAAATCGGTTCGGGGATAAGGCCCGAGGTGAAGAATTCCGGCGGCATGAGCACGACAGTTCCGATCCGATCAACCTGCGCGCACTGCCAGCCAAACTCGGTGCTGGTGCGCAGGGGCACAATCTCGCGCGGTGACTTGGCGGTGTCCAGCAAGACGATCGCGCCGGTGTCATGTTGGAAACAGGCGGATATCGGCCTGGCTACCCAGCCAAATATATTGACCGCATGCAGCGCGCCGCCGTCAACCAGGATTTGGCTGCCGATGCCGCTGTAGTCCAGATGCGTGCAGTTGACGTTGCTGCCATTGGTATGACCGGTTATCCTGATATGCTCCGGCAAATCCGGACAGTTCGACGGTATCTGGGTCGGCAGGACCTCTATCTCTTCCTCAGCCTCGTCGTCAATATCTGCATCGCCTTCCGGGCTTGCGCCGCTACCACCGGAACCCGGCGTCAGCACAGCCAAGGCGCTTTGGATCTGGAAGCCGAAGACGCCTTGCTCGTATTCTGCGGCGCCGATGTCGCAGGTCGCGGCGTCGCGGCTGATTCCGCGCTGGTCGTTCGCCAGGCAGTGATCGGCTGAAGCCGCGTCAATTGCCGGGCTGCCATCCTGCGGCACATAGTAGGCGGGCGCGCCGCCCAGCAGCAGCAGCATGGGATCGTCGCTCAGCCCGTCGTGACTGCAAGAGAGATCGCGGATCAAATTGCCGATTAGCGCATTCAGCGTACCGCTACAATCTCCGCCGGCGTTATCAGCCACGATGCTGTTGTACAAGTCCAGCGACGCCTGATCGACGATGCCGCCGACATCTGCGGCTGAGTTGAAGACGACTGTCACATGCGTCAGCTCGCTGTCGCCGGCATTGTATAGCGCGCCGCCTTCGCCGCCCGCCGCGTTTCCGCTGAAGGTCGAATTGGTGATTGTGGCGCTGCCGGCCGCGATATACAGCCCGCCGCCATGGTTCAGTGACAGGTTGGTATCCAGGCCGCTCCTGTCGATGGTCAAGCTGTTGTCCGCGCCGTTGAAGTAGATGCCGCCGCCGGACATGCCATCGACATCAGGCAGGACATTATCTTCTGATTCTTCGGCCTCGTCGTTCTCGTGCGTATGACCGTCCGCAGCATGGGCTGAGCCTTCCGAGTGATCGTGCTCCTCGACGACCGGTTGATAGTCTTCAGCATTGGTGTTTGTCGCGTTTCCGCTGATTGCGCTGTTGGCCACCGTTATATCGCTGTCGAGGGCATAGATGCCGCCGCCCAAGCCGCGCGCGCCGCTGCCGCTGACGACGCTGTTGACCAGCTTTAGGGAGGCATTCTCAACGTTGATAGCCCCGCCGTTGTCTTCCGACCAGCCGCCATTCATGGTGAGATCGGTAACCAACAGTGATCCAGCCGTTACATTGAAGATTTGCTTGCCGTCGCCTTCAATGACGTAGCCGCTGCCGTCAATCACGATGTGCGTCGTGACGTCTAGCGCGCCGTCCAGCGTGATGATGCCCTCATCCGTGCCGTCGATACGAATCGTGATCTTGTCCGAACCCGGCGGAAGGTCAGCGCCATACTCATCTACCTGTGAAATGCCGTCAGCGGCGATGCCTGCTTCACAGCTGTTCAGCGGCGCGACCATCGCTTCTTCGTTGGCGGCGCGCACGGCGTTTTGCAGGCTGCAATCTTCATCAACATAGATGTCGCCAGCCAAAGCCTGCCCAACTGGAACCAGCAGCAGGACCAAGGCTAAGCAGATAGTCTTGACTGTTGTAAATCTTGGAGTTTTCACGGCTCGTTCCTATCTTCAAGTCCGGCGAATTCAAACGCAGATTCAGATGAATTTGCGTTTGGAAAATTATTCAGGTTTACCCTTGTGGACGACCGCCAAATCAATAGCGCACGCTCGCGGTTGGTCGTCTCTAACCAAACTCATTAAAGTACGATTCTATTTATCGCACAATCGTTTGAGCCACTAATTTCCAGCGTTTGTAGTTAAGCGATTGGGATTAGGGAGTATGGTGTGGAGAATGCCCGGACAGTATCGGGCTAGCCGGTTTCCGCCATCTTGTTGATCAGCGCAAGCGTCATCCTGGCATCGTCGAGCGCGTCATGGGCTTTGGCCACCAGCAGGCCTTCTTGTCGCAGCGCATTGCCCAGCTTATGCCAGGTGTAGTTCCGGCCATTAGCGTGGCGCACACCTTTGAAACGGGCATATTGTTTCATGGCGCAGTCACGCTTGCCCATGCGCAGGTCCGGCAGACGGTAGCGCGCGGCGGTCTGCTGCAGCATGCGCCAGTCGAAGTCCATGTTGTAGGCCACTACTACTTGGCCGGCCAGCAGCGCTGACAGTTGGATGTAGATCTGTTTGAAGCTGGGCGCGCCGGCAACGTCTCGGTCGTAAACGCCGTGAATGGCCGAGGCGCCGGAGGGGATGGGAATCGTCGGCTTGACGAGCTGATTCAGGACTGTCCTGCCGTCGCTGTCGACAATGCCGATTTGCACAATTTCGTCGGTCGCGCTCAAGCCGGTGGTTTCGGTATCCAGCACGAAGTATTGACGCCGCGATAGATTCTGCGCCCACTGAATCGCTTGCCGGCGGTGCGCCGGGTGATAATGCCTGGTCAATGCGCCCTTGTCCAGTCCCTTGCCAGGCGCCGATTATAGCATAGTTGATCCGGGCTAGTCGGAAGGGGACCGCGCATTCACGCAATGAGTCAACAGCGGCTTGTGACGCGGTTTGGCGTCGTTTGCATAAATCGGTCGCCTATGTTATCCTGCGGGCATCGTCGGACGAGTAAGGGAGGTGATTAAAATCATGATAGGTTCTAAGGGGGCTACCCTCTGACCGATTCACACCTCTAGTTCACTCCACTGACGTGGATCTCGTTAGAGGGTGAACCCGAAAACCGCAAGACTGTGAATTTGACAGTCGAGAGACCGCAGACTAATCCTCTGCGGTCTCTTTTCTTTTCGCAGCGGGGAGCGCCTCGTAATCCTCGCGCACGATGGCGTACCAGACGAGATCTTTGTACTCTTCGTGGTGCAGCACGTACTGACGCCGCAGACCCTCGCGGCGCATGCCCGCCTTTTGCATGACGCGGCCCGAAGCCGGATTGTAGTCGAAGTGTCCGGCTTCGACGCGGTTGAGTTTGAGCGTTTCAAAGCCGAATTGTAGCAGCAAGCGCAAGGCCGCCGTAGCCAGGCCGCGCCCCCAAAATGGCAGACCGATCCAGTAGCCGACTTCCGCGCGATTATGCTCGGGCGCGGGATGAATGCCCATGCAGCCGGCGAAGCGTTGCGAAGACTTATCGATGATGCCGAATACATAGGCCTCACCGCTGCGCCAGCTTTCCTGCCCCTTCTGGACGAACTCGCTGGCGGCTTCCGGCGGATAGGGATGCGGCACAAAGGTATTGGCCGCGATTTCCGGGGCGGCCGCCAGGTCCTGGATGGCGCTGCTATCGCGCGCTTCCAGCGGACGCATTAGCACTGTCTCGTTTTCCAGCTTGACGTGATCCAATTCGCTTGCCCTCACTGCGTCTGGCGGCAGTCGAGCGTTCGGCCGCTTTCCAGCGCTCGGCTCGCCAGAGTCACCGGGATCTCCTGTGTTAGTCTGTCTCGTATGACCAGAAGCTCAACTTCGTCGCCCGGTCGCGTTTGCTGCACCAGATAGGTCACCAGGTCATCTAGGCTCTGTAAGTGATAGCCATTTATGGCGACGATCAGATCGCCGCCGGCGCAAACTTCTTTGCCGCGCAGGTCGATGATGGTATCGCCGCCGCGCAGACCGGCGCGATATGCCGGCGACCCTTCGCTGACGCCCCGCAGCAATACGCCGCGCTCAACCGGCAGGTCCAGCGCCTCGCTCAGCCCGGCGACGCTGTAGCCCCCGTCTTCGCGCATGACCGATATGCCCATCCAGGAGTAGTCGACGCGGCCATGCTTGATCAAGTCGGGGATCACCCGGCGCATAGTATCGGCCGGCACCGCGAAACCGATACCCTGAAACAGTCCGTTGTCGGAACGGATGGCGGTGGTTATGCCGATCACCAGTCCTTGCGAATCGAGCAGGGGGCCGCCGGAATTGCCCGGGTTGATGATGGCGTCAATCTGGATGATGGAGGGGTTGTCGAAACCCGGCGCGACGCCGCCATCGCTCAGTTCGACGGAAGGCAAGGTGCGCCCCAGCCCGCTGATGACGCCGGTCGTCATGGAACTGCTCAGCCCAAAAGGATTGCCGATGACAATGCCGCGCTGGCCCACCTTGACCCTGGACGACTCGCCGATGCGCAGCGGCGCCAGGCGCTCGGGCTCGATCGACGTCTTGAGCACCGCCAGGTCGCTGAAGCTGTCCAGCGCCAGTACCTGCGCCGGATAAACCTGCGCGCTTTGAAGCGTTACGGTGATGGCATCGACAGCATTGACCAGGTGGGCGTTGGTGATGATATGGCCCTGTTGGTCGTAAACAAAGCCGGAGCCGCGGCGGGTGTCGCTCGCTGAACCGTCATCGGCCAGGCGAACTGCTTCAATGTTGACCACTGAGGGGCTGGCGCGCTCGTAGATATTGCTCAGCAGCCGGTATTCAGCATCAGCCGCGCTGACGATCTCGTCGGGCAGGGCGGTCGGCGCCCTTTCGCTGGCAGGCGCGGTATCAAGGTCGATTGCGCTGTCGCCAGCCGGGTTGGACTGCAAATCTGTGAAGTTGCAGGCGATCAGCATTTGCGCGCTAAGGCCGAGCAGGATTATCAAACGCATCGATGTCACTCGTATTCCCGATTCGGTAACCATTCTAACAGCAATTGCCTTCCGCTCGCAGCGAACGTTATGCCTACGACCAAAGGGGCGCGCCGAAAAAGCTGCCGCCGTCTCTAGCAGACCGGGCAGAAAGTCCGCGCCGCAAGGGGCGAATGTGCCGTGCTTAAGACTTGTTGATGCTGTCGCGCAGGGTTTCAGCGAGTTCGCGCTGCGCCGGGTCCAGCTTGGCTGGCACGGTGATGACGATCCGCGCGATGAGATCGCCGAAGACGCCGTCCTGGCGCAGTTTGGGCATGCCTTTTCCGCTTAAGCGCAGCTTCTGCCCCGATTGGGCGCCGGGGCGGATTTTCAATCGCAGGGGACGATTGAGGGTCGGCGCCTCGACATCGCCGCCCAGCATGGCGGTGAAGGCGTCTACTTTGACATCCACCAGCAGATCATCGCCTTGACGCTCGAATTGCGCGTCCGGGCTGACGGTGACGACCAAGTAGAGATGTCCCGCCGATCCGCCGTTGCTGCCGGGTTGGCCTTCGCCGGCCAGGCGCACTTTCGTGCCGGTCGCGGCGCCGCGCGGGATTTGCACCGTAATATCGCGCCCGCCCTTGCTGACGATGCGCTGCGTGCCTTCGTAAGCTTCGCGCAGGCTGATCGTCACGCCTTGTTCGATGTCTTGCCCGGCGCGCGGAAAGTCGGCGCTGCGATGGAAGCCCCCGCGCCTGCCGCCGGCGCCTCCAAAGAAACTCTCGAAGATATCCGACACATCGGTGAAGGGCGCTTCGCCATTCTGGCCGTTGAAAGCCTGGTACTGCTGCCAATTCTCGCCAAAGCGATCGTAGGCCGAGCGTTTTTCGTTGTCGCTCAGCACCTCATAAGCTTCATTAACTTCCTTGAAGCGCGCCTCGGCAGTCGGGCTGTCTGGATTGGCATCCGGGTGATATTGCTTCGCCTTCTGACGAAAGGCGCGCTTGATCGCGTCATCGTCGGCGTTACGCGCGACGCCGAGCACGTCGTAGTAGTTTCTGCTCATAGCGCTGGTCCGTAGGGATAGATTAAGGACGCCTGTCGCGTTTATTGTACGGCTTGCCAGCGCAGCGGTCAATTGATGTAACGCTGCGCCCATGACAGCCGCGAGGCGCCGGCGCTTCTGTGAATAGTATAAGCCGAGTTTCTTAGAATGGCGTTTGCGCGGCGGCGAAACCAGAGCGCCTTGAGACTGTGATATGATAGGTTCAAAAGTTGTCTTGCGCCATGTACGCCAGGGATGAATTGGCGCGCATTGAAGCACGAGTTGAGGCAGCGGCATGAACAAGCGGAGTATTCCAGCCGGTTCCTCGCAATCGGTGGAAGACTTTCTCAAGGCGATTTATCGATTGCAGCGGGAGACCGATCGCGTATCGACCAATGCGCTGGCGGAGGCCTTGGACATCAGCGCGCCGGCCGTAACTGATATGGCGCAGCGCCTGGTGGAAGACGGGACAGTCGACTATCTGAAATATCGCGGTGTGCGCCTAACGGAAACGGGTGAACAAGTGGCGCTGAAGATGCTGCGCCGTCACCGCCTGATCGAGACCTACCTGGTGGAAGACCTCGGCTACCAATTGCACGAGGTTCATGACGAGGCCGAAGCGCTCGAGCATACCGTGTCCGATCGCTTCGTCGAGGCGATCTCGCGCAAATTGAACAATCCCAGCTACGACCCGCATGGCGATCCCATCCCCGATTTGCAGGGGGTCATGCCCGTGCTCAACCTTCACCCCTTGTCAGAGTTGGCCCTGCACACGCCGGCGCGCATACGCCGCCTGGTGATGGACGACCCGGCCATGCTGCGCAACACACAAGAGCGCGGCCTGGAAATCGGCCGGACGCTGGAGGTGGTGGCGCGCGATCAATTCGACGGGCCCATACAGATTGTCGTCGATCCGCAAGACGTTCAAACCATTGGCTTCAAGATGGCGTCCTTTATCCTGGTTGAATTTCTTGAACCATTGTGTTAATATGCAAAGCCCTTTTTCGCCATTGAGCAACTAGAGGGGCCGTCGCCGCATTTCGACCGGTGGAGCGGCGCCTGAGGGACGACGCAGGCATGCTGGCGTCGTCAGACTGGGACGCGGACAAGCAAATTGGCAGCGAGCAATGATAGCGGAAATCAAATCTCACAGCCGCGTGAATCAGCGTGTGCGCGCCATTCTTTTGACCGGGAATGATTCCGTGCTCCTGATCAAGCGAGTAAAACCCAATAATTCGGCGACTTACTGGGTTGCGCCGGGCGGCGGCGTTGAACATCGCGATGCCGACCTAATCGCAACTTTGCAGCGCGAGCTCTATGAAGAATTGGGCGCCGTCGCGACTGTCCTGGAGACCGCATTCGTTCTGGAACATCAGAAAGCCGGCAAACAACTGGAGGAACACTTTTTTGTTTGCCGTCTGCTAAACTACGATCTCAGCAAGCGCTACGGGCCGGAGTTTAATGATCCGGCGCGCGGGGAATACATTCCGGAAGAAGTCCCGCTTGACGCCTTTGAACTGTGCCGCGTCAACCTCAAGACGCCCGAACTCCGCGACTGGATGATCCGCAAACTGGATTATTTGCGCAGTCTTCAGGGAGCTCCCTTTCCCATTTAGCCCGCTTCGCCTGCAAATCTCTCCGAACAAGACTTTGCTGAACCTTGCGGGCGCGACAGTCGGCTTACGGTTCACGGCAAGTCATCGGCATGGGCTGATTTGTCGGACTTCCAAAATTAGTATTGGAATTCTGTAAGAATTGTGCTTTGTTCTCTTCGCCAATTGGTCTAACGCTAACAGCCTTCCGATTGAAATGCAGCTGCTCAAATCGGTTGAGAATACTGATTTATTAGTATTAAATGAATATGTTGTTAACAGATGCTAAGAGATTTTGATTTTGTTTGACGACTCGCCTTACTCGGTGTATATTTCTTAACGTTTTACACGACCATATTGCAGCGACATAGTAACCTAAGGCGTCATTTACCATGAAAGGATCCACTGTACTCGTTATCGAATCGGACGCAACGCTCGGCAGATCTATCGCTGGATATCTTGCATCGCATACTTACCAGGCAGCTGTCCTTTCCGACGCGCCTGACGCGCTCGACTATGTACAGAATGAAGCCCTGCCCAACATCGTGCTGCTGGGTACGGATTTACCGAGCAGCAGCGGCTTCGCGACAGCCAAGCAACTCAAGATGCTGGCGGACCTGCCGATTATCTTTATGATGGCCCGTTCGAACGAGGAATTCCAAGTCGAGGGCTTAAAGAAATACGCTGAAGACTTCGTTATCAATCCTGTCGACTTTCGCGAGCTGGAAACTCGCATTCAACTTGTGCTGGGGCGCCTGCCCACTTTGAACTACGGCAAAGAACCGGTCATACGCATTGACTCGCAGCTGAGCATTGATCTCGCCCAAAACCGCGCATTCGTCGCTGGCCGCGCCATGCGGCTGACGCCCACCGAAGCCCTGCTCTTGCATGTGCTCTTGCGGCACGCGCCACGCGTTGTGCAGAACCACGCCTTGCTGGCGCGCGTATGGCCCACGGAATCAGTCTATGAAGATACGCTGCGGGTTCATATGCACCGGCTGCGGCGCAAGCTGGAATCGGACTCCCATCACCCGCGTTACATTCGCACTGAGCGCGGCGTCGGTTACCGGTTTACAATACGACCAAGCAACTGGCCCGACGACGAAAGCTGAACGCCGTGCCCGACAGTCCGGCTGAGGGACTGAGCCGAGCGCCCCTCAGCGAAGTCATCTTCATATTGCTGCAGCACTTTCGCGCTTCTATTGCGGAAGCTGGTTTGAACTTGGGACATGACGAAGCCCGCGAGTTGGCGGAGACGATGGCTTCGGGCCAATGGCATGCCAAGGCGGATTCCGCAACGCAGCGCATTGCCGAAATCGTGGATAGCCGCCTGGCCGAGCTGCAATCGCGCTGGCAGATCGATTTCCCTACGTCGCTACGTGCCGATATGGCGGCCATCGGGCCCTGGCGCAGTACGGCGGAATTCCTGGAGTTGGCTAACGACAAAGCTGAAGCCGAGACGGACATCGTTCTGGGCTCGGCGCTGTTGGCGGCGGCCGGGCGGCGCGACTATGCGCCATACTTGCTGGACGCGCTCGAATTCGACGCCGGCGCCTTTGATATCGACGGGGCAATCGCCCGGCGCATCCTGCTGCATATCAGCGGCGTCGATGGCGCGCGCGCCGATTGGCTGGCGCAGGTCCGGCGCTGGCTTGACGATCAGCCGCCGCGCTTGTAAGGATTTACGACACTTTTGCCACCGAGGGCACAGAGTAACCATGAGGGCACAGAGGGGAATTTAGGGAGTCATGGCGATTGGTCGAGAAATGGCTGATTCGCAGTTGTGCCGAATCTGTCTTTGACACGGCATGATACTTATCCTCTGAGTACTCGGTTTAACTCGGTGTCCTCGGTGGCAAACGCGTTGAAAGCACGCAAATGCCGGAAACCCGCCGCCGTCGACACAGTATCGGACAAGCCTTACAGAATTGCCGCAACTTGCAGGCTGCATTATGATGTGCGCTGGCATCCGATACAGGAGCGGCGAGCATGCGCATCACAATCGGCCTGGCGCAAATCTACCCCAAACTCGGCGACTTGCAGCACAACCTGGCGCTGCACCTCGACTACGCGGCGCAGGCCCGCGAGCAGGGCGTTGACCTGCTGGTCTTTCCCGAGCTGTCGCTGACCGGCTATCAGGTGCAGGACCTGGTGCCGGAGGTGGCGCTGCGGGCGAACGCGGACGATGCGGTCTATGCCGCGCTGCTGGACGCCAGCCACGACATTGACATGGTCGTGAGCTTCGTGCATGAGGACTTCCGCAATCGCTTCTACATCGCGGACGCCTACCTGTCCGGCGGCGAGACGCTGCACATCCATCACAAGCTCTACCTGCCCACCTACGCCATGTTCGACGAATCGCGCTACTTCGCCCAGGGCAACAGCGTGCGCGCCTTCGACACCCGTTTCGGGCGCGTGGGCATGCTCATCTGCGAGGACTTCTGGCATGTGTCGCCGCCCTACCTGCTCTGGCTGGACGGCGCCGATATCTTCATTCTCAACAGCGCCAGCCCCTCGCGCGGGCTCAACGCTGACGACCGGCTGATGGGTACGCGCTGGGTCGAGCTGGTCAACCAAGCCTACGGGGGCATGTTCACGTCCTACATCGTGCACTGCAACCGCGTCGGCTACGAAGACGGCAAGAACTTCTGGGGCGGCTCGTCGGTGGTTGATCCTGACGGCGAATTCATGACGCACGGGCTTTACTTCGACGAGGCGCTGATTACGCAGGAGATCGATATGAACCAACTGCATCGGACGCGGGCGCGCCTGCCGCTGCTGCGGGATGAGCGGCCCGGTCTGGTGCGGCGGGAGCTGGGTCGGATTTTGAGCGAGAATTTGGGGTAGAGAATGATTGAAGAATACTGCGTCAAACCATCACTCAAGGTGAATGTACGGACGACAAAAAAGAGAGGCAAAGAAGTTGCCGAGCCTGAGATCGAAATCGGGAAAAGATACGCACCGCGAAGCAATGCGCGTTTCAGAAGCAGTATTCGGGATTCAAACCGATACAAGAAACATCAGAAGAAGAACGTAAAACGCCCCCAAATCACGGGGGCGCTGACTACCTATCCGGAGCTAAGACTATTAGGGTTTTAGTCTCAGCACGTTTTTGACAGCACGTGCACCGTCATCACAACCATCTCCGTTATTTACCGTACAGATCCGGGAGTCTCCGATGCAAATGCGGGTGAAAGTGTTGTCACCAAATGCCTTTAGCCGCCCCGTCCAACCTCCAATTATGAGGCTAATCCAGGCACTTGTGCTAAACCAACGCATGTTCAACACATTATACGCGGAAACTGTGAAGTGGAACATATAGTCGGTATCGGCATCCCCATCGCACGAGTACGAATCCTTGAGCCAATACCAAGGTGCGCGCATTGTGCTGTCCCAAGTGTTTGTTCTGTTGATCTCTGAGGAGTAGTAGTTCAGTAAATCGAGATCCTCAGCCAACAGTGTTTGCGCTACATCGGATGGATTATCCATGCCAGCTTGTGTCGCCGCCGCAGTGTAAAAGCTGAGCCAATCAGACTGACCCCAATTCCTAACATACGACTCGATCTGCGCATGAGTCAGATTGCCTTGACTCCCTTGCTTAACGAAGTCGGTCATGGTAGTCGCATCTTGACCTACCGTAGGCATTGCGACGGCTAGCGCCACAATTAAGAGTAGAAGATACTTGTGTACGTTCATTGTTTTCTCCTCCCGGAGCAGTGTTGGTAGTGTATTGCAGTGAGACTTGTTGAAGATAGATAGTCTATTACATTGTCAACATTCTTCTTCCGTTTGTCAAATTATCTTCTACATTCGCTGCTGCGCGACGAACGCCCCGGTCTCGTGCGGCGCGGGCTGGGGCGGATTTTGAGTGAGAATCTGGGGTAGGGCGGGGTGGCGAATCGATGACCCCGCCAACAAGCCTCCTGCGCAATGAAACCTAAGTTAACGCCGGCGAATCGCCCGCATCAAGCAACCCGCAGCCACAATCCGCGTAAGAGAATTGGCAGACGGGCGCTCATCAACTCCCTAATAATTAGGGCGTCGGCTGCGCGGACTGTATATGATATAATCAGACCACACACAAGCAAAAGCAAGCAAATCGCTGTAAAGGAGCGGTCATGAATTTTGGTGGTTTATTAGGAATCGTCGCGGTGCTCGCCTTTGGCGTGGGCATTTTGGGCGTCGCTTTCGCCTTCACGCTGGCCTCGCAGGGTCGGTCGGCGCGCGGGGGCATGCTGTTGGCGCTGGTGGGTTTCGCCGGCGGCGTGGTGCTCTTTGTCGTCAGCTCCGGCATCTTGATTGTGCAACCGGCGCGGGCGGCGGTCATCGTCAACGTGCTCACCGGTGAACTGGAAGCTCCGGCGCGCGCCCCGGGCACATCGATCATCATCCCGGGTTTGCAGGAGTACATCATCTACCAGACCGATCAACGTGAATACACCATGTCGGGCATCAGCAGCGAAGGACGCTTGCAGGGCAACGACGCGGTGGAAGCCTTGACTGTTGACGGCCAGGAAATCCGGCTGGATATCACCGTGCTCTATCGCATCGACCGTAGTGATGTCAATCAGATCCATCTTAATTGGCAGAATCGCTACGAATCC
>LXNI01001936.1_pt1 | contig 15851 bp, 13 predicted proteins | sample 809091 | NCBI WGS metagenome assembly LXNI01 (sample SAMN04870527, study PRJNA318959) | sponge metagenome | biome: 01000161; feature: marine sponge reef; material: water | host: Sarcotragus foetidus | place: Greece: Milos, Mediterranean Sea | collected 2013-05-29 | depth 5-7 m | reverse complement strand
CCAGGCGTGCGGGATCGCCATGAATCAGGAAGCGAACTTCCGGATAGCGCTCGCCAGCCATGGCCGCGCCCTGAAGCACGATATCGGGCGCCCGGTCTCCGCCCATGCCGTCAAGCGCGATGACGATGGAGTCCGGCACAGGGGCCTTAGGCGGCTTCGTCTCTGGCTATGACGACTTCGCGGCCGCGGTAATGGCCGCAGTGCGCGCAAACATGGTGCGGGCGCGTCCGTTCGCCGCAATTCGAGCATTCGACATGCGTTTCAACGCCCAGACGGTGGTGGGAACGCCGCTTGTCCCGGCGCGACCGGCTCACCTTCTTTTTCGGAACAGCCATCGGGCATCCTCTTCCGGATATCTGGCAGCGGCGTTGTCTATACCAAAGCCGCCGGGGCGGCAACCTCCTCCGGGGCCGGTCATTCGGTTGCGGCGCGGGCGCCATCGACAGCCCCGGCGAGCCTGTCCGCGACATCCTGCGTGTCGGAGGCGACGACGTTGGCGCCCACCCGGCGCAGTTCGTCCGTCCAATGTTCGTCATGGGCGCGGGCCACAATGCGCAGGCGCGGGAAGATGTAGCGCAGCTGGCCCACAATGGCGACGGCGCGCCTGGGGTCGTTGAACGCCACGATGACCGCGCTTGCGTTCTGGACGTCGGCGGCCTCCAGCACTTCCGGACGGACCGCATCGCCGTGAAACGCCTCGAAACCCAGCCGGCGGCCGGCGGCGATGTTGTCCGCCTGGATATCGATGCCGACCGGCAGGCGTCCCGCATCGCGCAACCGGGCGGCGCAGTCGCGGCCGGTCTGGCCGAAGCCCACGACGACGACATGGCCCGAATGCGGCCCTGACGCCTCGACCCGCTCGCCGGATTCCTGCGCGATGCCGGGCAGGAGGCGGCGTCCGGCGAAGGCGAGCAGCGGGGTCGCCGCCATGGACAGCGTCACCGCCATGCCGAGCAGCTGCGCATCCGGGCTGTCCAGCAGCGAGCGGCCAACCGCCGCGCCCAGCAGCACGAAGCCGAACTCGCCGCTGCCCGCGAGCAGCAGCCCGACATAGACCGCCCGCCCGCGCGGCATGCCGAGCGCCGCTCCGATAGCCGCGGCGACGGCGGTCTTGATGACCAGCAGGCCGACCACGACCGCGGCCAGCGCGCCGGCCCGCGCCGCAACCCCGCCCGCGTCGATCGCCATGCCGACCGTCATGAAGAACAGCCCGAGCAACAGGGCCCGGAAGGGCTGGATGACGGTCGCGACCTGTTGGCGATGGCGGGTGTCGGCCATCAGCATGCCGGCCAGGAACGCGCCGAACGCCATTGAAAGCCCGGCAAGTTCGGTAGCGAGGCCCGTGCCCAGCACGATCAGCAGGGTCAATGCGGTGAAGGTCTCGATCTGGCCGCCCTCCGAGATCGGCCCGAAAACCGGGCGCACCACCCAGCGCCCGACGACAAGGATGCCGATGACGGCCGCCAGCGCCTTCAACACCGACCAGACCAGCGCTTCCGCCACCGCTTCCGGCGCGCCGCCCAGCGCCAGCGTGACAACAAGAAGCGGCCCGACGGCGATATCCTGCACCAGCAGCACGGCGAAAGCGGACCGGCCGGCTTGGCTCGTCAGCTCGCCTCGTTCGGCCAGCAACTGCAGCACCATGGCGGTGGAGGAGAGCGTGAGCGCCGCCGCCGCCACGACAGCGGCCGCGACCGGCAGCCCGAGGACGACGCCCGCGCCGGAGAACACCGTCATGGTCAGCAGGACCTGCAACAGGCCGAGCGCGAATTTGCCGGGCCCGAGCGCGCGCAGGCGGTCGAGCGGCAATTCGAGCCCGACCGTGAACAGCAGGAAGACAACCCCGAACTCGGCCAGCGCGCGGGCGCTGTCGATTCGTTCGACCAGGCCCAGCGCATGCGGGCCGATGATGGCGCCCGCACCGATATAGCCAAGCACCGCCGCGAGCCCGAGGCGGCGGAACAAGGGCGCCGCGACCACCGCCGCCAGCAGAAAGATCAGGACGTCAGCGAGATAGCTCGGATGATCCATTCCGGCCCTTCCGGCAACGGCCGGGCCGGCTTGTCCGCTGCGGAGTCAGCCGCGCCGCGCCGTTGCAGCGATCAGTCGGCGCGCTCCAGGGCTGCGATTTCATCCTTCAGCGCCAGCTTGCGTTTCTTGAGCGTCTGCACTTGCAGGTCGTCGGCGGAGGGATTGTTCTCGAGAGCGCGGATCTCTTCGTCGAGGGCAGCATGCTGAGCTGCGAGCGCGGCCCGGCGGTCCTGCAAGTCCGTCATGCGCATCTTCCTCTTTGCTGCGATACTGCGGACGCGCGCCGCCCGCCAATCCTGTCGCGAGACTGGCCCATGACGAGCGGTTTGTCACCCCGCCGGCCGTCATTCCCGGCGAAGCAAGGACAAGACGATGAAATCGATTCTGGTGCCGACCAACGACCTTGATGCCCTGGACAGCGTGCTGGCCGCCGCCGCATGCCTGCGCGCCCGCATCGACGGCTGGCTGGAAGCCGCCCATTTCCACACCGACCCCTCCGCCATCATGGCGACCGACGACAGCGGCGCGGCGCTGCCGGCGCTCGTGGAGCGCTTCGAGCGCGAGGACGAGCGCCGCGCTGCCGAGGCGCGGCGGCGCTTCGAGGCCTTCGCCGCCGCCGCCGGGCTGGGCGACCGGGCGGTCTGGTCGGAGAGCGAGACCGGCCTCGACCATCTCGGCAATCATGCCCGCGTCTTCGATGTCGTGGTGGTCGGCCGGCCGGTGAAGGGGTCGGCCGGCCCGTCTCTCGGCACGCTTGAAACCGCCCTGTTCGACAGCGGACAGGCGATTCTGGCCGTGCCGCACGGGCCTCCGGCCGCGTTCGGGCGCGACATCGTGATCGCCTGGAACGGGTCCTCGGAGACCGCCCGCACGATTCGCGCCGCGCTGGACCTGCTGCGCCTCGCCGACCAGGTGACGGTGCTGACCGTGACCGGCATGACGGTGCCGGGGCCGACAGGCGAAGCGGTCGCGCGTCAGCTCCGCCGTGAGGGCATCCAGGCCGACTCCCTGGTCGTCGAGGCAGGGCTCGGCGAAAGCGGCCACAAAACGCTCGACATCGCCGCCGAACGCGGCGCCGACCTCGTAATCAAGGGCGGTTATACCCGTGGACGGCTGCGCCAGGCGCTGTTCGGCGGGCCGACCAACCATATCCTCTTCAACGCTGAACTTCCGGTGTTCATGGCGCATTGACAAGCCGCCGGCGCTTCTGCCACCATTCGCGCCGCCATTGATCTGCGCGGGAGAGTCCGGCGATCAGGGCCGGCGCCGAAGGAGCAACCGCCCCGGAAACTCTCAGGCACCCGGACCGCGCGGGGAGGCGACTCTGGAAAGCGGGCGCATACGCCCCACCGAAGATGTAACGGCCTAGCCGGAATCTTTCAGGTCAGACGGACAGAGGGGGCAGACGGGCAGGCCGCAAGGCGGGCCCGGAAGCCGGAGGGTTCGTCGATGACCGAATTGCTGAAGACGCCGCTTCACGCGATGCACCTTGCCGCTGGCGCGCGCATGGAGCCATTCGTGGGCTATGACATGCCGCTGCGCTATCCGGAGGGCAGCGTCGCCGAGCACAACCAGGCCCGCAATCGGGCGGCGTTGTTCGATGTCAGCCATATGGGCCAGCTGCGGCTGATGGGCGCGGATGCCGACGAGGCGCTGGAGACGCTCGTGACCGGCGATATCCGCGGCCTCGGCGACGGCGCCATGCGCTACACCCTCTTCACCCTCGAGAATGGCGGCATTCTGGACGACCTGATCGTTTCGCGCGTGCCGGGCGGCCTCGGACTCGTGGTCAATGCCGGGCGCCGGAAACCCGACATGGAGCATCTTCGCCGCCATCTCGGCGGCCGGGTGGATATTGTGCCGGAGCCGGACCGCGCCCTGCTGGCCCTGCAGGGGCCGGCGGCGGCGGCGGTGTTGCCGGATTTCGCGGATCTGCCGTTCATGGCCTGGCGCGAGGGCGAGGCCTGCGGGGTGCCGGCGCGCGTCTCGCGCTCGGGCTATACGGGCGAGGACGGTTTCGAGCTGTCGGTCGCCGGCGCCGACGCAGAAGCGCTCGCGGGACGCCTGCTCGCCCATGAAGCCGTCGCTTGGGCGGGGCTCGATGCGCGCAACTCGCTCAGGCTGGAAGCGGGCCTCTGTCTCTACGGGCGCGACCTCGACGAGGATACGACGCCGCTGGAAGCCGGTCTCGGCTGGGCCGTGCCGAAACGGCGGCGCGAGGAGCGCGGCTTCCCCGGCGCGGCGCGCATTCTCGACGATCCTGTCGCCCGGCGCCGCGTCGGCGTGAGGCCTGAGGGCCGGGTCATCGCGCGCGAGGGCTCCGACCTGCTCGACGGCGCCGGAGAGCCGGTCGGCTGGGTCGCCAGCGGCGGTTTCTCGCCGGTGCTCGGCGGCCCGGTCGCCATGGGCTACCTGCCGGTCGCCATGGTGGCGCCCGGCACGGAGGTCGCCTTCGACATCCGCGGGAAGCCCAGGCCCGGCAGGGTCGTCCGTCTTCCCTTCGTTCCCCACAACTATTTCCGAGGCTGAGAACTCCGATGGCCGTCAAGACCTACTACACGCGCGATCATGAATGGGTGCGGATCGAGGACGGCGTCGCCGTCTGCGGCATCACCGACTACGCCCAGTCGCAATTGGGCGATGTCGTCTATGTCGAACTGCCGGAGGTGGGCGCGGAGATTGCGCGCGGCGGCGAGGCCGCGGTGGTGGAAAGCACCAAGGCGGCAAGCGATGTCTATGCGCCGTTGACCGGCACGATCACCGCGGTCAATGACCGGCTGGAGGAAGCGCCCGATCTCGTCAACGAGTCCGCCGAGGACGCGGGCTGGTTCTTCCGCATGGAGTTCGGCGATGAGGGCGAGCTCGGCGAGCTGATGGACGAGGAGGCCTATCAGGCCTTCGTCGAGGAGCTCGACTGATGCGCTACCTGCCGATCACCGACGCCGACCGCAGCGGGATGCTGGAGGCCATAGGCGCGCCGTCGGTGGAGGCGTTGTTTTCCGATGTGCCCGATGGCGCGCTCCTGCCGGAGCCGGTCGATCTGCCGCATCATGCGGGCGAGTTCGAGGTCGAGCGGCGACTCTCCCGCCTCGCGGCGCGGAACCGGGCGGCGGGCGCGGGGCCGTTCTTCTGCGGGGCCGGCAGCTACCGCCACCATATCCCGGCTTCGGTGGACTATCTGATCCAGCGCGGCGAGTTCCTCACCTCCTACACGCCCTACCAGCCGGAAATCGCCCAGGGCACGCTGCAATACCTGTTCGAGTTCCAGACCCAGGTGTGCCTGCTGACCGGCATGGAGGTCGCCAACGCCTCCATGTATGACGGCGCAACCGCCGCGGCCGAAGCGGTGATGATGGCCAACCGCGTGACCCGGCGCTCCAGGGCGGTCGTCTCCGGCAATCTCCACCCGCATTACCGCGACACGGCGGCGACGCTGGCGCGCTTCCAGGGCTTCCGGCTGGATGCCGGCCCGCCCATGCCCGCCGGCGGCGAGGACCTGGCGTCGCGCATCGACGGCGAGACCTCCTGCGTCGTCGTCCAGTATCCGGACCTGTTCGGCCATGTCGCCGACTTGTCGGAGCTGGCGGCGGCGGCGCATGCGAAGGGCGCGCTGCTGGTGGTCGTCGTCACCGAGATCGTGGCGCTCGGTGCGCTCCGGCCGCCGGGGGAGATGGGGGCCGACATCGTGGCGGCCGAAGGCCAGTCGATCGGCAATGCGATGAATTTCGGCGGGCCGCATCTCGGCCTGTTCGCCGCGCGTACGCGCCATATGCGCCAGATGCCGGGCCGGCTCTGCGGCGAGACCGTGGATGCCGAGGGCCGGCGCGGCTATGTGCTGACGCTCGCCACGCGCGAGCAGCATATCCGCCGCGAACGCGCCACCAGCAATATCTGCACCAATTCGGGCCTCTGCGCGCTCGCCTTCACCATTCATCTGACGCTGCTCGGCGAGACCGGGCTGAAACGCCTGGCGGCGCTCAACCATGCCGGCGCCGTGGCGCTGGCGGACCGGCTCGGCGCGCGCGTCGTGACCCCCGCCTTCTTCAACGAATTCACGGTGCAGATGGACGGCGATGCGGCCGAAGCGGTCGAGCGGCTGGCGGCGGACGGCATCGTCGCAGGCGTGCCGGTCTCGCGCCTCTATCCGGGCGCGGGCCTCGACGACCTGCTCCTCGTCGCGGTGACCGAAATGACGGGCGGCGACGATATCGAGGCGCTGGCGGAGGCGTTGTCATGACCGGTAATGCGCGTGATACGGTTTCCGGCGACCGCGGACTCAGCGTTGAGGAGCCGCTGATCTTCGAGCAGGACAGCCCCGGCGCCCTCGGCGTGGACTGGCCGGAGGCGGAAGCGGGCCCCGACCGGCTGGGCGGCCTCGGGCGCGCCGGCGCGATCGGCCTGCCGAGCCTGGCGGAGCCCACGGTCGTGCGCCACTACACCCGGCTCTCACAGAAGAATTACGGCATCGACACCGGCCTCTTCCCGCTCGGCTCCTGCACCATGAAGCACAATCCGCGCCTGAACGAGCGCATGGCGCGGCTGCCGGGCTTTGCGGACATCCACCCGCTCCAGCCGGAAAGCACAGTGCAGGGGGCGCTTGCGCTCTGCCGCGAGCTGCAGCGCTGGCTTGCAGTGCTGACCGGCATGCCCGGCATCGCGCTCACGCCCGGCGCGGGCGCGCATGGCGAGCTCTGCGGCATGATGGCGATCCGCACCGCGCTGGATGCGCGCGGCGGGGCGGCGAACGGGGACCGCAAGCGCGTTCTGGTGCCGGATTCGGCGCATGGCACCAACCCCGCCACCGCCGCCGCGCTTGGCTTCGAGGTGGTCTCGATCCCGGAGGACGGGCGCGGCCGGGTCGATCCGGAGCGCTTCGAGGCGCTGGCGGGCGAGGGCGGGGTTGCGGCGGTCATGCTGACCAATCCCAACACTTGCGGCGTGTTCGAGAACGACATCCGCCGCATTGCCGACGCCGTGCATGCGGCCGGCGGCTATTTCTATTGCGACGGGGCCAATTTCAACGCCATTGTCGGGCGGGTGCGCCCGGGCGATCTCGGCGTGGACGCGATGCATATCAACCTGCACAAGACCTTCTCGACGCCGCATGGCGGAGGCGGGCCGGGCTCGGGGCCGGTGGTGTTTTCCGAGGCGCTGGCGCCCTATGCGCCGGTGCCGCGCATCGTCGAGGAGGACGGGGTTCTGCGCCTGGAGGAGGCGAACGGGCAGGCCTTCGGGCGGATGAAGGCCTTTCACGGCCAGATGGGCATGTTCGTGCGCGCGCTCGCCTACATGATGAGCCACGGGGCGGACGGGCTGCGTCAGGTGTCGGGCGATGCGGTGCTGAACGCGAACTATCTGCTGCGCCGGCTGGAGGACGCGTATTCCGCGCCTTTCGCCCATTCCGGCCCGGCCATGCATGAGGCTCTGTTCGACGACCGCGCGCTCCGGGACACGGGCGTGACCACGCTCGACATCGCCAAGGCGATGATCGATGAGGGGCTGCACCCGATGACGGTCTATTTCCCGCTGGTGGTCCATGGCGCGATGCTGGTCGAGCCGACCGAGACCGAGACCCGCGCCAGCCTCGACCGCTTCATCGCCATCATGCGCGGCCTCGCCGAACGCGCCCATGCCGGCGCCCCGCTCACCGAAGCCCCCTTCCACGCGCCCCGCCGCCGGCTCGACGAAACCCAGGCGGCGCGCAAGCCGGTGCTGCGGTGGCGGCCGGAGGGGGAATAGCCCGTTCGAGCGGCAAGGCGTACCCTTGTGCAAAGCCGCTGCCGCTCCGCGGACTGGCCGAGTTTCGCGCCTCCATGCCCCGATTGAAGCGCTCTTCAGCCGATCTGTTGCGCGAGATTCGCGACGGGGGTCGGTGAGCTGGGCGCAAATCGCGAATGCGCTATTTCGATACCAGCTTTCTCGCTCCCCTGATCTTGCCCGAGGCCACCAGCGATTCGATAACCGGATGTTCGAAGACTTGCCGGCCCGACAGCACCGCGCAGACCATGACCATGGTGAGAAATGCGGGCTAGCCGTCCTCGGCGCGGATCGACAGGGCGTGTACCGGCCCCGCCATCTCTTCGGCGAGCACGCCATAGACGGCCTTCTGCCGGGCCACGCGGCCCATGCCCCGGAAGGCGCCGGCCGCGATCTCGACCCGGAAATGCGTCTCGCCTTCCGGCCGCGCGCCGACATGGCCGACATGCAGGTGCGATTCGTCGATGACTTCCAGCCGGCTCGGCTCGAACGCCGCGCGGAGCTTGCGGGCGATATCGTCGCGGACAGGCATGGCTCGCCCCCCTTGTTCCCTCGGTGCGGTGTTTCCATACTTGGACGGCCATGGTCTATCACACCAGACAGCGTCCCGCTCACGGAGCCGGCTGCGAATGGCCCGGCTGCCGGGCCGCCGCCGCCTATCCTGCGCCGCGCGCGCCGGACCGGCTGCAGGACTATGCCTGGTTCTGCCTGGACCATGTCCGCATCTACAACCGGGAGTGGAGCTTCTGCGCCGATATGGATCGGGCGGATATCGACGCGGCGGTGCGCAGCAGCCTGGAGTTCGGCGGACGGCGCCGGCAGGGCTGCTTCAGCGCCGCGCTCGCCTTCGACGATCCGCTCGACCTGTTCGCCGGCGCCGCCGGCTGCAGGCCGCCTTCGCGGCGCTGGCCGCCGGGAAGTCCGCAGGCGGACGCGGCGGCGGCGCTGTCGCTTTCGGACGACATGACTCTCCCCGCGCTGAAATCGCGCTATAAGGAGCTGGTCAAGCACCACCATCCCGACGCTAATGGCGGCTGCCCGGCGTCGGAGGAACGCATGAAATCCATAACCCGTGCCTACCGGGTACTGCAAGAGGCGCTCTCGGCGGCGCCGGCCCGATAACCTGTCACCAAGCCGACTGGAAGAACGCATGAGCACGATGCACGGCATCCAGGGCGACGCCCATAGCCGCGAACCCGACAGCACGATATCCGTGCGCGAGGTCTTCGGGATCGACACCGACATGGTTGCGCCCGCCTATTCGGAGCCGAACAATTACGTGCCCGAGATCGACTCGGCCTATCATTTCGACGAACAGACCACGCTCGTGATCCTGGCTGGCTTCGCCCATAACCGCCGGGTGATGATCCAGGGCTATCACGGCACCGGCAAATCCACCCATATCGAGCAGGTGGCCGCGCGGCTGAACTGGCCGTGCATCCGCATCAATCTCGACAGCCATGTGAGCCGCATCGACCTTGTCGGCCGCGACGCTATCGTGGTGCGCGACGGCAAGCAGGTCACCGAATTCCGCGAGGGCATGCTGCCCTGGGCGCTGCAACACGCCACCGCGATCGTCTTCGACGAATATGATGCCGGGCGCCCGGATGTGATGTTCGTCATCCAGCGGGTGCTGGAGGTCGAGGGCAAGATGACGCTGCTCGACCAGAACCGGGTCATCCGCCCGCATCCGGCCTTCCGGCTGTTCGCCACCTCGAACACGGTGGGCCTCGGCGACACGACCGGCCTCTATCACGGCACCCAGCAGATCAATCAGGGCCAGATGGACCGCTGGAACGTGGTGGCGACGCTGAACTACCTGCCCGAGGACGAGGAGCTGAAGATCATCCTGGCCAAGGTGCCGGAGCTTTCCGACGAGAAGGGGCTCGAGCGCGGCAAGCGGATGATCCAGCTTGCGGAGCTCACCCGCCGGGGCTTCATGAACGGCGATATCTCGACCGTCATGTCGCCGCGCACGGTCATCACCTGGGCCGAGAACGAGCGCATCTTCAACGATCTCGGCTTCGCCTTCCGGGTCACCTTCCTCAACAAGTGCGACGAGGCGGAGCGGCCGATCGTGGCGGAGTATTTCCAGCGCTGCTTTGACAGGGAGTTGCCCGAGTCCGTGGTGGCGGCGGGAATCGGCCGCGCGCCATGAGCCTGACCGGCGACAAGGAGACGCCGCTCGACGCCTTCAAGCGGGTGACGGCCGCGACGATGCGCGCCATGGGCGATATTGACGAGCTGGAAGTCTCCTTCGGGCCTGACCGGGCGTCGCTCGAGCGCGGCCACGCCAAGCTGCCGATGCCCGGGCGCGACCTCCCGGCCGACGAGACCGCCTTCGTGCGTGGCGAGGCCGACGCGCTGGCCTTGCGCGAGCGCCATCACGACGGCGAGATGCATGCCCGGCTGGCCCGGGGCGGGCCGCAGGCGCGCGCCGTGTTCGATGCGCTGGAGCAGGCGCGGGTGGAAGCCTGGGGCGCGCGCTACATGGAAGGCGCGGCGCGCAACCTCGCCGCGGCGGTCGATGAGCGCTGCCGCCGGCAGGGCTTCGCGCGCGCCGCCTCGGCCGACGATGTGCCGCTGGCGGAGGCAGTCGGGCTCTATGCCCGCGAAAGCCTGAGCGGACGCGCCGCCTCGCCCGTGGCGACCGCCGTGCTCGACCTCTGGCGCGACTGGTTCGACCAGCGCGCGGCGGAGGCCTTCTCCCGCCTGGCGGGCCAGATCCATGACCAGGAGGCGTTTGCGACGCTCGCCGGACGCCTGATGGAGGACCTGGAGCTGCTGGACGACAGCGCGTCGGGGGAGGAGGAAGGGTCCGAGGACGATGCCGACGACGCCTCCGAAGACGGCGAGGGCGACGGCGCGGAGGGCGAGAGCACCGGAACGATGATGTCCGACGCCTCGGACATGTCGGATGCCGAAGGAGAGGACACGGGCGAGGCCGGCGCCGACGACGCCGATGCCGAGATCATGCCGGGCATGGGCGACGAGGAACCCGGGCGGTCCTCGCCGCAGGATCACCCGATGCACGGGCGTAATGACGCGGCCGGGCCGGCCTACATGCCCTGGACCGGCGAGTTCGACGAGATCATCCATGCGGAGGAGCTCTGCGATGCCGATGAGCTCGCCCGGCTGCGCCATCATCTCGACCAGCAGCTGGCGAGTCTCCAGGGGGTCGTCAGCCGGCTGGCCAACCGCCTGCAGCGCCGCCTGATGGCCCAGCAGGTGCGGGCCTGGGAGTTCGATCTCGAGGAGGGCCTGCTCGACGCCGCCCGCCTGGCGCGCGTGGTGGTCGACCCGGTCCATTCGCTCTCCTACAAAATGGAGAAGCAGACCGATTTCCGCGACACGGTGGTCTCGCTGCTGATCGACAATTCCGGCTCCATGCGCGGCCGCCCGATTTCGGTCGCGGCGATGAGTGCCGACATCCTTGCGCGCACGCTGGAGCGCTGCGGCGTCAAGACGGAGGTGCTGGGCTTCACCACCCGCGCCTGGAAAGGCGGGAATGCACGCGAGAAATGGCTGGCGGCCGGCAAGCCCGCCAATCCGGGACGGCTGAACGACCTGCGCCATATCATCTACAAGGAGGCCGATTCGCCGCTGCGCCGGACGCGCAAGAATCTTGGCCTGATGCTCCGCGAGGGCATATTGAAGGAGAATATCGACGGCGAAGCGCTGCTCTGGGCGCATCACCGCCTGCTCGGCCGGCCCGAGGATCGGCGCATATTGATGGTGATTTCCGACGGCGCGCCGGTCGATGACTCCACGCTTTCGGTCAATCCCGGCAATTACCTCGAACGCCATCTGCGCGAGGTCATCGAGTGGATCGAAACGCGCTCGCCGGTGGAGCTGATCGCCATCGGCATCGGCCATGACGTGACCCGCTATTACCGCCATGCGGTGACGATCTTCGACGCCGACCAGCTCGGCGGCGCGATGATGGAGCAGCTTGCCGGGCTGTTCGACGAGGAGAGCCGCCGCCAGCAGGCGCGCAAGGGCGGCAGGGCGGCGCGGTGACGGCGCCGCTCAGGCCGCGCGCGGCGCTGGCGACGCATGACGTCTTCAACATGCCGCCGCATATCGGCGACCGCGACCTCTGGGCGGAGGACGCCGCGCTCCGGGACGGCGTGCGGCGCGAGGGCGCGGCCTGGGCGGAGGCGCGCATCGCCGCGTTCGGCCGCCTCATCGGCCGCGCCGAGATGGCGGAGAAGGCGGAGCAGGCCAACCGCCATGGCCCGGCGCTGAAGCCCTTCGACCGCTATGGCATGCGGATCGACCGCGTCGAATACCACCCCGCCTATCACGACCTGATGGCGCTCGCGGTCGAGAACGAGGTCGCAAGCTTCGCCTGGAACCATGCCGGGCCGGGCGCGCATGTTGGCCATATGGCGCTGACCTACCTGATCAGCCAGGTGGAATGCGGCGTGATGTGCTCGATGGCGATGACCTATGCGGCCGTCCCCGCGCTCAGAGCCTCGCCGGCCATCGCCGAAGCCTGGGTCCCGCGCGTGCTGTCCAATCGCTATGACGGGCGCGATGTGCCGGTGGAGGACAAGTCCGGCGGCGCCATCGGTATGTTTATGACCGAAAAGCAGGGCGGCTCCGATGTGCGTTCGAACTCGACCCGCGCCCGGCCGGCTGATGGCGCAGCGGACGGGTCCTGGCGGCTTGTCGGGCACAAATATTTCTGCTCCGCGCCGATGTCGGACGCCTTCCTGACGCTCGCTCGCACCGAGGCCGGCATTTCCTGCTTCCTGCTGCCGCGCTGGACGCCCGACGGCGCGCGCAACGCCATCTCCATCCACCATCTCAAGGACAAGCTCGGCAACCGCTCCAACGCCTCGGTCGAGATCGAGCTGGAAGACGCCTGGGCCGTCATGGTCGGCGAGGACGGCCGCGGCATCCGCACGATCATCGACATGGTGCAGGGCAACCGGCTCTATTGCGCGGTAAGTTCGGCTGCGCTGATGCGCGAGGGCGTCGCACAGGCGCTCCACCACACCCGCCATCGCAGCGCCTTCCAGCGCCGGCTCGCCGACCAGCCGCTGATGCGCAATGTGCTGGCCGACCTTGCGCTCGAAGCCGAGGCGGCGCTGGCGCTCGGCCTCCGGGTCGCGCGCGCCGTCGATGAGGCCGGCGCGGACCGGCAGGCGCGGGCCCTCGCGCGCATCGGCACGGCGATTGCGAAATACTGGGTGTGCAAGCGCGCGCCGGGCCATGCCTTCGAGGCGCTGGAGTGCCATGGCGGCCCCGGCTATATCGAGGATGGGCCGATGGCCCGGCTCTACCGGGAAGCGCCGCTCAACAGCATCTGGGAAGGCTCGGGCAATGTGCTCTGCCTCGACGTGCTGCGCGCCATGGCCCGCGATGAGGACGCCGCGCCGGCGCTGCTGGCCGAGCTCGACGCGGCGCGCGGCGGCCATCCGGCGCTCGACCGGGCGGCGGACGCGCTCCGGGACGACCTGTCGCGGCCGGAGGCCTTCGAGCCGGGCGCCCGCACGCTTACCGAGCGGATGGCGCTGGCGCTCCAGGCCTCGCTGCTTGTCCGCCACGCGCCCGCCGCGGTCGCCGACGCCTTCTGCGCCGGCCGGCTGGGCGCGCGCTGGACCGGCGCCTACGGAACCCTGCCGCCCGCCACCGACACAGACGCCATCCTCGCCCGCGCGCTGCCGGCAGGGTAGCGCAATATGGCTATTGTGTTCCTTTCTTGTTTACTATGATCGAGTGTTCGGACGCCCGGCTTCCAAACTGCCGGTGCGCCGCCTAAGCACGATCCGAAATGCAGCCTACGGCACCACCACGATCTTGCCGAAGACCTCCCGGTCTTCCAGCATGCGCACGCCTTCGGCGGCGTCCTCCAGCGGCAGTTCGACATCGATGGGGGGATCGAGCCGCCCGGCGGCGATATCCGCCATCATCTCCTTCAGGCCGTCCACGGTCCAGCTGTTGGAGCCAAGGATCTGGAGCTCGAAGGTCCAGATATAGCGGATGTCGGTCTGCGGGTCGAAGCCCGCGGTCGCCCCGCAGGTCAGCATCCGGCCGCCGCGCTTGAGCGCCTTCATCGACGGCACCCAGGTGTCGCCGCCGGTGAAATTGACCACCACATCGACGCCGCCCTCATAGGAGCGCCGGAAGGGCTTGCCGTAGCGCCGCCAGACCTCGCGCTCGAACCGGGTCTCCATGTAGTTCAGTCCCTCATCGGCGCCGAGCGCCAGCAGCCGGTCGATCTTCTCCTGGCTGCTCGCAGCCCCGATGACATGCGCGCCGACGGCCTTGGCGAGCAGCACGCAGGCATTGCCGACGCCGCCGGACGCGCCGAGGATCAGCACCGTCTCGCCGGCCTTCACATGGCCGTTCTCGAACATCATGCGATGCGCCGTGCCATAGGCGACCGGCAGCGACGCCGCCTGGGCGAAGCTCACGCCGTCCGGCATGGGCACGAGCTGGCCTGCCGAACAGAGCGCCTTCTCCGCAAGCCCGCCATCGAGCATCTCGCCCATCAGGCCCCACTCCGGCCAGATCGGGTCGATCAGCACCCGGTCGCCGGGCGACCAGCCTTCCACGCCCGCGCCGAGCGCCTCGATCTCGCCGGCAATGTCGAGGCCGGGCACGACCGGTATCGGAACCTTGATGCCCGGCATGCCGCGCCGGGTGAAGACATCGTGATAGTTGAGCGAACAGGCCCCGACGCGGATGACGACCTCGCCCGGCCCCGGCTCCGGCTCCGGCCAGTCGCTGCGGAAGGCGAAGCGGTCCTGCCCGCCATGGCCTTCGAGAACGAGCGCGCGCATCCCTTCCTCCCTATTGTGCAGCGGCGGCCGCCGCCGTTTCCTTGGCCGCCATCTTGGCCTTGAGCTGCTCGGGCGTCAGCCGCACGATGTCCTCATTCTGATGCGCATAGCGCCGGGCGCCCTCGACCGAGAGCGCCTCCAGTCGGGTCTCGCCAGCGAGCACGCTCGCCTTCCAGGCTTGGTGCTCCGCCTCCATCGCATGGAACTCCGGCATCACCTCGCGGGCGAACAGCTCCAGCGAGGCTGAGATGTCCTCATGCGTGTTCTGTCCGGCCTGGTTCAGCAGGATCACCTGGTCCACATTGGCGGCGGCGAAGGCGCGCAGCTTGCCGCGGATAGTCTCCGGCGAGCCGATCAGCCCGGCGGTCAGCGCCTGCTGCGCCTTCTCGGTGTGGCGCCAGTCCTGGTAAAGCTTCCAGAGGTCGGTTTCGCCGGGGGCGGAGATGCCGTGCCGGCCGTAATGGCTCAGGCAGAAGATGAAGAAGGTCCACCCGGCCGCCTTCTCGATGGCTTCCTCGTCCGTCTCGCAGCACATGAAGCCCGAGACCATGGCGATGTTCGGATTGGTCGGGTAGTCGCAGATCCGGTCGAGATTGCGGGTGAGGTTGAGATAGTAGCGGTTGACCCAGGCCTTCGCCGCCTCCGGGGAGACGAACTGGAAGCCGAGCGCGCCCATGCCCCAGCGCCCGGCGTCCTCGATGGTGTCGATATTGGAGCAGGCGACCCAGAGCGGCGGATGCGGCTTCTGCAACGGCTTCGGCACCACATTGCGCTTCGGATAGCTGTAGAATTCACCGCTGAACTCGAAGGCGGTCTCGGTGAAGAGCGGGATCGTCGCCTTCACGCCCTCGATCCAGCGGTCGCGCTTGGAACGCACCTGCACGCCGAAGGGATGCAGCTCCACCGGCCCCTGCGCCTCGCCGAGGCCAAGCTCCACCCGCCCGCCGGAGAGCAGGTCGAGGGTCGCGACCTTCTCGGCGACGCGGACCGGGTGGTTGGTGGTGAGCTGGATGACGCCGTGACCGAGGCGGATATTGCGGGTGCGCTGGCTGGCCGCGCCGAGGAACACTTCCGGGGCCGAGGAGTGCGAATACTCCTCCAGGAAGTGGTGCTCGACCTCCCATGCATAGTCGTAGCCGAGCCTATCGGCGAGCTCGATCTGCGCCAGCGATTCCTCCAGCAGGCGCCGCTCGCTGTCCGGCCCCCAGGGCCGCGGCAGCTGGTGTTCGTAGAAAATGCCGAACTTCATCAAAAGGTCCATCGCGAAGA
>LXNI01001935.1_pt1 | contig 15853 bp, 13 predicted proteins | sample 809091 | NCBI WGS metagenome assembly LXNI01 (sample SAMN04870527, study PRJNA318959) | sponge metagenome | biome: 01000161; feature: marine sponge reef; material: water | host: Sarcotragus foetidus | place: Greece: Milos, Mediterranean Sea | collected 2013-05-29 | depth 5-7 m | reverse complement strand
GGACCACGAATGGCAGATGTGGGGTTCAGGGGTCTTTCAGCCCCAACATCTAGTGGTTCAGTGTGAAGAAACTGGCCCGGTCAGGCTCGACCGGTCGGAAAAAGTGCCAACTTGGGTCAAGGGGGCCACCCCGCAACGCGGTCCGAGCGGCTCGGAGTGAGACAGCGTGAGACGAAGTGAGATTCAAAGTGAGACAAAGCGAGACGCGAAGTGAGACAAAGCGAGATGAAAGTGAGACAAGGCGAGACAAGGCGAGACAAGGTGAGATAAAGCAGTCCGAAGCGGACCGGGGCGGCGGGCCGCGACCGCGAGAAAAATCGTTCCCGCCCAATGGGTTGCGGGCGCGGAGAATGCCTTGCGCGCCCGCCGGGTCGCGAGCGGGGATACGGATACAATTTTTTCGTGCGCGCAAACGCACGATGTAGGGGCGTTCGTGCGGGAGAGCGGTCGTGCGGGAGTGCGGTCGGTTCATGGCGCAATGCTGGCGCGGGCGGCGTGCGCCGTGCACCGCACCATGGTCCGGGTCCCGCCCGCCGACCGTGACCGCTGCGAGAAATCCGGGCTAAGACCGCAGGGCCGGAAGGTCCTCGTAGAGCGCCAGGGCCTCGGGGTTCGCTAGCGCCTCGCGGTTCTTGATCGCCCGCCCGTGGATCACGTCGCGCACCGCAAGCTCGGTGATCTTGCCGGAGCGCGTGCGCGGGATGTCGGCGATCTGGATCACCTTCGCCGGCACGTGGCGGGGCGTGCACTCGCGGCGGATGCGCGCCCTGATCCCGTCGGTGAGCGCGTCGTCGAGCGCAATGCCGTCGCGCAGGCGGACGAACAGCACGATGCGCTGATCGCCCTCCCAGTCCTGGCCGATGCAGATGGCCTCCAGCACTTCGTCGAACTGCTCGACCTGGCGGTAGATCTCCGCCGTGCCGATGCGCACCCCGCCGGGGTTCAGCACCGCGTCGGAGCGGCCGTAAATGACGAGTCCGTCGTGCTCGGTGCGCATCACCCAGTCGCCGTGGCACCAGATGTTCGCGAAGCGGTTGAAGTAGGCTCCGTGGTACCTGGCGCCGTCCGGGTCGTTCCAGAACGAGACCGGCATGGAGGGGAAGGGCCGCGTGCACACCAGCTCGCCCGGCACGCCGCGCAGCGGGGCGCCGTCGTCGTCGAACACGTCCACCGCCATGCCGAGACCGAAGGCCTGCAGCTCGCCGCGCCGGACCGGGCCCGTGGGATTGCCGAGCGCGAAGCAGGAGATGATGTCGGTGCCGCCCGAGATCGAGGCCAGGTGGAGGTCGTCCTTGATGGCGCGGTAAACGTACTCGAAGCCCTCCGGCGCGAGCGGCGAGCCGGTGGAGGTCATGGTGCGCAGCGTGCCGAGATCGTGGCTGCGTTTCGGCTCGATTCCCGCCTTGGCGGCTGCGTCCAGGTACTTGGCGGAGGTGCCGAAGAGCGTCATGCCCTCGGCGTCGGCATAGTCGAAGAGCACGTTGCCGTCGGGATGGAAGGGCGCGCCGTCGTAGAGCAGGAGCGTCGCTTCGGAGGCGAGCGCGCTCACCAGCCAGTTCCACATCATCCAGCCGCAGGTGGTGGCGTAGAACACGCGGTCGCCCCGCCCGATATCGCTCTGGAGCGCGTGCTCCTTCATGTGCTGGAGCAGGGTGCCGCCGGTGCCGTGGACGATGCACTTGGGCGCGCCCGTGGTGCCCGACGAGAACATGATGACCAGCGGGTGGTCGAAGGGCACGCGCACGAAGTCGATCGGCCCGCCCGGCTGCTCGCCGAGCGCGTCGCCGTAATGCACGGCCCCCCGGATGCCGTCGAGCGCAGGCCGTTCCTCCGCGTAGGCCACCACGATCGTGTGCTCCACGGTGGGAAGCTCCGCCAGGATTTCCTGAACCTGCGGCCGGCGGTCGAAGGTCTTGCCGTTGTAGAAGTAGCCGTCGGCGGCGATCAGCACCTTGGGCTCGATCTGGCCGAAGCGGTCGAGCACGCCGCGCGTGCCAAAGTCCGACGAGCACGACGACCAGATCGCGCCGAGGCTCGCCGCCGCGAGCGCGGAGACGATGGTCTCCGGCATGTTCGGCAGGTAGCCCGCGACCCGGTCTCCCCGGCGCACCCCGCGCGCCGCCAGCGCCTGGGCCATGCGCGAGACCTGGTCGTGCAGAGCGGTGAAGCTGACGCGCCTCCTGACCCGGTCCTCGCCCCAGAAGACCAGCGCGTCCGCCTCGTCCCGCCGGCGCAGCAGGTTCTCGGCGTAGTTGAGCCTGGTGTCGGGGAACCAGCGCGCGCCGGGCATCCTGTCGCCGTCCACGACGATGCGCTCGCCGGGCCCGTCGCCGATGATTCCGGCGAAATCCCACACCGAGTGCCAGAACTGCGCCGGCTCGGCGATCGACCAGGCGTGCAGGGCGGCATAGTCGGCGGCATCGACGCCCCACGCGGCCCGCGCCTTGGCCATGAAGCGCCCCAGGCGCGCGCGCGCGAGACGTTCCGCCGACGGTGTCCAGAGAGGCTCGGTCATGGCTCCTCCGCTGCTGCCGCGCCGTCATAGCAGGCTCCCGCGCCGAACGGGAGGCCGTCTCGGTGTCACCGACAGGCACCTCGGTAATATTCCCTATTGAAAGCGGACCGGTTTCGTCCTATATGCCGTCACGCACACGCCCGCGCTCGGGCAGGCGACCGCGAAGGGGGGCACACACATGATCCGCGTCAGCCGCATGGCCGACTATGGCGTCGTGGCCATGACCCACATCGCGCGCGATCCCCGCGCGAGGCACACGGCGGCGAGCATCGCGGCGCAGACCGGCGTGCCCCAGCCGAGCGCGAGCAAGCTCCTGAAACTCCTGGCGAAAGCCGGCATCGTGACCTCCCACCGGGGGGTCAAGGGCGGCTACGTGCTGGCGCACGCGCCGGATCAGGTCTCGGTGGCGGACCTTGTCGCCGCCGTGGACGGGCCGATCTCGCTCGCCGATTGCCTGGACGGCCCCTCCGGCATCTGCGAGCTGGAGAGCTTCTGCTCGGTGCGCGGTCCCTGGCAGAAGATCAGCGATGCGATCCGCGTGGCACTCGAGGAGGTGACCTTGGACGACATGGCGCATGCGGCGGAGGGGGCCAGCGCCTCGCCCGCAGAGGCAGAGACCGCCGGGCGGGAGCACGCATCGTGAGCGCGCAGCAGGACGCAGCACAGGCCGTCGAGTCCTACGCGGGCGAGCGCTACAAGTACGGCTTCGTCACCGACGTCGAGGCCGACGCCGCGCCCCCCGGACTCGACCACGACACCATCCGCTTCATCTCCGCCAAGAAGGGTGAGCCCGAGTGGCTGTTAGCGTGGCGAATCAAGGCGTTCGAGCGCTGGATTGAGATGAAGGATGAGGAACCCTCGTGGGCCAAGCTGCACTATCCGCCCATCGATTACCAGGATGCCTGCTACTACTCTGCGCCCAAGTCGGATTCGGATCGGCCCAAGAGCCTGGACGAGGTCGACCCGGAGCTGCTGGCGACCTATGAGAAGCTCGGCATCCCGCTCCAGGAGCAGGAGATGCTGGCCGGCGTCGCGGTCGATGCGGTGTTCGACAGCGTCTCCGTCGCCACCACCTTCAAGGACAAGCTCGCCGAGATGGGCATCATCTTCTGCTCGATCTCGGAAGCGGTGAAGGAGCACCCGGCGCTGGTGCAGCGCTATCTCGGCTCCGTGGTGCCCTATTCGGACAACTTCTACGCGACGCTCAACTCGGCCGTCTTCACGGACGGCTCCTTCGTCTACGTGCCGAAGGGCGTGCGCTGCCCGATGGAGCTTTCCACCTACTTCCGCATCAACGCCGCCAACACGGGCCAGTTCGAGCGCACGCTCATCATCGCGGACGAGGGCTCCTACGTGAGCTACCTCGAGGGCTGCACGGCGCCGATGCGGGACGAGAACCAGCTTCACGCGGCCGTGGTCGAGCTGATCGCGCTCGACGATGCCGAGATCAAGTACTCCACGGTGCAGAACTGGTATCCGGGAGACGCCGAGGGCAAGGGCGGGATCTACAATTTCGTCACCAAGCGGGGCGCCTGCCGCGGCGTCAACGCCAAGATCTCGTGGACGCAGGTGGAGACCGGCTCCGCCATCACCTGGAAATACCCGAGCTGCATCCTGCAAGGCGACAACTCGGTGGGCGAGTTCTACTCCATCGCCATCACCAACAACCGCCAGCAGGCCGACACCGGCACCAAGATGATCCACATCGGCCGCAACACGAAGAGCCGGATCGTCTCCAAGGGCATCGCCGCCGGCCGCTCGGACAGCACCTATCGCGGCCTCGTCCGCATCCAGCCCAAGGCCGAGGGCGCGCGCAACCACACCCAGTGCGATTCGCTCCTCATCGGCGCGACGTGCGGCGCCCACACCGTGCCCTACATCGAATCCCGCAACCCCACGGCCAGGGTCGAGCACGAGGCGACGACGTCGAAGATCAGCGAGGACCAGCTCTTCTACTGCCGCCAGCGCGGCATCGACGAGGAGGACGCCGTGGCGCTCATCGTCAACGGCTTCTGCCGCGAGGTGCTGCAGGAGCTGCCGATGGAGTTCGCCGTCGAGGCGCAGAAGCTGGTGGCGATCAGCCTCGAAGGCAGCGTCGGCTAGGGCGGCGCCGGATAACCGTTTCAACCCGCATTTCAACGAGTAAGCCGAAAATCATGCTGACGATTGAGAACCTGCACGCGACCGCTGACGGCAAGCCGATCCTGAACGGCCTCGACCTCCGGGTCGATGCGGGCGAGGTGCACGCGGTCATGGGCCCCAACGGCTCGGGCAAGAGCACGCTCTCCTACGTCATCGCCGGGCGCGAGGGCTACGAGGTGACGCAGGGCTCGATCACCTACCGGGGCCATGATCTGCTCGCCATGAGCGTGGAGGAGCGCGCGCTCTCCGGCGTCTTCCTCGCCTTCCAGTACCCGGTCGAGATTCCGGGCGTGGGCAGCGCGACGTTCCTCAAGACGGCGGTGAACGCCGCCCGCAAGCATCGCGGCGAGAAGGAATACGACGCGATGGAGTTCCTCAAGCTGGTCCGGGCCAAGCGCGCGGAACTCGGCATCGAGGACGGCATGTTGCGGCGTGCGCTCAACGTCGGCTTCTCCGGCGGCGAGAAGAAGCGCAACGAGATGCTCCAGATGACGCTGCTGGAGCCCTCCCTCGCCATCCTCGACGAGACCGATTCGGGGCTCGACATCGACGCCCTGAAAATCGTCGCCGGCGGCATCAACGCCATGCGCGCGCCCGAGCGCGCCATGGTGGTCATCACCCACTACCAGCGGCTCCTCGACCACGTCGTGCCGGACAAGGTGCACGTGCTCTCGGGCGGGCGCATCGTCCGCTCCGGCGGGCGGGAGCTTGCGCTCGAGCTGGAGCGGAGCGGCTACGCCGGCCTCGGGCTCGAGCCGAGCGCGGCGGCCTGAGCGCGTCATGGCCATCCGGCGGACAATTCCCTTCGCGTACCCGGCGCCCGGCGCGGTTGCCGCGGCGCTGCCGGGCGAGGGCCTGCCCTGGCTCGATACGCTGCGGGCCGAGGGGCGCCGCCTGAGCGCCGACGGGCTGCCCGGCACCCGCATGGAAGCGTGGAAGTACACGAGCCTGGCGCCCCTTGCCGCTCTCGACTTTGCGGTGTCCGCTGCGGCGCTGGACGCGAGCATGGAGGCCGATTTCGGTCCCGGCGCCTTCGCTGCGGCGGAGGGGCCCGCGCTGGTCTTCGTCAACGGCCGGCTCTCCGCCCGCCATTCGCGTTTCGACGCCCTGCCGCCGGGCCTGCGCATCGTCGGGCTGGCGCAGGGTCTGGCGGACGATCCGGCATCGGTCGAGGCGTCGCTCGGCGAGGCCGGGCCGCCCAACGGCGATCCCATGGCCGCCTTCAACGCGGCGTTCACGGCCGACGGCTGCATCGTCGAGGCCGAATCCGGCACAGAGGTGGAGCAGCCCGTGACGCTCCGCTTCGTGGCAGCGCCCGGCGGCGAGCCGCTCGCCTACCATCCGCGCGTGATCGTGCGGCTCGGCGCGGGCAGCCGGCTGACCCTTGCGGAGTGCCACGAGGGGCCGGCCAGCGGCGCCACGTGGTCCAATCCGCTCACCGACATCCGGATCGGCGAACGCGCGACGCTCAGCCACGTCAAGCTGCAGGTCGAGGGCGAGGGCGCCTACCACACGGCGCTGACCAGGGCGGCGCTGGCGGGGGACGGGCGCTACGAGAGCCACCTGCTGTCCCTCGGCGCGCGCCTCGCGCGCCACGAGATCCACGTCCGCTTCGACGGCGAGGGCGGGCGATGCGACCTGCGCGGCGGCTACATGGCGCGCGGCAGCCAGCACGTGGACAATACCACCGTCATCGACCACGCCGTGCCGCACTGCGAGAGCCGCGAGGTCTACAAGGGCGTGCTCGACGACACCGCGCGCGGGGTTTTTCAGGGCAAGATCGTCGTGCGCCAGGACGCGCAGAAGACCGACGGCCACCAGCTCAACCGCACGCTGCTGCTCTCGCCGAGGGCCGAGGTCGACACCAAGCCCGAGCTCGAAATCTACGCCGACGACGTGAAGTGCAGCCACGGCGCGACCGCCGGCGAGCCGGAGGCCGACCAGCTCTTCTACCTGCGCTCGCGCGGCCTCGACCGCAGGACCGCGCTGGCCTTGATCGTCGAGGGCTTCATGGGCGAGCTGCTGGAGGAGATCGGCCACGAGGCGGTTCGCGAGGCGCTGGCTGCGCGCGTCGCCGGCTGGATCGGGGAGGTGCACGCGGCATGAGCACCGCTCCCGCCCGGCGCCTCGATCGCCCCGCAGCCGTCGCCGCGCCCTTCGACGTGGAACGCGTGCGCGCGGACTTCCCGATTCTCTCGCGCACCGTTCACGGCAAGCCTCTGGTCTTCCTCGACAGCGGCGCCAGCGCCCAGAAGCCGCGCGCGGTGATCGACGCGATCTCGCAGTGCTACGAGGCCGAGTACGCCAACATCCATCGCGGCGTCTACGAGCTGAGCGCGAAGTCCACCGAGGCCTACGAGGGCGCCCGCGCCAGAGTGCAGCGCTTCGTCAACGCCCGCTCCGCGAGCGAGATCGTGTTCACCAAGGGCGCGACGGAGGCGATCAACCTGGTCGCCGCGAGCTGGGGCGGGGCCTTCCTCGGCGAAGGCGACGAGGTCGTGCTATCGGTGCTGGAGCACCACGCCAACATCGTGCCGTGGCAGCTCCTGCGCGAGCGGACCGGCATCGTGCTCAAGGTGGTGCCGACGGACGAACACGGCGCCTTCCCGCTCGACGCCTACGAGAAGCTGGTCGGCCCGCGCACGAAGCTGGTGGCGCTCACCCACGTCTCCAACGCGCTCGGCACCGTGACGCCCGTGGACGAGGTCGTGCGCATCGCCCACGCCCAGGGTGCGCTGGTGCTGCTCGACGGCGCCCAGGGCATCGTTCACTGCCCCGTCGACGTGCAGGCGATGGACGTGGATTTCTATTGCTTCTCAGGCCACAAGCTCTACGGGCCGAGCGGCATCGGCGTGCTTTACGGCAAGGAGGCGCTGCTCGCCGCCATGCCGCCCTATCAGGGCGGCGGCGACATGATCGAGCGCGTGACCTTCGAGCGCACGACCTTCGCCCCGCCGCCCGCGCGCTTCGAGGCCGGCACGCCGCCCATCGCCGCCGCCGTCGGCCTTCATGCCGCGATCGACTATGTGGCGTCGTTCGATCAGGCCGCCGTTTCCGCCCACGAGCATGACCTGCTGGCTCACGCGACCGAGCGGCTCGGCGCCCTCAACAGCATCCGTCTCTACGGCACCGCGCCCGGCAAAGCCGCCATCGTCTCGTTCACGATGGACGACGTGCATCCGCACGATGTCGGCACGATCCTCGACCGGGCCGGCGTGGCCGTGCGGGTCGGGCATCACTGCGCCCAGCCGCTGATGGACCACTTCGGCATCGCGGGCACCGTGCGGGCCTCCTTCGGCCTCTACAACACGCGGGCCGACATCGACCGCCTGATCGACGGGCTCGACGAGGTACGGGAGATATTCGGCTGATGTCCGAGCTGCGCGAGCTCTACCAGGAGGTGATCCTCGATCACGGCAAGTCGCCGCGCAACTTCGGCAAGCCGGAGGCGGTGACGGGCGAATCCCACGGCCACAACCCGCTCTGCGGCGATACGGTGACCATCTACCTCGCGGTCGACGGCGGCAAGGTGACGGAGATCGGCTTCGAGGGCAGGGGGTGCGCCATCTCCATGGCGTCGGCCTCGATGATGACCGAGTTGCTGCGCGGCAAGTCGATCGACGAGGTGCAGGCGATGTTCGCCGAGTTCCATGCGCTGGTGGCCTCGACGGAGCCCGCGTGCGAGGTCGGCTTCGAGACCCCCGATCTGGACAAGCTGATCGTGCTCGCCGGCGTGCGGGAGTTCCCGATGCGCGTCAAGTGTGCGACGCTTCCCTGGCACACGATGAAGGCGGCGCTCGACGACGAGGGCGAGGAGATCACGACGGAATGATGAACCTGTTCCGCAGAAAGCGCCCGGCCGAGCCGGCTGCCGAGGCCGTGCCGGAGGCTTCGCCCGCCGCGCCGCCCCCCGAGCCTGCGCCCGCCGCGCCGGCGTCCGAGACTTCACCGCCGGCGCCGGCGCAGAGCTACGAGGCCTGGTCGCCGGAAGGCCCGCCCGGCGCCGACGGCGGGCTCGCGCCGCAGCTGATCGAGGCCGCGCCCGAGGCGGCAGAGACCCTGCCGACGCCGCCGGGGCTCAGCCCCGACCATCCGCTTTCCGGGCAGATCGCGCGGGCGCTCAGCTCGGTCTACGACCCCGAGATTCCGGTGGACATCTACCAGCTCGGCCTCGTCTACGGCGTGACCTTGAACGAGGGCAACGACGCCCGCATATCAATGACGTTGACGACGCCCGGCTGCCCGGTCGCCGGCAGCATGCCCGGCATGGTCGAGCACGCTGTCGCTTCCATGGTGGAGGGAATCGGCGACGTCGAAGTGGAGCTGGTGTGGGATCCGCCCTGGAACCCCGACATGATGTCGGAGGCTGCCCAGCTCGAACTCGGCTTCATGTAGGCGCCACGGCCACGCGGACAGTTGCAATGAATGACATACTCACCATCACCGAGCGCGCAGCGCAGCGCATCGACCACCTGATGTCGCTCCGGCCGGACGATGCCACGCCCGCCGTCGGCATCAAGATCGGCGTCAGGAACGCCGGCTGCTCCGGCATGTCCTACACGATGGACTACGCGGAGGAGGTCCCGCCTGCCGCCGAGGTGATCACGCAGCGCGGGGTGACGGTCGTTGTCGACCCGGCCGCCGTGATGTTCCTGATCGGCACCGAGCTCGACTTCAGCGAAGAAAAGCTCAGCGCCACCTTCGTCTTCAACAACCCCAACGTCACCAGCATGTGCGGCTGCGGCGAGAGCTTCGCCGTCAACTGAGTGGGGACCTGTACAAGACCACGAAATTACAAAACGAACCCAATTTCGCGTAACTCATTGTTATAGACGGTAACTTTCCCAAATCGCGGGCCCCCGCCCGGGGCCTCCGGCGCTGGTCGGGGTGGCCGGATTTGAACCGGCGACCCTCTGCTCCCAAAGCAGATGCGCTACCTGGCTGCGCCACACCCCGTATCGCCGCGACTCGCCCCGAGACTCATAAGAGCGCTGCGGCCGCGCTGCAAGCAAAGCGTCGCGGGTGGGCGTCTGGCTATTTCTTGGAATCGGCTCCTTCGGCCGGGTCCGCCGGGCTCTCGGTCGCCGGCTCGGCCCTGGCTCCCGGCCTGGCGTCCGGCGGGCTGACGATGCCGCCGGAGATCACCAGCTTCACGCCTTCCTCCACGGTCATGTCGAGCGGGATGCAGTCCTTGCGCGGCACGAACAGCAGAAAGCCCGAGGTCGGATTGGGCGTGGTCGGCAGGAACACGTTGACCATGTCATCCTCCGTCGCCCGCTGCACCTCGCCCCGCGTCGGGCTGGTGATGAAGCCGATGACCCAGATGCCCCGGCGCGGGTACTCGATCAGCACCACCTCGCGGAAGGCGTTGGCCGATTGCGCCAGCACCGAGTCGAAGATCTGCTTGAGCACGCCGTAGACCGTGCGCACCACGGGCACGCGCGAGACCAGGCGCTCGCCGAAGCGCACCAGGAAGCGCCCGGCGACGTTGGTGAAGAGCGCGCCGACCAGCGTGACCAGGACGAGCGCGATCACGATGCCGACGCCGGGCACGTTGGTTCCCAGAATGTCGGACGGGTTGTAGGCGTCGGGGATCAGGGGAACGACCGCCCGGTCGAACAGATCGACCACCAGCCAGAGCAGCCATATGGTGATGCCGAGCGGCGCGGTGACGACGATGCCGGCAAGCAGGTAGGTTCTGAGGCGCGCGATAAAGCCGCGCCGGCGCGGCGGCTGGATCAGGCGTGGCGGCCCGCCGTCGTTCATGTCGGGGGGAAGCGCCGGTGCCCCGCCCCCCGGCGGAGATCCACCGTCCTCCTCATCGTCCCGCGATCCCGCTTGTTGTCGCCCTTGTGTACCTGCCGCGCCGTGCCGCCGCCAGATTATTCGTTGGCGGCCAATGGCGAGCGCGACGCGCGATCGGGGCTGCAACGCCGGCTTGGCGGGGTCCGGCGCGCCACCTATCATGGCGTCCTGAGGCGTGCCTTCGCACGGCAGGCGGCCGGATGCGGGCGCGAAGCCGGCGCGGACGGAGCGCCGCACGGAGGGAGGAGCCGATGTCGAGGCAGTTCACCGTAGCTGCGGCGCAGATGGGTCCCATCGCCCGCGCCGATACGCGCTCGCAGGTGGTCGACCGCCTGATCGCGATGCTGCACACGGCGCACCGGGCGGATGCGACCCTCGTCGTGTTTCCGGAGCTGGCGCTCACCACTTTCTTTCCGCGTTGGGTCATCGACGATCCCGAGGAACTCGACAGCTACTTCGAATCCGAGATGCCGAACAACGAGACCCAGCCGCTCTTCGCCGCGGCGCAGGAGCTGGGGATCGGATTCCACCTCGGTTACGCTGAGATGGTTATCGAGGACGACGGTTCAAAGCGCTATTTCAACACGGCCATCCTCGTCGATCGCGAGGGGCGGATCGCCGGCAAGTACCGCAAGGTCCACATCCCCGGCCATGCCGAGCCGCAGCCCGGTCAGGTCCACCAGCATCTGGAGAAGCGCTACTTCGCGCCGGGCGATCTGGGCTTCCCCGTGTTCCGCTCCATGGATGGTGTGATGGGCATGTGCATCTGCAACGACCGGCGCTGGCCAGAGACGTATCGGGTGATGGGGCTGCAGGGCGTGGAGCTCGTCATGCTCGGCTACAACACGCCGAGCACCAACCCCTTCGCCAAGGGCGAGGAGGCGCCTCACCTCGGCATGTTCCACAACCATCTCTCCATGCAGGCCGGCGCCTATCAGAACGGCGCCTGGGTGGTGGCCTCCGCCAAGGCCGGTATGGAGGAGGGCATCCACCACATGGGCGGGAGCTGCATCATCGCGCCCACCGGGGAGATCGCGGCCCAGGCCCAGGGCGAGGGCGACGAGGTGGTGACCGCGCCGATCGACCTGGAGCGCGGGGTCTATATCCGCGAGACCATCTTCAACTTCGCCGCGCACCGGCGGATCGAGCACTACGGCCTCATCTCCAGCCGGACCGGCGCGGAGCCGCCGCCCGCCTGAGGGCCGCCGCGACCCCGCGCACCCTCTCAGACGGTAAGCACGATCTTGCCGAAGTGGGCGTTGGCGCGCATGTGCGCCTGCGCCTCCGCCGCCTGCTCCAGCGGGAAGGTGCGGTCGATGGGCAGGCTCAACCTGCCGTCCTCCACTGCATCCCAGATGTCGGCGCGCATGGCGCCGTTGATGGCGCGCACCTCGTCCACCGAGCGGGTGCGGAAGGTCACGCCGATGTAGTCGATGCGCTTCAGCGCGTGCAGGTCGAAGTCGAATTCGCCCTTGAATCCGCCGAGGCGGCCCACGTTCACGATGCGCCCCAGCACGGCGGCCGCCTGCATCGTCTGATTGGCGAGCCCGCCCGAGACCTGGTCGATGGTGAGGTCGACCCCCTTGCCGCCGGTGGCGTCCTGCGCCCGCTCGACCCAGGCGGGATCGTCGGGGTCGAGAACCAGGTCGGCACCGAACTCCGCGAGCCGGGCGCGCCGGCCGGCATCGCGGGAGGTGGCGATCACCGTCCCTGCGCCCTTCAGGCGGGCGATCTGGATCGCCATGATGCCGACGCCCGAGCCTGCGCCCTGGATCAGCACGGACTCTCCTGCGGCGAGCCGCCCGTTGGTGACGAGCGCATCGTGCATGGTCTGGAGCGCGATGGGCAGCGTCGCCGCTTCGACGGCGCCGGCTGCGGCCTTGGGCACGGGGCACACGCGTCCCCAGTCGGTGACGGCGTATTCGGCATAGCCGCCGGCGCCCGAGCACATGACCCGATCGCCCGGCTTGAACTCGGGCACGTCGGCGCCGACTGCCGCGACCTCGCCTGCCCATTCGAGCCCCGCGATCGCGCCCGCGCCGCCGAGCGCCCCGTGGGGCCGCCCCGCCGCCATGATCAGGTCTGCCCGGTTCAGCCCGCTGGCGGCGACCCTGACCAGGACCTCGCTGGGCTTGGGCTCGGGCGCCGGCACGTCGCGGACCGCCAGCCCCTCGCCGGTAAGCACTACTGCCTTCATTCGCCGTCTCCCTCGACCTGACGCTGCCACGGCCCCTTATACCCGTCGCGGCGCCGGTTTGCGCGGGGCTGGCTCAATCTCGGGTACGACGCAGTGCGTCTGTGCCGGAGAGGACGACCCGCTAGAGCGCGTCCGACATGCACGCGGAGCAATTAGCGCCGGCAGGCGCACGCAATCAAAGGTCGGCCGGCTGCCGTGAGCGACAAAGAGTCAGAGCGTTTCCGTTCAAAACGGATGCGCTCTAGCGCGCAGGAACTGCAGACGCATTTTTCCAGGGCAAATGTTCGGCATTCAGGGTATATTTCTGTCGGGAATTTGGCATAGGGGGATATTTCTGTTGTCGAGACGCCATCCGGCCTGCGCGGCCCGCGCGGCGGATGGTGACGGAAGGGCGATGGGGCGAGTGCGTCCGCGACCAATACAACCGATTATGGTTGTCGCCATGCTGCTGGCTGCGGCAGTGCTCGTCGCGGCCTGCGGTGGCGGCGGCGGTTCCGGGCCGCAACATTCGCCTTCGCCTCCGCCGGAAGAGGCGCCAGAACCGCCGGCGCCTCCACCGGAAGAAACGCCGGAACCACCGTCGCCCCCGCCTCAGCCGGAAGAACCGCCGGCGCCACCGCCGGAAGAAACGCCGGAACCACCGTCGCCCCCGCCTCCGCTGGAAGAAACGCCAGAACCGCCGCCGCCCGAGGAGCCGCCTCAGCCGCCCGTCGAGCCAGAGGTGCCGGTAGAGCCAGGCGCGCCCCCTGGTCAGGTACCGGAGTCGCCTCCATCGCCGCCGCCGCCGCCACCTCCGCCGCCGCCACCGCCGCCGTCCAATTGCACGCAAACGGTCTTGGGCTGCCTCACGGAGACCCAGTACGCGCAGCGGCGGACGCAGATCGCGCTCACGCACAACGTTGAGGAGGACTTCACGAACCAGTGGGGGTTAGAGGCAATCCGTGCGGACCGCGCCTGGGCGCAGCTGGAGCTGGCGCTCGGCATCGGTACGAAACCGGGCAGCGGTCAGACGGTCGGATTCCTGGATTCCGAAATTGATGAAGGACATTCCCTGTTCGATGGGACGACCATTCACGAGCACCTGTTCTCCGGCGCAACCCAGGAGACCGGCGATAGAAGGTCGCACGGCACCGCGGTCGCAAGTGTGGTCGTGGCGCGCTCACCCAGCGAGACGTACACCAACGACGTGACTGCGCCGCGCGGCGTCGCCTGGGGTGCCGACGTCGCCATGTTTGCGGTCCCCACGGGGTCAGGGAGCGCAGGCAACTATCGCCCCATATCCCTCACTGCCTTGAACCTCATCGACAGCAGTTGGGCGTCCCGGCTGACCCATATCATCGACTGGACGAGCGGCGGGCGTTCCCTCGATTTCGTCAACGTGAGTGTCGGCTATACCGGCATCATCGAGCAGTACAGCGAAGCCGAGCTCCGCGCCAATTTCGATGATTCCATTGCTGCCCTGGCGCAGACGGGCGATAGCGATCCGACAGTCTTTGTCGTCGCCGCCGGCAATGCACATGGAGACCCGTGCGATCCGGCTGACTTCACGGATGTCCCGGACCTCTGCGAGTCGTATGTCGACAGCGGCGGGGACACGAATTATCGCGTCAATGCCCGGTCGGTCGATATAGACTCAGGTCTTCAGGCGCGCATTTCCGAGCTGCGCGGACACGTCATCGGCGTCGTGGCCGTGAGCCCGGACTATGACGATGACGGGGACCACGAGATTTCGTCCTACTCAAACCGCTGCGGCATCGCTGCCCAGTGGTGCATCGCGGCCCCGGGAACGCGAATACGGGCGGCCTTCTTCGGGCCCTATATCGACCCCGTTACGAACATGTTGGCCGCGGGGGGCCGAGGCGCCTTCACCTCCAGCGGAACGTCCTATGCCGCGCCGATGGTGACGGGCGCGCTGGTGGTGATGAAGCATTATTTTCGCGACGAGATCTCCAACACGGGCCTGGTCTCGCGGCTCTACGCGACGGCCTACGATCAGGGCATCTACGCCGACAGCGCCATCTACGGCCACGGCCTGTTGGACCTGGCCGCTGCGCTCTCGCCCCAGGGCACGCCCCGCGTCTCCCTCGGCACGCGGGTGGAGGAGGGCGGCGTCGCTCTTGATCTGACGCGGCTTTCCCTCGGCGGCGCGCTCGGCGACGGGCTGACGCAGGCCCTCGCCGGGCAGGAGATCGCCGCCTTCGACGCCCTGGGCGCGCCGTTCTGGTACGCGCTCGGCTCGTTCACCAATGCCGCGCCCGGCCCCAGGGCAGGCGCGCAACTGCGACGCTTCATGGCGCAACCCGAGACGGAGCAGCAAGGCCGGTCATGGCGTCCCGTCCTCGGCGCAATGGAGAGCGTGAATGGGGCCGACCGCGACGCCCCGCTGCGGCTCGGCGTGCTGGAAGCACCCTCCATGGGCGCCGATGCCGGGCATCTCTCGTTCGCCGGGCGCGCGGTCACGTTGCGGAGCGCGGGGCAGGGAGGCCTCGACGTCGCCGCCTTCTCGACCGAGGGGCTGGACGGGCTACCACCGGTTACGGGAGCCACGCTCGCTTGGCGGCCAGACGGCTCGCCGCTCGGCGTGCGGGGCGGCTGGGTGGGCGAGCGCGAGGCCATGCTCGGCAGCGCGGCGACGGGGGCGTTCGGGCGGTTGGCGGCGGGCTCGGCCTTCGTGGGCATCGACGGCAGCGCCGAGGTGGGCGCGTGGCGCCTTGGCGCCGGAGCCGAGGTCGGCACGGTCAACGGGGCGGGCCGCGGCGGGCTGATCGCCGACGTCTCGCCGCTCACCACGAGCGCCTTCGGCGTTCGGGCGGAACGACCGCTGGCCGGCGAAGGCACGCTCACCCTCTCGCTGTCTCAGCCGCTCCGCGTCGAGGCCGGCCGGGCGCGCTTTTCCGTTCCGGTTGGCCGGACGAAGGACGGTTTCGTGCGCCGCAACGCGGTGTCGGCCGACCTCGCGCCCACGGGCCGTGAGATCGAGGCTTCGGCTCAGTGGCGCAAGACGCTCTCTGCGGGCGGCGAGGTGCGCCTGGGCATTGCCTGGACCCGCCATCCCGGCCACGCCGCCGGGGCGGACCCCCAATGGCATTTTGTTAGTCGGCGGTTTCTTCCGCAGATCTTGTCCTGGCTTCCAACCGGCTGATTCCAGGCCGCTTTCACAGCTCTGGGAGACGCGGACGAATTCGGGTTGACAA
>LXNI01001934.1_pt1 | contig 15857 bp, 10 predicted proteins | sample 809091 | NCBI WGS metagenome assembly LXNI01 (sample SAMN04870527, study PRJNA318959) | sponge metagenome | biome: 01000161; feature: marine sponge reef; material: water | host: Sarcotragus foetidus | place: Greece: Milos, Mediterranean Sea | collected 2013-05-29 | depth 5-7 m | reverse complement strand
CCAGCCCGGATGCATCGCCGCTCGAATGCCGGGGGGATTCTGTCCACGGGCTGCTTGGCGGTCACCCCGAACCGGTCGCCGCGTGCGCGGAAAACTCGGCGCGCGCCATCGCCCTGAACACCGGGTCGAACTTGAGCTCGGTCTCTTCCCACTCCAGCGCCGGATCCGACCCTGGCACGATCCCCGCCCCTGCAAAGAGCCACCACCGCCTCCCCGACAACACCGCCGAACGCAGCGCGGGCACGAACATCCCCTTGCTATCCGATCCGAGCCAGCCCACCGGACCGGCATACCAGCCGCGGTCGAAGACTTCGCTCTCGGTCAGGATTGAAAGGGCAACGTTGCGGGGCATCCCGCACACCGCCGGTGTCGGGTGGAGCGATGCCAGGATGTCGAGCAGTGTGACGCCTTCGGGGATCCCGGCGGCGATCTTGGTCTCGAGGTGCTGGATGCGGGCCAGCGTGAGCACGTGCGGTTCCACGTCCCGCTCCACGGTGCACCCGAGAGCGGACAATCTGGCCACCACGTCCTGCACCACGAAATCGTGTTCGGCCCGATCCTTGTCGCTGTTGAAGAGTCGGCGCGCCAGCTGCGCGGTCTCGACCGAATCGGCGCCGACCCCGACGCTCCCGGCCACCGCCGTCGCGCGCACCACGCCGTTCACCACCGTCGCGATCGTCTCCGGCGCCGACCCGACCATCGCCTCCCCGGGCGCGGGTTCGAAGAGGAACGCATGGCTCCCGTGGCTCTCCTGCCAGAGCGCGAGGACCAGGTCGAGCGGCGACACCGGCCGGGCTGGTGTCACATCCAGAGTGCGGGCCAGCACCACCTTCTCCGCGTCTCCGGCCTGGATTCGGCGCAGGGTCCGCCACACCATACGGCTCCAGGCAGCTCTTTCGGCGGCCCGGAGTTTCTTTGCCGCCAGCACGCCGGGCCCGCTGCGGCGGGGTGGGCCGAGTCGTCCGGAAGCACCGCCTCGCGCCAGCCTGCCGGCCCAGCGTGCCCACAACTGTTCGGCCTCGGCTCGATTCTCGCCGCGAACCAGCAATGAACATGTCCCCGCTCGCGGATCGTGTTCGAGCTCGGCCTCGGGCAGCTGGAAACGCGCCGGGGGGAAGGAAGACCACACGGGATCATCGCTGGGCCTTGCCGCGAAGGCGAACCCTCCGAAGAGACGGGCGCCGCCCCCTCCGCCGATCTTCGCGAACAACCGCGCCGAACGATCCTGGACCACTGCGAAGCGGGAACGCCGACCCGACAGACCGGGCTCCGCACGGTCGGCCTCCACCACAACCTCGGCGACCGCCCCCGCGTGAGCCACCCAGCGACTGCCGGAAGCCCAGAATCCGCGCGGTCCGCCATGGGCCACGGCGAGAAAGGCGGCAGGTGCAACCGCCGTCAGGTCGCGCCGGATCTGATACAGGCGCGGTCGCGTCACCGGCGAAACGGGTCGCGCCAAGATCGAAAGCGGCTAGCGGTCGACCGCGAACCCGCGGTCAACGCGCGACGGATCCCAATCGCGGGCCATTATGCCCACCAGCGCGAGATCATCCTCCTCCGGGGGAGGGCCCATCACGCTGCCTACCCCACAGTTCTGCAGGAGCGCCTGGGCGTCGGCCTTGCCGGTGTCGGACGGCGCCAGCACATCTTCCCCCTCCTCCGGCCCCTCGTTGGCGGTGAAGCCCGCGGAAGCGTCCTGGTCCGCAATCCGGGTGACCGTAACGCGGAGGTTGGTCTCACCGGATTGGGGGTTGTCGTAGGCCGTGGCGGTCAGCACGTCGTGGTGCGTGTTGCCCGTGAACAGCTGCAGGCCGAGCCCGGAGGTCTGCTTGCGTCCCCTGACGACAATGCCCTCGGTCGCCTCCTCGATGGTGTAGCCCATGATGTTGAGCTGGGCCACCGCGCACTTGTACGCGGTCTCCAGGCCCGGCGGCGCCACGCCGAAATACTGGACGGGCGCGGACGAACAGGCGGCCGCGAGCACGGGGATGAGTGCGGTGAGTTTTTTCATGTTCGACATGTCTGACCCTTCCTTCCTGATTGTGGGGGAACTCAGGGCCCACGGAAGCAAGTTGGCCGCCGCCGCCCCGTCCGTCAACCGAAAACGGGGCAGCCCCGGCGCTGGTCTCGCCCGCCGCGGGACCATATGTTTACGCCATGTCCGAGACGAGAACACAGCGTGAGGTTGCGGGCGCCGCTGCGGAGGGCCCTGACAACCCCCATCCTGCTACACGAGACGACTCGGCCCGTTCCTCGGGTCCCGCCGAGCCGTCGTCCTCTCGCACGCCCCCCGACCCCACTCCCGTCCCGGAGGCGCGCGACAAGCACGACCTTGCCAGACCCGAGTACTACCTGAACCGCGAACTGACCTGGCTCAACTTCAACTTCCGCGTGCTGCACGAGGCCCAGGACGCGCGCACGCCGCTGCTGGAGCGTCTGAAGTTCCTGTCGATCGTCGGGTCGAACCTGGACGAGTTCTTCATGAAGCGGATCGGGGGACTCAAGCAGCAGGTCGAGGCGGGGATCACCGAGCGCACCGTGGACGGGCGCACGCCTGGCGAACAGATCGAGCAGTGCTACACGGTTGTGCGGGAGCTCGAGGCGCGCCAAAGGGAAGCCGGAGCCGGGATTCTGGCCTCGCTGGCCGCCGAGGGCATCCGCGTCACGTCGTGGCAGGAGCTGGAGCCGGCGCACCGCAAGTGGTTGCGCAAGCACTACGTGCGCAACATCTACCCCCTGGTCACGCCCCAGGCGACCGATCCCGCCCATCCCTTCCCCTTCATCTCCAACCTGTCGCTCAACCTGCTCGTGACCCTGCGCTACAAGGGCGACGAGCACACCTCGCGGGCGCGCGTCAAGGTTCCCGTGGGAGCGGGGATTCCGCGTTTGGTCCAGGTCGCTGAATCGGGGGACTGGGTGCCGCTCGAGAGCGTCATGGCCAACAACCTCGACCTGCTCTTTCCCGGCATGCAAATCGTGGCTTGCGAGATCTTCCGCGTCACCCGCAACGCCATCTACGATGTGGACGAGGACATGGCCGACGACCTCCTCGAACTCATCGAGGCGGGACTCAGGAAGCGGCACCTGGCCCCGATCGTGCGACTTCAGGTCGAAGAGGGGTTCGATCCCGGCCGGCGCACCATGCTTGCCAACGAACTCGGGCTGAAGGAGACCGACATCTTCGAGGGGGACGGACTGCTGGGCTGGGCCGATCTGCTGGCTCTGCACGATCTGCCCCGGCCAGGCCTCAAGGATTCCGCACACCACCCCGCCGAGCATCCGGATCTGCTGACCAACCGTCCCATCTTCCACGTCATCCGGGAAGAGGGGCCGGTGCTGCTCCATCATCCGTACCAGGCCTTCGACACCTCGGTGCTCCGTTTCCTGCGCGAAGCCTCGCGGGACCCCAAGGTGCGCGCCATCAAGATGACCTTCTACCGCATGGCCCCGCACAGCAGCATCATCGACCACCTCGTGCACGCGGCCCGGCAGGGGAAGCAGGTGGCGGTCGTGATCGAACTGCGGGCGCGATTCGACGAAGCCGCCAACATCCGGTGGGCGAACGCCCTGTCGGCGCACGGCATTCACGTGACCTACGGCGTGCTGGGGTTGAAGACGCACTGCAAGCTGATTCTCGTGGTGCGCCAGGACCACGACGGGCTGCGCCGCTACGCCCACGTCGGAACCGGCAACTACCATGTGGGGACCGCCCGTCTCTACTGCGACCACGGCATCCTGACCTGCGACCCCTCGATCGGGGCGGATCTGACCGAGCTGTTCAACTACCTGACCACCGGCTACCGCCCCAAGCGCAGATACTGGAAGCTGCTGGTGGCCCCCAAACACCTGCGCGGCGGCATCCTGGGGCGAATCGAGCGCGAGATCAAGCTGCACTCCGAGGATTCGCCGGGGAAGATCCAGTTCCAGATGAACGCGCTGGAGGATCCGGAGGTGACCCGGGCGCTGTACACGGCGGCCGGGAAGGGCGTCTCGGTGGACCTGATCGTGCGCGACGGCTGCCGGATACGGCCGGGGATTCCGGGGCTCTCCGAGAACATCCGCGTGATCAGCATCGTGGGGCGCTTCCTGCAGCACTCGCGCATCTACTACTTCCGCAACGGCGGCGACGAGGAGTACTACATCGGGTCCGCGGACTGCATGGGGCGCAATCTGGGTGCCCGCGTGGAAGCTTTGGTGCCCGTGGAGGACTCAGCGCTGCGGGCCGAGTTGCGCCAGGTGCTGGACATCCAGCTCTCTGACAGCCGCTGCGCCTGGGAGATGGCGGCGGACGGCAGCTATGAGCAGAGAACCCCGCCCAAACGCCGCGAGACGTGCACCTTCGAGTCGATGATCGCGTGGGCCCACGCGCGGGAGTTCGAGGGAACGCGTTTGCGGAACAGGCGGGCGGTGGGGTTGCTGGAGAGGTGGAAGCGGGACTGATTCCCCGCTGGACGCGTCAATCTGCAAGCACTTTCTGCTAGCAGTCCGTGGACAAAGCCGCCCGAGCACCGAGAGCGGCGAGGCGCCGGGCTGGCAAGGCACGACGAGAGGTGAATAGCATCGCTATTCGCCCGAGGAGCAACGCAGAGCGTAGCGGTCCAGCACGGATGCATCGCCGCTCGAATGCCGGGGGGATTTTGTCCGCGGGCTGTCAGCAGTCCAACTCGGCGAGCGTCACCACCCTCCCCTTCCCCGCCCAGCGCGCCAACGTTTCGGCTTCCGGCTCCAGCCCGAGCCCCCACGTCGCGTCCCGCACGGCGGTGACCGCGTAGCCGCGCGCCTGCAGCCCGTCAACCGCCTGGGTCATGCACACATCGCGCGCCACCCCGATCACCACGAACTCAAGCGCGCGGCCCAGCCCATCGCCCAGCGACCGCACGAACGTCTCGCAAGCGGGGTTGCCCTCGAAGACGTTGAATCGCGTCTTTTGCACGAATACGGGGCGCCGCTGCTTCACGGCCAGGCGGGCCACGAGGACGGCCTCCTCGTCGACCGCGTCGTGGGCCAGCACCAGCGGGTCCTCCGGGCGGATCTCCTCGATCACTTCCGCCCCCGCGCGCTCCACCGGATCCGGCGACCGCCCCATGCAGTGCGGGGGGTAGGTGTCGCGGGCCGGATCCGGCGCGACGGCGTCGATCTCGGGGTCGTCCGGGCCGTGCCAGTCGCCCGTGTAGACGATGATGTCGCAGTGCTCGCGCATCCACTTCACGCCGGCCTCCAGCGCGGGGATCACCTGGATCGCGCCCGGGTCGGAGTCGTCGAAGAGGTCGCGGACGTAGAGCCGGCCGTCCGGGTTCATGAAGTCTTCCTGCACATCGACAACCCAGCCGATCCGCGCCGGGCCGCCCCCGCGTCCTCCGCTTGCCCCGTCACTCATTCCACGCGCTCCAGTCTGTCGTTGGGCCGGTGCCAGCGGCCGGCCTTGGCCAACGGTTCACCCTCCAGGAGCACCACGTCGGCCGTGTAGTTGTAGGACCCGCCCATGAGCGACGAGCCCACGCCATACAGATCCACGGGCACGCCCGCCTCCTCGAAGGCGCGGATCTTGGCGGCTCCGAACCCACCCGACGCCACGATCCGCACATGCCCGAACCCCTCCCCGTCCAGTGCGTCCCTCACCTTGCGCACCAGACGCGAGTTCACGCCCCGGGGGTCGAAGTCGCCCATCTCGCCCTGCAGGGAACGGTCCACCATGGTGCTCGACGTGTCGAGGCGGACGCCCCACAGCCGTTCTCCGAGCGACCGGGCCACTGCGAGCGACGTGGTCACGCTGTCGTTGTCGAAGTCGACCAGCGACACGATCCGCACCTCCTCGGCCATGGAGTCCGCCAACGCCGCCGTCGCGGCCACCGTGTCACCCCCGAAGGCCGCGATCAGACCGTGCGGAACGGTGCCGATCCCCGACGAGCCCCACCACGAGGCCTGGGCGTCGGTGGACACCCCGATCGCGCCCGCCACATGCGCCGCCCAGCCGTCCCCCGTCTGCACCCTCCAGTGATCGTGGCGCGCCGGGAAGAACATGATCGGCTTGGGCCACGCGGCCTCGACGACCGCGCGCGTGTTGGTCGCGATACGGGTGCGGCGGCCCAGCACCCCCGCGCAGAGCGTCTCCAGGTGCACGAAGGCCGGGTACGGCCCGGTGATGAGCATGACCGTTTCCCACGGGCCGGCCCGGTCGCCGTCGCGCAGGGAGCGAACCTCGAGGTCGCCGAAATCGTAGCCGTCGGTGAGGCACAGCTTGAACATCGCGATGGCCTCGTCCGTGCCGGCCACGACGGCGTCGCGCTTCTGGAAGGCCTGCATGGTGACGGTGGGCCCGCGTCCCCGCGAGAGCAGCAGGTCGCGGGCGCGCACGAAATATTTGTCGGAGTAGTAGCCGCCGCGCATCTTCTCGATGGGGAAGTCGAAGATGGCCGGGTCGAGGCGCTCGGCGTGGCGGATGGGGGCGGGGGGGCGGTCGGTGGGGGGGCGGTCGGCGTCCGGGTGGTCGGTGTCCGGCTCGAGGTGGGGGGGATGGGCCGGGGGGGGCTCCGCCGGGGGTGGGACGGCAGCCGGGGCGGCGGTTGGATCGTGGTCTTCGCGTGGCATGGACCTGGTGTGGGAATCCGGTGGGGAGCCGTGCGACGACAGCGGTGACAGGCTTCGCTGGGGGACGTAGTCTAACAGGAATCGATACCGTTCGCCGTGGCGGGCGGTTTCGACCGGGCAGGCCGACTCGCAGGGGTGCCAACTTCGGCCACGAGGCTGCAACGATTTCAAACATTCACGGCATCAAATCACTGTGCAAGGGGATTGACCCGCCCGGCAGCCCAAGAACGTGGTTTCCCGCAAGACAGCCATGAGCAACAGTCGTCGCACCAGCGTTCTCGCCGTCCTCGTGCTTTCCGCCGCACCCTTGTCATCCTCCGCCCAGGACGTCACGGTTCTCACCGAAGACCTCTGCGAAATGTGCTCGATCGAGGTCCTGCCGGATGTGGAACTCGGCGCCGATGGCGAATCGGTAATCGGAGTCGCCTGGGACATCCACCGGCTCTCGGATGGCCGATTCGTGATGGCCTTTCAGGATGTAACCTACGAATTCACCGTCTTTTCGGCGGACGGCTCCGAGTACCGGCGTGTGGGGCGGGAAGGGGACGGGCCGGGGGAGTACTCCCATGTGTACTTCGTCCGGGAGGCGGCCGGCGAACTGCACGTATTCGACCGCGGCAGACGGCGCCTGACAGTGCTGAACCCCGACTTCGAGGTCCTTCGCACGGCGACGGTCGAGTGCCTCAACTGCTTCGGGCTGGATTTCGTGCCGCTGCGGGGCGGTCGCATCGCACTGAACACGATGTTGCCCGCGGGCGGCCGCGAGGCATATGCGACCGCGAAGACCGGATTCGTCATTCACATTTTCGACGCTGACGGCAATCGTATCCATTCGATGGATGAGATCCCGCTGGACGGGCCGTTCAGTCCGGCCGAGGACGACGGCCGCTTCCTGGAGGTCGAGGAGGACGGATCCCTGCTTTCCGTTCATGCGAACAATTACGGGATTGACCGCTGGGATCCGGAATCGGGGCAGCTCCTTCAGAGTTGGGTGCGCGAAGGGAATCCGTTTCCGGACGGCCAGTACCGCATTCAGCTGGACGGGGTAGGCAGGCTCTGGGTGTACGTCTACCAGGGACTGGAGTCCCCCCGCGTCGCGGAGGTATTGGATCTCGACTCGGGTCGCGTTCTCGTTTCGCAGGTTGTGGACGCGCGCGGCATCTTCCTTGCGTCCGGGTGGCTGGCCGACTTCTTCGCCCCCGGATGGCTGGCCGTCTACGACGAGGCGGACATCGTCCCGAAGTACCGGATGCATCGTCTGCGACTGGTTGGGCTGGAGTAAACTTTACTTTACATTATGTAATGTACAGTGTACATATGGACTTAGCCGCGGCGCTCTTCCGACTCCGCCTTCCCCTCAATCCCGGCCGGACAGCCCACCGCCGGAAGGACGGCCGACCCTTCCCAGGGCCGAGCAGGGATTGACGGGGGCATCCGCCGCGTCACCACGCACGAAGCTTCCGCCGTCACGCAGATTCCCATTCGCGTCAATGACGCAGTAGCCGAACTGATCCTCGGTCGCGCGCACGTACACGAAGTGATTGAAGGAACCCCGGTCTTCGCGCAGTACCGTGCGTTCATCTTCATGAAAGGAATCCGGCGCCTTTCCTCCCCCGCCCGTCACGAAATACCGGATGCCGTGCTGGGGCCGGAGCCGCGCGTACAGGTGCTGATGGGCCTGGAAGACGACGTCCACCCCGTTCTCGCGCAAGATCGGCTCGAGTTCGGCCCGCAACGCCTCGTCCTCGCGGCGGCATCCGAAACGAAACCACTGACATCGCTTCGGAGCGTAGACCGGATGATGCATCGCGACGACCTTCCAGCGCGCGTTGGAACGTTGCAGAGCCTCGGCGAGCCAACGGAGTTGAGGCTGGTCCGTTCCCTGCGCGAGCTTCGTCTGCTCGCTGCCGAGCGTGTTGGAGTCGAGCACGAATACCTCTACGAGGGGCGGCTCCCGCGACTGCGGAAGTTCCTGACCACCGCGCCCGTTTCGGGGCCAATCGGGAAGCTCTGCCGGAATCTCGATCGAGTAGTAGCGGAGGCCGTCGAGATAGCCGAATTCGGGTGTCGCAAGGTGGGATTCCACTTCGCACCCGGACGACAGCTCGTAGGCGGTTTCATCCCGGGGAACAGGCCTCAGCTCCGACTCCTCGCAGTGCACCACGTCGTGGTTGCCAAGCGCCGCGTGAATCCTCACTCCAAGGGAAAAGACGTCTCGGTAGACATCGAGGAACTTGACGCCGATGGACTGCGCGTGGCCGTGTTCGTAGACGTTGTCCCCCAACATGAAGACGTGAGAAACGGGCACGGCCTCGGCCTGGCGGCGGATCTGCGAAGCGACCTCCCGGGCGCGGTCGTCTCCGGTGCCGGTGTCTCCGACGAAGATGAACCGGGCTGCTCGTGCCGTATCCTGGAGCTGCGTGCCGATCGCCGCGCCGCCCGGAGGGCCGGCCAGGACCTGGATGCCGGTACCGCACGCGCCAGCCATGATGGCCAGTACCAGGACAGCCCCGGGAACTCCGACAGCACCACCACTCCACCGGAACGCTTTCGAGATCGGGGTCATCCGCGCGGGGGTTGGGATCATACCGGGCACAGTGCCGCTAGCCGCCCCTCGTCCGCCTCGGATAGACCGTCAGGATGGCCCTTCCGCTGCCACCCTCGTCGGCAACGATCAAAGCCCCGTCCGCGGCGAAGGCAATCCCCTCGATCTGACGATGCCACCCGGCGGTAAACCGTTTCGCGGCCAGAACCTCGCCGGCCGGCGTCACCTCGGCGATGGCGCCCTGGCCGGCCGCGACCACGAAGTAGTTCCCGGACACCGGGTGTTGCTCGATTCCCGATGGACGGTATCGGTTTGACGAGATCCGCCGCGCGAAGTCACCGACGGGAACGACGGTGGGCGAATCGGCGCTCAGCCGCTTTCCGTCGATGGACCAGCGGTACATGGCCAACCGGCCCCTGAGGAGCTCGCTGCGCGCTTCCTTGCACATCAGCAGGAGTTCCCGCCCGTCCGGATCGTACGTCAGGCCCTCGATTTCGCAAACACGGCCGACACCGGTGGCGTACACCCGGTAGGGTACGGACTCGCCGTCGGCCCCCTCCCGGGACTCGTAGAGCCTGCCTGCACTGGTGACCATGTAGACTCGGCCGTCAGCTACCGCAATGCCCTCGAAGTCGTCGGCGACCGGAACCCGGCCGTCCGCCAGCTGGAATTCCTTCACAATCGACCCGTCCCGATGGTCGATCTCGAATACGATCCCGACTTCGTCGTCGTGGGCCAGCAACCGGTGGTCGTCGGTTGTTGCCAGACCGGAGATCTCCCGGAGTCGCCGGGGAAGGTCGGAGTGGGTCGCGCTCCCGGCCCGCAATTCATAGTCCTCCAGGGAGACGCCGCATTGCCGAATTCGCGCCGCCTCGCTGTCGTCTGGCGCACTGAGGGCCTCACCGATCCCGGCGGGGATCTCTGAAGGGACTGGATCCGTCATTCCCCCGGAACGGATCGCGGTCGACAACAGAAGAAGGGCGATTCCGCCGAAGAGCAGCCCCGATGCGAGCCGCCTCCGCGATTCTACCGCCATAGCCATCGGCCACGCATCCTCAGTCTCCTTGCGTCGCTTCCGCGGACTGCGCCTGTGCGTTAGGCGACACGATTCTCCACCCGGACAATACGGCGGGCTTCGCTCCGTAGTTGCTCTTCCACACGGCCAGCGTGATCGTCACGAAGATCAGCGACGCAAGGTAGGCAACCGTGGTAAGCTGGGTGCCGGCGGCGAGTCCGATCCCGATGGCCATCAACATGTAGACGGCGTCCATGGGTTCCTTGATCGTGGCCCGAAAGCGAACGGCTGCCACGATTCCCGCGAGGCCGAAGGCAAGCGGGAGGCTGCCCTTGACCAGGAACACGACGAGCGCAATTCCGATGGGTGTCACCAGCAGCGCGTGAATGAACGATTGGCTGTATTTCTTTCTCGGACGGGTCCACCGATATACCCAGGTAACCGGCAGAGTGACACCGAAGGCGAGGACCAGCGCGAGTACGACGGGAACCGCGAGTGCCGGATCGGCCAACTGGCTCACGCCTTCCTGACTGCCGAGCCGGTCGATCCCCAGCTGGATGTTGTCGAGCATGTCGGTCACCTCCTCCCCGGTGCTGTAGAGCGTTCCCATCAGGAAGCGGTCCCGTTCCTCGGAGACGTAGGATAGCGCACGCGGAAAAAAGTGGAATGCCCCGGCAAGAAACGCGAGCCACGACAGATAGTAGATGACGAGACGGACGATGATGTTACTGAGCATGGTTTACCCCTTCTCCCCTAGAACATGTAGCCAGCGCGAAAGTAGACACCCGTCATGTCGCGGCCCTTCATCACGGCCGCGTTTAGGGTCGAAGTGCGTTCCAGAAACGACAGCCAGAGCCCGCCTCCGGTGCCGTTGTGCCAGTCGTCGGCGTCGTCCGGATCACCGGGATGGAACACCCGGCCCACGTCGGCAGCTCCGAACAGACCGAATTCTCCGGGCACCAGTATGTTGACTTCCGCCAGCGCCAGTCTCACTTCGACGTTCGCATACAGCGAGGCGTCTCCCGCGAATCGGTTCTTGTGCAGACCGCGCACGGGGCCTTCCCCCTGGCGCAGGCCGACCCGTCCGGGTCCGCCCACAAATGCGCTCTCGAGAAAGGGGTACTCCCCCCATATCTTCTTGCCACCCACCCTGAGGGCCAGCGTCGGTTGGGTCGGAATGGAAGCCGTCAGGTAGGTGCGCGCTTCGCCATCCACGCTTCCGAAGGCCGACTCCACGTCCCATGCTCCCGCATATCCCGCAACAGCAAGCCTGGCGAAGAACCCGTGCGTCGGATAGGCCGGATTGTCACGGCGGTCGTACTCGATTTCGCCCCGTGCTCCCACTTGGCCGAAGGATCCCGCGCCGTACAGCGGCTGCTCCAGGGAACCGATGAAATAGTCTGCGTTCGCATCCTCGGATGTGTTCGACCACTTGATGACCGGCCCCAGGCTGACGGTGAGTTCCGAGCGAGGCGGTTCCTCCCCATCTTCGGCTGCTTCCCCGTCCTGCGCACCGGTGTGATACTCAAGGGCCGGCGCGAGGACGAAAGTCCCCTGCCGCACCTTGTAGAAGGAGGACGGGTTTTCGAGCCGGAAGTCGTTGCCGAAGCCCGTGAATCGCGTCACCTCGAGTCCCGAGTACTCGAATGCCAGTCTCGCGTCGACACCGGGCCATACCTGGCGAAAGGTGCCTTCATACGATGCAAACGGCTTGTAGTCCCGGCTGGCCATGCCGACGGCCAGGGAATGCCGGGAGGCGAACGGGCCCTTGCGGAATCCGTAGTTCGTGCGGTTGTGGCGCAGCTGCACGAACGCACCCAGATCGGGGTCTACCCAAACAGTCGGGGAGGTGAACGCTACCTGACCCCAGTCGAGTGCGTACCTGGCCGTGCTGGGACGCCGCGGTTGCGTGCTGGCCGGGGGACGCCGGTACGGGCGCTCATCGATGCTCGCGCCCGCGCCCGTCACGAACACGTTGTCCCCGCGATAATCGTAAAAGCGGGTCTTCGAGGCGCTGGCTTGCGATGCGTTGGTGAAAGTGTCGCTTCCGCCGCCGCCGTCGATGCGGACTGTGATCCGGCCCTCCGCGCCGGAGATCTCCGCACGGTCGGATCCACCCCGGAGGTAGAGGCGGACCTCGCTGGTTTCCTCGTGTCGGAAGGTCCGCTCGAACCAGGGGGGCATCGCCTCTTCCCCGGAATCTTCACCGACACCGATACGGACCACGAGGTCTCCGTTCGACAAGTGCTCGAAACGGGCGAATTCGTCCTCGTCGGTCGCCTGGATTTCGACTTCGCGCGAGATCAGTTCGTAGTATTGCGCGGCAAATCCCGGCAATGCGTCGCGCCTCGCCTTCAGCGCCCTTTCGAGGTCTTCGCCGACGAGTTCATAGTATGGTGCGGGAAGCCGTCGTACAGCGTCTTCGATCAGGGGATCGGGGAGTTTCGTGCGCAAAGACCCCACGACTTCGTCCCACGCGGGCCTGTCGAGTTCGGCCAGTAGCTGGCGATCCAACTCCCAACCGTTGTTCGTCAGGCCGATCACGCTCGGATAGGCGTCCCTGAACCTGATTGCCCTCGGAAAGGCCTTGCGAACCAGCGTCATGGCAAACCCGCCATAGTGGATGAACGCCTGGTCGCGATCCTCCGGTACGGGGAGCCACTTGTAACATTCGCCATCGGGAAACCGCGCCCATCGCCACTGTCCGAAATGACGGTCGCCGTCGCCGATGACGAAGTCCATCAACCTGGCCTTGAGAAAGCCTCTGGCGTCCACCTGCTCGCAGGCGCTGTCCTCGAGGTCGTCCAACATGTTCTCCGTCCCGCTGACCTTCCGCGAACCCGCAAATCCGGGTGTATCGTCCGGGCCCTCCGACGGATGCAGCTGCAGCGTTCCGATCAGACCGGCGAACTCCTCGCGGTATTCCCCGAGCCTTGGGTGGTCGGGAATCACGACGAGGGTGTGCTTCGAATGGAGTATGTCCGCGGCTTCAAGGAGCGGATCGACCACCAGCGCCCCCGTTGGCAGCAACGCGCTGACCAGATCGTGGAGGACTTCGCTCACGACCGTGTTCTGAAGCGCGGCCGCCAGCCTCTTGGTGGCGTCCTTGTCGAGAGACCGAACCGCGTAGCGGATCCCGTCCTCCCCGGTGAAGTGAAGAGAGATGGACTGCCCGTCGCCGCCGGTTCGAAGCGGCGTCAAACCCCCTCCCACGCTGTCGAGGTCGAGAACCGCAACCTCGATGGGCGTGTTCCAGAGGTCCCGGTGGTTGTCGCCGTAGAACCAGCGCTTGAACGGGCCGGCCCGGAATCGTTCTCCGGGCACCACAAGGTGGGTCCGGGCGCCCGGCGGCGGAATCGATCGGTGGATTCTGGTGCCCGCCGCTGTCAGAGTCTCCTGGGGCGTGGCCAGGGTCGGAGCTGCAAGGGCAAGCGCCAGCGCGGGCGGGATGGCTCGCCAAATCCGATCCGTGGTGGATGACAACCGATCAGCTTTGGACAATGGCGGGGGCCTTGATGCGGGATGTCCCTGAACAATCAGAGACAACAGGCTACGCCCGACCAGCTTCCCGGGGCAAGGGAAAGGACCGGGCGCCGGAATGCCAGACCACGACCCCCGGCAGACTCAGAAGTCGTACTTTACCCGCACCAGCCCCAGCCTACCCAGCTCCGGCGCCCCCACGAACTCCCGGTGCAGGTTGTTCAGCGCATTGTACACGGTGAGTTCCAGCCGTGCGTTGGGCTGGAAGGGAAGCTGGTAGCCTGCCGTCACATCGAGGACGTGGTAGGCGTCCACCGGTCCCGCGAAGACGCCCGACCTCATGTCGAAGCCATCGGAGAAGCGCCAGCGCCCGTCGAGCAGGAAGCCGCGGGCGCGATCGGTGAAGGCGACCGCCAGGGATCCCTTGTGGCTCGGGGCGTTGAGGGAGAGATCGTCGCTTCCGGGACAGTCGCCGTCCTCGTCGAAGTCGAAGCACTCCTTGCTCTGGAACGAGTAGCCCGCGGTCAGCGTCACGCGGTCGGAGGCCAGGATCTGTGCCGAAAAGTCCGCCCCCCAATAGCTGGCCGAACCGAAGTTGCGGGAGCTCAACAGCAGGTCGGGAGCCTGGACTTGGTCGGGGGTGACGACGCCCACGGGAACGGACACCAGCCCCTCGGCCAGCTCGGCGACCTGTTCGGCCGTCACGACCCCCGCCTGGATCAGCGTGGCGAGGCGGCTGGTCAGGAAGGCCACGGTGGCGGACGGGTCCAGGAAGACGTTTGGGGACTCCACCTTTAGGGCGCCGACGAAGTTCTCCACATCTGCCGAATACACGTCGACGGCCAGCCTGACGCGGTCCCGGATCAGCCCCTTGTAACCCGCTTCGACGGAGTTGAAGACCGTGGGAACGAGGGCCGGAAGATCCGTGGGCCCCTGGTCGAGCGGGAATAGCTCACCTCCCGCCGGACCCAGCGCCTCCGGGTTGAAGCGCCGGAATACCGTGGCCAGCGCGGGATCGGAGGGGACGTTGCCGGGACCGAGAAGGAACGGTCTCAGTCCCTCGGGTGCGAATTGCGTGACCAGCTGATCCCAGAACAGCACCGCGTTGGCGGGGAGCTGGCCCGGTATGAACGGAGACCACATGCAGTGCCCCATGAGCCCTCCGGGGCACTCGTCCGCGAAGGTCAGGCCGCCCGACGGCACTCCGAACGCCCGTAGCGTGTAGCCCACACCCGGTCCGACCGGAAGGAAACCGGTCTCGATGTCGAGGAAAAGCGACGAGGTGGAGGGGGTGGCGTAGGCCCTGTTGTAGGTCAGGCGAAGGTTGTGACCCTCGGCGGGACGGAAGACGAGTGCGGCCCGGGGTGAGAAGTTCAAACCGTCCAGACGGTTATGCTGGTCGGCGCGGAAGGCGGTCACCAGATCGAGGCGGTCGTTCAGGCGCGTCTCCGAGTGCAGGTACACACCGGCCTCGACCAGTACATCGTGGTCCTCGTTCCGGCCATAGATGGTGCCCTCGGAGCGCGGTTCGATACGCTGCCAGTCGAGTCCGTAGGTGAAGCTCTGCCGTTCGCCCACGTCCCGCCCGTGCTGCAGCTGAGCCGCCGTGGTGCGCGACCGGTCGATGATGGGGCCGCCGCTGCGCAGCAGGTAGCTGTTGTCGCCCGAATGCGTCTGGTTCATGAAGAACTGCCCGAAGAAGCGGCCCTTCAAGAGCCGGAGCTGGCCGTAGCGGTACTGCCAGTCGTGGGTCTGCGCCGAGCCGATGGTCGTGAGGTTGATGCTGCTCAGCGAGTTGTTCAGCCCGCCGGAGACGATGAACTCGCCGTCGTCCGCGAACCGGTAGTCGGCGCGCAGATCGGCGAAGTAGCGCTCGTTGAGGGGGTCGCGCACCCCGATACGCGGGTGGCCGGGATTTGCCTCGCGCGCCGCCACTTCCGCGGGGTCTTCGTATTCCCAGTCGTTGCCGCGCAGGTACTGGCCCGAGACCTTCAGCCCGAACCGCTCCGACACCGCGTGCGCGCTGCGAAAAAGCACCTGCATGAGCGACCGCTCGCCACCGGCCAGCGACACGGTGTTGCCCGGCTTGTCGATCGGGGAGTGGGTGACGATGTGCATGACGCCCTCGGCCGCGTTGGGACCGTAGAGGGCCGCGCCGGGACCGCGCGCCAGCTCGATCCGCTCAATGTCCATGTCGGTCGTGGGGATCATGTTGATGGCGTTGATCCT
>LXNI01001933.1_pt1 | contig 15858 bp, 10 predicted proteins | sample 809091 | NCBI WGS metagenome assembly LXNI01 (sample SAMN04870527, study PRJNA318959) | sponge metagenome | biome: 01000161; feature: marine sponge reef; material: water | host: Sarcotragus foetidus | place: Greece: Milos, Mediterranean Sea | collected 2013-05-29 | depth 5-7 m | reverse complement strand
ACCGGCGCACCGGCATCGGCTGCGACCAGCTGATCGTCCTCCGCACGCCGGCGGACGGCGCGGCCGATGCGGCGTTCTCCATCCACAATGCCGACGGCGGCGAGGTCGAGGCCTGCGGCAACGCGACTCGCTGCGTCGCCTGGATGGCGATGGAGGAGTCGGGTCGCGACACGGCCCTGCTCGAGACCGCGGCGGGGACGCTCGCCGCGCGGCGCGCGGGTCCGCTTTCGGTGACAGTCGACATGGGCGAGCCCCGTTTCGACTGGCGGGATATCCCGCTCGCCTCGGCAGAGGACACCCTGCATTTGCCGCTCTCCCGCGGCCCGCTCGCGGACCCCGCCGCGGTCGGCATGGGCAACCCTCACGCCGTCTTCTTCGTCGACGACCTCGACGCGGTCGATCTCGCCGCGCTGGGCCCTTCGCTGGAGCACGATCCGATGTTTCCGGAACGCGCCAATATCGGCGTCGCGGAGTTGCGCGGCGAAGACCGGATTCGCCTCAGGGTGTGGGAGCGCGGCGCCGGGCTGACCATGGCCTGCGGCACCGGGGCCTGCGCGGCCGCGGTTGCCGCCGTCCGCCGGGGCCTCGGCGAACGGCAGATGGAAGTCAGGCTCGACGGCGGGCCGCTTGGCATTGAGTGGCGCGAAAGCGACGGCCATCTGTTGATGACCGGGCCGGCCGCGGTGAGCTTCCGGGGCGAACTGGAAGCGCATCCGCCGGAGGCGCGGCCATGACCGCCGAGATCGTCACCTTCGGCTGCCGCCTCAATGCCTGGGAATCGGAGGCGATGCGCCGGCTGATGGCCGGGGCCGAGCCAGAAGAAACCGTGGTCTTCAACACCTGTGCGGTGACGGCCGAGGCCGAGCGGCAGGCGCGGCAGGCAATTCGCAAGGCGCGGCGCGAGCGCCCCGGGGCAGAGATCGTGGTCACCGGCTGCGCCGCCCAGATCGCGCCGGAGCGCTGGCTCGCCATGGAGGAGGTGGACCGGGTCGTCGGCAATGCCGAAAAGCTGACCGCCGGGGCCTGGACGCCGGGCGCGCCGCCCGCGCTTGTGGATGACATCATGAGCGTGCGCGAGACGGCGGCGCATCTGCTGGACGGATTCGGCGGGCGCGCGCGGGCCTTCGTGCAGATACAGCAGGGCTGCGACCATCGCTGCACCTTCTGCATCATCCCCTATGGGCGCGGCCCCAGCCGCAGCGTGCCGCTCGGCGGGATCGCGGAACAAGCGCGCCGGCTGCTGGAGGCGGGCGCCGCCGAGATCGTGCTGACTGGCGTGGATATCGCGTCCTGGGGCGCCGATCTGCCGGGCGCGCCCCGGCTCGGCCAGGCGGTCCGCCGCCTGCTGGCTCAGCTGCCGGAACTGAAGCGGCTGCGCCTCTCCTCCGTCGATCCCGCCGCCATCGACGGGGAACTCTTCCGGCTGCTGGCGGAGGAGGCCCGGCTGATGCCGCATCTGCATCTTTCGGCGCAGGCGGGCGACGACCTCGTGCTGAAGCGCATGAAGCGGCGGCATCTGTCGGGCGATGTCGTCTCGCTTTGCCGGCAGTTGCAGGCGCTACGTCCGGAAATGGCTTTCGGAGCAGACCTGATCGCCGGCTTTCCGACCGAGACCGAAGCGATGTTCGCCCGGAGCGTCGCGCTGGTGGAGGCCTGCCCGCTCACCTGGCTGCATGTCTTCCCTTACTCGCCGCGCCGGGGCACACCAGCGACGCGGATGCCGCAGGTGCCGGCGCCAATCCGCAAGGAGCGCGCTCGCCGGTTGAGAGCGGCGGGCGAGGCCGCGGCCGAGCGCTTTCTCAAGGGTCGGATCGGCAAGACGGAGCGTGTCGCCGTGGAGAGCGAGGGCGCAGGGCGGACAGAGCAATTCGCGCCCGCCCTGCTCGAAGGCCCGGCCCGGCCGGGTTCGGTGCGGCAAGCGCGGGTTCGCCGCGTCGAGGCCGGGCGGCTGGTCGCGGAGGTGCTGGCGGCGTGAGCTGGCTGCAGCGGCTGAAGCGGGGGCTGTCGCGGTCCTCCGACCGCCTCGCCCAGGGCATTGCGGGCATCTTCAACCGGCGGCGGCTGGATGATGGGGCGCTTGAGGAGCTGGAGGATCTGCTCATCATGGCGGATCTCGGGCCGGCCACCGCCGCGCGCCTCGCCTCGGGTCTTGCGCGCACGCGCTTTGGCAAGGAGGTGTCGGACGAAGAGGTGCGTAGCCTGCTGGCCGAGGAAATTGCCGGCCTGCTGGAGCCGGTGACCCGCCCGCTTGTCGCCGACCCGGCGCTGAAGCCGCATGTCATCCTGGTCGTGGGCGTGAACGGCACCGGCAAGACGACGACGATCGGCAAGCTGGCGCATGCCTTCCGCGCCGAGGGGCGCTCCGTGCTGCTGGCGGCGGGAGACACCTTCCGCGCGGCGGCGGTCGAGCAATTGCAGCTCTGGGGAGAGCGGGTCGGCGCCCCGGTGGTGGCAAGGCCGACCGGGGCGGACGCCGCCGGCCTCGTCTTCGACGCCCACGGGCAGGCGATCCGGGACGGGGCCGACATCCTGCTGATCGACACGGCCGGGCGGTTGCACAACAAGGCCAATCTGATGGACGAGCTTTCCAAGATTGTCCGCGTGATCGCCAAGCAGGACCCGGATGCGCCGCATGACACCGTGCTGACGCTCGACGCCACCACCGGGCAGAACGCGCTGCAACAAGTGCGCGCCTTCCGCGACATGGCGGATGTGACGGGGTTGGTGGTGACCAAGCTCGACGGCTCGGCCCGGGGCGGCGTCGTGGTGGCGCTGGCGGAGAGTGTCGGCCTGCCGGTCCATGCCGTCGGCGTCGGCGAAGGCGAGGAAGACCTCCGCCCCTTCGCGCCCCGCGACTTCGCCCGCAGCCTCATGGGGCTGGAGTGAGAAGGCTTACCCTCACTTGGCGCGGGACGTAATCCCATGAGCGCTAACTTGTTTAGCATGTTGGCGATCCGTATGGTGCATAGACGCGCGATGCGGGGAGGCCGGAGGGATGAACGAGGACTGGGACGTGTTGATGTCGTTTCTGCCCGAGGACTGGCAGGCACTGGCGCGCGAGACGGGCGCGTTGAAGGGGCTGCGCAAGGACAAGTCGGTCGATGCCCTGCTGCGCACATTGCTGCTGCATCTGGCCTGCGGACACTCGCTGCGCGAGACCGTGGTCCGAGCCAGGAAGGCGAAGCTGGCGGATCTGTCGGACGTTGCGCTGTTGAAGCGGCTGAGGAAGTCGGGCGCCTGGCTGCGGGCCCTGTGCATCGCGCTGTTCCGCGAACAGGGGATCGCAATGTCGGCCGATGGCGGCTTTCAGGTCAGGGCGTTCGACGCGACGACGGTGAAGGAGCCGGGCCGGACCGGGTCGTTGTGGCGCCTGCACTACAGCGTGCGTCTTCCGTCGCTGGCGTGCGACTTCTTCAAGCTCACGGCGACCGAGGGGCCGGGTGCGGGCGAGACGTTCAGGCATTTTCCGATCGCCGAGGGCGACTATGTGCTGGCCGACCGGGGTTACTCGACCGCTGCGGGCCTCAATCATGTGGTGTCTGCGGGCGGCAATGTCACCATACGGGTGAACACGGGGTCGCTTTCCTTTCGGACGACCGACGGCGCGCCCTTCGACCTTCTGGCACATGTCACGACGCTGAAACACGCGGGTGCCGTGGGATCCTGGTCTGCGGTGGCGGTCGGGAACGGCATCGCCGTGCCGGGGCGCGTATGCGCGATCAGAAAGACGCAAGAGGCCATCCGGATCGCGCACCGCAAATTGCGCAAGGAGGCCACGCGCAGAGGCAAGCAGACGAAGCCGCGAACCCTCGAGTTTGCGCGCTACGTCATCGTGTTCACGACCTTCCCCGAAGCGGGCTTCACCGCCACCGAGGTTCTCGAGTGGTACCGCACCCGCTGGCAGGTCGAACTGGTCTTCAAACGCTTCAAGTCGCTGGCGCAGCTGGGGCATCTGCCGAAATACGACGACGAGAGCGCCAAGGCATGGCTCTATGGAAAGCTCCTGGTGGCGCTGCTGGTGGAAAAGCTCATTCACCACGCCACCGCGGTCTCCCCCTGGGGGTACCGCATGGAGGCGCTCCAGGCCGCACAGCCCCTGGCGTGACTTCCGGTTAATGCTCAACCAACTCGCGCAAGCCATCGAACCCCAACTTCCTCTCGATCGGGTGATCGCAAAATGGAACCAAATCTCCAGATCCCTGGCAAAGCCGCCCCGCCGGCGCATGGTGCATATCGCAAAGCGTTTCGCGGAATGAAGCTAAACAAGTTAGCGCTCATGGGACGCAATCCCCCGCTCGACTTGAATGCGAAGGGCATCCGCGGCGCCCTCGATGCGCTCGCCAGCTCGTCCGAACGCGGCATCGACGATATCCGTACGCGTGAACAGCGCGCGGCAAACCTTGCCGATGGCCGACATGCCGGGCAGTTACGGCATTATTTGCAATTGACTTGCATTTTCATATTGCGGAATATCCGCCGGCTGCTTGAGGATGGCGGGGCATGTATATCTGCATCTGCAATGCCTATCGCGACGCGGAAATCCGCGAGGCGGCCCGCGCCGGGTTGCGCTCGGCGCCCAAGGCCTATGCGGCTCTGGGCGGGAAGCCGCGCTGCGGGCGCTGCCTGCCGGTCGCCCAGGAATTGATCGACCAAGAGCATGACTCGGCCGCGCCTGCTCCGGAGCGCGCCGGGTAGGGCCTTCTCTGTAGCGTCCGCTTCTAGCCGCCGCCGGCGGGGCCGCTTTGCATCTGGATGTAGTTCTCCGGCCCCATCCGGGCGATGAGTTCCCCCTGAGTCTCCAGCCAGTCCACATGCTCCTCTTCGTTGTCGAGGATGCCCTGCAGAAGCTGACGCGACACATAGTCCGAAACCGCCTCGCAATGCGCGATGCCTGCGCGCAGCACCGGGATCGCGTCATGCTCGAGCGCAAGGTCGGCCTCGAGGATTTCCTGCACCGTCTCGCCGACCCGCAACCTGCCGATATCCTGCAAGTTGGGCAGTCCTTCGAGAAACAGGATGCGCTCGATCAGCGCGTCGGCATAGCGCATCTCGTCTATCGATTCGCTGTGTTCGTAATTGGCGAGCTTCACAATGCCCCAGTTCTTCAGCATCCGGGAATGCAGAAAATACTGGTTGATTGCCGTCAGCTCGTTCTTGAGCACGGCATTCAGAATTTCGATGACCTTCCTGTCCGCCCTTCACGACCCGCTCCCTTGCCCGTCATTGCGTTCCTGCGCCCTCTGCAGGCTATATGGCGGCTCGGACGCGCGGGACAAGCTGTCCTTCCCAAGCGGCGCGCGCCTGCTCAGCCTAGCGCGGGCATGACCTCTTCGGCGATGCGGCGCACGCTGGCGGCGGCCTGCTCCTCGGTCAGCCCGTTGCCGGCATTGGTCTCGACCATGACGCCGTCGATATCGAGCGCCTCCCGCCAGCGCCCCAGCGTCTCGGTGAGCTGGGCGGAGGAGCCGACGGCGACATAATGCGCCCGGATGTCGTCCCATGTGAGCGCGGCGAGCCGGGCCGCCGTCGCCGACGCGCCGCCCCTGCCGAGCCCCTTCTTCGCCCCCTGGCTCGCCACCAGCCGCGCCTGGCGCTCGAAATAGTGGACGAGCGTCGGCCTGGCCTCGGCGGCCGCGGCCTCCGGCGTCGCGCCGGCATAGACCGGCACGCGCAGATGCACGGTCGGCCGCCCCGGATGGCCGGCCGCGGCCCAGGTTTCCCGATAGACGCGGATATTGGCGGCGAGAGGCTCCAGCCCGTCGCCGCGCAGGCCGACGAACAGCGGCAGGCCGAGCTGGCCCACCTTGGCGAAGGTGCCCGGCGAGGTCGCGGCCATATACATGGGCGGATGCGGCTTCTGGCACACGGGCGGCATCAGCACGGAGTCGCGCACCCGGTAATAGCGGCCCTCATAGGAAAACCGCCCGCCGGCAAACGCGCCCCGCAGCACATCGAGCGCCTCGTCGAAGCGCGCCTCGCTCTCTCCATAGTCGATGTCGTAGCCTCGGTATTGGGCGACGAAGCCACTGCGCCCGATGCCGAAATCGAAGCGACCGCCGCTGATCTGGTCCACCGTCGCCACCTCCTCCGCCACGCGCAGCGGATGGGTGAGCGGCAGCACATAGACCGCCATGCCGATCCGGAGCCGCTTCGTGCGCGCGGCGAGCGCCGCCGCGACCGCAATCGGCGAGGAAAGCACGGAGCGGTCCGGCATGAAGTGGAATTCCGCCAGCCACACCGAATGCAAGCCGAGGCGCTCGGCAAGGTCCGCCAACTCGAACCCCTCGCGGAAGATGTCATTCGGCGCCCGCCCGTCACGGACCCCGAATTCGAGGAACAGCCCGAATTCCATGACCCCTCAGCCCCCCAGAAAAGTGGCGCTGCGGGCACGGAGCACCGCCTCGGCCTCCGAGACCAGCGCCGCCATGATCGCCCCGGCCGGGCGCACGGCGTGGATCATGCCGATGCCCTGGCCGGCGAAGCCAGGGTTCACATCCGCGCGGCCAGCGAGATTGGCCGCCACCATGACCGGTCGCGAGATTTGCCCCTGATACGGCATGGGCAGCGGCTCGCGCTCCGGGTCGCTCGCCCAGAGTTCGGTCCATTTGGAGCGGATGATGCGTGCGGGCTTGCCGGTAACGGCGCGCGAGACCGTGGTGCCTTCCTCGGTCGCATCGACGATGGCCTGCTTCTGGCCGGGCTCTATGCCGGCCTCGGCCGAGGCAAGGAAGGCGGAACCGACCCAGGCGCCGTCCGCTCCCAGCATCATCGCCGCCGCAACGCCGCGCCCGTCGGTAATGCCGCCCGCGCCGAGCACCGGCACGGCGCCCTCCACCGCATCCACCACTTGCGGGATCAGCGCCATGGTGCCGATGGGGGAGTTGTGCCCGCCGCCGTCATGGCCCTGGGCGACCAGCGCGTCGAGCCCGACGGGCAGAAGCTGCCTGGCGTGGCGCACTGTGCCGATCACGGCCAGCACCTTGGTGCCCCGCTCGCGCAGCCGGTCGAGCCAGGCGGCCGGGCTGCCGAGCCCAGAGGCATAGACCGGCACCGCCTCCTCGATCATCACTTCCATCTGCGCCTCGAAGAACTCCTTCGAGAAGGGCGGCGGCCCGTCCTGCTGCGGCCAGACGGCGTCCGCCGGCGCTTCGGGAATGTCCTCCTGCGTGAGGAAGGCGCGGGCGCGGGCGCGGTAGTCCGGCACAAGGTCCTGCGGCCGCGGGCCGTTGGCGGGCCAGCCCTTGGCCGTGCCCCGGCGCACCGAGGCCGGCAGCAGCGTGTCGACGCCGAAGGGCTTGTCGGTCAGGTCCCGGCAGCGCGCGATCCATTCCCGCAATTGCGCTGGGCCGAGCGAGGCGGCACCCATGATGCCAAGCCCGCCGGCATTGGAGACGGCGGCGGCGAGCTCCGGTGTGCTCGCTCCGCCCATGCCGGCGAGCAAGATGGGGTGTTCGATACCGAACAGCTCGCAGATCGGCGATTTCAGCATGCCGCCATATCCCCCTGTGATTCGAGCCGGCTCTCGGCGTCGGCGCGCAGCTCGACCTTGCGAATCTTGCCCGATGCGGTCATCGGGAATTCGTCGATGAAGAACACATGCGCCGGGATCTTGAAGCTCGCAACCTTGCCCCGGCACCAGGCGATCACCGCCCCGGCGTCGAGGCGGCTGCCCGGCTCCCGCTCCACATAGGCGGCGGCGACTTCCGCCAGCCGCGCATCCGGCGCGCCGACCACGGCCGCCTGGCGGATTTCCGGGTGGTCGAGCAGCAGGCCCTCGACCTCCATCGGATCGACATTCTCGCCGCCGACCTTGAGCATGTCCTTGTAACGCCCGAGGAAGCGCATATAGCCGTCCTCTCGCCACACGCCCATGTCGCCGGTGCGGAACCAGCCGTCCTCGACATAGCTTTCGGCGGTCTCAGCGGGCTTCTTGTAATAGCCCAGCATCAGGCTGAAGCCGCGCACCTGCAGCTCGCCCTCGGCGCCGGGCGGGCAGGGCGCGCCGGTTTCGGGATCGACGATCCGCAGCTCATAGCCGGGGGCGGGATAGCCGGACGTCTCGGTGCGGCGCTCCAGATCGTCATCGACGGAGCAGACCGAGACGCCGAGCCACACTTCCGTCATGCCGAAGCCGGAGACGGCGCGGAGCGGCCTGAGCGTCTCCGCGCCCCGCCGGCAGACGGGGGTGGCGCTCTTCATGCCGGCGGCGAACAGGCCGGTGCGCAGGCTGGAAAGGTCGCGCGGCCGGGCCTCCTGAGCCTCGCAAAGCCCCTTCATATGCGCCTCGAAGCCGTGGACGACGCTCGCCCCTTCGCTCTCGACCAGGTCCAGGCACTCCTCCGGGTCGAAGGTCGCGGTCAGGATCTGCCGCGCGCCGAACAGCGGCGACATCAGCGCGCCCTCGGAATAGCCGAAGGCATGGAACAGCGGCAGATAGTTCAGAATGGTGTCGCGGACCGTCAGGCCCATCTTGAAGCCGCGCTCTTCATTGTTGCGGATGAGCTTGTGGCTGTGCATCGCCCCCTTGGGGAAGCCGGTCGTGCCGGAGGTGTACATGATGAATGCCACCGCATCGGGCGCGACGGCGGTTGCACGGCGCGCAAGCTCCTGCTCCGGCACGGCGCGGCCCGCTGCCAGCGCCGCCCGCCAATCGATGAAGCCTTCATGCGCCGGCCCCTCCGACACCAGCACGATCTCGCGCAGCTCCGGAAAATCCGCCCGGTCGAGTTCGCGCAGCATGGCCAGATAGTCCACCGGCCCGGAAACATCCTTCGCGACCAGCATCGCGCTGTCCGACTGCTTCAGCACATAGGCGAGGTCGCGGGTGCGGAAGCGCGTGTTCACCGGCACGGTGACCGCGCCGATCTTCGCCAGCGCGAAATGCACGAACACCCATTCGTCGCAATTGGTGAGCCAGAGCGCGACATGCTCACCGGGGCCGACGCCGAGCCCGATCAACGCGCGCGCCGCCTCGTCCACCTTCGCTGCGGTTTCCGCAAACGTGTAGCGGCGGTCCCGATAGACCAGCCCTTCCCGGTCCGGCCAGCGCGCCGCCGCCTCGTCATAGAGATCGCCGAAGCGGCGTTTCGGATACCAGTGCTCCATGTCCACTGCTCCCCTGCTCCCGCGCCCTGTCATGATATGTCATGTTTCGTCACGGTCCGCCTCCCCATCCATATCCGTCGCCCGCGCGCGCCCGCACAGAAGCGGGGGGCCTTCCTTCGATCTTTCCGGCTGGCGGACCGGGGGCCCATCTCCGGCTCCCGATGCCGCCGCAGCCGGCGGAGAGTGGGCTCAACCGCTGGAGCCGCCGCAAGGATCGAAGCTGGACCCCGGATCGGCGCTGGCGCGCCGTCCGGGGTGACGGAGAGGGGCAAGCGGGGAAGGAGGTCTTCGGTAGTGGCAGCACGGGTTTCAATCGATGACCGTCGGTGCAAGTCCTTCATAGGGCCACCCCGATACTACGCCCGCAGTTCCGGCAGGCCGCGGAAATGCTCCAGCGCCTCCGGGTTCTCCAGCGCCTCGACATTGGCCACGGGGCGCCCATGTACCACGTCGCGCACGGCAAGCTCGACGATCTTGCCCGACCGCGTGCGCGGAATATCGGCCACCTGCGCGATCGCCGCCGGTACGTGGCGCGGCGAGGCGTGCTCGCGGATGCGCCGGCGGATGCGGTCCCGAAGCCCGTCATCAAGCATGGCGCCGTCGGCGAGACGCACGAACAGCACGATGCGCGTATCGCTCTCCCATTCCTGACCGATCGCCAGCGCCTCCTCCACCTCATCCATCGACTCGGCCTCGCGATAGATCTCCGCCGTGCCGATGCGCACCCCGCCCGGATTGAGCGTGGCGTCCGAACGCCCATAGATCGTCATCCCGCCGGTTTCGGACGAGATCGAGGCGAAATCCCCCTGCCGCCAGACATTGTCCCAGCGCGCGAAATAAGCCTCGCGGTAGCGCGCGCCGTCCGGGTCGTTCCAGAACATGACCGGCATGGAGGGGAAGGGCCGGGCGCAGACCAACTCGCCCTTCTCATCCAGCACGTCGCGGCCCTCGCCGTCGAACACGCGCACATCCATGCCGAGCTGCGGGGCCTGGATTTCGCCGCGATGGACAGGGCCGAGCGGGTTGGCACCGACGAAGCAGCCGAGCAGGTCCGTGCCGCCCGACATGGAGACGACGGCCATGTCCGCCTTCGCCTTGCCGTAAAGATAGGCGAAGCTCTCCGGCGCCAAAGGCGAACCCGTCGTGAGGATCGTGCGCAGGTCCGCGAGCCGCCGCCCGGAAGTCGGCTCGACGCCGGCCTTGCGGACCGCATCGACATATTTGGCCGAGAGGCCGAGATGGGTGATGCCGTCCTCCTCGGCGAAGTTCCAGAGCGCGTCGGGTCCGGGGTGGAAGGGCGAGCCGTCGTAAAGCATCAGCGCCGCCCCGAAGGCGAGGCCGCCCAGGAGCCAGTTCCACATCATCCAGCCGAGCGTGGTGAAGTAGAACACCCGGTCGCCCTCGCGGATATCGGCATGCAGGCGGTGTTCCTTGAGGTTCATGAGCAGTGCGCCGCCCGCGCCGTGGACGATGCATTTCGGTTTCCCCGTCGTGCCGGAGGAATAAAGGATGAAGAGCGGGCGCGCGAAGACCCCGCGGTTCCAGGCGATGGGGCCCGGCGTGAAACCGCCCGCGAACGCCTCGAAAGAGGCGGCTTTCGGCACCGCGGACAGGTCCGGCGCCTCCTCCAGATAGGGAATGACCACGATCGTCTCCACCGTGGGCAGGCCGGCGGCGACCTCGGCGAGCTTTGCGCGGATGTCATGGTTGCGGCCGGCATATTTGTAGCCGTCCACCGCAAACAGGATGCGCGGCTCGATCTGGCCGAAGCGGTCGAGCCCGCCGGCCGCGCCGAAATCCGGCGAGCAGGAGGAGAAGACCGCGCCGAGTGCCGCCGTTGCCGCCATCACGGCCACCGATTCCGGCATGTTCGGCAGAAAGGCCGCCACCCGGTCGCCCTCGCCGATTCCCGCCGCCGCCAGCGCCTGGACGAGGCGGGAGGTCTCCCCGTAAAGCCAGTCGCGCGACCGGACATGCCGGAGCCCGTCCTCGCGTCGGAAGATGATCGCCGGCGCCTCGCCCCGGAGCCTCAGCAGATTTTCGGCGTAGTTGAGCCGCGCGCGGGGGAAGAAGCGGGCGCCCGGCATCCGGTCGCCATCCTCGATGAAGGGCGCCGCGCCCTTCTCGCCGACAATGCCGACATCGTCCCAGAGCAGATCCCAGAAGGCGTCCGGCTGCTCGACCGACCAGCGGTGCAGCGCCGGGTAGTCGTGCGCGTCGGCGCCCTTCCCGGCATTGGCCCGGGCCATGAAGGCGGCCATGTTGCTCGCCGCCTTGCGCGCGGCGGACGGTTCCCAGAGCAGATCGGACATATCCGGCGCCTCGGTGACGGGACAGGAGCCAGCCAGAACGATAGCCGCTCCCGCCGGCCGGCGAAACCGCTCGCGCCGCCCCCTGCCGGAGTCACCGATCTCCGGCGCCGCCCATGCGGTCATGGGTCCCGTCCGGGAGGGGCAGCCCCCAGAGAGTGTCAGCATATGTCATGCGATGTCATGATCCGCATGCTGGGCGCGTATATGCCATATCCGGTTTCGGCATGTGTCCCTCTCCCGGGTCGGTTCCACACTCCATGCCATATGACCACGGAGGCCCGAGAGATCAAGCTATTATAAGACTTTTTTCATAATATAGAACGAGCAGGATATGAGCATGCCGTAGCTCTCGCCCGCCTGGCTAAGCCCCGCCGTCCCCCACAAAGCCCTGCACGATGGCGCAGGCTTCGGCAAGGCCGACCCGCTCCGGCGCGACGCCCTCGGGGAAGGCGCCGGCGAGACGCGACGGCATCATCGGGTCCAGCAGCACGAACACGCCGCGGTCGTCCCGCCGGCGCAGCAGCCGCCCATAGGCCTGGCGCAGCCTGAGCCGGGTCAGCATGTCGTCGTAATGCCGGCCGCCGAAATGCGCCCGCCTCGCCTTGTGCAAAATGGTCGGCCGCGGCCAAGGCACGCGGTCGAACACGATGAGGCGCAGCGCGCGCCCCGGCACGTCCACGCCGTCGCGCACCGCATCCGTGCCGAGCAGGCAGGACTCGGGCTCGGCGCGGAAAATCCCGATAAGCGTCGCCACATCCATCCGGTCCACATGCTGGGCGATCAGCGGGATGCCGGCGGCGTCCAGCGGCGCCGCCAGATGCGCGTGCACGGCGCGGAGGCGGGCGACGGCGGTAAACAGCCCGAGCGCGCCGCCGCCCGACGCCAGGAACAGGCTGCGATAGGCGGCCGCTACAAGGTCCTGCGCTTCCTTGCGCACATCGGTCACGACCAGCGCGCGGGTGCGGGCCGGATAGTCGAAAGGCGAAGGCGCTGCGGCGCGTATCGCCGGCGCCGCGAGATGGCGGGCGCCGGTGCGCAGCTCCGCCGCCTGCCAGGCCTCTTCCGGCTCGCGCGCATTGTCCCGCAATGTCGCGGAGGTCACCAGCAGGCCGTGGGCGGGCTCCGCCACTTCGGCGGCGAAGGGCGCCGTCGGGTCGATCCAGCGCCGGTGCATGCCGACATCGCGCTCGCGGCCCTGGACGCGCGCCAGCTCGAACCAGTCCACGAACGCCTCCGGCGGCTCGGCGTCGAGCGCTTCAAGCATGGCGGACCATGCCGCAAGCTGCGTCTCGGCGCGGCGGTGAAGTACGCGCGCCAGCGCCTCGATGCGGATGCGCGCGCGGCTGTCCAGATCCTTTGCTTCGTCCGCCAGCCGGGCAAGCAGCGCCCGGCGCAGCACGCCGAGCGGCGCGCGCAGCGCTTCCAGCGCCCGGCCGAGCGCGCGCGCGGCCTCGATCAAGCCATCGACCGGCGGGCGGCAATCGCATTCGAGGCCATAGGCGCCGTCGCCGCGCCCGGAGGCTCGCGCCAACACCTGCTGGCGAACAGACGCGAGAAAGAGCTCGGCGGGGCCGCGCGGCGCGCCGGCGGCGAGGCGGCCGAGCCAGCCTTCCGCCGGCAGGGCGGCCGCCGCCCGCCCCGCTTCGGCGAGCGCCGCCGCTGCCGCGCCGTCCTCCGGGGCCAGGTCCTCCGCCCGGCGTTTCAGCCCCCTGGCGCGCGAGCCGCCGCCTTCCGCGCCCAGAAGCCAGCGGCGCAGCTCCGCTGTCTCCAGCCCGGAAAGGTCCGCCGCAAAGGCGCTGTCGGCCGCGTCGAACAAATGGTGGCCCTCATCGAACACATAGCGGGTCGGCAGCCAGGAATCGTCGAGCCCGCCCAGCGCCGCCTGCACCATGACCAGCGCATGATTGGCGATGACGATGTCCGCGCGCCGCGCCCGCCTGATACCCCGCTCGATGAAGCAGCGCTGGTAGTGGGCGCAGGCGGAATAGAGGCATTCGCCCCGCCGGTCGGCGAGGCCGCGTATGCGTCCCGCCCCTTCCAGTTCCGGCAGCCAGGAGGGGAAGTCGCCGCCGGTCATGTCGCCGTCACGGGTTGCGTCCGCCCAGCGTGCGGCGAGGGCGAGCGGCACGGCCTCATTCGGGGTGAGCCGCGCACTGCGCACCGCCTCCTCGAGATTGAGCAGACAGAGATAGTTCTCTCGGCCCTTGCGCAGCACGACCCGGCGGCGCTTGGCCTCCGGATCGGGGATCAACCGGTCGAGTTCGCTGTCGATCTGGTGCTGGAGATTGCGCGTATAGGTCGAGATCCAGACCGGCGCCTCGTTCGACTCCGCCCAGAGGCTCGCCGGGGCCAGGTAGCCAAGTGTCTTGCCGACCCCGGTGCCAGCTTCGGCAACCACCATATGCGGCTCGCCCGCCCGCTCGCGCGGCTGGAAGGCTGCCGTGGCGGCCGAGGCGTAGTCCGCCTGGCCGGGCCGGTCCTCGGCATCGGGCCCCAGCATGTCCGCGAGACGGCGGCGGGCCTCTTCGGGCGCGACCGGCCGGTTGGACGGCTGCGGTTCCGGCGCGAATTCGGCCCAGTACGGCAAGCGCTCCCAGACGGCGAAGCCCGCCCCGCCCGCTGGCCGCCGTTCCGAGGCGCCCAATGCCGCCAACGCGAACGGCCCCCAGAGCCAGCCGGCCTCGGCCGCATCGCGCGCCAGATCGGCGGCCGTGCCGTCGGGGTCGTCCATGCGGGCGAGCTCGGCCAGAAGGGCGCGGGCGGCGCCGAACAGCGTTTCCGCCGCGCGCTCCAGGCTCGCAGGGCGGGGCAGGCCGACAGCGTCGGCGATGCCGTTCGGCGTCGGCAGGCAGAATTGCGCCGGACGCAGGAAAGCGAAGAGCTCCAGCAGGTCGTAGGTCCGGAAGGGCCGCGCGTCGCCATCCAGTCGCCGCGAGGTCGCCGGCCCATGAACGGCCAGCGGCGGCCGGCCCCGGGCGCGCACCGCGGCGTCCATGGGCGCGAGCGTCTCCACGGCGCCGTCCAGCTCCAGCCAGACGGCCCGCGCCGGGCTCGCGACCAGGGCCGGCGCCCGCGGCATGACGATGCGTCTTTGCGATGCCATGCCGGGGTTGTAGAGCGGTTCCGCGCAAGGGGAAAACGCAATAGGCTGGCCGCGCCTCATCCCGGAGCCGCCTGGCCATGTCCGACATCCCCGCCGCCCACGCCCGCGCCTGGCCGTTCGAGGAAGCCCGCAGGCTGCTGGCGCGCCTCGGCGGGGGCGTGCCGGACAAGGGCTATGCGCTGTTCGAGACCGGCTACGGGCCCTCCGGCCTGCCGCATATCGGCACGTTCGGCGAGGTAGCGCGGACGGCCATGGTGCGCCGCGCCTTCGCGGAGCTCTCGCCTGTTCCGACGCGGCTGTTCGCCTTTTCCGACGACATGGACGGCCTGCGCCGGGTGCCCGACAATGTGCCGAATGGCGAGGCGCTGGAGGCCCATCTCGGCAAGCCGCTGACTTCGGTGCCCGACCCCTTCGGCACGCATGAAAGCTTCGGCGCGCACAACAATGCCCGGCTCCGGGCTTTCCTCGACCGCTTCGGCTTCGACTACGAATTTGTGAGCGCGACCGAGTGCTACCACTCCGGCCGGTTCGATGAGGCGCTGCTCGGCGTGTTGCGGGCCTATGATGCGGTCATGGAGATCGTGCTGCCGACGCTTGGTCCCGAGCGCCGGCAGACCTACAGCCCCTTCCTGCCGGTCTGCCCGAAAACCGGCGTCGTGCTGCAGGTGCCCATCCTCCACCGCGATCCGGACGCCGGCACCGTCGTCTATGAGGACGAGGGCGGCAGGCGGGTGGAGCAGCCGGTTACGGGCGGCGGGTGCAAGCTGCAATGGAAGGCCGACTGGGCGATGCGCTGGCGGGCGCTCGATGTGGACTACGAGATGGCCGGCAAGGACCTGATCGACTCGGTCCGCCTCTCCGGGCGCATCTGCCGCGCGCTCGGCGGCCGGCCGCCGGAAGGGTTCATATACGAACTGTTCCTCGACGAGCGCGGCGAGAAGATCTCCAAGTCCCGGGGCAATGGCCTATCCATCGAGGAATGGCTGACCTATGCGCCGGAGGAGAGCCTTGCGCTCTTCATGTTCCAGAAGCCGAAGGCGGCGAAGCGGCTCTATTTCGATGTCATTCCGCGCGCGGTGGACGATTACCGCGCCTTCCTCGCCCGCGCTGTCGGCGAGGCGGAGGACAAACGGCTGGAGAATCCGGCCTGGCATATCCATGGCGGCGCGCCGCCGGCGCCGGAGGAGAGCCTTTCCTTCTCGCTGCTGCTCAACCTGGCGGCGGCCAGCGACGCGCGGGACAAGAGCACGCTCTGGGGCTTCATCTCGCGCTATGACCCGGCAGCGTCTCCGCAGACGAGGCCGCAACTGGACCGGCTGGCGGATTTCGCCGTCGCCT
>LXNI01001932.1_pt1 | contig 15866 bp, 14 predicted proteins | sample 809091 | NCBI WGS metagenome assembly LXNI01 (sample SAMN04870527, study PRJNA318959) | sponge metagenome | biome: 01000161; feature: marine sponge reef; material: water | host: Sarcotragus foetidus | place: Greece: Milos, Mediterranean Sea | collected 2013-05-29 | depth 5-7 m | reverse complement strand
ATGGCGCGGAGACGAGATGGATATCCAGATGGCGCTTCATGTGGCCTTTGATGCGGAACGTGACGATGTCATCAAACCCGGGGATCCGGACTGATATCTGAGCACCGCTATCCACCAACAGAGCCTATGGCGACCATGCTCGCACCGGTACCCGCCCACAACTTCCCGGATGACCCCAAAGGTAACTTCATGGCGACCACGCTCGCGCGGTACCCGCTGGATATAAACTGGAATTGAACCATCTAAGGTCTCTGCACCCACAGGCAATTGGCACCCACAGAAAACTAAAGCCACCTGCGTGCGGCGCCAGCGGCATCTCGTCGAGAAGCCAGAGCACTCCATGGCACTCGACAGATTCATCATCCGCAAGTTGACGAAGCGCTCTGTCGCTACTCAGCAGTATGCTCGACTGGGTCTGTGCAAGCACAAGGGCGAAGCAATCGGGAATGGAAAGAGCAGGTGCTTGTTGCCGGAAGGCAAGGGCACGTTGAACATCTTCACCGTTCAACTCTTCGACCGTAAGGCCAAGTTGTAACAACTCTTCTCCTTCAAAGTTTTTTAATTCGCGCTCGTAGAGAAGATCAGGCACGATAAACCGATACGGTAGGCGAAAACTGGCCTCCAACAGGGACCCACGTTTGAGATCAATAAGAACGGAGGTATCAGAGACCAGTACGTACTGCATGGAGTTCAGGTTACACTCGAAGCCTTTTCGGTAGTTGGAGGCCTCTCCATCCGCCGGTTCAGTTCCTCCACTGACAGACCAAGCAGTTCAGCCGCTTTTGATTCGGAAATGATTCTCTCTGCAAGAGCACGAAATGTAAGTCGCTCAAAACGCTTCGGCTCCTCAACTTTTCTGGTGTTTGGTTCCTTGTATGGCGGTCTGCGCCACCCAAGGCTTGTAAATGCTTTGAACAGCCGTCGGAACGTGGTCATGTTGAAAATACCAAGGTCTTTGCAGCGATACGTGATTGCCTGAACGCTCACGCCAAAGAGTTTTTTCAACTCGAACAACTCTCCCCAACCGATTGCCGTGCGGTACTTCCCGATTTCTGCCCAAAGACAGTCGGCGGGCATAAGGAAGGCGCCTGCAAATCGGTGCGCAGCCTTCTCCTCGTCCACCTTGTCGGCCACATCCATGATTAGATGTCCCAGCTCATGAGCCAGGGTAAAGCGCTGCCGTTCTCCCCAATCCATTCGGTTCACCACAATAACAGGCACGGCTCTTTTGCCAGCACGGCGGACGCGTGCCATCAAACCGTCGATATTCTTCAGGTTGACGGTAAGAACCTTGATCCCTTGTTCTTCCAGTAATTCGACGAGGTTTGGGATCGGGTCGTTGCCAAGACCCCAATGTTCCCGCAGGCTTTGGGCTGCGCGGTCAGCCTCCAAAACGTTATGAATGACAGGGTAGGGCGCCTCACGAGGACAATTCCATTCGACACTTGGAAGATTGAGCAGCTCCTCGACCATAAGGTAACGCTCCAGAAAATGCAGGACCTTGGCCTCGACCTGCGATTCCTCCCGCTTGCTTATGATCCTCTTCTTCCTGAAATCCACTGATTCGAAGACCATTTCCTGTTCCCCGATAAGATAATCAACGGAGACGCCAAGCGAATCGGCAAGCGTGATCAGGACACCCGAGCTGGGCATTGATTCGTCACGCTCATACTTCCCGATTGCCTGAGCTGTAACGCGGTTTCCAATTTTAGCTTCTAAACTTCTAAGAGATAGACCAGAAGCAGATCGTGCTAGCTTAAGCCTTTATCAACCATACAACATCACTAAATCTTGTTCTGCGCTTCAACTGCCTCATCCCATCCACTAAGATGACTCGCACCATTTGAAATCGATATCACAATGAGCAACCAGACTATTACCAGGTTTCGGGACCAACGGATTGTATTCAATAGTGGTACCCGGGGGAGAAGTATCGAGATTCCTTCGGCATCACCGCTTAACTACTACCAGGTGATTTCAAGGCCCCGGGAGATGCCCGCTGTTACTATCGACGGGCAACTTTTTATTCCCGATGACACCAACCGGCAGTTACCCCTGGTTATCGTGTTGCCAGGCAGTCTGGGAGTCTCTCCCTCTCACATTGCACATGCGGAGACATTAAGCGGATGCGGTTTCGCCACGTTCATCCTCGACAGTTTCGGCGCACGTCACGTGACCTCGACCGTCGCCAATCAGACCCGGTTTTCTTTCGCCGCCAGTGGTTATGATGTCCTTGCCGCTTATCGCGTTCTTGCCGATCTTCCGGAAATTGATGCATCTCGTATAGGACTGCAGGGACACAGCCGTGGTGGTTCAGCCGCGCTGACTGCCGCAACCCGTTGCTTTGCAGACCCGGTGCTGGGTTCGGGTAGAGGCTTTGCCGGAGTACTGGCTGCCTATCCCTGGTGCGGTCAGCAATTTGTCGATCCTGGAGTAGGTGATACGGTCATTCGATGTCTGATTGGCGATGGCGATGAGTGGTGCTCTCCAATACAGGTTCAGAGTCATTGTCAGGCGATCAAACTGTCTGGAGGACAGGCCAGTCTGAGAATTGTTGATGGCGCACAACACAGCTTTGACCGGGACACACCAGTCAGTCTGATCGAAGATGCTGCTGTGGCGCCGGGAGCTCCTATTACCTATATCGCTCGCGATGGTGCAATGATTCATCCACTGGCAGGTGTTCCTGATGCAAAGCTTGTAGATCGCGATGTCATGGTCTACGCGCTGAAAGCAGGGTATGGGAAAATGGGTGCCAGAATTGGCAGCAAAGCCGGAGAAGCAAATTTGTTCAGAGAAGATATGATCAACTTCTGGCAACAGTTGTTTCGTGATCAGTCTTCAGGTTCTGAGTGACCCAAATCCGCAAAATATATTTAAATGAGTGGTTGCGTGTGTCCTGGTTACCACCCATCGGTACGGAAGGGGGACGCGGGTAGTCCGGACCGGTTCGTCAGGTTGGTCTCCGGATTTACTCCCCAGCCATATCGTACAGACATTGGGATTTTCACGGCATCCGACCAGACCACGATTCGCTCTCCTTCTATTCTTGCACTGGCCCAGACAAACTTCCGGTCTGCACCGGCAATGGCAAACCCGACAAGCGGTGCATCATTGACTGTACTCAATCCATCGGCGTAGTCGAAACTGATCTCGACTTCAGAACCGTCGAACCTTGCATTACGATAGAGAGGACCAGAGTAAGCGATGTCGTGGCCATATTGACGAGCAAGCGCCGCAAGAGCCAGCCGCCGGCCGACTTCCTGTTTGTTTTTGGGATGAATATCGTCTGCTTCGCCAATATCGATTATTACCGCCATTGCAGTATTCGGCAGAGCCAGGGTACGTCGCTGGGCATCCCGAACTTCTGCCCAATTGGAAATCAGCGGCGGTTCAGGCTCACGTTGCCGAAAATTTGCCAGCTGAACAAAGTAGAATGGCAGTTGCCGTCCCCAGTTCAGACGCCAGTTTTCGATCATCGCAGAAAAAAGATCATGATAGAGATCGGATTCATCGCGATTGGCATTGCGCTCTCCCTGGTACCAGACCACACCCTTGATACGGTAGGAAGTGATCGGTGCGATCATGGCGTTAAACAGGTGCGAAATTTCATTCTGTGAACCTCTGGTCTTGTTTGAGGTTTTCTCGCTGACCCGATTCTGCTTTACAGCCTCCTCCGCAGACAGAAATGACGCCAGGACAGGTCTGTTGAACGCGGTCCGGCCCATCCATGCTTCAACCCGGGTACCACCCCAACTGCTATTGATGAATCCCACTGGATGATCCAGTTTCTGATAGAGATGACGGCTGAAATAGTAGCCAACCGCGGAAAAATCACCGGAATGATCCGGATGGGCAACCAGCCAGCGACCGTTGACATCAGTTTGTGGCGTTGCGGTCGCTTTGTGCTCAACAGTAAACATGCGAATGCCGTTGTGATCACTCGAAGCGATCTCCTTTTCGGCATTGGCGGCGCGAGAGACCGGCCATTGCATGTTGGACTGGCCTGAGCCCAGCCAGACCTCGCCCACCAGAACGTCGACAATACGGAGCTCATTTTCAGAGTCCGACACCGTGAGTTCATAGGGGCCGCCAGCATCCATTGCCGGCAGGGAAACCTGCCAGTTGCCATTCTCATCTGTCGTGGAACTGCCAGTACTGCCACCGATGCTGGCAGTGACTGTCTCACCGGGATTTGCCCAGCCCCATAGTGTAATGGGCGCCTGTTGCTGCAGCACCATATGGTCACTGATGATCGCCGGAAGTTGTACCGATGCCGAACCAGATGCGGCCAAAAGCAATCCTGTTGTTAACAAACCTGATTTAATTATTTCATTGATCCTGTGTACTGTCATTGTCAGAGATCCCTGGCGGCAAGTTGTGACTCTACGACTTTGGCAAAGAAACTGGCGCCGTAGACCAGGGCCTCGTCGTTGAAGTCATAATCCGGATTGTGCAGGGGACTACTGCCGGTACCGTTGCCGAGGATCAGGTAACAACCGGGAACTACTTCAGACATAAACGAGAAATCCTCAGACCCTGTTCCTGGTGGCGCATCTGTGATGACATTATCCGCACCTACGAGTTCAATACAGACGTCAATCGCCTCCCGGGTTACGGTTTCGTCATTGATGACCGGGTGGAACAAGGTTCTGAAAGAGACCTCCGCTGTTGCGCCATGTGCTGCGGTTATCCCTGAAGCAAGCGCACGCATACGATGTTCTACTTTCTCAAGAAGTGGCAGTGAAAGTGTACGCACGGTACCAGAAAGACGAGCTTTCGACGGGATTACATTATAGGCATTCCCGCTGTGTACCCGGGTGACCGAAATGACGGCGGCCTGCGCAGGTGAAATGTTACGCGAGACTATGGTCTGTAGTGAAGTAACGAGTTCTGCCGCAATAATGACCGGGTCTACAGACTGGTGTGGATAGGCGCCGTGTCCCCCCGTACCACGGATGTCTATATCAAAAAATGCACCGGCGGCAGTTCGAATGCCGGGAACGGCGCCGAATTTGCCGACGGGTACGCTGGGTGCGTTGTGCATGGCAAACAACTGGTCGCAGGGGAACTGCTGGAACAGGCCATCTTCAATCATAGCCCTGGCGCCGCCGATACCTTCTTCAGCGGGCTGGAAAATGAAATTGACCTGTCCTCGAAATTTTTCGGATTGAGCAAGGTATCGTGCCGCACCCAGCAACATGGTGGTGTGACCGTCATGTCCGCAGGCGTGCATGGTCCCGTCATGGGTTGAACGATGGGCGAAAGTATTGTTTTCGTGTATCGGCAGTGCATCCATGTCAGCACGAAGTCCTATGGACCGGGTTTCGTTACCAACCTTGAGGACTCCGACAACACCTGTTTTTCCGATACCCCGGAAAACTTCGAGTCCGAATTCAGTCAGCTTTCTGGCAACGAAATCGGCCGTCCTGTTTTCTTCAAAACCGAGTTCCGGATGCGCGTGGATATCACGGCGCCACTGCTTCAGCTCATGCGCGACTGCAGTAATTTCATTAACAAGCGCCATGCTGGTCTCCAGTCATTGTGATGGTGAATTCGTCACCATAAGCATCGGCAGTAAATGGGTACAGCTACAATTGAAGCCGCAGGAAAATATATTGGAATCAATTTTCATTCAACAGCCTCAGGTATCTTCCCGGGTTGTTAAGGAACGATCTCGTCAGGGTCACATGTTCCACTTCGTTATAGTCAATCTGCTCTATAGAGTTTTCGCTGAAGTATAAAATGTCAGCCCCGGGGATAGCCATAAGAATTGGAGAGTGTGTTGCAACAATAAACTGACAGCCCAGACGTGAATACTTCTCAATTAACGCTATCAGAGATAGTTGTCTGAGAGGTGACAAAGGACTTTCAGGTTCATCCAGCAAACATATCGAATTTCTTTGTATTCTTCGATCCAGTATGTGTAAAAAAGATTCTCCGTGTGATTTGGCATGGGGATTTTCACCGTAGTCTTTTATGAGTTCATTGCGTTGCCCGCGGACCGACCCCATTGCCAGTTGCTTACCGTAACCTGAAATCTCCTTTTCGAAAATCTCCTCTATCTCCAGAAGATCCCGGGACATTGCAACAACTCTATTAGTAAAACCGAAAATATCCTCGGCACGAAAGAATAGCGAAAACCTGGGCTTTCTATTTCTTGCAAACTTGAGACTCTTTGCAAAATTTCTGGTTTCTGCAAGTGTTTCGTCATGCTCTATCTGATTGCTCCCAACCGCTGTAGCACCCAGACCAGCTGCCAGAGCTTCCAGTAACGTCGATTTTCCAGACCCGTTCTCACCTACCAAAAAGGTGACCGGGGCCTTGAACTCCAGCCGGTTGAGATCAGAGAAGCAGGGCAGGTTGAACGGGAATCGATCCGATTCAACATTTGCTTTAACTTCGATATACCTTAAGAAAATCACATTCGCACCCGGCTGGTAGTGACCTTAAACTCGTTAAATCATCATGTTCAGTATCGAGTGTATTGACCTTCTTGACAAGCTTATCAAGGGTTAACCATACGTAAAGCGCTGGTCTGAGAAAATCACTTGCTTCAACGTAGTTGTAAAAGATCACTTAAAATGTGATTTTATGCATTTATATTATACTATTCAGTTGACCGAAAATTCTGTTAGTAGTATAGTCTATTTGTATTAAATCGCATAATTTGTTATTAAAGGTAAATATAATATGAGCATACAGGAGATAACGATACCGCGGGGCAGGAGTAAACTCGTAGCTGTGGTCCGGCATGCACGTGACATTATTCAAATTGATGATGTTGTATCCGCGCTTTCCATAGGACGGACTGAGGCCACCAAGTTGCTCTCACGCTGGACTAGCCAGGGCTGGCTAAGGCGTGTTGGACCTGGGGCCTACGCCGCTGCTCAACTTGATTCGCTTGAAAGCGAACAGGTTCTGGATGATCCCTGGTTGCTGGTCCCGGCACTCTATGCGCCTGCCTATATCGGGGGATGGTCGGCTGCTGAATACTGGGACCTTACTGAACAGATGTTTCGGCAGATTCTTGTCCTGACTGCACAACCGGTGCGTGAAAAGCATCAAACTCGCCACGGGACACAGTTTATATTGAACCATATTCAGAAGCGGAAACTCTTCGGTACTAAACCGGTCTGGCGCAGCCGATCAAAGATTCTTGTGTCCGATGTTCATCGCACGATGATCGATCTTCTTGATGATCCCTCCATTGGCGGTGGCAGCCAACAGGTTGCAGATTGCCTGAGCAGCTATCTGAGGCGTGACGACCGGAATGACGAATTGTTAATTGACTATGCGGCAACTCTTGGAAATGGAGCAGTCTTCAAACGACTTGGTTTTCTTGCTGAAGAGAACTCTGATGCAGTGTCTTTAGCTGAAGTTTGCCGGGGGTATCTGACGAGTGGTAACGCAAAGCTTGACCCTTCGCTGGAATGCTCCCGCCTGATCTCGAGATGGCGTCTCTGGGTTCCTTCTGGTTGGGAGAAAGGATGCTCTCATGATTGACAAGCGTGAGATCCTCGATAATGCGACTTCCTTGGGACTCACTCCACATGTGGTAGAGAAGGATTACGTTCTTGGCTGGTTGTTGTGGGGAATACATAATCATGAGGCCATTGATGAAAGTTGGTTGTTCAAAGGTGGTACTTGTCTGAAAAAATGTTTTTTTGAAACCTATCGGTTTTCGGAGGACCTTGATTTCACGCTCCTGGATCCATCGCATATTGATGTAGGATTCCTGAAAAAAGCATTCTCGAAAATCTGTGAACAACTTTATGAAGAGATCGGAGTAGAGTTTCCACCGGAAACTCAGAAATTCGAGGTTTATCAAAATCCGCGCAGCCAACAATCCTGTCAAGTCCGAATAGGCTATCGGGGTCCGGTGTCACCTCGAGGCCAAAACATACCACGGGTCAAGTTTGATCTCACAGCCGACGAACGTATTGTGCTAGCGCCTGTACAATCACAAGTCTTCCATCCGTACAGCGATACCCCTGAGGAAGGTATAGTAATCCGGTCTTATGCATATGAAGAGGCATTTGGCGAAAAAATCAGAGCGCTTGCTGAACGTGCACGACCAAGAGATTTGTACGATGTCATCAACTTGTTTCGCAATACCGAGGTGCTTCCTGCTGAACCTGTCAGAATCGCACCTACAGCCAATAAAACAATCTAACTCACTCAAACAGCATAAGGATAAAAGTGGCTATCCTTGTCATGGTCGATCCAGTGTCGTGCTTACACAACCCATCACTTGCTTGGCGAATTGCGACGACGCTTACCTATTCTGGAACGAGTTTTTTGGCACTTTGGCAAGGATACAATTCAGGTGCCAATCGAGTAAATACCAGGGTGATCATAAAGCCCACGATGTGGTATGTTCACTGACTCGTCATGTGTCTGTTTCCAAATGTAAAGGGAAGTGAAATGATCCTCGACTACAACAAGATTGATCCGGAGTTGCTGCCCGCGCTGGACCAGTTTCCAAAGCTGGATATTACCCGCGACAATATTGTCCAGTTGCGAGCTGCCATGGCCAACCAACCTGTGCCTCCGTCCAGTGTTCAGGTCGATGAAGAAAGAGCCGTAGTGCCTTCCGATGATGGTGGTGTTGACGTTTATATCTATCGCAAGTCAAGAAAGCCAGATCAGGCAGCGCTACTGTGGATACATGGTGGCGGTTATATTCTGGGTACTGCAGCTGATGATCAGATGGCAAGAAATATTGCTGATCGCTTCGATTGCACAGTCATCTCTGTCGACTATCGACTGGCGCCGGAACACCCGTTCCCGGCGGCCCCCAACGACTGTTACGCTGCTCTCAACTGGCTGTTTGCCGAGAGTGGAACGCTAAAAATAGATCCGGCTCGTGTGGTTATTGGCGGTGCAAGTGCAGGTGGCGGCTTGACAGCCGGTGTGGCGCTGATGAATCGCGATCTCGCCAATCACCCGCTTAAATTGCAGTTGTTGCTCTATCCAATGATTGACAATCTGCACGCCACGGAGTCCGGGCAATATGAAAATCACCCGGTATGGAAACAGAGCACATCGTTTAATGCCTGGGAAATGTATCTTAATGGCACGCCCGGTCTGGATGCCTCTCCCTATGCTGCGGCAAGTCGGGCCCGGGACCTTTCCGGGCTACCACCGGCATACATCTGTGTCGGGTCGGAAGACCTGTTTCGTGATGAAGACATTGAATATGCACGAAGACTCATTACCGCGGGTATCCCGACCGAATTTGCTGTCTTTCCAGGCGTGTATCACGGCGGTGAAAGCTTTGTAGTTGGCGCCGCAGTCAGTAAAAGGATGCGTACCAGTTTTATGAATGCCCTTGGTGATGCCTTGCGTTGAATATGAGCAAACAGACACTACTTAATCGCCGTGAGCGCCTGCTTGGCCAGCGAATGCCACTGTTCTACTCAGAGCCAGTGCACATCGTCCGTGGCGAGGGTATTTACCTGTACGACGCATCCGGTAAACAGTTCATGGACATGTACAACAACGTACCCTGTGTGGGTCATGCAAATCCACGAGTGGTAGCCGCCATGCAGACACAGGCCGGTACATTGAACGTACACAGCCGTTACCTGCATGAGGCAATCCTGGACTACACCGAGAGACTCACCGGCCTGCATAAAGAATGCCTCTCCAGGGCGGTCTTCTGCTGTACGGGCACGGAGGCAAGTGAAATTGCACTGCTCATGGCCCGCGCTGCAACCGGGGGCAGGGGCATTATCTGCTCGGATAGCGGTTACCATGGCAACAGCACCGAAGTCCGGCGATTGTCTGCAGCGCGACGTGACCCGCAAGGAAATCCAGAGATACGAACGATCCCTTACCCGCAGTGTTACAGGCCAATTGATGCCGCCGCATCTGAGTCCGAACTCACCGAACTCTACCTGGAGCGCGTACGTGAAGCCATAGCCGATTTCGACAGGCACGACATCCCGTTTGCCGGCATGTTCGTATGTTCTCTGCTGGTCAACGAAGGACTACCAGACATTCCCGCTGGATTCATGTCCCGGGCCGCAGAGATCGTGCGCGAGGCCGGTGGAGTTTTCATTGCAGATGAGGTTCAGGCGGGTTTTTGTCGCAGTGGCAGATGGTGGGGTTATCAGACTTCCGGGTTCGAGCCAGACATTGTAACCATGGGCAAGCCCATGGGCGCAGGCATGCCGATAGCCGGTGTAGTTGCACGCCCTGCGCTGGTTGATGCGTTCCGGGAGAAGACGGGATATTTTAATACATTCGCATCGTCGCCACTGCAGGCTGCCGTCGGCATGGCTGTTCTGGACGAACTGGAGGAACGGGAAATTCTGGACAATGTAGTCGCCGTCGGCGGTTACCTGCGTGCGGCCCTAGAACGCCTGCAAACTGAATATGAATGCATGGGTGATGTCCGTGGTCATGGGCTTGCTATCGCCGTTGACTGGGTGAGTGACCGCGAATCGAAAGAGCCGGACCGTCGAGGTGTTGCAGTGGTTGTGAACCGGCTCAAGGATAAAGGATTCCTCACTGGTAGCGCGGGATCTCTCGGCAATGTGCTGAAACTTCGGCCACCACTCGTGTTCTCAAAAGACAATGCCGACGCCTTTCTGGCTGCGTTTTCGGAGATCATGCAGGATATACATGGCTGAAATCGACTCCCGTCTGCAAGCACTGGCTGTCCAGGTGCTACCTGAATGGGAGTTGGCAGATGCCCATCTTGAGCCGATCGGTATCAGCGAGAACGCCACGTTCCGGGTAGACACACCGGACAAGCATTATGTAATGAGAATCCATCGACCGGGGTATCACACTTTCACCGAGCTGGAGTCGGAGCATGTGTGGACGGCCGCATTGCGCAAGGCTGGGCTCGATGTGCCGGTACCAGTACGCACGCGTGGCGATAATGTTTACGTAACCATTCCCTTCAAGGAGGATGAACGGCACATCGACATGCTTGAATGGGTGGACGGAGAACTCTTGGGCAACATCATCCAACAGGAGTCCGGTTGCTACACCGGGCATTTTCGCGCTACAGGCCGTATCGCGGCAGCCATGCACAATCAGTCCTCTGCATGGACTTTGCCCAGTGGTTTTGAGAGACAACGTTTCGACATCGGGGGCCTGATGGGGGACGATCCATTTTGGGGTCCATTCTGGGATCTCCCGCAGATGAGCAAGGCACAGCGGGATGTCATCAAGAGCGCTCGCCGAACGATCACAGCGGAGTTAATGTGCCTTGGTTACTCGCCGGAAACGTTCAGTCTTATCCATGCGGACCTGCATCCCCATAATCTTGTTGTCAGCGATCATGGCCTGCATGTGATTGATTTCGACGATTGCGGCTTCGGCTGGCATCACTATGAACTCGCAGTAGCGCTTTACAGGTACCGGGAACTTGACAGTTACGAAGACATGCTGGCGGCTATGGTAGACGGTTACAGGGAAGTACGTCCGCTATCGGATGCGGTAGTTGCCATGTTGCCCGTGTTTTACCTTGTGCGCTCGCTGGTACATCTTGGCTGGAGCGCGGCGCGCCCCGAGCATGGCTCAGACCTGTCCGACAGTATTGATCATGCCGTACGCCAGGCACGTGACTGGATGGGATGATGGTTCATACAGGGTCACCGTTTCTGAACCAGCGACACAGAATCCCGCATCCTGCCATGTTCATCGCATTGGCCATTCTACTGAATGCCTGCGGAGGAGGCGGTGGGGGATCTTCCACGTCAACAACGCAAGTAGTAGTAACAGCACCTCAACCTGAACCGGCAGTTCAAATCAGCTTCACCCGCGTGATGGATTCAGGGATGGAACGATCCTACGATTTTCTTGAATCCAGAGTCAATGATGAACAATTTTTCAGTGGTGGTGTTGCGGCAGCCGATTATGACTCTGATGGCGATATCGACCTGTATTTTGTGGGTGGAGAAACAGACCCTAACCACTTCTATCAGAATCAAGGCAACGGCACTTTCGTGGAAATCGCCGACTCTATTGGTTTGTACCACACAAACTGGGGGAGTGGTCCCGCATTTGGCGATATCGACGGCGACGGCGATCTGGATTTGTTTGTAGGTGCAGTCGAGTATCAGCCCTATTATCTTTATGAGAACCTCATTGCAGAAGAAGGTTTTTTTGTTGATATAACCCCAATCAGCCTGACAGTACCTAATACAGTCTCGGCTACTTTCTATGACTATGACAGTGATGGCTATCTGGACCTGTTTCTTTCCCATTGGGGTAACGAATTTGAACAGGGAGAAGACACAGAGACAGTCTGGCAAAACAATGGAGATGGCGCCTTTGCGTCTGTAAGCATTGAGACCGGTATTGCAGGTTCATTGGTTGATCTTGATACAGACTGGAGCTTTACGCCAAATTTTTCTGATATTGATGGAGATGGTGATGGCGATCTGCTTATGGCTTCGGATTATGGTGAGAGTCAGGTTTTCAGAAACAATGGTGATGGCACCTTTACCAATATAACTGACAGGGAAGTCATCGTAGACCAATATGGGATGGGTGCTGCGGTTGCAGACTTTGATAACGATGGAGACATGGACTGGTTTGTGACCTCGATTTACAACATTGATGTGACTGACGATGGAAATGGAAAAGGGGAGGGAGGTTTTGGCAACAGATTGTATCGTAACGACGGTTCCGGGATTTTTGACGACTGGACAGAAACCGCCGGTGTCCATGATGGTGGCTGGGGCTGGGGGAGTTGCGCTTCAGACTTCGACAATGATGGCTTTGTGGATATCGTACACGTTAATGGCTGGGTCGAGACTGTCAAAGACCATCGGATCGATCAGATCAGGTTGTTTTACAACAAGGGTAATTTCACTTTTGAAGAGCAGGCTACAGATGCAGGTCTTACCGATACGGGGCAGGGTAGAGGTATTGTCTGTTTTGATGCCGAGCGGGATGGTGATGTCGATATTGTCATTTCCAACAATAGTGAGACCGGCATTGTTTTCTATCGTAATGACACTGACAACGACAATCACTATCTTGATATTCGCCTGGAGGGGAGCGGTAACAACAGGTTCGGGGTTGGTGCGCATATTACAGTAACGACTGGCGATACAGTGCAGGTGCGTGAACTTGGCGGGAGGAACAACTTTGTGTCCCATAACCCGTATGAAGTTCACTTTGGACTGGCAAACGAAACGGTAGCAGATGTTCTGGTTCGCTGGCCCGATGGCAGCATTTCTGAAAGATTTTCAGTGAATTCGGATCAGCTTTTAACCATCAGTCAACAGTGAACCTGTCCTTAAAAACCAGATAACAATGACAATTTATTACTTTGCCTACGGCTCAAACATGTTGACTGCACGTCTTCATGATCGCTGCCCCAGCGCCAGACTGGTTGGGAAGGCTGAAGTCGGTGGTTATGTCATTGAGTTCAACAAACTGGGCAGAGACGATTCGGGGAAGGCGACCCTTATTCGCAAAACCGAGGGTCTGTCCATTGGTGTGGTGTACGAGATTGAGGAAGAAGACCTTAGTCGTCTGGACCAGGCTGAAGGTAGTGGATACAGACGTGATGACAAGTTTGTTGTGCATCTTGCCGATGGCAGAGATGTCCTGACTTCTTGTTATCTCGCCAGGAAAACTGAATCAGGCCTGAGGCCCTATGACTGGTACCTGGCATTGGTCGTCGCCGGCGCCCGGGAACATGGATTGGAAGATGAGTATGTCCATCAATTAAGTCATGTTGCATTTGATGTTGATGGCGAATCAAATCGCAAAACACGACAGAAGGCTTTGGATGCACTGGCAGGATCCAGTCCTTCAGATATTATTTTTTAACCACTACTGTTTCGCTCGTGTCAGCCTTCTCACCCTCTCGGGGTCAATCCACCAGCTATCCACGATGCGAACTGTGCTGCCGACCAGGTATTCATATTTCGCGACCGCCTCGTTTTTGGGCCGGCTGAACTTGTCCCAAAACAAAAAGCGTTCCTGGTCAATCCCATTCAATGGGATATGGTAAAAGCCCCACAATAACACGCGATCCAGGGCGCGACTGGCGGTCATTGCTGCTTCGATTGTGTTTGTTCCTTCAGCCTTCTCGATGAGCGCATCAACAATGGGATCACGTAACCCGGCCATGTTTCCTCCCAATTCCAGGTCTGCAGTCCTCGACCCAAAATAGCTTTGCAGTTCACCCAGAGGCGGATTCAAAAAGTCATGTCCCCGGACATACGCATCGAAATCCCGTTTACGTAGGAAGTTCACCCACGCGATGTTGTCCAGCAGTCGCAGACTCGCATCAATACCAAGTATCTTCAGGGACTCAATGTAGGGCAACAGGATTCGGCGGTGCGACGGTTCCTGTGTCGTCAACTCCAGTTCAAACTGCTGCCCTTCGGCATTGACCAGTCGTCCGTCCTCGACCATCCAGCCGGCTTCAGCAAACAGGTCACGTGCCCTTTCAAGGGAAGAACGATTTACATCAGACCCGTGTGATACCGGTAGCTGAAATGCCTCAGTAAAGACTCTATGCGGAAGACGACCCTGGTAGGGAGTGAGCAGCGAGAGTTCAGCTTCCGTGGGCAGTCCGCTCGCGGCAAAAGACGAGTTGGCGAAGTAACTCAGCGCCCGCGACTGTGATCCGTATTGAAATACCCGGTTCTGCCACTCAAAATCCAACGCCAGGGTCAGCGCTTCACGGACCCGAACATCCTGCATTCTTTCACGATCAAGATTCAGCACGATGGCGGTGGCAAAGCCAATGAATTTTTGCAGCGACCGCGTTTCCATAATGAGTGACCCCGCTTCCAGTGCTGGGATATCGTAAGACGAATTCCAATGCCTGATGTCGGTTTCGAAGTAGATATCGAACAGACCCTTGCGAAAAGCCTCTCTGGCCACAGTCGCATCGCGATAAACGTCATAGTGGATTACGTCGAAATTGTACCGTCCGCGGTTAACCGGGATATCCCTTCCCCAGTAATTGTCAACGCGTTTGTAGCGGACAAAGTCGCGATCGAATTCGGCCACGCGATAGGGACCGCTACCCACCGGCGGTACCAGCGTGGTGGCGCTGGAGTCCTTGCCTGCGTAATAATGCGCTGGCCGGATGGGAAACCAGGTCAGCGCGACCAGGTTCGAATTGGTGAACACATCACGATGGTGAACGACCATCTCTTTGGCGTTGACTATCTCCAGCGATTCGATCCAGGTCTCCAGGTAGACTTTTCCGAAAACACGCTTGAGCAGTTCGTCATAGGAAAACTTCACGTCGTTTGTCGTCACGGGCACGCCATCATGCCAGTGCGCCTTCTCGTGTAACCGGATGAAGAGGGACCTGTGGTCGGCCGAGAGTGCAATACCATCGGCGAGCTGGCCGTATAGACCTGATAATTCGTCCGCCGATCTGATCATCAGACGATCGACAGTCCTCCCGATACCATGTGCGCTCGGTACACCCGTCCCGGGTACACCCGAGAAGTTCCGAATGTTGTTGGTTGTCGAGAGTATCAATTCGCCCCCCTTCCGGGCGTCAGGGTCGGCGTATTCAAAGTGGTTGAAGTCCGCGGGATATTTCAAATCATGCAGCAATGAGATACCGTGCTGATAGGCTGGCTGTTCCGCAACCGAGACCAGCGCCTGCAGCAGCAGAATCGCGCCAATCCCGCATCGCTTTCCCATCTGTCCTATCATCGTCGATTTACCCACACAGAATTTCACCTGGCTTATCCCATCAAACAAATTATCTCTAAACCCGGGTTTCGGAGCAGCCTCCCCATACGATGCTATCAAACACACACTATTCCCGACATACAGCAGATGGTTTTGGGGTGTTCATTTGCACCAGCATAATGTCGGAGCGCCGAGTTGGAGGAGCATGACTACAGGCATGCGGG
>LXNI01001931.1_pt1 | contig 15871 bp, 13 predicted proteins | sample 809091 | NCBI WGS metagenome assembly LXNI01 (sample SAMN04870527, study PRJNA318959) | sponge metagenome | biome: 01000161; feature: marine sponge reef; material: water | host: Sarcotragus foetidus | place: Greece: Milos, Mediterranean Sea | collected 2013-05-29 | depth 5-7 m | reverse complement strand
GACATGGAGCCGGTTCAGTTGCTGCATCTGCTGCAGCTCGCGAACCGAAATCTGCGGCAACACCTCCACCCACTCACCTTCGTGTGTGTTGAAGGCTTGGCCGCCGATTTCAACGACGAAGTCGTCCGACGGCACGCGTACCGATGCGGGCTTGCTCATCGGCTACGAGGTGGCGCGGCTCAGCGCGCTGTCGCCGAAGAGGTTGGCCGTGTAAGTGATCGGCTGCCCAACCGATGCGCGGACCGAGTACGACCCGACCAACAGCGACGTGGAGTCGTAGTTCGGGTCGTTGGCGGCGGCATCCTTGCCGGTTGGATCGAAGGCCCCGGCCGAACCGCCGTTGCCGATCCGCCCAAAGATGGTGGCGTCGCCCTGCCCGGACGAAAAATCAGCCGTGCCCTCCAGCGCGTACGAGAAATCGTAGTTGCCTTCCACGCGGCGCGGCCCGCTGTCACCCAGCGCCGTCACCACCGGCAACTCAACGTTCACGTCCTGCGAAACGGACGTCAACTCGTCCTGCAACTCAACCGAATTGAACTCGAACTTGGCCTTGCTGGCAGCAGTCTTGGCCATGAGGATTGCTCCTATGTGTTGGGAAAACAGGAGCTCACCGGCTCTCGATCAGGGTTGGGCCTGCGGTCGGACCCGCCATCACATTCGGCTGATCATCCAACCCTCCGCAGCCGCTACGGCCCAATCAACGCGGCTGCGGCCCGCGCTTACATGGCGGTCACTCCTGCTCTAGGCATTCCAGCTAATCGCAAAGTCGGCATCACATCACCAGCGGCCCGACGGACGGCAGCGCGGGCAGGAGCAAATAGCTCGTCAGCACGGCGCTGGTGACCGTGACCGATTGGCTTGTGGTGTAGAACAGCACGCAGCGGCCGTTGCCGCCGCGACCCCCGTCACCGCCATTGCCCCAACTATGTGCACCATCGCCGCCGCCGCCGCCCACAGTCTGAGCCGAACCTGAGACACCGCCGCCAGCTACACCGACGATAAGGCCGCCGCTGCCGCCGCCGCCGCCGCCGCCGCCGCTGTTGCCACCCCGCGCGTCCCCTCCCGACGATCCGTTTCGTGTCGCGGCAAGGACCAAGTTTCCCGTGCTGATAGAAATGATCCCACTGCCGCCGCTACCGCCGCGGCCGCCGTCGTCGCTATGTCTGCCGCCGCCGCCGCCGCCGCCGCCGGATCCCGCCCGCAGCGTGGACCACCCGCTGATCGCCAAGGCATTTGCATAGTCATCGCTATACACAGAGCCACCAAACCCTCTGCTGCTCTGCGCTTCCGAACCCGGCGAGCCCGACGTGCCAAAGCCGCCGCCGCCGCCGCCGCTGGCGTAACCACCGCTGCCGCTGCCGCCGCTCCCGCCGCCGCCGCCTGAACCGGATCCAGAGGAGCCAGCATTCCCACGGTTACTACCACCCGAGCCTCCCGAGCTACCCGAATACGTTGTCCCATCGGCGGCGTCGTCCACCACAATTGGCACGCCGTTCAGCCGTCGCCGCACTTGCGCGCCGAGCGATCCCGCGATGGCCACCGAATGCCAGTAGACGGCGGGACTTGGAACCTCCACTGGGTGTCGCGTTCGCAAGACCCGATTCAGTGTGTCGCATCCGGCCGCGGCCGCGTTCAGCAGGGCGTCGGACGCGCCGGCGAGCACGCGCAGATCGATGCGGTCAAGACCCGCCGGCCAGCGTGTCCAGACGGTGCTCTCGGGGCCGGTCTCGAGCCGCTGCAGCTCCTCGGTCTGATCGCAGAAGAGCCAGAGCCCCGCCTCGACCGGACGCGGCTTGGGCGCATGAATCACCATCAGCCCACTTCCAGTTGCACGAAATGCAGGCGGGCATCGCCCGACATGGTGTCGAGGGCGTCCGCTGCATGGCGCTCGATTTCCAGGCATATGAGGTCATTGGCCGCGATGCTAGGACTCGTGATCGTGATGGTGGTGACGCTGAGTTGATTGGTCGTTGTGCTCACGTCCGCCGTCACGCCAGTACCGGCGTGGCTTCCCGTCATGGCCTCGCCGCTGCCCCAGGTCAGGATTCCCGCCTCCCAGCGCACGGACCCTGTAGTCGCCTCCGCCGTCCAGTAGAGCCTGGCAACGAGCGGAGTGTCGCCGGCGAAATCCTGCGGCGCCGCAAAGTAGCCGTAAACCTTCTGGTCTGCATCGTCCGCGAACAGGTATTCGGACGCAGCGCCACTGATGACGCTTGACACCTCTGGACCCTCCGCAGCGTCCGAGTCGCTGGTAGCCAGCGCGTGGGCGGGCCACTGGGCGAGCGCGCGGCCCTTCAGATACTTCAGGTTGTCGCGCACCTGCGTGTTCATGTCAGACGCGCTCACCACCTGTCCGGTCGACCAGTCGTCTGGTGTCGTCCAGGCCATCACGCCGCCTCGCCTTCAGCATTCGCTCGCTGACGGTCAGCGGCGGATTCCGCTAGGCGCCGGTTGCGTGCGGCGAATGCGATACCTCGCCAACCAGGGCTCCGCGCCTCTACCCGGCAGGCCGGATGGGTCGTTTGAATCTCCATCTGCACGTCGCACCCTTCTTCTTCCGGCGCTCAGGGCGCTCGCGCGTTACGTCGGCTGGATCCGATCTAGAAGCCCAGCCGTGTTCCTGTACCAAGTGCTGAAACTCCAAGAGTCCAGTAGTCATGTATCCCGGCCCGGCTCAACCACCAGCGCGTTTCCCACAGCCTTGGGTCCATCCGCACGTCGTGCTCCACACCCTCGATGTGATGGTCCACGTCCAGCGCCGAGGCGCCCAGCTGCACCTTGATCCGCGTGCTCAAGTCGAACCCCAACACGTCGGGAAAGAGTGTGGTGGGATCACGCTGCGGGCGAACCGAAATCGATCGTAGCCGCAACGCCGGATCCTTGAACCGGCTCAGCAGGATGTTGGCCTGGTCTTGGGCCTCCGTGTCCCGCGTCATCAGTAGATTCGAGCGGGTCAACGTGCGCCGGCCGTAGGCTGTTTGGGAAATCTCGTCAACGGCGGTTTGTTCTGTTCCGTCCTTGGGCTCGATCCGCACGTCGTTGTAAACGTTCTGGTCGGTCTGCTCCAGTTCAATGCCCACATAGCCGCGGGCTCCGGGGCTATCGCCGTAGGTTGCCTGGCTCGTGTCAAACGGGTTTCGCAGCCGGCTATAGCGCTCGTGGAACGTCATCGCGTTCCGGCCGTCCACAAACAGCGCGCCCAGTTCCGAAAGCAGCACCTTGTCCAGGTGACTCAGGGCCGTTTCATCCGTCAGGTCGTCCGTCGCCTGAATGGCCGTCTGACCCGGATCGACATTTCGGTCGGCGGCGGGCCATCCCAGGGCATCCAGCACGCGTCCAATGCGCGCCCCAGCCTGCTCCTGCGGATAGTCGACATCGTCCAGCTTCACGTTCCTCAGGTTCTTCAGACCGTCAACGACCGTGAGTTCAACCACCGGCGCCGACTGCCCGCCCAGCGCCCCGTCCAGGAAGCGGTAGTCCCAGGACTCAATGAAGCCCGTGAACAGCCAATAACCCTGCGACGGCGCGGCCGCCGTTCGCGCCCAGGCTGCGGCCCGGGCGCTGCCCGGGTCCGTCTTGAAGACCGCCACGTCTTGCAAACGGCCCCTGAACGCAAACCGGTCGCCGTCGCCGCCTAATCGCAGCGCATGCTGGCTATCGTCATCGCGCACGCCACTGGGCGCTTCCTCTCGCTGCATCCCCACGGCCGTACCGTTGATAGAGACCGTCGGGTCGTTGTCCGGAGAGTCGCTGTTGTAGTGAATGGATATGACATTCCGAGCGTTCGCCCTCAGCGCACGGCTTGTCGTGCGCCACTCGCCGTCGTGTCCGCTGAATCCGACTTGCAGGAGCAGATGAAACCAATCGCCGGAGCGTCCGGTCGCCGATACATGCCAGCTTGAGGATTTAGCCACGACCTTACGGGGTCCATGGAAGTCCTTGAGCGGACTCGCCACGAACACCAGACAACCGCCGCTGTCCCAGATGTTGGCAACTGCGGGATCGGCTGGAATTTCCACGGTGTGGGCTCCACCGGCAAACGCATAGGCGCCCTGCGTAGCGGGATTGCCCGCCAGCAGACCGGGCTGCCCCTGCTCCTCGGCGTCCACATTCGTCGAGTGGTTGGCATTCGCGCTGCTGTCCTGGGCCTGGCCGCTGGCTTCGTCCAGCCGCCAGTACCCGGTGGGCGAGTCCGCCTGGATCACGTTCGGGAAGGACGCAGTCGCAAGTTCCAGCCGCTTGCCCGGCTTGACGTTGGGATGGTTCGGGCTGTCCGTCTTGTCCGGCCAGTAGGCGCCGTCCAGGTTCCGCAGCGTCACGAACGCCTGGCCCGGCTCTATCCGGTCAAGCTCGAACTGCCGGCCGCGCCGGATCGAGAACCTCAGCACGTCCGGCGACACGTCCGTCCAGGTTGGATTCGGATCCAGGGCGTTCGAGCCGAACGCAATGCGGCAGGTAAGCAATGGAAAGTCGCTCATGCCACAAACCCCAGGTCCACGGTGCGGCGGCTGGTGCGAATCAGCTCCTGCCGGATGCGCTGGGCCAGGTCGCGCTCCGCCACCACGCTGCCTTCAACATTCACGTTCACGGTCACCTCACTCCCCAATTGCGGGTTCGGAATCACCTGCGAGCCACGCGGCAAATTCACCAACTCCGGCCCCATCTCCCCCACCAACGCCATCCCACCCGGCGCGAAAGGCGTGCCGCCAGCAAAGCTGGGCACGGGTATGCCCAGCTTGTGGGCTGCTCTGATAGCGCGCTCGCGACCAAGCTTCCGTTCTCGCTCGGTGCGTCCGTTCTTGGCCAGATTGACCGCCACTTGGTAATAGTGTCCCCACGACTCGCCGCCACTCGGGTTATAGCGCGGGTCGTGGGCCAGTGGGTCCTCTTCCATGCGGCCCGGTCTGTCGTCGGAAGGCCGGGTGGACGACCCCCCAGATCCGGACGGCATCCGAGGCAAGGCAGTCAGTCGGCCCAGGGCATCCACCGCTGCCAGGGTCTGGACCTCCAGCGTCCCCATCTGCCCGATTACCTCCGGCAGCCGCTCGCCCGAGGTCACTGCAAACGCCGCACTCATGGCATCCGTCTCCGATGTGGTGACACCGATCACCTCATTGACCCGAGTACCCGCATCGGCGAGTTCAGCATCGCTGTCCGTCATTTGCTGCGTGATTTGGGTGGCACGTTGCTTCGACGCCGTTGCCATATCAAGGCTTTCCACCGAGGACTTCCCGTAGTCTTGGTACAAGCCCGTGATCTCCTGAACTCGGTGCATTTCTTCAACGTTCACAAAATACTGCTCTGTCATGGCTGAAGCAGCCGCATCTCTCGCGGATCTAGGCTCGTCGTCGGAAAGAATAGTGATGTCCATCCGGCTGTCGTTTTCGTCGTCGGCCGAACCGGAGGTTGCTATCCCCTGTAGAAAGGCTCGTGTTTCTGCAATGGCCCGGTCAGCCTGCTTTTTTTCTCTCGCCGCCTGCTCGCGAAGGTTCCAGGCGGTGAGGTCATCCCGTCCATCATCGACAGGTACTAGCGTTTCCCGCTCCAACTCGCCCCAAATCGGATCGTGCGACGGATCGTTCTGCCCCATCCGAAACCGCTGTTGGCGGCCACTGAACTCTTCAGAGACCTGTTCAGCAATCTGACCCAAGCCACGAACCAACTCGACAGTCATGTCCCTGTACGCGTCAATAGTTCCGCTGACGACCTCGGTCGCCCCTGTCCCTAAGTCTTGGAAGAAGTCTCGACCGTGCTCGATCGGTCGCATACTTTCTCGTTCCTGCTCACCCCTAACCGGATCGTGCCGTGGGGCGCCCTGCCCCATATGAAACGCCGGATGCGAGACGATCGCCTCTCGACGCTCCCAAGCGGCTCGCCGCGCGGCGTTTCCTTTGAAGATGGCCGTGCCTTCCTGCCGGGTCATCGAGGAGCTACCGAGTTCACCGTGGGTGGCAGGATCGAATCGCTGGGGGGTCATTCGAACCGTCCTTCACGGCTCGTCCACAACCCGCTCGGAGTCTTCTGGTCAAAGTCGAACACGCTGCGTTCTCTACATTCACGTGGGCGACTCGGAGGCGCTCGAGAAGGGCTGGTCATTCGCGCGGGTTATTGCGAAACCCGCGTTAGCCTTGGTCCTGATTGTACACATCTTGGGCACGAGGTCAAGCGCTCGGTGCGTCTCTTGCCAATCTCAGGGCCGGTCCGTCGCTGTAACGCGATTAAGGTGCGGCGCGTATCCCCGCGGCCGGCATGCGTTTCACGAGGCGCGTGCCACCCCATCGAACGATGCCTCAGGTCCACCACGGCAGCCTGCGAACCAAGCCTGGATGTCTACGCAGGCCTGCTCCGGCCGCCCGCCGCCAATCCAGAACGCAATGTCGTCCACGACCTTCGCGCTGACGTGTCCGGCGGGACGGAGATCGGAGCCGCTCACCGTGCGCCGATCAAATAGGCCGTGCATATGCTCGCGATAAAGGCGAAATGCAACATTCCGGCGCCTGCGGAGGCTCTCAGTCCAGCCAGTTGTATCCGCTTGCGTGAGCACACCGTCAAGGTTGCCGTGCAGCACGAGCATTGGAATCGGCACATCCCGCGCGACGATTTCCGGTTGGTATCCCACAAGATCCTGAAAGTAGGGTGGGCGCACGGTCATGTTTGGCGGCGGCACTCCATCGTCCGTATGCGCCTCAATCGTTCCCACGTATGTTCTGACGATGTCGATCTGACGCTGCTCGAGTTCGGATACCTCCCCGTCCGCTTGGGATCTCCGCAGAGCGTTTTGCACAAGTCCATCCCAGAAGCTCCCGCTCGGCGCCGACTCAATGATGAGACCGGCAATCGCCGGATCGCGCTGTGCGATGCGCGGTGCCGCAAAACCACCCAAACTACTCCCCAGCACGAAAACGCGCGTCGGATCGATCCGTGGCGTCTGACGTAGCAGAGCCACAGCGGCCAAGGCGTCATCAACCAGCACATCGTCAAGAGTGAAGTGGGGCTGGCGAGCGATAGCCAGCGCGTGCGTCAGCGTGCGCTTGTCGTAGCGCAGTACGGCCACGCCTTCACTTGCCAGTCCCCATGCAACGTCGCGGCTCGGCTTGACCGCGCCGCCGGTGCTTTCGCGATCGGGATACTTGCTCCCGGGCACGAGCACGACGGCGGGAAAGGGCCCCGGCCCGCGTGGCACCGTCAGCGTGCCGCCAAGGGCCCAGGGCGCTTGTCCGACCACGACATCGATCTCGTCGAACGCCTTCAGGTCCGCGTAGGGCGGCGGCGGAAACTCCTCCACCGGACCCAGCTTGATCAGAGGCTCGAGGAGTGCGACACGCGATACACGACCGTCGCGTAGCAACGTAATCCGAAGGTAGGTCACCGTCTTGGCCGAGGGCTGGCGCGGCACCAGCCGGATGAACGCCTCGATGCCATCGTAGGCAGCTACGAAACCGATTGCCGAGGTCGGCGGCACGTCATCCCTCACGCTGGTGCCGCCATCCAACGGAAACCCTTGCGGAGTGACCAGGGAAACGCTCGCCCGATCGCCGGTCAGCGACCGATAGCTCTCCAGTTCGAGTTCGCAGATCGAGTCGACGGGAAATTGCTCCGGGGCCAGCATGGCGTAGGCGCGCCGGTAGTCGTGGTCGACGAGCGCCTGACCAAAAGCCAAGGCACGCGCCTCCGGGTCGAAGGCAAACGGCGCCACCTCAAAGTCCGGTGGTGCCGGCGTGGCTGCTTCGCAGGCAGGGACCGTTATGGCATTGATGCCGAGTGCCAGAACGATCAGCGCGGCCAGCCCGCTGCCGAATAGCCCAACGGCTAGGAGGAGGCCGGCGGGCGTCCGCCAGGTCACTCGGAACCCAAATGCCCCCAGTCGCAGCCGCATGGCCCCATCCCCTCCTTGTGTCCCGTCGCGCCTCACAGCCATTTGTAGCGTACGCAGCCGCCACTGGCGTCAAACGTCACGAACCCGGCGCGGATCAACCGCGCCGGGCTCGGGAGTGGGGGGCTGGGTTGGTCGCTACGAGCCTTGCAGCACGCCGATCGTTACGAGCAACTGTGCGCTGGTTCCCGCAAAGGCGCTTACGCGCACCCGCTTCCAGGCCTCGGTGGCCGCGCTGATCGTCTTGCGCGAAACCCCTGGCTCGCTGAACGTGAACGACAGGCCGTTCACATCGGCGTACGGATCGGTCGACCCGTCATCGCTCGACTGCTGGACGTCGAGCGCCAGGTTGGTGAACGTGCCGCCGACCACACGGGCCGTGACCACGACCACCTGGCCGGCGGAGGTGGCGCCCACCTCGCGTCCGGCGCCTGAGCCCACGCCGGTGATTGAGCCATTGCGCAGCACGGCGGCGCGCGCCGTGCTGTTCGACCCGGCTGCGTCGAAGCTCAGCGACACCGCCTCGCCAACGCGTCCGACCCGCGGTTGTCGCTCGATCCGCACTACGGATTCGTAGCCGACCGCGCCTTCGTCGTCACCCGCGAAGAGCTGCGCCAGGTAGTGGTCGCTGTTGGATCCCAGCGCTGCAAAGATCGCGTCATCAATGCCATCGCCGGCGCCGTCGAAAAACCCGGTGTGCTTATGCGTGGTGTCGTAATTGCCTTCGACCCGTCGCGGGCCTTTGTCGGCAAACGTGGTCACGTTCGCCAGTTCGTTTCTCAGGTCCAATGCGCTGGAATTGAGGTCGCCCGACAGGTCGAACTCATCCAGGTACACCCGGGTCTGTTGGGACGCAACTTTTGTCACGAGAACTCTCGTTTCCTTACGGGAGCTCGCGGCTCTCGAAACTGTCTGGGCCGTCGACGCAATCCTGGCGCCTGACTAGTCGGTCCAGACCTCCACTTCCAAAACCGCACCGTAGTAAGCCGTGGACCCGACGGTCCGCGTGCCGTAAAAGCGGCACCGCACCACCCGCAGGTCGTCCGCCGCGCCGTTGAGCGTGGTGTCGCCCAGAACTGCCGCGGGCACGCTGCTGGCGCCCGTATCGGATACGTAAGCGTCCAGTGTGTCCTGAGCAGCCGCGCCGTTCGATCCCTCCGCTACCAGCAGGTGGATGTCGAATCGGTAGTTGGTGTCAGGTCCCGCGACTGTCCGTTCGTACTCCACCGCCGGGCTGGCGCCGATGAGTTCGGACCCGCGCATCGCCGGCACCGTGCGGTTGGCCACGTTCGCCGCGGACGGGCTGGCCGGCATCACGATCGCGGCCGGTGCCGAAATGCTGTCCGGCCACACGTCATACGCGTTCAGCCCGCTGATCGTCTGAAGGCGCGTCTGCAATTCGTCTCGCAATGTCCCAAGCGACGCCATCGGCTATCGCTCCCTCCTAGTGGATGCTTGTCCCGGAGATTCCGTGCGTGGGCCCGACGCCACAGCGACTGCCGCTGAACTCTGTCGTGTACGGGGAATGGTGACGACGCGCCCGCCACGGGCTGACGCGTGGCCCACTTCCTCCCGCGCTGGCACGTCCCGCTGGGTGTTGACGAGCCGGCAGCGCGGACACTTGATCGCGCCCACCACGAACGAAAACTCGCCCAGCAGCTTGTCGCACGCCTCACATCGCCATTGCCGCATGGTCAACCGTTCCCGGCGCGCCGGGCGCCGGCCCTGTGCACTAACCGAATACTACTCTAATGTACATATTGAGAGTACGATGTCAAGTCCTTCGACCGCCGATCCACGGGACAGCCGCCTTCGCACCGGCTCTCCGCAGGGCGCGGTGTTGACGCTTGGCGAGGACCAGCTCGAAACGCCATAGTGTCCGCGCGCCTGCGGTGTCGGCCGCATGCGGTGCAAAGCCTCTGGGAGTCGTAGGTGCCCGTTAAACCTCTACGAGCTGCGGTGGTCGGCCTCAATTGGGCCGGCCGCCAGCACGCCCAGACCTACGTGCAGCTCCAAGGCGTCGAATTAACCGCCGTCTGCGATGTCGATTCGTCAGCCCTCGACCGCGTCGGCCGCAAGTTCCCCGACCTGCACCGCTACCGCGACTTCGAGCAGATGCTGAACGAACAACGCCCCGACCTGCTCAGCATCGCCACCCCGGCCCGCTGGCACGCCCCGCAGACCATCCTGGCCGCCAGCCGATTCCCGCCGCGCGCCATCCTCTGCGAGAAACCCATGGCCGGCAATCTGGGCGAGGCCAAGGCCATGCTTGCCGCCTGCCGGCAGCACGGCGTCAAGCTGGCCATCGGCCACATGATGCGCTGGTACACCGTGCACGAGCAGGCCCGGGCTCTGGTTGCCGACGGCGCCATCGGCGCCCCGCTCTCCGCCACCGTCAGCATGGAGTCGGGCGGGCTGATGAACAACGGCACCCACGCATTGAGCTACATGCAATACGTGCTCGGCGACCCCGACCCCGAGTGGGTCATCGCCAACGTCCAGCGTCGCAGCGACCGCTACGAACGCGGCTGGCCTTCGGAAGAGCTTTCAGCCGGCCTCATCTCCTTCGCCGGCGACGTGCGCGTGTCCTTTGAGGGCGACATTCCACCTGATCCGAGCTACGACTGGCAGTTCCAAACGGTCACTGGCACCGACGGCGTGCTCATGTGGCCGACCGCGTTCCTGCCGGACGACTTTGCCGTGCGCCTCGTGCGTTGGGGCAAGGGAAAGACGGAGACACCGCCACCAACGCAGACCCTGGACAACGTCTTCCTGCGCGAACTGGACGGCCTGGCCCGCTGGGCGCGTGGCGACGATCTGGAAAACCGCAACGACGCCCATCTCGCCATCAAGACCCAGGAAATCCTGATGGCCATGTTCCAGTCCGCCCGCACCCACACCCTCGTCCGCCTGCCGCTCCGCACCATGGGATCTCCACTGGTCGAAGCCATCCGAACGGGCGAGCTTCCGGTCGAGTATCCAGGCAGATACGACATCCGCTACGCGGTCGACCAACCCCTGCGTTCCCGCGACTGATCGCCGTATACCGGTTTGTTGGGAGCTCCGATCTCTCTGTCTAGTCCCTGAACGGATCAAACGTGTCCGCCCCCGCCATGGCCACCCCAATCGGCCTTAGCCGGTGCGTAACCCGCACCGTGCCCGTGTGCTCCGCCAGCACCTGATCCAGATTCTTGTACGCCTCCGGCGCTTCGTCCGCCCCGCCGCCGCGTAGCACGATGCCCTGCCGGCGGATTGACTTTCGCACCGCCGGCCAGTCCACCACGCCGGGCGCCGTCTGCACCCAGCGCTTGCGCTTCCGGTTGTAGCGTCGGCGCCCGGCTGCCTTGCGTCGCGACATCACCCGCCCGGCCCCATGCACCGTGCTGTACAGCGCCTGCTTTGAGGCGGGCGAGTCAAGCCCCTCCAGGATCACCGACGTCCCGCCCATCGTCGCGCCCACAAACCCCTGCTGGCCCGGAAACGCCGGCGTCGCCCCTTTGCGCACGACCCAGAAAGTCCGCCCAAAGTGCTTCTCCTCCCAGGCGAAATTGTGATGGTTGTGCACGGTCAAATCCGCCTTGGTTCCCAGCAGCTTCAGAATCCGCTCCACCACCCAGCGGCGCCCGGCCTGCGCATACGCCCCTGCCAGCCGCATCGCCGAAATGTAGGCCTGACCCACCTCCGAGCGGACCTCAAATAGCACCGGCGGCGCATCCATGTTGTTGGTACGCGGCCGGTCGGTGAACTTCCGGCCCTCGCCCATCGCCAGGAATCCGGTCGCCGTCCGGTGGCCAAAGCCGCGGCTGCCGAAATGCACCCCGATCCACAGCCGGTCCTGCTGATCGGCGAACAGGTCCACATAGTGGTTCCCCGCGCCCACCGTCCCCAGCTGCCCCTCGGCCAACTTCAGCAGCCTGCGCTGCGGCGCGAAGTCGGCTTTGCGGATCTGCTCCAGCACCGGGTCGTCCGCGGGTTCGCGATTGATCCGGCCAATCCCGAAGCTGATCGTATGCACGATCTCGTCCATCACCCCCGCGGTCTCGACCTTCGAGGCCTGCAACGGTGTCCGCACCGCCAGGTTCCCGCAGCCAATGTCGTAACCCACGCCCGATGGCGAAACATGCCTCGGATAGGCAATCGCCGCCCCGATCGGCGCCGAATACCCCACATGATGATCGGCGCACAGCACGCCGTAGGTCGCCTGCCGCAGGCAGCGCTGTAGCTGCGCCACGGCCCGCGGGTCGCCTTGGCCAAAGATGTGAACGCGCGGCTTGCTCATCCCTTAAACCTACGCCCCGATATGCTGGGGCGGCAGCGCCAGCACCCCGCACGATTCGGGAGAGCGCCAATGAACGCCAACGGCTTCCACACCCTGTCGCTCGCGCAAGTCGAGCGATTCCGGCGAGACGGCTTCCTTGTAGTTGAGAATCTTCTGTCTGAGGACGATATGGCCGCCGTGCGTGACCGCGCCGACCTGATCGCCGGTGGCCGCGCGCCCCATGTCCCCGACGACTGTGTGCAAGTCGAGCCCGGCTTGCGCGACGGCCCGCTCCCCGAAGACCGCGCCCTCGCCGTCCGCAAGATCTACAAGGTGGCCCACTACGACGATGTCATGCTGGCGCACGTGCGCAACCCCAGGCTGGTGGATGTCATCGCCGACCTGCTGGGCAGCGACGACATCAAGCTCTATCTCGACCAGATTCTCATGAAACCCGCCTTCCACGGATCGCGGCAGCCCTGGCATCAGGACTCCGGCTCCTGGCGCGACTTGTTTCCCATGGACCTGGTCACCGCCTGGTGTGCGCTGGACGACGCCACCATCGCCAACGGCTGCCTCTGGATGGCCCCCGGCACTCACCGCTGGGGCATGATTCCAAGGCACCTCCAGGCGGACCTTCAAAACTCCTTCGTCGGCCAATTCGAGCCGGTCCCGGTGGAGATCCCGGCCGGCGGCGTCAGCTTCCATCACAGCCTGGTCTTCCACTCCAGCCGCCCAAACACCACACCCCACCGTCGCCGCGGCTCCGCCGTCCACTACATGCGCGCCGCCACCATCAAGGACGACAGCGTGACCGACGCACCCAGGGTGCCCCCGTTCATCCAGGTGCGCGGGCAGTCCTTCCCCGGCTGCGTCTAGCGCCCAGGCGGAACGGCACGCATGGAAATTGCACTGCTCGGATCCAGCGGCATCCGGGTCTCACGCCTGGGCCTGGGTTGTGGCTTCCGCAATCAGACCGACCTGAAGGTGATGGAAACCGCCATCAGGCGCGCCATCGAACGCGGCGTCACGCTCCTCGATTGCTCCAACTTCTACGGTAAGACGCCCGACACGCCCTACGGCGGCGCTTCCGAGTTGGCCCTCGGGCGTGCCATCGCCGGCTGCCGCGATGACCTGGTCGTCACCTCAAAGGTCGGCTATCCCACGGGTCCGGGCCCAAACGATCTCGGCGGCTCCCGAACGCACATCATGCGCGAGATCGACCGCAGCCTTCGGCGCCTCCAAACCGACTACGTCGATATCTACATCGTCCACTGTCGAGACCCGGACACGGCCCTGGAAGAGACTGTGAGCGCCATGCTGGACGTCATTCGCCAGGGCAAGGCCCGCGCCTGGGGAGTCTCCACATTCAAGGCCTGGGAGGTATGCAAGGTAACCATGCTCGCCGAGCAGTTGGGCGGCCCACGACCCGCGATGGTCATGGCCCCGTACAACTTGCTCGACCGTACGCCGGAGCTTGAGCTCCTACCCTTCTGCCGCGAGGAACGCGTGGGCATGTTCGCCTACAGCCCGCTGGCCGAAGGGCTCCTCACCGGCTTCTACCGACCCGGCCGTCCTCCCCCACCCGGCTCAGTAATGGCTGCGGAGGCCAAGCGCACCCAGTACGACCAGACATTCAAGGGTCGGGCCTTCGATGTACTCGCCACGGTCGAACGATTGGCCGCTGCCCGCGCCTGCGTCCCCGCACACGTTGCCATCAACTGGGTTCTGTCGAATGCCGATGTTTCCGTGACTCTCATTGGTGTCGACACGCCAGATCAGGTCGACGCCAACCTCAACGCTCTGACTTGGCGCCTCAGTGCCGAAGAGCGCCGCGAACTCCACCAGGTATCGCGAAGTCCGGCGTCCCTTACCTAGCTGTGCTGAACACTCCCCACTGAGACCCGGCGTCGGCCCCGGCATCTACGCACGCCGCCGCGTGACTCCGCTTGACTACTTCGCGCTCGCTGCTTCTTGTCCTGGCAAGGCTCGAGGTTGAGCCCAGGACTGGCGCGCACCGTAGAAGACGGGTGCGTACGAGGTGGCGTAGAGCGGCTTGCGCAGCCCGCCCACCGTTGGACCGAATCGATCCTGGCTATACGGCTGTGGAATGGGCGTACCCAGAAGTTCTTCGATTCGCGACCGCCGGTCGCCAACAATCTCGGGATGCGAATCGTGGACGTTATGCCGTTCATCGGGGTCTGCGAGCAAGTCGTATAGCTCCGGATTCGGATCTTCAAAGTCCCAGCCCGTGGCATACACCCAGCGCTCGTCGCGAACCGACACGCGGCCGGCCCACGCCGTGGTTACGTAGGAACGCAGAGACTCTCGCTCCCCGGTCGCCAGCAACCACGCGCTATGGCCATTCATGCTCGGGGGCGCGTTGGACAAGCCCGCCAGATCCAGGATGGTCGGGCCCAGGTCGTAGTTTTGCACCCAGGCGTCGACATCCAGATCGTGAAAACGTGCGTCGGGATGTCGAATCGTCAGGTTCTGCTGCGTATTGAACGGGTGCAGCTCGGTGTTCCGCTTGCCCCAGCCGGTGTGATCGGCCAGCTCCGTGCCGTGATCCGTAAAGAAGATCACCGCGGTGTCATCGCGCAGCTTCAGCCGATCCAACTCGTCCAGCAGCATGCCAATTTGCGCATCCGTAAACGTGACCTCGCCCTTGTAGCAGGACGTGTAGTAGTCGATGAAGTCCGCCGATGTCACGTCCAGATCCGCGCCCTGCATGTCCGACGAGAACGACGGGTGCAGGATGTGCCGAGGCTGCTGATAAACCGGCCCTTGCCAGGTGCTGTTGTAGCGCCGCACATAGGCGAGCGGCGGGTCGAACACCTCGTGCGGCTCGAAACAGTCAATCCACAGGAAAAACGGTGCGTTCCTGGCGTTGTCGCGCAGCCAGCGACGCGCCGACGCAAAAACCTGGGCGCCTTGCCAGTCGGCCTCCTCGCGGCGGTCGCGGACATTGTGCAGGTGCTGGAGGAATGCGCTCTCGCCGCTGAGAGATTTCGCCGAGGCTTCAGGCACGGCCGGTTCGTAGGCGCCAAAGTAGTCCTTGAACAGCTCGCGAATCAGGTCCCACGAGCCGGTCCGCCAACCGTCCCCGCCCGCGCCGCGTATGTGCTCCCACGTCATAAACCCGCGGTGCTGATTCATGTTGGGCTTGAACAGGTGCGGCGTGTCGGCGATCAGGCCTGTGGCGTAACCCTGCTCCAGCAATATCTCGGCAATCGTCGGGTACTCGTCCGGAATCTCATGCCAGCCGTAGTACCCGTGGGCGTACGGAAACCCGCGCCGACCCGTAAAGCAGCCGTTGCGCACTTGAATCGTTTGGCCCGGTTCCGTAAAGCATCGGTTGAAGCGCACCGACTCGGCTGCCAGCCCGTCCAGTGCGGGAGTCTCGATGCTGCTCAGATTCTTGTTGGGCCCCACGATGTCGGCGCGAAAGGTGTCGAGACAGATCACGACGATGTTTAGTCGGTCCATTGGAGTCTCTGCCTTAGTCGTGGCCGCGTCGCCGGTTCATATTCGGAAGATCCAGGACCCGCCGCAATTCTGTCCTGATACTCGGCCGCTCACGACAGCTGGCCGGCACAGATGCGGCTACGCACGCCCGTCGGCAACGCGATCCAAACAGGCCAGCGTCCTGCAATCTGCGCGAAACCAGAGACTAGGCGTGCGTGACGCTGATACTCGACCAGCTTGGTGGCGAGGGGCGGAATCGAACCGCCGACACA
>LXNI01001930.1_pt1 | contig 15883 bp, 20 predicted proteins | sample 809091 | NCBI WGS metagenome assembly LXNI01 (sample SAMN04870527, study PRJNA318959) | sponge metagenome | biome: 01000161; feature: marine sponge reef; material: water | host: Sarcotragus foetidus | place: Greece: Milos, Mediterranean Sea | collected 2013-05-29 | depth 5-7 m | reverse complement strand
GGGGTGGCCCATGGGCCACCCCTTCCGCATCGGTTCCGTGAGCCGCGCGCTAGACGCGGTGGCACCAGACCCAGTGCTCCTTGCCCCCGGTGCCGACGTTGCGCCACTCGGGAATCTCCTCGCGGCACTGGTCGACGGCGATCGGGCAGCGCGTGTTGAACACGCAGCCCGGAGGCGGCGAGAGCGGGCTGGGAACGTCGCCCAGCAGGATGATGCGCTCCCGCTCGCGCTCCACCTCGGGGTCCGGAATCGGAACCGCCGAGAGCAGCGCCTTGGTGTACGGGTGCAGCGGGTCGTCGAAGATCGTGTCGCGGTCGGTGAGCTCCATGATGTGCCCGAGGTACATCACGGCCACGCGATCACTGATGTGGCGCACCACAGAGAGGTCGTGCGCGATGAACAGGTACGTGAGGTTGAACTCCTCCTGCAGGTCCTGCAGCAGGTTGATGATCTGCGCCTGGATCGACACGTCGAGCGCCGAGACGGGCTCGTCGCAGACGATGAACTCGGGCTCGACCGCGAGGGCGCGGGCGATACCGATACGCTGCCGCTGGCCGCCCGAGAACTCGTGCGGATAGCGGCTGGCGAAATACGGGTTCAGCCCGACCGTCTGCAGCAGGCTGTGCACGCGATCGCGCTTCTCCTGCCCACGAGCCAGGTTGTGAATGGTGATCGGCTCCGAGACGATCGACCCGACCGACATACGCGGGTTCAGGCTCGCGTACGGGTCCTGGAAGATCATCTGCATGCGCCGCCGGTAGGTGCGCAGCGAGCGGCCGCGCACCTGCGTTAGGTCCGTGCCCCCGAAGTGCACCGAACCCGCCGTGGGCCGGTTCAACTGCAGGATGGCTTTGCCGGTTGTGCTCTTGCCACAGCCCGACTCGCCCACGAGACCCAGGGTCTCGCCACGCTTCACGTTGAAGGTGACGCCGTCGACCGCCTTCACGTCGGCTACGCGCCGCTGGAAGATCAGTCCCGCCGTTACCGGGAAGTAGACCTCAAGGTCCTCGACCGAGAGGAGAGCGTCCCCGGAGCCGTTGCTCATGGTCGCTTCTTCGACGGTGCTAGCTTGTTGTGACAACTGGCCGCTCCCTTCCGACGTTCTGCCACTCCCAGCAGGCCGCCTGGTGTTCGCCTTCCACCTGGACGGTGTCCGGATACTGTGTGAGGCACTGGTCCGTGCGCCAGTCGCACCGCGGGTAGAAGCTGCAGCCCTCTGGCAGGTGCGCCAGGTCGGGCGGCAGGCCCTCAATGGGGATCAGCTTCTCCTGCCGGAGCTCATCGAGCCGCGGCACCGAGTTAAGCAGACCCACCGTGTAGGGATGCTTCGGGTTGGAGTAGAGCTCATGCGCGTCCGCCCGCTCGATGACCTTACCGGCGTACATCACGTTCACCCGGTCGGCGTAGCGAGCAACCACGCCCAGGTTGTGCGTGATGATGATGACCGCCGTGCCGAACTCGCGGCTGAGCCGGGCCATGACCTCGAGGATCTGGGCCTGGATCGTCACGTCCAGCGCTGTCGTGGGCTCATCCGCCAGCAGGATCTTCGGGTTGCAGCTCATCGCCATCGCGATCATCACGCGCTGGCGCATGCCCCCCGAGAACTGGTGCGGGTAGTCGTCGATGCGGCTCCTTGCGGCGGGAATACCCACCAGCTCCAGCAGCTCGACCGCGCGCTCGCGCGCGGCCCGGCCCCGGAGATCCTGGTGCAGCTCCAGCGACTCGGTGATCTGCCGCCCGATCGTGAGCACGGGATTGAGCGACGTCATCGGCTCCTGGAACACCATCGCGATGTCGTTCCCGCGGATGCGTCGCATCTCGTTCTCATCGAGCTTCAGCAGATCACGTCCCTGGAACATGATTTCGCCGGAGACGATTTTCCCTGGGGGCGAGGGGATCAGGCGCAGGATAGAAAGCGCCGAGACGCTCTTCCCACATCCCGACTCACCCACAAGCCCCAGCGTCTCGCCCTCCTCCACGGAGTAGGACGTGCCGTCAACTGCCTTGACGACGCCCTCCTGCGTGTAGAAGTACGTCCGAAGATCATTTACCTCAAGAAGCGCCATGACGCCCCCTTTCGCCTGACTCCGATTTGCCTGCGTCCCGCTCTGACGAGTGACGGGTCCCCCATGGGGCCATGGGGAAGAGGAGATTCGAACTCCTACGCCTTGCGGCACATGATCCTAAATCATGCTCGTCTGCCAATTCCGACACTTCCCCGGTCCTGGGCCAAATGGCGAACCATCTGGCGAGACCTCTCTGGAGTGGTGAGCCGCGAAGGACTCGAACCTTCAACCTAGTGATTAAGAGTCACTTGCTCTGCCAATTGAGCTAGCGGCCCCCCAAGGTCTGCCGGAGTATAACGAAGCGCCTTCACGCGCGACAACAACTCGGGAAACGAGTTTGAAACCTCCCGAAGCCGTCAGCTCGCTCCGCCAAGTAGCTCGATCACCTCGTCCACGGCTGCCACGCGCCAGTTTGCCCACGTCTCGCTCGTGCGCTGCCACTCCAGGTAGCGCTCGCGCCCTTCCGCCCGCGCCTGCTGGATCTCTTCCTCGCTGGGCTCGTGGCCGAGGCGCTGGGCGATTGCCTCTGGACGCATGTCGCCCAGCACTTCGTAGAGCTGGTCCATCTGCTCGTTCGCAAGGACTGGCCGCTCGATGAAGTGGCCCAGCTCGAGGTGCTCGGCGTTGTAGAAGACGTAGACGGGAATGGATTCGAACTCCCCGTCCTTCAGGTACTCGGCGATCATGTCCTTGTTCTGGTCCCGCTCGAAGATGCGCACCTCGATCCCCAGCGCCTCCGCGATGCGCACACCCACTGGCATGCCCCGGTACACGTCCGGACACCAGTCCTCGCCGATGATCACCATGTGGTCGGGGCCGTTCGGCTTCGATGACAACTCACTCAGGGCTGCCTGCTGCTCCTCGCTGATGACCAGGCCCCCGTAGTTGTCGTCGAACTGCTCGCGGTTGCGAATGCCCGACTCGATGTACTCCTCGTAGGTCTTGCCCTGCGCGAAGCGCTCCCGCGTGATAACGGATTCGGTTGCCTGAGCCACTGTGGCCTCCCTTGTCGTGTTCCCTGTGGGTTCAGCCTATCGGCGGCAGGCTGGCGCTACAACTCGCCCCGCTCCGAGGCCTTCGCCCGCTCCCACAATTCGTCCAGACCCTCAATGCGCGTCTCGTTCAGGTCGAGCGATCGCTCCGTGGCGTACTGCTCCACCAACCCGAAACGGCGCCGGAACTTCCCGTTCGCTCGCCGCAGCGCCTGCTCGCCGTCAACCCCCATCCTCGCCGCGATGTGCGCGATCACGAAGAGCACGTCGCCGAACTCCTCCTCCCGGTCGGCCTCCGTCTCCGCCAGCGCCAGCTCGGCAATCTCCTCCGCGAGCTTCTCCAGCGGCCCGTTGATGTCGGGCCAGTCGAACCCGGCTCGCCGGGCGCGCCCCTGGATCGTCTGCGACTCCGCCAGCGCCGGCAGCGTGGTCGGGACGCCGTCAAGGCGAGACCCCTCAGGGCGCTCCTTCTGCTTCAGGACGTCCCAGCTCTCGCGCACGTCCTCCGCCGTCTCCGCCGTGCCGTCGGCGAAGACGTGCGGGTGCCTTGCCACGAGCTTGGAGGCGATGCGGGAGTACACGTCGCCAAACTCGAACTCGCCCAGACGCTCGGCCACGGCCGCGTGCATCAGCACCTGCAGGAGCACGTCGCCCAGCTCCTCGGCAATCGATTCCGCCTCGCCCGAGTCGATCGCTTCGAGCAATTCGTAGCTCTCCTCCAGCAGGTGCGGGCGTAGCGACTCGTGCGTCTGTTCCCGGTCCCATGGACACCCGTCCGGGCCGTGCAGCCGCCGGATGATCGCTTCCAGCGCTTCGAACTGCCGCAGGTCGTCGGGGACGGAGTCTGGGCTCGATTCCGTGACCATGCCTGCAGTCTACGCGGCGCCGTGGGCCCCCCGACCGAAGCTCGGTAGGACACAGCGGTCCTTCGCGCGACAATGGACCCATGAGCGAAGCACAGCGGACCTGGGGCGGTCGCTTCGAGGGGTCGATGGATGACCTCACCCGTGACTACACCGCGGGCGTCGACCGTGACCTGTACGAGCACGACATCGTCGGCTCGGTCGCCCATGCGCGCATGCTCGGGGCCACGGGCATCATCCCCGAGGACGAGGCCGCGGCGATCGTCGCGGGACTCGCCCGCGTGCTCGAACGCTTCCGCGCGGGCGAGGTCGAGTGGCGCCCGGAGCTCGAGGACATTCACACCCACGTCGAGGCGCTCCTCCGCGAAGACATCGGGAAGGCCGCGGGTCGCCTGCACACCGCCCGCTCGCGCAACGACCAGGTCGCCCTGCTGAACCGCATGCTCGTGCGCGAGCAGTGCAACCTGGCCGCCACCGCGGCTGAGGCCCTGATCGAGGCCCTCTGTGACCTCGCGCTGGCGCACGCTGCCGACCCCATGCCGGGCTACACCCACCTGCAGCGGGCCCAGCCCGTGACCCTTGGCCACCACCTGCTTGCCTACGGCGAGATGCTCTTGCGCGACCGCGACCGCTTCCGTGACTGCCGCGACCGCGCGAACGTGCTGCCCCTCGGCTCGGGCGCCCTTTCCGGCTCGCCCTACCCCCTCGACCGCGAGATGGTCGCGCGGGAGCTCGGTTTCGACACCGTCTCCCGCAACAGCCTCGATGCCGTGGCCGACCGCGACTTCGCCATCGAGTTCCTGTCCGCCTGCGCCATCACGCAGACGCACCTCTCGCGCCTCGCCGAGGAGATTGTGATCTGGTCGTCCGCCGAGTTCGCCTTCGTGCGCCTTCCCGATGCCTTCGCCACCGGCTCCAGCATGATGCCCCAGAAGAAGAACGCCGATGTTGCCGAGCTGGCCCGCGGGCGCACGGGCCGCGTGTTCGGCGAACTCGTGAACCTGCTGACGAACCTGAAGGGCCAGCCCCTCGCCTACAACCGCGACCTGCAGGAAGACAAAGCAGCCATCCTCAACGCGGCTGCCGTGGTCGTGCCCACGCTCCGCATCTTCGCGGCGATGGTTCCTGCCCTGGAGTTCGACCTGCCCCGCATGCGCGCAGCCGCCTCTGGCGGCTTCGCCCTCGCCACCGACATCGCCGACTACCTCGTGCGCAAGGGCCTGCCCTTCCGCGAGGCTCACGCCGTCACCGGCAGCCTCGTGCGCGAGGCCGAGGAACGCGGCTGCGAGCTACACGAGCTCCCGTTCGAGGTTTACACCGCTGCCAGCACGCTTTTCGAGGGCGATGTCCTCCAGATAGACGTCGACTCAGCCCTCGCCGCCCGCGACGCCATCGGCGGCACTGCCCCCGCCCGCGTCCGCGAAGCCGCCGCAGCCCTCCGCCGCGACGTGGGTGGCTGACAGGCCCGTTCGTTGCCCGCTACAATGTAGCTTGCAGGGGCAGCGCGACGTGAACCAGGTAACGGTCCGGGACATGGACGACAGGTTGTACCAGTGTCTCCTCAGGATCGCGGAGGAGGAGGGCATCTCTCCGGACGAGGCTGCCCGCCAGCTCCTCTACAAGGCCGCAGAGCTTCCTGGGTCGCCTTCCCCTCCCCGCAGGATCGGCAAGTCGCTGGACCACTTTGTCGGGAGTATGACTCCCGAGGAGTCCGCTGAGCTGCAAGCGGCTCTGGAGTTCTTTCACACCATCGACGAATCGATGTGGCAGTGAAGGTCCTCCTGGATGCCAATGCATACAGGCTGGCTGCGGAGGGCCACCCCCAGGTGTCGGCGTTCGTGCAAGGAGCTGAAGAGGTCTACTTGTCGGTCATCGTCCTCGGGGAGCTTCTCTATGGATTCCGCTGGGGAACACGCTTCGAGGCGAACATGGACCGCCTCCAGGCGTTCCTTCGTTCCCCTGGCACGTCGGTGGTTGCTGTAGGCCAGAGCACAGCCGAACGCTATGGCCGAATAGCCGCCGCTCTTCGCGCCAAGGGGCGACCTATCCCCACGAACGACATCTGGATCGCCGCCCACGCCATGGAGACTGACGCCGAGCTCGTCTCCGCCGACGCCCACTTTGAGCACGTCGATGGCCTCGCCTGGACCCGCGTGACTGCAGGCTGAAGCGGACCTAGTCCAGCTGCGCGACCAGCCCCTTTGTCGCCTCCGCCGCAGCAACGACGCGCTCGCGTTCGTCGTCTGACAGCTCCAGCTCGAAGGTGCGCTGGATGCCGCCCTCGCCGAGTTGCACGACCGTGCCCGAGAACACGCCCTCGATCCCGTACTCGCCCTCGTGCAGCGTCGAGCAGGGCATCAGGCGGCGCTGGTCCAGCAGGATCGACGTGACCATCGCGATTGTTCCTGCCGAGGGGGCGTAGTAGGCGCTGCCGACGCCCATCAATTCGCCGATTTCCGCCCCGCCCCGCATCGTGCGGCCCACGACCTCGTCGATCTGCTCCGCCGGCAGGAGCTTCGTCAGGGGCACGCCCCCGACCCGGGTCTGCGAGACGACCGGCACCATCGTTGTGTCCGTGTGCCCGCCGATGACGAAGCCGTGAACGTCCTGCGGCGACACGCCGCAGGCGTCGGCCACGAAGTGGCGGTAACGCGCGCTGTCGAGCGCGCCGCCCTGGCCGATGACCCGCTCCCGCGGGAAGCCGCTCGCCTCAAGGGCGACGTGGCACATCGCATCCATCGGGTTGGAGAAGATGACGAGCGCCGCGTTCGGCGAGGCCTTCGCCGCATCCGCCGCCTTGGCCCGCACGATCGCGGCGTTGCTGTTCAGCAACTCCTCCCGGCTCATGCCCGGCCGGCGGGGCGCCCCTGCGGTCACGATCACCACATCCGAGTCCGCCGTCTCGTCCCAACCGTCGGTGGCGCTGATAGAGGCGCTGAAGCCGCTCCATGCCGCTGCCTGCGATTCATCCAGCGCCTTGCCGAAGTGCATCGTCTTGGCGAACTGGGGGTCGTCCTGCAGGACGACATCGCAGATGTCGCGCTCAATGAGCCGCTGCGCCATGGCGCCGCCGGTCATGCCGGCGCCAACGATCGTGACTTTCTTCCGTGCCATCGTGTGTCCTCTTTTGGGGGTGCGAGATTGTGCCGCGAGACTAGCACGCGCCTCCCCTAGAGACCGCCGGCCGCGTTCCTGAAGCTCGCAGCGCGGGCAGCCCATACACTGGGCTCGTGGATCAGTCCCGCATCCGCAACTTCTGCATCATCGCCCACATCGATCACGGTAAGTCGACGCTCGCCGATCGCTTCCTTGAGGTGACCGAGACCGTGGCCGTGCGCGCCATGGCCGACCAGGTGCTCGACACCATGGACCTCGAGCGCGAGCGGGGCATCACGATCAAGGCCGCCGCAGCCCGCATGGCCTACCGCGCCGCCGACGGTGAGGAATACCAGTACAACCTCATCGACACCCCCGGCCACGTCGACTTCACCTACGAGGTCTCCCGCTCGCTGGCCGCCTGCGAGGGCGCCATCCTCGTCGTTGACGCCTCCCAGGGCATCGAGGCGCAGACGCTCGCCAACGTCTACCTGGCCCTCGACCAGGGGCTCACGCTCATCCCCGTAATCAACAAGATCGACCTCCCCCACGCCGAGACCGAACGCGTCGCCCACGAGCTGGAGCGCGTCATCGGCTTCGCCAGCGAGGAGATCATCTTCGCCAGCGCGAAGGAGGGGAGCGGCATCGCCGAGATCCTCGAGGCCGTCTGCGAGCGCGTCCCACCCCCCACGGGCGACCGCTCGGCCGAACTCAAGGCGCTGATCTTCGATTCCAAGTACGACGCCTATAAGGGAGTGCTCGCCCACGTGCGCGTAATGGAAGGCGAGATGCAGGGCCGCTCCGACCTGCGCCTGATGCAGACGGGCAAGAGCTTCGAGCCGCTTGAATTCGGCATCTTCGCCCCCGCGTTGAGTCCCCTTGCGGGCCTGGCCGCGGGCGAAGTTGGTTACATCGCAACGGGCCTGAAGGAGGTGGCGGACTGCCGCGTGGGCGATACCGTCACCCTCGCCGCCGCCCCCGCGTCCGAACCCCTGCCCGGTTATCGCCAGGCCAAGCCGATGGTCTTCGCCGGCATCTACCCGACAGACTCCGACCAGTACCAGGAACTGCGCGAGGCGCTGGAGCGCCTCGCCCTCAACGACGCCTCGCTCGCTTACCAGCCGGAGTCGTCAGCGGCGCTCGGGTTCGGCTTCCGCTGCGGCTTCCTCGGCCTCCTGCACCTCGAAATCGTGGTGGAGCGGCTGGAGCGCGAGTACGACCTCGGCCTCCTCACCACCGCCCCCAGCGTCGAGTACGAGGTCGAGTTGAGCTCGGGCGAGGTGGTCGCCATCGAGAACCCCTCCCTCCTTCCCAACCCCTCCCGCATCGAGGAGATCCGCGAGCCCTGGGCGAACATCGACGTGGTCACGCCCAGCCGCCATATCGGCCAGGTCATGGAGCTCGTGACGAGTCGCCGCGGCGGCTTCCTGCGCATGGAGTACCTCGAGCCCGAGAACGACCTCGCCCCCGGCGAGGCGCGTGTGCTCCTCGCCTACGAGATTCCCATGGCTGAGATACTCGTCGACTTCTACGACAGCCTGAAGGGCTCGACGAGCGGCTACGCCAGCCTCGACTACCAGCCCGCCGGCTACCGCGCCGCCTCGCTCGTCAAGGTCGACGTGCTCGTGAACGGCCAGGTGGTCGATGCACTCTCCATCATCACCCACCGCGAGAACGCCACCCGCGAGGGCCGCTCGCTCGTGCTGAAGCTGCGCAGCCTCATCCCCCGGCAGATGTTCGATGTGCCCCTGCAGGCCGCGATCGGTGGCCGTATCATTGCTCGCGAGACGGTCCGCGCGCTGCGCAAGAACGTCCTCGCCAAGTGCTACGGTGGCGACATAACGCGAAAGCGGAAGCTGCTCGAGAAGCAGGCCGAGGGCAAGAAGCGCATGAAGCGCGTCGGCAACGTGGAAATTCCGCAGGAGGCCTTCATGGCCGTCCTGCAGCTTCGCGAGGACTAGGAGAAAGAGATGATCAAGGCGTTTGTGCTCATCGTCGTCGACCCGGCAGAGACCCAGCGCGTTTTCGATTCCCTGCAGGATGTCGACGGTATCGCCGAGGTCTACCAGGTGATGGGCCCCTACGACATCGTGGCCGTCATTGAGGCGCCCAGCATCACGCAGGTGCCGGCCCTCATCAGCCAGCACATCCGCGTGGTCGAGGGTATCGAGAGCACGACCACCTGCGTCACCTTCCCGGACTCCTAACACGGCCCTCGTCACCGTACATCTGCTGTCGTATACTGGAAACCGTACGGAGTCTTCCGTACGGGAGCACCGATGGCCGCGCGCCTGGAAGTACGGCTGGACGAAGAGCGGAAGCAGCGTTTGGACACGCTCGTTGAAACAGCGGGAATCCCCACTTCCGAGGTGGTCCGCCGCCTGATTGACGAGGCTTGGGAAGCCATGATGCTGGAGCGCCGCAAGGCCGCGGTCGAGCGGCTGGTCGCCCTGGAGGTCGAAGACGTTCCCGATCCGGATGTCCTCTCGCGCCAGCTTGTGAAGGCCTACGAGCCCCTTCCTTGATCGCCTTTCTTGACGCCAACGTCCCAATCTACGCCGCGGGCCGGGACCACCCCTACCGGGAGCCTTGCGCGCGCATCCTGCGGATGGTGGCGGCGCATCCTCGCTCCTTCATCGCTGACGTTGAGATCCTCCAGGAACTGATGCATCGCTATATCGGTTCGCGGCAGTGGCCCCGAGGGAGAGAGGTGCTCCAGCGGTTCGCGGAGGTGATGTCCGGCCGCGTTGAGCCGTTCTACGTGGAGGATGTCCAACTGGCGGCGGAGCTGGCCGACCGCTATCCCGGGATCTCCGCGCGCGACTACATCCATGTGGCCGTCATGCGGCGGCTCCGCATTGAGCGGATCATCTCCGCCGACAGGGACTTCGACCGGCTACCCGACATCACGCGGCTTGACCCCGCCAACCTGCGAGAGTGGGAGGGCTCGGTTCTCTCCGTGTAGACGCGCGCCCGCTAGAAGATGCTGGCGTCCCCAGCCTCTTCCGCCTCGCCCACCGCCTGTTCCGTCGTGATCAGTCCCCGGCCGTGGATCAGGCGCCGCCCGGCGGCCTCGAACGGTGTGGCGCCTTCCGCGTCGGTACCCAGCGCCCGCTGCACGAGCGCGAACAGCGTCTCCCCCGTGATCAGTGCGTAACCGTAGTTCTCGCAGGCGATGCGTAGCGCGTCGCTGAACTGGTCCTTCCGTGCCGTCGGGGTGATGGTGCGCTTCCCGTTCACCACGATGATGCCCCTGAGCTGCTCCCCCTCCTCGAGCAAGCGCCGCTCAAGCCGCCGCTGGAGCCGCACGTACGGCCACTCCGCAACGCCCTCGCGGTCGCTCTCCACCTCGACCAGGGCCGTGTGCTCCCCCTCCGTGACCGCCAGGCCGTCGTCTGCGGTTGTCGCCCCAAGTCCGAGGAGCGCCAGTGCGTCCTGGACGGCGCTGGCGAAGGCCGGGCCCGTCGCCCACAGGAGCCGCCGGTGGGCGGTCAGCAGGTCGAGTCGCTCGCGTACCGCCGCCGTTCTTGCCGCTGCCGCCGACTCCGCCTCCTCCAGTTCCGCCAGTTCCGCCTCGATCTGTTCCGAGCCGGGCAGGGCGTGCGTGCGCGCCCACCCGGGGGCGTCCTCCGAGATGGCTCCCGCGGCCACCTCGGTCATCGCGTCGACCAGCGCCTGGGCCAGCTTCGTGCGGATGTTCCCGGTGACACTCGCGAACACGGGCGTCACCACCACGCGCCCCGCGAGCACCTTGAACTCGGCCGCAATGGGCACATTCGAGCCGCCCGTCGCGATCACGTGCCCTTCCCGGCCCGCAGTCGCGACCGCCGGATGCAGGACGGCGCGGTAGGTGATGTGCCGCCGGTACTCGCGCAGCACCCCGCTGAGTGGATGCCGGTCGTCGGCGATGCGGACGGTCTTGCCCTCACCGGCCCGCAGGTTGGGCGGGTTCCAGCTGCCCCCCTGGGGCGCCGGAAGCCAGCTGTAGCGGTCGAACCCCTCGAAGCCAATGACCCCCGGGAGGACGGCGTTTGGCCGCCCGACCACAAAGAGCGTGCCCCCCTGCTCGAGGAAGCGCTCCGCTTCCTCCGCCCGCCGCAGGAGCTGGTCCGCGGCCGAAATCTGCGTCGCCGTTGTCGCCCCGTTGACCACCTCCCGCCCGTCCTGCGCGACGAAGGGGCGCTCCCCTTCGAGCAGCTGCTGCACCGACGTCGTAATTGCTTCCGGGTCGATGAAGGCCGCGTCGTAGTCGGTGAAGCTGGGCGCGTTCAGGATCGTGTGGTTGTCCACGATCGTGTTCGGCAGGGAATACCCGATGGTCAGGATGCGCATGGCTACTGCTCCGTTGGCATGAGGGCGGTGAGGTGGGCGAGGAGGTCCGCGCGGATCTCTTCGCGGTCGATAGCGGCGGCGACCGCGGCGGCGATCGCCCCCGCGGGCCGGCCCGCGTCGTAGCGGCGACCTTCAAAGCGGCAGGCGTGGACGGGCTCGCCCGCCGCGATCTGTCCCGCGAGCGCGTCGGTGAGCTGGAGCTCCCCGCCCGCGCCCGGTTCAAGCTTCTCGATCTGCCCGAAGATGGAGGGGCCGAGCACGTATCGCCCCACCACGCCGAGATCGGAGGGCGCCTCGCTCGCCGGCGGCTTCTCGATGATGCCGCGCAGGCGGGCGGGATTGCCGGGACCAGTGGGGTCGACGATTCCGTACTGGGGAATCTGCTCTCGCGATACCTGCTGCACGGCGATGACGGATGCCGCGCCGCAACCCTCGTAGACCCTCGCCAGCTGCGCCGTGCAGGGCGCCGGCCCGAGGATGATGTCGTCCGGGAACAGCAGCGCGAACGGCTCGCCTTCCAGGTAGGGCTGCGCCTGCTGGACCGCGTGACCGGTTCCCAGCGGCTCGCGCTGCTCGACGAAGGTAAACGTCGCCAGCTGTTCGGGCGCCAGCACCCGCGCGGCCAGGGCGTCGTCGCCGCGCTCGCGGGCGATGCTCTCGATCCGGGAGCCCCCGCCGAAGTGCTCGCGGATCGCTACTCGATCGGGAGACAGCACGATCACGACGTGCTCGATGCCCGCCGCGACCGCCTCTTCCACCGCGTACTGGATGATGGGCCGGTCCACAACCGGCAGCATCTCCTTGGGTACGGACTTGGTCGCCGGCAGCATGCGCGTGCCGAGTCCGGCCGCGAGGATGACCGCTCGTCGCACGGACGCCATGAAGCCATGGTAGAGCGCGGGGCGGTTGCGATATACAGCGCCAGAATCGGGGTGCTATCATCCTCTGCACGTTCAACGGGGAGCAGCTTGAGAAAACGACGCTCGAAAGTTCCGCCTAAACCGCCGCCGCCGCAGCCGCGCATCAACGAGCGCATCCGCGTTCCCGAGGTGCGGGTCATTGACGAAGAGGGTCAGCAGGTCGGCGTGCTCAGCACGGCGGAAGCGATCGCCATGGCCCGGGAACGCGATGTCGACCTCGTTGAGGTCTCCGGCCAGGCCAGCCCTCCCGTCGCCCGCCTCATGGACTTCGGCCGCTTCAAATATGAGCAGTCGAAGAAGGAGAGCGAGGCGCGCAAGAACCAGGTCAAGACCCGGCTGCGCGAAGTGCGCATGAAGCCGAAGATCGACGTGCACGACATCGACTTCAAGACGCGCACCGTCGAGAAGCTTCTTCGCCAGGGCGACAAGGTGAAGGTGACCGTCATGTTCCGCGGGCGGGAGATCACCCACCCGCAGATCGGCAAGAACCTCCTCGATCGTATCTTCGTGAACCTCGAAGATGTAGCGACGAAGGAGAAGGACGCAGCGCTCGAAGGCCGTCACATGTCGATGATCCTGATTCCCGACAAGCGCGGGATCGCGGCGCGGGACCGTGCCGCCGAGCTTGAGGCGGAAGCCCAGAACGGCGCCGCCCAGGCCGGGGAAGAGCCCGAGAGCGAGAGCGGAGAACCGGTCACCGCGGCTGCGTCCGGGGACTAGCCAGTGCCAAAGATCAAGACCCACAAGGGCGCCGCCTCGCGCTTTCGCGTAACCGGCGGCGGGAAGATTATGCGGATGTACGGAAGCCGTAACAACTTTCGTCGGAAGAAGCGCAAGCCCGTCCGCGTGAAGTTCGGCCGCACCGTCCCCGTTTCCGCCTCCCAGTCGCGAACCATCAGGAAGATGCTCGCAGAGTAACCCGTTCACCTGGCCGTCGGGCCAGGTTCACGAAGGAGCCCACCCCATGAGTCGAGTGAAGCGCGGTGTCACCTCGCACCGCCGCCACAAGAAGATTCTCGCCCTCGCGAAGGGCCACCACGGCCAGCGCCACCGCGTCTTCCGCCGCGCCAACGAGAGCGTCATGCACGCACTCCGCTACAGCTACGAGGACCGCCGCACGCGCAAGGGCGACTTCCGCCGCCTCTGGATCATCCGCATCAACGCCGCCGCCCGCCGCGAGGGGATCAGCTACTCGCGCCTCATGAGCGGTCTGCGCAAAGCCGGCGTCGAGCTCGACCGCAAGATGCTCGCCCACCTCGCCGTCACCCGGCCGGACGCCTTCGCCAGGGTCGCCGAGCGCGCGAAGGCCGCCGCCTAGGTCCGTTTCTCGCCCCGGTTCAGTTGGCGGACGCCATCTGGATCACCAGCTGCTGCAACACGATCATCAACAGGATGGCCGCGAGCGGGCTCAGGTCCAGCATCCCCGTGCTCGGCAGCACCCGCCGGATCGGGTCGATCACCGGCTCCGTGATCCGGAACAGCACCTGGTAGATCGTGCTCCCCTGGTCGATCGGCAGGAAGCTGATGAGCGCGCGCGCCACGATCGCCCACGTCAGGATCGTGAGAAACGTCAGGGTGAACTGGGCAACGTAGGGATGCACGGCTCGTAAGCCTCGGCCTCAAGGATACAGCAGGGTACGCCGAACCTCGCGTAAAGCCCGCCGATGCCGAATACTCGTTCGATGGAAGACCTCCCCGAAATCCCTACCGAACGCCTCCTCCTGCGCCCCTTCCGTTTCGACGATGTTGACGACGTGTTCGCCTACGCGACCCACCCGGAGTGGGCCCGCCACCTCCCCGTCCCCGTTCCCTACGCCCGCCCCGATGCCGAGGAGTTCGTGGCGCGCTGCATCCTCGCCGATCCCGAGAACCGCCTCGAGTGGGCCGTCGTCCACGAGGGAAGCGTGTCGGGTGGCGTAACCCTCATTATCCAACGCCCCGGTACGGCCGAGCTGGGGTACAGCCTTGCCCGTCCCCTCTGGGGCGAGGCCTCACGACGGAAGCGGCGCAAGCCGTCGTTGCCCACGGCTTTAAGGAGCTTGGGCTGACGCGCATCCAGGCCTACGCCGACATCCGCAACTCGGCCTCCTGGCGCGTCATGGAGAAGCTGGGCATGCGGCGTGAAGGCGTCCTGCGCGGCAACCGCATCGTCCATGGCGAGCGCGTCGACGACGTGCTCTACGCCATCCTTCGGGACAACTGGTCGCCGGCCGGCGACCAGGCTGCTCAGCAACCTGCCGAGGCAGGCCCGCCGGAGCTTCGCACACCCCGCCTCCTCCTACGCCCCTTCCGATTGGACGACATCGACGACGTGTTCGCTTACGCCTCCGACCCCGAATGGGGCCGCTACCTTGAGATTCCCCACCCGTATGTCCGCCGCGATGCCGAGGAGTTCATGGCCAGGGCCATCCTCACCAGTACCGACGAGAACCTGAGGTGGGCGATTGACCACGACGGACGGGCCTCCGGTTTCCTCAATCTGACCACCGCCTCGGGCTCGGCCGAGGTGGGGTACGGGATCGCGAGAACGCTGTGGGGCCAGGGGCTTGTGACGGAAGCCGTTGGCGCGGCCATCGCCTACGGCTTCGAGTCGCTCGGCCTTGAGCGAATCGACGCGTACGCGGCCGTTGACAACAGGGCCTCGTGGCGGGTCATGGAGAAGCTTGGCATGAAGCGCGAGGGGTTCCTTCGCCGCCACCGCCAGCTCCGCGGCGAGTACATCGACGACGTGCTCTACGCGATCCTGCGAGACGAGTGGCGGGCCGGCGACTAGAGGCTGACCTGCCGAACTCGCAAGGGGTGTCGCCTTGACTCTGCGCTGACACTGGAGTTGCTTCCGACCACCGACCACCGACCACCGACAGTTCGGCCTCAGGAAGAAAACTCGTAGAGGCGGGCGGGGCGGTGGGCGCCTTCCTTGCGGGTTTCGTTGGTGGCCCGGACGATTCCGAGCCCGACCATCCGGCGCCGGAAGTTCCGCTTGTCGACCGGTTCCTCGAGGATCGCCTCGTACACGCCCTGCAGCTCCCGCAGCGTGAAGCGCCGGGGCAGGAAGCTGTAGGCGACGTTCGTGTAGGCGAGCTTGTTGCGCAGCCGCTCGCGCGCGTAGTCGAGGATGCGCTCGTTCTCGAACGCGAGGTCGCCGAGTTCGCGCAGGGCGTGCCAGGCCGGGCGCCACTCAAGTTCGCGACGCAGCCGCGCCTGCGCTGCCGGTAGCAGCGCGAAGTACGCGACCACGATCCCCGCGTTCCCCTCGTCCGTGGCATCGAAGCTGTAGAGCTGTTCCAGGAACACATCCGTAAGGCCCGTCTCGTCCTGGAGCTTGCGGCTGGCTGCCCCGTCGAGCGTCTCGTCTCCCTGCAGCAGGCCGCCGGGCAGCGCCCACTCGCCCTGGCAGGGCTCCGCCGCGCGCTCGATCAGGAGCACGGAGAGCCGCCCTTCCAGCACGGTGAAGATGACCACGACCACGGCCGGCGCCATGCAGCAAGTGTAGGCCGTGCGCCCCAACGCGGGGCGGACAAACCGCCGCGAATGTGGCGCAAGCGATCCGCGTGCCTACAATGCCTGTGGAGGGGTCGCATAGTGGCCTAGTGCGGGCGCCTGCTAAGCGCTTA
>LXNI01001929.1_pt1 | contig 15900 bp, 9 predicted proteins | sample 809091 | NCBI WGS metagenome assembly LXNI01 (sample SAMN04870527, study PRJNA318959) | sponge metagenome | biome: 01000161; feature: marine sponge reef; material: water | host: Sarcotragus foetidus | place: Greece: Milos, Mediterranean Sea | collected 2013-05-29 | depth 5-7 m | reverse complement strand
AGGCAAGGTCGCCATCGTCACCGGCGGCGGCACCGGCATCGGCAAGGCGATCGCCATCCTCTTCGCGGCCGAGGGCGCCCGCGTCGCCATCTGCGGCCGCACGGAAGGCACGCTGCAGGAGACGGCCGACGAGATCCGCCGCGCGGGAGGCGATGCCCTGGTCGTGCCGACCGACGTCAGCGACGCCCTGGCCGTCGCCAACCTGACGCAACAGACCCTCGCTCGCTTCGGCCAAATTGATATCCTCATCAACAACGCCGGCGTGCGCGCCAGCATCGGCACCCTGCTCGACCTCGACGACGAGGAGTGGCAGCGCACCTTCGATATCGACGCCCGCGGCAGCTGGTACTGCGCCCGCGCCGTCATCCCGGAGATGCGCAAACGCGGCGGCGGCTCGATCATCGCCATCAGCTCCATCTCCGCCTACGTGGGCCAGCCCAAACAGGGCGCCTACAACGCCGCCAAGGCCGCCCAGGAACTGTTGACCAAGTGCCTCGCGCTGGATTTCGCCGCCGACAACATCCGCGTCAACTCGGTCTGCCCCGCCTGGGTGCTCACTGAACTGAACCGCGACCAGGTCAGTGAAATGCAGGCCGAGCCCGATCGCAAGTTCCCACCGGGCATCAGCTGGAACGACCTGCTGCGCATGCACCCGCTGGGCCGCATCGGCGTCTCCGAGGACGTCGCCTGGGCGGCGCTCTACCTCGCCTCCGACGAATCGCGCTGGGTGACCGGCACCGCCCTGTTCGTGGATGGCGGCTACACCTGCCAGTAAAACGGTGAACACCCATGCTCCTTAACCAGGCCCGCGCCCGCGAGTGCATGGACGCGGCCGGCCTCGACGCGCTGATCGCCTGCACGCCGGTCAACATCACCGCCTTCAGCGATTTCACCCTGTGGCTGGACCCGCTCTTCCGCGAGTACATGGTCAACCCTGGCGCAGGGGGCGAGCGTATGCAGCGCTACGCCCTCTTCCCGCGCGAAGGGCCGCCCGCGCTGGTCGTCGAGCCCATGATGGCCGTCAACGCCGCCGACCTGTGGGTGCAGGACCTGATCACCTTCGGTGCGCCGACCATCGAGGAGCGCGACCCGCCCGTGCAGCCGCAGGCCTGGCCGCGCATCCGTCAGGCTCAGGCCGACTCGGTCTGGTCCGCCACGCCCAACGACGCCCTGCTCAACCTGCTGCGCGAACATGTCCTGGAGGAGGGGCGCCTCGGCATCGAGATGGAGGAACTGCCGCAAAGGCACTTGCAGGCCCTGCGCAAGGCTCTGCCGCGGGCGCAATTGCTGGACTGCAGCAACCTGCTGCGCTACGTCCGCGCCGTCAAGACCGCCGACGAGATCGGGCGCCTGCGGCGCGCGGCGCAGATCAGCGAGGCGGCCGCCATGACCAGTCTGGCGCAGGCCGCTCCCGGCGTCAGCCTGGCGCAACTGTCGCTGGCCTACCGCGCGCAGGTCGCGCAGGCGGGCGCCGACTTCGACCACTTCGCCATCGGCATCGACGGCGTCGGCATCGCCACCGAGCCCGAATACGCTTTGCCCGAAGGCGCCGTCATGTACGTGGACTTCGGCTGCCGCTGGCGCAGCTGCTATTCGGACAGCGGCCTGACGTTGGCGCTCGGCCCCCTGTCGCCCGGGCTGCAGCGGCGTTACGACTCGCTGCGCATCTGCATCGACGCCGGCGTGCGCCAGCTGCGACCTGGCCAGCGCGGCTCGCAGGCCCACGCCGCCATGCAGGATGTGATCGACGGCAGCGACATTCGCGTGGCCGCGCCGCATGGTCACGGTCTCGGTTTGGAAGTGCGCGACTATCCGGTTATTGTGGCGAACAATGGCTTGCGGCTCCGTGACGACTGCCTCGACCTCCCCGCCGACCTGCCGCTGGAGGTCGACATGGTGGTCAACCTGGAGGCCAGCAGCTTCCTCGCCGGCGAGGCCTCACTGCACATTGAGGAGACCTTCCTGATCACCGCCGACGGGGCGCAGCCCCTGAGCCCGCGGCGCGAAGCGCCCATGCGACCGGACCAGGCCTGAGCGGCAGCGACGGGGAGCAAAGGGGAGACCCATGGCCAGCGCAGTGCTTCTGCCCAAGCTGGGTAACTCGGTGGAAAGCTCGCTCATCCTCGCCTGGCACAAGGCCGTCGGTGACCCGGTCGCGCAGGGCGAGTTGCTGGCCGAGATCGAGACCGACAAGGCGACGCTGGAGGTCGAAAGCCCCGCCGACGGGCTGCTGCTGGCGCGCTTCCATGAGGTCGGCGACGAGGTCGAGGTCATGGCGCCCATCGGCGTCATCGGCGCGGCCGGCGAGGACATCGACGACCTGAGGCCCAAATCCACGGCAGCCGCCGCGCCAGCGCCGCCAACGCCCGTCACGACGCAGCCAACAGCGCCAATTCCCTCGCCGACGTCGCCAACTGCCTCTCTGGTCCGTGGCCGTCCCGCCAGTTCGCCGCGCGCCCGCAAACTGGCCGCGGCCAGGGGCATCGCGCTGGGCGGCCTGAATGGCAGCGGTCCCGCGGGCCGCATCCTTGAACGCGACGTGCAGGCTGCTCTTGTGGGGCAGCCGCGTCTGACCCCCGTGGCGCAGGCGATGCTGCGCGAAGGCGGCTACAGCCTGCCGCCGCGCGGCAGCGGCCCGCGCGGGCGCATCCGGCGCCGCGACCTCATCCCGGCGCCAACGCCGGACGACGTACAACGTGTGCCCCTGCGCGGCGCGCGACGCGTCACCGCCCGCCGCATGCTGGAATCGTTGCAGACCACGGCCCAGTTGACGCTGCACGCCCACGCCGACGCGCGCGCGCTGCTGGCCTTGCGCCAACGCCTGAAAGCGGGCGAGTTTGGCCCGTCGTTGCGCGCCGTCACCATCAACGACCTGCTGCATTACGCCGTGGCGCGCAGCCTGCCGGCGCATCCGGAGCTGAACGCCCAACTGGCCGACGACCACATCCTGCGCTTTCGCCACGTGCAGCTGGGCTTCGCCGTCGATGCGCCGCGCGGCCTTTACGTGCCCGTCATCCGCGACGCCGATCGCCTCGGCCTGCAACAACTGGCCGACGAGGCGCGGCGTCTGGCCCGCGCCTGTCGCGATGGCGCCATTCGGCCGGAGGAACTGGAAGGGGCGACCTTCACCGTGAGCAACCTTGGCAGTTACGGCATTGAAAGCTTCACGCCCGTGCTTAACCCGCCCCAGGCGGGCATCCTTGGCGCAGGCGCCATTCACCTGAAGGCCGTGCAGGAAAACGCCGTGGTGGCCTTCCTGCCGCACATCGGCCTGTCGCTGACCATCGACCACCAGGTGCTGGATGGCGCGCCCGCCGCCCGCTTCCTGCAGGACCTCGCGCAGCGCCTGACGCAGATTGAGCAAGCCATCACCCCCGCCGAACTCAGCGGAGCAAACGAGACTCCATGACCAAAAGCATCCCTATCGACCCGCGCGAGGCGCGCCGCCGGGCGACGATCACGGCGCCGCAACTGCCGGCCAACGCCTGGCGCCCGGACCCGGCCGTCGACGCGGCCCGTTACGGCAGCGAGGGGCTGTTGCGCATCTACCGCGACATGCTCTACATCCGCCAGTTCGAGACCATGCTGGAGCACATCAAGCGCGAGGGCGCCTGGAACGGCATCGACTGTCAGCACGGCGGCCCGGCGCACCTCTCGATCGGCCAGGAGGCCGCGGCCGTGGGGCAGTGCGTCCATCTGGAGCCGGAGGACTTCATCTTCGGCTCGCACCGCAGCCACGGCGAGATTCTGGCCAAGTCCTTCTCGGCCATCGACAAGCTGCCGGACGCCCGGCTGCTGCGCATCATGGAGAGCTACATGGACGGCGCTGTGCTGCGCGTCGTCGAGGGCTTCACGCCGGCCAGCGCCGACAATCAGCAACTGGCGCAGGCCTTCACGCTCTACGGCACGCTGGCCGAGATTCTGGGGCGCGCGACGGGCTTCAACAAGGGGATGGGCGGCTCGATGCACGCCTTCTTCCCTCCTTTCGGCGTCATGCCCAACAACGCCATCGTCGGCGCTTCCGCCGATATCGCCGTCGGCGCGGCCCTCTTCAAGCGCATCAACCGCCGCCCCGGCATCGTCATCGCCAACATCGGCGACGCCGCCGCCGGCTGCGGCCCGGTGTGGGAAGCCATGATGTTCGCCGCCATGGACCAGTACCACACCCTGTGGGACGACGACCTGGGCGGCGCACCTCCCGTGGTCTTCAACTTCATGAACAACTTCTACGGCATGGGCGGCCAGCCCCAGGGCGAGACCATGGGCTTCGGCATGCTGGCGCGCATGGCCATGGGCGTCAACCCGGAGGCCATGCACGCCGAACGCATCGACGGCTTCAACCCCTTGGCCGTGGCCGACGCCATCGCCCGCAAGCGCGCCACCCTGGAGGCCGGGCGCGGCCCGGTGCTGCTGGACACCGTCACCTACCGCTTCGCCGGTCACAGCCCCTCCGACGCTTCCGCCTACCGCACGCGCGAGGAAATCGACCTGTGGCGCGCGCAGGACCCCCTCGCCAGCCACGCCGCGTATCTGCTTGAGCAGGGCCATGGCGACCAGGACGCGCTGGATACCCTGCTCGACGAGGCGCAGGGGCAACTGCGCCGCGTGTTGCAGGCCGCCAGCTCGACCGAACACTCGCCGCGCCTTCACGCCGCGGCCGATATCGCCAGCCTGATGTTCTCCGGCGGGCAGCGCGCGCGTATGTGGCAGGCCGAGCCCGAGGTGCTGCTGCCGCTGGAGGAAACGCGCCTCAAGGTCACGCGCAACAAGCAGCGCTTCGGCCTCGATGAGGCAGGCAAGCCCCTTTCGCCACTGCGCGCTCTGACCTTCGCCGAGGCGCTTTTCGAGGCGCTGCTGCTGCGTTTTTACGACGACCCGTCGCTGGTCGCCTGGGGCGAGGAGAACCGCGACTGGGGCGGCGCCTTCGGCGTCTATCGCGGCCTGACCGAATGCCTGCCGCATCACCGCCTTTTTAACAGCCCCATCTCCGAGGGCGCCATCGTGGGCACCGCGGTCGGCTACGCCCTCAGCGGCGGGCGCGTCGTGGCCGAATTGATGTACTGCGATTTCATGGGCCGCGCCGGCGACGAAATCTTCAACCAGATGGCCAAGTGGCAGGCGATGTCGGCCGCTCTGTTGCAAATGCCGCTGGTGCTGCGCGTCTCGGTCGGTATGAAGTACGGCGCGCAACACTCGCAGGACTGGTCCTCGCTGGTCGCGCACATCCCCGGCCTGCAGGTGATGTTCCCCGCCACGCCCCACGACGCGAAAGGCATGCTCTCGCTCGCGCTGCAGGGCAGCGACCCGGTGGTCTTCTTCGAGAGCCAGCGCCTCTACACCCTGACGGAGACCCTCGAGCCCGGCGGCGTGCCCGTCGAGGACTACCAGCTGCCCCTCGGCGAGCCGGCCCTGCGCCGCGCGGGCGACGACCTCACCATCCTCAGCGTCGGCGCGACGCTCTACCGCGCGCTGGAGGCGGCGGAACAGTTGCAGCAGCGCCACGACCTCGCCGCCGAGGTCATCGACGCCCGCTTCATCAACCCGCTCAACTACGGGCCCATCCTGGAATCCGTCAACAAGACGGGCCGCGTCGTGCTCGTCTCCGACGCCTGCGAGCGTGCTTCCTTCCTGCACACCATGGCCGCCAACATCACCCAGCTGGCCTTCGACGCGCTCGACGGGCCGCCCGCCGTGGTGGGCGCGCGCAACTGGATCACCCCGCCGGCGGAGCTGGAGGCGCTGTTCTTCCCGCAGGCGGACTGGATCCTCGACACCATCCACGAGCGCATCCTGCCCCTGCCCGGCCATCAGCCGACCACCTGCCAGGCCAGCGACGAGATCTTGCGCCGCAACCGCCTCGGGGTCTGAACCCGTGACGCCAACTGCCAGCGAGTCGGAAGCGCCACTGCAAGCCGATTTCATCGTGGTCGGCGCCGGCACGGCCGGCTGCGCCCTGGCCGCGCGCCTCAGCGAGAACGGCCGCTGGCGCGTGCTGCTGCTGGAGGCCGGCGGGCCGGACGACCACGAGGACGTGCGCATCCCCGGCCGCTTCCCCAACCTGCTGCATACGGCGATGGACTGGGACTACCAGAGCGCCCCCCAGGCGGGTTTGAAGGGACGACGCGTGCCCGTGCCGCGCGGCAAACTCTACGGCGGCAGCAGCTCGATCAACTCCATGGTCTACCAGCGCGGCCATCCGGCCTGCTTTGACGAGTGGGCGGCCCTCGGCAATACGGGCTGGAGTTACGCTGACTTGCTGCCCTTCTTCCGCAAATCGCAGCATCAGGAGCGCGGCGAATCGCCGCACCACGGCGTGGACGGCCCGGTGCACGTTTCCGACCTGCGCGACCCCAACCCGCTCAGCCTCGTCTTCGTCGCCGCCGCGCAACAGGCCGGTCTGCGCCCCAATCCGGACTTCAACGACGGCGAACAGGAGGGCTGCGGCCTGATCCAGGTCACCCAGCGCGAGGGCCAGCGCAGCAGCGCCGCGGCGTATCTGCAACCCGCCTTCGCCCGGCCCAACTTCCGCGCCATCCCCTTCGCCCAGGTGACGGCGCTGGCGTTCGCGGGCCGCCACTGCCGCGGCCTCCATTTCAGGCACGAGGGCCGCCAGCGTCAGGCGCGCGCCACGCGTGAAGTCATCCTCTGCGGCGGCGCCATCAACTCGCCGCAACTGCTGCTCTGCTCCGGCGTGGGGCCGGCGGAACAATTGCGCGAGCTCGGTATCGCCGTCGTCCACGACCTGCCGGGCGTCGGTCGCAACCTGCGCGACCACGTCGAGGCGCCGGTCTCGTACCACTGCACGCAGCCGGTCACCCTGGCGGCGAAGAACGATCCGGAACAGTTCGAGCTCTACCGCCGCGAGCGCAGCGGTCTGCTGAGTTCCAGCAACGCCGAAGCCTGCGCCTTCCATCGTCTGGGCGAGGATTCCGAAGTGCCGGAACTGCAACTGCACTTCGCGCCCAACTGGTCCGCCCTGGATGATCTCGACCTGCCTGACGGCCACGGCTTCACCTTGCACCCCGGCGTGGTGGTTACGCATAGCGTGGGCGACCTGCGCCTGCAGTCGGCCGATCCCTGCGCGCCGCCCCGGATCGACCCCGCCCTGCTGGATGACGAACGCGACCTGAAGGCCCTGCTGGCGGGCCTGCGCCTGGCCCGGCGCATCGCCGCCATGCCGGCCTTCGACCCCTGGCGCGGCGCGGAATTTCTGCCCGGCCCGGACCTGCAATCCGACGACGAAATGACTGACTATCTGCGCAGCTTCGCCTCGACCGTCTACCATCCTGCAGGCACCTGCCGCATGGGCCAGGACCCGCTGGCGGTGGTCGACGCGCGTCTGCGCCTGCGCGGCCTCCAGGGTCTGCGCGTGGCCGACGCCTCCATCATGCCGACCCTCATCAACGCCAACACCGCTGCCGCCTGCCTCATGATCGGCGAGAAGGCCGCCGACCTGGTGCTCGCCGGGCACGCCTGACCCGCGCCAGGGTTCGCCCGCAACCCGACCGGCTGCTACACTCGCGCGGCAAACCGCAAGCGGAGACGGACCCCATGAGCAGCGGACCGCCCTGGCACCCGCCCGACGGCATGCGCTCGCCGCGTTACGGCGGCGTGCGCACCTTTATGCGTCTGCCACAGGTGACGCAGCTGGACGGGGTCGACTTCGCCGTGGCGGGCGTGCCCTTCGATACCGGCGCCACCTACCGCGTTGGCGCGCGCTTCGGCCCGGAGGCCATCCGCTCCGCCTCTGCCCTGCTGCGTCCCTACCATCCGGAGCAGGCGGTGGCGCTCTTCCCGACGCTGTCGGGCATCGACTACGGCGACCTGCCCACCGTGCCAGGTTACCTGCCGCGCTCGCATCAGGACATCGCCGCCGCCGCCGAAACGTTCTTCCGCGCCGGGGTCACGCCGGTCTTTCTGGGCGGCGATCACTCCGTCTCGCTGCCGTTGCTGCGCGCCGCCGCTTCCGTCCGTGACGAGCCGCTGTCGCTGTTGCACTTCGATTCGCACGGCGACATCTGGAGCGGCTACTACGGCGGCCTCGACACGCACGGCACGCCCTTTCGTCGCGCGCTGGAAGAAGGCCTGATCGACCCCCGCCAGTCCATCCAGATCGGCCTGCGCGGCTCGGTCTACGACGAGCACGACGTCCAGCTTTCGCGCGATCTGGGCTTTCAGGTGGTAACGGCGCGCGAACTGCATCGCCGCGGCGTTGACGACGTGCTGCAGCAGGTGCAGGAGTTGTTGCGCGGCCGTGATTGCTATCTCAGCTTTGACATCGACTTCGTCGACCCGGCCTTCGCGCCCGGCACCGGCACGCCCGAGACCGGCGGCTTCAGCGGCGCGGTCTGCCACGAGTTGCTGCGCGGCCTGCGCGGCCTCAATTTCGTCGCCTTCGACATGGTCGAGGTGCTGCCTTCCCATGACCCGGCCGGCATCACCGCGCTGCTGGCGGCCAACCTGGTCTACGAGTTCATCGCCCTGCTGGCCCTGCAGAAGCGCGACGGCAGCCGCGGCTGAGGAGCCGCCGCTTCAACCCGCCCGGTCGCCCTGAATGCGCGCCACGAGGCCGCTGTGACGCTGCGCCACCTGGTTGTTGCGCAGCGCCATGCCGATGGCCGCGCGCGAGCCGGGGATCACCACCAGGCGCTGCGCCCGCGTGATGGCCGTGTAAAGCAGGTTGCGCTGCAGCATCATGTAATGCTGCGTCAGCAGGGGCATCACCACCGCCGGGTACTCCGAGCCCTGGCTGCGGTGGGTGCTGATGCACCAGGCCTGCAGCAGTTCCTCGGCCTCCACCCACTCGTAGAAGAGAAAGCGCCCGTCCACCACCACTTCAAAGCCGCCGGCGACCTCGTCGATGGCGTGGATGAAGCCAATGTCGCCGTTGAAGACGTCCTTCTCGTAGTTGTTGCGCGTCTGCATCACCTTGTCGCCGACGCGAAAGCTGCGCCCGCCGATCTCTTTCACGGCCCGCCGTTCGTCGCCGTTGAGCGCCGCCTGCAATGCCTCGTTGAGGGCGTTGATGCCGGCCGCGCCGCGGTACATGGGCGCGATCACCTGGATCTCGCGTAGCGGGTCGAGGCCGTAGCGCCGCGGCAAACGCGTCCGCACCAGGCCGACCACGTCGTCGACGACGCGCTCCGCGTCCGTCTCCAGAAAGAAAAAGTCGCCCGCGCGGCGATTGTCCAGTTGCGGCATCTGGCCCTGGTTGATGCGATGCGCGTTGCTGACGATGCCGCTGTCCGCGTCCTGCCGGAAAATAAACGACAAACGCGTGACCTGGGCCAGGCCGCAGGCGATGACATCGCGCAGCACGTTGCCGGCGCCCACGCTGGGCAGCTGGTCGACGTCGCCCACCAGCAGCAGATGCGCAGTGGGCGGCAGGGCGCGCAGCAGATAGTGAAACAGCTGCAGATCGATCATCGAGGCCTCGTCGACGATCAGCGCGTCCAGCTCGAGAGGATTGTCCTCGTTGCGCTCGAAGCCCTCGGCGGGGCTGTAGCCCAGCAGGCGGTGAATGGTGCTGGCGCTGCGCCCGCTGGCCTGCGCCAGGCGCCGCGCCGCGCGTCCCGTCGGCGAGCAGAGCGCGACGCTCGCCTTCAAGGTTTCCAGCGCCGCGATGACCCCTTTCAATGCCGTCGTCTTGCCGGTGCCCGGGCCGCCGGTGAGCACGCTTAGCTTGTGGGCGCAGGCCGCCTGCAGCGCGCCCTGTTGCTCCGCCGACAACTCCCCGGCCTCCTTCGTCGTCAGCGCGGGTAGCAGGCGCGACCAGTCGATCCGCGCAGCCCGCTGCGACAGCGGCGAGGGCGTGCGCGCCAGCTCGCCGAGGCGGCGCGCGGCCTCGCTTTCACTACGCTGCCACTCCGGCAGATAGATGGCCACCTGGCCATCCACATTGATGCCGTCTTCACAGACCAGATCACCCCTTTGCAGCGCCCCCTGCAGCACGGTCGCCAGCGCTGCCTCGTCGTCCTGGGCCAGCAGCCCGGCGGCGCGCTCCAGCAGTTGCCCGCGCGGCGCGAAGACGTGACCCTCCTTCGTCATCTCCGAGAGCGCAAAGCGCAGGCCGGCGCGCAGGCGCTCGGCCGCGTCGGCCGGCTTGCCCATGTTGCGCGCGATCTCGTCGGCGCGGCGAAAGCCGATGCCGTAGATTTCGTCAGCCAGGGTCCAGGGGTTGGCCTGCACGGCCGGGATCGTCTCCATGCCCAGTTGCTCATGGATGCGTTGCGCCATGCGCCCGCTGACGCCCTGCTCCTGCAGGAAGATCAGGGCGTGGCGGCTGTCCTGCTGCGCCCGCCAGGCCTCGGCCAGGGCCCGCGCCAGCGCCGGCCGCAGCACCTCCGTCAGACGCTCCGGCGCTTCCTCCAGCACCGTCAGCGTGTCCGCGCCGAAATGCTCCACGATGCGCTCCGCCGTGCGCGGGCCGATGCCCTTGACGAGCCCGCCGCTCAAATAGCTGGTGATGCCCCGCTCGCCGACCGGCGGCAGCGGCGTGGTCGTCTCCGCGCGGAACTGCGTCCCGTAGCGCGCGTCCTCAATCCACTCGCCGCCGAATTCCAGTTCCTCGCCGGCGTTGAACTGCGGCATGACCCCCACCACGGTCACGCGGCCCTCGCGGTTGCGCGCGCCCGGCGGCGTTTTGGCCTGCGCTTCGAGACGCAGTACGCAGTAGCCATTTTCCGGGTTGCGAAAGGTGACGCGCGCCACCTTGCCGCGGAGAGTCGCCATGGAGCTGGCCTTCGCGCTGTCGGGGATTGCCCCAGTATACCCCCCGCCGGCTATACTCATTGAAGACGGGGAGGACGCGCATGCGACTGGCGGTGCTGGCGGATATTCATGGCAACCGGACGGCTCTGAAAGCCGCCTGGGCGGACCTGCAGGCCCAGGGTGATTTTGATGAAATCTGGTTGCTCGGCGACCTGGCGGCCTTCGGCCCGCGCCCGGCGGACTGCGTGCGCCGCGTCCTGGAGTTGCGCGCCGACCTGGGCGAGAAGAAGCTGCGCGTCATCGGCGGCAACACCGACCGCTACCTGGTGCACGGTATGCGGCCCGGCTGGACGCCCGCCGCCGCGGATGCCGACGCCCTGCGCGCGCTGGCGCCGGCCTGGGCGGCGCGCGACCGGGCGCTCAACTGGAGCCTGGAGCAACTGGCCTGGGAGGAATACGACTTCCTGCGCAGTATCCTGGGGCGCGAGCTCTCCCTGCGCGCGCCGGATTACGGCCCCGTGATCGGCTACCACGCCATCCCCGGCGACGATGAATCGAGCGCCCTGCGCCCGGACTCGCCCGCCGAGGAGGCGCTGGACGCCCTGCTGGACCGCGAGGGCCGCCTCGGCATCGGCGGCCACACCCATCTGCAGATGGACCGCGACCTCGGCCACTGGCGCGCCGTCAACGTCGGCAGCGTCGGCTGGTCATTCGGGGCGCCGGGCATGGCCGAATGGGGCCTGTTCAGCTTCGCGGACGGCGTCGCGACGGTAGAGTTGCGCCGCGTCCCCTGGGACGTCGCCGCCGTGCTGCAGGACTTCGCCAGCGTGGGTCATCCGGCGCCGGAACCCTTTATCAGCCAAGGCCATCTGCGCTGAGGCTTTCCACCCGCTTCGTCAACCAGGGCCGTCTGCGCTAAAGCTTGCCACCCGCTTGATTAATCGGGGTCGTCTGCGCTGACGCCCACCCTCACACCCGGATTATGCGCCCGTCCGCGGCGCGCAGCAGCCGGTCGTTGATCGCCGCGCCGAGGCCCTCCGGCGCCCGCAGCCGCGCGAGAATCACGTCCACGCCACGTTCGTCCAGTTCGCGCAGCGCCGCGAAGAGGCCGCGTCCCGCCGCCTGCGGGTCCGCGCCTGGCGAGACCTGTTCGCAGCCCGCGAAGCCTTCCAGAGCGTCCAGCAGGCCCACGCGCCGACCGGCCGCCAGCTGCTCACGCGCGGCCGCGCGCATGGCGTTCAACACGGCCTGCGCCTCGCCGTCGAAGAGCAACAACTCCGCTTGCGGCGAGTAGTGGCGTCGATGCTGCCCCGGCGACTCCGGCAGCGCGTCTTCATCGTTCAGGTCCAGCAGGGCGCCGCCGGGCTGCAGGTCGGGCAATTGCGCGCGCAACTGCTCCAGCGTGATCGCGCCCGGCCGCAGCAGGAGGGGCGGCTCGCTGTACAGGTCCAGCACGGTCGATTCGAGGCCGATACGCGTCGGCCCGCCATCCAGCAGCAGGTCGATGCGGCCGTCGAGGTCCGCCAGCACGTGCGCCGCGCGCGTGGCGCTGGGGCGCGCGAAGCGGTTGGCGCTGGGCGCCACCAGCGGGCGCGCGCTGGCCCGGATGAGGGCCCGCGCCACCGGATGCGCCGGCAATCGCAGGGCCACGGTCGCGCGCGCCGGCGCGATGACGTCCGGCAGCGCCGGGTGTCGTTTGAGCACCAGGGTCAGGGGGCCGGGCCAGAAGGCGCGCGCCAGCAGCAGCGCCGACTCCGGCAACTCGCTGACCAGGCCCTCCAGCTGCTCCAGGTCCGCGACGTGCACGATGAGCGGATTGCTGGCCGGGCGCTCCTTGGCCTGGTAGAGGCGGCGGATGGCGTCCTCGTCCAGCGCGCTGGCGCCGAGACCGTAGACAGTCTCGGTGGGGAAGGCCACCAGGCCGCCCCCTTGCAGCGCGCGCGCCGCAGCGGCGATGGCCTTCGCCTGGGGATAGCGCGGGTTGACGGGCAGGACGATGGTCTTCATGGCGCTGCGTTTCGTTCCCCGAACTGACAGGGCGTCTGCAGGTGTGTCTGTCATTGCGCCGAAATACTAACAGAACGTAAACACATTTCCTGCGCGGGACGGGGTATGCTTGAGCCAGCGTTCGGGTGACGCTGTCATCCGCTCGCTGCTGCATGCCATTGCCGGAGACCACCGCCCATGATGCGCTTTGAACGTTTCACCGAACGCGCGCAGGACGCCGCCGCCCGCGCCTACGAGATCCTGCAGCGTTACGGCCACAACCAGGTCGATACCGAGCACATCCTGCTGGCCCTGCTGGAGCAGGAAGACGGCGCCATTCCACAGTTGCTGGACCAGCTCGACAGCGACGCCAATGCCATTCGCACCCGCCTTGACGAGGTGCTGCGCGCCAGCCCCAAGGCCGCCATCTACGGCGGCGGCACCGGCCAGGTGTTCATCACGCCGCGCGTCAAGCGCATCATCGACCTCGCCACCGAGGAAGCCAACCAGCTGAAGGACGAGTACATCTCCACCGAGCACATCTTCCTCGCCATCCTCAAGGAACGCAACACCAGCGTCGCGCGCGTGCTGTCCGGCCACAACATCAACCGCGAGCGCGTCAACAACGCCATCCACGAGATGCGCGGCGGCCAACGCGTCACCGACCCCCAGGCCGAGAGTCGCTGGCGCACGCTGGAGAAATACAGCCGCGACCTGACGCGCCTCGCCGCCGAGGGCAAGCTCGACCCCGTTATCGGCCGCGACGCGGAGATTCTGCGCGTCATCCAGATCCTCAGCCGCCGCACCAAGAACAACCCGGTGCTGATCGGTGAGGCCGGCGTGGGCAAGACCGCCATCGCCGAGGGCCTGGCGCAGAAGATCGACAGCGGCGACGTGCCGGAACTGCTGCTGGGGCGCAAGGTCATCAGCCTGGACCTGGGCGCCATGCTGGCCGGCAGCCGCTTCCGTGGCGAATTCGAGGAGCGGCTCAAGTCCTCCATCGAGGAGGTGCAACGCTCCCAGGGCGAAATCATCCTCTTCATCGACGAACTGCACCAGGTGGTGGGCGCGGGCGCGGCCCAGGGCGCCCTCGACGCCGGCAACATGATGAAGCCGGCCCTGGCGCGTGGCGAACTCAACGCCATCGGCGCCTCCACCCTGGATGAATACCGCCAGTACATCGAAAAGGACAGCGCGCTTGACCGCCGTTTCGCGCCCGTCTACGTCGAGGAACCCGGCGTCGACGAGACCATCGAAATGCTGCGTGGCCTGCGCGACCGCTACGAGGCGCATCACAAGGTCAACATCGCCGACAACGCCGTCATCGCCGCCGCGCGTCTTTCGGACCGCTACGTGACCGAACGCAACCTGCCCGACAAGGCCATCGACCTGCTTGATGAAGCCGCGGCCAAATTGCGCGTGGCGCTCTTTTCCCTGCCCGACGACCTGAAGGCGCTCAAGAGCGAGATCGACCGCCTCACCGCCGAGGAGGAGGCCGCCAGCCTCTCGCGCGATTACGAAAGCGCCGCGCAATTCAAGATGCGCCGCCTGCAACTGGAAGAAGACTTCGGCAAACAGCGCGATCGCTGGCAGCAGGAGAACACGCTTGACGAGGTGGTCGAGGCCGAGGACATCGCCGAGGTCATCGCCCAATGGACCGGCATCCCGGTCCAGCAAATGCTGGAGACCGAAAGCGAAAAGCTGCTGCGCATGGAAGACGCGCTGCACGAACAAATCATCGGCCAGGACGAGGCCGTCTCGGCCCTCGCGGACGCCATCCGCCGCTCGCGCAGCGGGCTCAAGGACCCGCGCCGGCCGATCGGTTCCTTCATCTTTCTCGGCGCCAGCGGCGTCGGCAAGACCGAGCTGGCGCGCGCCCTTGCCGGCTTCCTCTTCGATGACGAGGAGGCCATGGTGCGCATCGACATGAGTGAATACCGCGAACAACACACCGTCAGCCGCCTCTTCGGCGCGCCGCCCGGCTACGTCGGCTATGAAGAAGGCGGTCAACTGACCGAGGCGCTGCGCCGGCGCCCCTACCGCGTCGTGCTCTTTGACGAGATCGAAAAGGCCCACCCCGACGTCTGGAACGCGCTGCTGCAAATCCTGGAGGACGGTCGCCTGACCGACGGCCAGGGGCGCGTGGTCGATTTCCGCAACGCCGTCATCATCATGACCAGCAACCTGGGCACGGACTTCGTACGCAAGGGCGGCGCGCTCGGCTTCGTGCAACCCGCCGACGAGCTCGCCGTCGCCGACCACGGCCGCATCGAAAAGGCCGTGCACGATACCTTCCGTCCGGAATTTCTGAACCGCATCGACGAGATCATCATCTTCGCCACGCTGTCGCAGGAGGACGTCGAGCAGATCGTCGACCTGCAGATGCACGCCGTGGCCGATCGCCTGCGCGAGATGGGCGTCGACGTGCAGTTGACGGACGCCGCGCGCCACTGGCTGGCGCAACGCGGCTACGATCCGCAGTTCGGCGCCCGGCCGCTACGGCGCGCCCTGCAACGCTTCGTCGAAAATCCGCTTAGCATCCGCCTGCTGCGCGGCGATTTTACGCCCGGCGATCTGGTGCGTATCGACGAGCAGGAGGGCGAACTGCTCTTCGAGCGCCACGAGGGCGCCGGCCCCGACTGGCTGACCCTGACGCAGCCCCGCGTCGACCAGGACCTGGAGCAGGACCAGGCCTGAGCGTCATCACCGCGTTACAATTGCCGCCCCCGGTCCTGTGCCGGGGGTGTTTTGTGCCTGTCATGCCTTGTTGCATTTCCTTGCAGTCAGGAGAACCTGTTGCCGCCGCGCGAATACATACTCTACGCCGATGAATCCGTGGAAAAGGGTGCACTGTTCTCCAACTTCTATGGTGGACTGTTGATTTCTTCACAGGTTCGCGACGCCGTCGTTGCTGCGTTGGAAGCGGAAAAACTGCGTCTCAATTTACACGGTGAGGTTAAGTGGCAAAAAGTAACTCTTAACTATCTCAACAAGTATCTCGACTTGTCATCGTTGTTCTTCGAACTTGTGCAGGATCACAAGATCAAGCTGCGAATCATGTTCACAGACAATGCAAATTCGCCTGCCAGCCTGACCGCCCTGAACTTCACTCAACGCTATCTTCTGCTATATCTGGCGTTTGTCGAACACGCCTTTGATTTCCAATACAGACCTCCTGATGTTGAACCCGTCCGACTGCGGATT
>LXNI01001928.1_pt1 | contig 15922 bp, 18 predicted proteins | sample 809091 | NCBI WGS metagenome assembly LXNI01 (sample SAMN04870527, study PRJNA318959) | sponge metagenome | biome: 01000161; feature: marine sponge reef; material: water | host: Sarcotragus foetidus | place: Greece: Milos, Mediterranean Sea | collected 2013-05-29 | depth 5-7 m | reverse complement strand
CCATCCTTCTCCTTCTGCAGGCGCTTGCGGATATTCTCGAATTCCGCCTGCGAACGCTGGAGCTTGGCCAGCATCTCGTCGCGTTCTTGACGCGCCGCTTCCAGCTCTTCTCGCAACTGGTCGGCGTTGGCCTCGGACTCAGCTTCCTCCGAAGGGGAGGGGGCATCCCCGTTCATGCTCTCCGGCGGTTCCGCCTGAAGCTCGGCCTCGCTGGGCGTGGCGTCAGTTTCGATCTCGATTCCCTCTTGTTCCGGCATGTTTCAACAGAAAAGGGCTGCTAAGTCTCATCGTAGCAAAGGGCCTATTTGGACGATGGCGGCAGGCGCGTACCGTCCGAAGTTCGGGAATGCGCTGGCGGGCGCGCTCCGCCGTTTGACTTGTGCTCGCTGATAGCATGAATTCGTGGAGCAGTGGCTCGTACACCAGCTGTCGGCCGAACAGGAGGTATCCCGTTGAGCTCTAGCATCACCGTCCGTAATATCGATCCGGGGGACAAGTCTTGGCTCAGGCGCGAAGCCCGACGTCTGGGCGTGTCGATGGAAGAGTTCGTACGCCTCCTGATCCGAGAAAAGCGCACGAAGACCGAGCGCCGTCCGAAGCCGTCTGAAGCCTTCGCACGGCATTTCGGCGTGGAGCATGGGGTCGATTTGCCGCCCCCGGCGCGGCTCAGCTACAGGCCACTAGGAATTTCTGATCACGACCGGGAGTGACCGTTTCGCTCTCGTGGCTGATCGATACAAGTGTGGCGTCCGAGATGATGCGACCGCGGCCTGACCCGCGCGTTGCTGAGTTTCTCGATTCGATTGCTAGTGTGGCGCGAGCTATGGCTCGTCTTCGCCTTCCTCGTCCATGCCCGTGAACGGTTCTGCCAGGCCTTGCTCGCCGAACTGCTGGATGATGGGCGAGGTGTCCCCTGAATCCAATGCGCTCTGATAGTGGCCTACGGCGAGGTCGCGATTACCCAAGATGTCTTGGATCCGGCCCATGTAGATGTGCGCCATGGCGCGAATGCGGGTGTCGCTGTCACTCTCTGCTGCGATGGCGAAGTGCTCTAGGGCCAGATCCGGGTCTGCTTCGTCCAAGGCAATGCGCCCGAGACCGTAGCTGGCCTGGCCGCGGCCCTGGCCGTTGCCCTGCAATACCTGCTCGTAGAGCTGGCGCGCTTGCCCTAGTTCGTTAAGCTGCAGCAGGCCCTCGGCTTGCGAGAGCAGTTGGTCCTCCTCGGAAACCTTGGGCTGGGCCACTCGTCGCGGTGCGGGTGCCTTGCGTGTGGGGCGCTCGGCGAACTTCACCTGTTGGATGCGCTCGGCCTCCTGCCGGACCCTGATGTCGTCGATCAGGGTTTCGTAGTAACGGCGAAACGGTTGGGGCTGCTTCTCGTACTCCGCCAGTTTTTCGTAGAAGTAGGGTGCGAGGATGAAGCCATTGCGCGTGTGGTCCATGATGCGCTCGAGCTTTTTCTGTTCCGGTTCATAGCGCATGCGAGTCTGGACAGCGTGGGCTAGCGACTTGGTCAGCAGCAACTGGAAGTTGGACTTGTAGGCATCGTCCAGAGCTGGTGCGTACAGCGCAATGCGCGACAGCGACTCTTTCTTGGCGACGACTTCCGCGTACCGGATGGAAAGCCGGTCCAGTAGGTGCAGCAGATAGGCTGCGCGGATCTCTTCGGTCCGAACGTCCGACGACGAGTGGATCACGATTTTCACGTCGCCGCCGTAAGCCCGCATATTGATGCTGCCCGGTGCGGCCAGCAGGTCGAAGTAGACCTTGAAGCCACGGGCCTCCCGGCTAGCCGGCGGAACACGCAGGTAGCCGTTGATCTCGAAGACCGATTCGATCAATGGGTCTTGGTAGCGCAACATCGCCTCTTCGTAGGCGCCTTGGTAGCGCTGCCAGAGGCTTTCGATGTCGGCAACTTCATAGAATTCGCGCAGGAGGGCGGACAGGCCGCGGATCGGCCGGACGTCGAGCGGCAGATCTGTGGGGACTTCGGCTCTGAGGTCGAAGAAGGGCGGCTCGCCGCACATCAGGGCAAACGAAATGTACTGCGACAGGTCGAGTTCGGAGTCGTTCAGCTTGTGCTGCTCGTAGTAGGTGCGCAGGCGGTTGCGCATGCTCGAATCGATGGATTCGAGGTCTTGGCGCAGGGCTTTGCGGGCTGGGTGGTCTGCCTCTGACGAGAGGCCGTCGTCATAGCCGGCCGCGTTGATCGCGGCCATGACCGTGAACATGCGGATGTCGGCGATAAGTTGCTCGTCCGCTTGGGCGGACAGCGGCGCCGACAGGCACAAAACGGCAACGACGATGCAGAGTGCCCGGAAGACCACGCCTTCAGTGTATTCAACGCAACGAGTTGCGGTTGGCTTGCGGGCCGCTCGGGGCCAAGGGCGAATCCCGCCCGCCGTACAATGGAAAGCGTATCTGGGGCAGGCCCGCACATGGCGAACCACGTCGAAAAGCCGGATGAGGATTCATCGGCCGCCGCTGACGGCAACCTCGCAACGGCGACGGAGCGCTCCGCATGGGACCACGTGTTGCTGGCCAGACACCCGCAGCGGCCGCATTCGCTGGACTACATCTCACGCTTGGTCGACGGCTTTTCCGAGATCCACGGCGATCGCCTTTTTGGCGACGATCCGGCGATCGTATGCGGTTTCGGGTCCTTTCGCGGCCAGCAGGTGATGGCTATTGGCCAGCAAAAGGGGCGCAAGACCGAGGAGCGCGTGCATCGTAACTTCGGCATGCCACGCCCCGAGGGGTACCGCAAGGCATTGCGGTGCATGAAGCTAGCGGAGAAGTTCGGCCGCCCGATCGTGACCTTGCTGGACACGCCGGGAGCCTATCCAGGCAAGGACGCCGAAGAGCGTGGCCAGGCGGAAGCCATCGCTCGGAACCTGTATGAGATGGCCAACCTGAGAGTTCCTCTGATCGCAGCATGCATTGGCGAGGGAGGCAGCGGCGGCGCCCTCGCGTTGGGCGTCGGCAATCGGGTTCTGATGATGGAGAACGCTGTCTACAGCGTAATCTCGCCCGAGAGTTGCGCGGCTATTGTCTGGCGGGATTCGGGCAAGGCTGAGCTTGCGGCCAGTGCATTGAAGATGACTGCTGAGGATCTGAAGGAGCTTGGTTTGGTGGACGAGATCGTCTCTGAGCCGAACAACGGCGCGCATGAAGATCTGGATCAAGCTGCCACTCTGCTGGGGGATGCGCTGGAGCGCAACTTGGAGTTGCTTGCCGCACAGTCCGCAGACGAGCTAGTCGAAGGGCGCTACGCGAAGTTCCGCAGCATGGGCTCGTTCTTTGAGGATGTTCAGTAGCGGCGGGTCGAGCCGCCGGGAACGAGTCATCGCTCCGCCGCCCAGAAGCTGGATCTCGCCTTTGCTGTATCCCCAGCTTTCGGCTCGTTACGGAGCGACGTGGTTGGCGCTACTATGAGCGCGCAGGGCCTCGGCCTCATGCCACACGCACACAAGAGGACGCCATGCCCATGACAGCCCGCACAAGATTCCTATCCGTTTGCACCTTGACTCTTGCCCTGGCAGCTGGCCTTGCGGCGCAGGTCGGCGGTAAGGCTCTTGCGAACCCCTATCGCATGGTCGAGGGTTGGGGCGAGTTGCCCGAAGGGGTGCTGTGGGGCTCGTCCATCGGGATCATTCCGGACGGTACGGGAGGGGTGTGGCTGCACCATCGCTCGGACCCGCCGATCATCAAGCTGGATTCCTCCGGTAAGGCGGTCAAGGCCTTCGGGGAGGGAATGTTCGTGCAGGCGCATGGCTTCTGCATGGACCAAGATGGCAACCTGTGGGCCGGCGACAGCGGCCCGTTCGGAGACGATCCGTCCAAGGCCGGCAGGGGCTACCAGTTCTTCAAGTTCAGCCCGGACGGCGAACTGCTTCTGACGTTGGGCAAGGCTGGCGTCTCGAAGGCCGGCCGGGACACGTTCATCGCGCCTACCGCGTGCGCAGTGGCGCCGAACGGCGACATCATCATCGCCGATGGCCATTTCCCGCGCCCCTCCACCAGCCAGCAGGACGGTGACCGGCTAGTGCGCTTCACCAGCGACGGCGAGTATGTCAACGAGTGGGGCAAGAAGGGCTCGGGCCCCGGGGAGTTCGATGGTCCGCACGCACTGGCGTTTGATTCGCGAGGCCGGTTGTTCGTGGCGGATCGCTCCAATGATCGCGTCCAGGTCTTTGATCAAGACATGAACTTCGTGGATGACTGGCGCCAATTCGGCCGCCCCAGCGGAATAGCGATCATAGCCGGCGACTTTCTGTTGGTTTCCGATTCCGAGTCCGGGAAGACCATTGCCGGCGCCGTCCGCAACCCGGGTGGCGAGAACGGAATCCGTATTGGCAGAGCCGGGGACGGGTCGGTGCTGGCGTTCATTGATGGGACGGATCCTGAAGGGTTGGGAGCGGATGATCTAGGAAACGTCTTCGCCGGGCTGACAAGACCATCCCGCATGAGTCCTCCGCTGCTGCAGAAGTGGGTGAAGCGGTAGCCGGCCGCGCGAGCGAGGTGGGTTGATGTTGCGGAGGTCATTCTTCCCTCGTATTGCTCGGGGTTGTCGCCGGGCAGGGCAACGAGCCATGCGGTTGCTATGCTCCGCGGCCTTGCTGGCCCTGACTCCGTTGCTTGGGCAGACCGGCCTTGAAGGACTGGAGCTGGGTCCAGCATCTCTTGACGCGCTTCCATTCGTCTGCCCGATGGATCCTGACGTCAGGTCGGAGACGGCGGGCGTTTGCTCGCGTTGCGGGATGCAACTCGTCTTGGGCTTGCCGGTGCCTGTAGAGTACCAAGTTCAGTTGACCACTACTCCAGCGGCGGTTCGGGTGGGCGCACCCGTACAGTTGAGCTTCGAGGTCATCCAGCCCGACAGCGGATCGCGCCAATCCGAATTCGAGATCGTTCACGAGAAGCTCTTTCACCTGTTCTGGGTCAGCCACGACCTCGAGGTGTTCCGACACGAGCATCCCGTGCTTGGGGACGATGGCATCTTTCGGATCGAAACGGTCTTTGACCGGCCGGGCGTGTATCGGTTGATGGGCGACTTCTACCCGTCTGGCGGAACTCCGCAGATGGTTCCGATGACGCTGACCACGGCTGGATTCGAGGAGCCATTGGAGACGCTCGCTCCGAGTCTGGCTGCGGACCGAGAGCCCAAGCGGGGCCGCAACATCAGGGTTTCGTTGCGGACCGAACCGGCCAAGCCGCTGGCGGGCCTGCTGACGCTTCTGTTTTTTGAGCTCAACACGGCCCGCGGACTGCAGAAGTACCTCGGCGCATGGGCTCATATGCTCGCAGTCAAGGACGATCTCGTCACCTTGATTCACGGCCATCCGAGGATCGCTGATGGCGGCAAGCTCATTCAGATGAACGTGATTTTCCCCGAGCCAGGCATGTACCGGGTGTGGGTGCAGGTGCAGCGCAAGGGGAAGGTGAGCACGCTCCCATTCACGGTTGATGTGAGCGGGCTGCCAGCGCTGTGATTGGCGGTGTTGTCTTGCCCGCCTGCCGTCGGCTGAGGTTGGCCGGCTGAGAGGCTAGTCGGGGATGGGGCCTGCGCAACCCATCATGGCTGCAGCCGATCGCCTATCGGAGGGGCACGATGAGGCGGGCGGCGATGCAAGCGGTTCTGTCTTCGAATACGGGCGGACAAGTCTGTGGAGGAGGTTGACGCGATCGTAGAGCCGATCTCGAAAACGCTTACAATTCGGAACATACTCCGAATTAGTTGACCTGTTTCGGAGTATGTTCCCGCCTGTGCTGTACAAGCGAACTCTTGGCCTAGACGTCCCGCAAGGGCAGTCGGCCATTCTTTGGGGGCCGCGCAAGACAGGCAAGACCAGGCTGCTTCGCCAGTGGTTCCCGGATGCGGCGCGATTCGATCTGCGGGACACACGGCTGCTGCTAGACCTCACTCGAAGCCCTTGGGTGCTTGCCGAGCGCGTGAGTGCATTGGACGAGAAGACTCTCGCCAACCCCGTCATCATCGATGAAGTACAGAAGGTGCCGGCGATCTTGGACGAAGTCCACCGGCTAATCGAGGATAAGGGTGTCGGATTCGTGCTTTGCGGGTCTAGCGCACGTAAGCTCAAGCGGAGTCACTCCAACATGCTCGGGGGGCGAGCTTGGCGCTTCAGCCTCCATCCACTGACGTATTGCGAGATTCCGGATTTCGATCTGCTGCGAGCGCTGAATCGCGGACTGATTCCGCAGCACTACGACACGAATCGGTACCGACGCGCGCTCGCAGGCTATGTCGACGACTATCTGAAGGAGGAAGTCTTCGACGAGGGGTTGGTCAGGAACACTCCCGCGTTCTCCCGGTTCTTCGACGCGCTGTCCTTCAGCCACGGCGAACTCCTCAATTTCAGCAACATCGCTAGGGACTGTGGGGTGGATTCGAAGACCGTTCGGGAGTACTTCCAGATTCTCGTCGACACGCTCGTCGGCACGTTGCTCGAGCCGTTTAGCCGCAGACGGTCGCGAGAAGTCATCACTCGGGCACCCAAGTTCTATTTGTTCGATGTCGGCGTTGCAGGCCACTTGATGGGCCGCCGGGTCGAACGACCCACGGGACCGGAGTTCGGGCGTGCCATCGAGCACTTGGTGCTAATGGAGCTACTCGCCTACCGCAGCTATCGAGAACTGGACCTTCCTCTGCGATTCTGGCGAACCAAGTCTGGACTGGAGTGCGACTTCGTTCTCGGGCGTGACGGCGAGGTCGCGATCGAGGTCAAGGCGAGCGCACGCCTGCGCCCGTCCGATTTGAGGAGCATCCGCGCATATGTGGAAGAGCATGGCCCGCGACGCGCCATCGTAGTGTGCAACGAACGCGACGCACGGCGGACGAGCGACGGGATTTGGATTCTGCCGTGGGAGCGCTTCCTCGAACAGCTTTGGTCTGATGCGATAGTCGAATGATGTCGTTCTTTGCTGCCCGCCGGTTAGAGTCTCTCAGTGAGGAGTCGCGCAGGAGTAGTCGGGAAGCCGGATTCTGTCATCATGCGTCCTTGAGCAGATAACATGATCAGGATGCAGATCTCCTTAGACCAAGACCTTTATAGCCGAGCCAAGTCGATGGCGAGACGACAGGGGATTTCGCTGGCTGAGTTGTGTCGCAGAAGCTTGCGGGAAACAGTTTCTCGCGAACCGGTAGACAGGCCCTGGATGGCATACGCGGGAGTACTTGACGGAGCGCCGGACGACAGCGAAACCGTCGATGAAAACGCTTACGGTCGCGGCATGCCATGACGCCCGGAAAGGTGTTCCTCGATACGGGAATCTACATCGCAGTGCTGAACAAGCGAGATCGATGCCATCCCTGGGCTGAGGCTCCCTTTGGGCCTAAGCCGGATTGCTACACCTCCCTCCCGGTGTGGTCAGAGGCACACTCTTGGTCTCTTCAGCGGCAGGGAGAGAACGCGGCTCGAATGTTCAGGACGTTGGCATCGAGTCTCAAAGGACTCGAGATCTTGGGCGCGGACCTTTCGCTTCACGACGAGACTCTGCAAATTGCGAGGGACAGGGAGCGAATGAAGCAGGTGTAAACATGGCGAAATTGAAGGATCTGAAAGAACGGTTCATGAAGGATCCAGCGTTCCGTGACGAGTACTCGCGGGCAGACGAAGAGTATGCATTGGTGGAGGCGATGGTCCGTGCCCGGGCGGCCGCGAAGCCGACACAGGCCGAGCTGGCAGCGCGCATCGGCACTACAGAGTAGGCGATTGCACGGCTGAAGGGAGGCACGTTCTCACCATCGGTCACGACCCTGCGCCGTTATGCCGAAGCAACAGGTATGCGGCTGACGTTCGGATTCGAGCGCACCGACGATTGAGCTCTCGTCCGCACGCGTGCCTTCCGTCGAGAGCCTGCTGCCCGGCAACCGATTCGATCTAATCGGCCACTGCTGTAGGTGGGTTCCATTGCTCGGCGGCCGGCACAAGGAATCGCCCGCTGGACTGCTAGCCGACGTATTGATCGCGCCTGTAGCGGCATTTACCCGAAGTATCTCTCTCCCGACCATTCCGGCACCTGCTGGTCATAGCGCAGTTTGGTTCGCTGTGCGAAGGCTCCTTCGAAGTACGAGTCGAGATCTGCGACCAATGGCAGGACGCCTGGCAAGCTGGACGCAGCCTCGAGTGCGAACCTCTCTTGAATCAGCGGACTTGACGAGCCGTACGCTGACTCCCACCAAGACATGATGCGATCGCGCGCTGCCAACATCAGCCTCGCGCTTGGCAAGTTGGCTCGCTTCTCGTTCTGGTTTACCGAGCGGTTGGCGGGCATGAGATTCCAGAGGTCCGAGCACGGCCAAGCCGACCATGGAAAGCAGTGGTCGAGGTCGAGTGACCTTGTCGAGAGCCTCTTTCCGCTCCACACGCAGTACAGCTTGCCCGACTCGATTAACTCTCGTGCCTGCTGCTTGGCGATCCGGACGTCGCGCGTCGGGTCAGACCATGTCATCGCTGCCGCGACACGATCTCTCGGCAGGTCCCGGCCCTGCGTCTCCGCGTACCGCTGCATGAGCCGGATCCACTCCTCCACTAGTGCTGGCTCGATCCAGACGGCAAAACGTTGGACGGCCTGCCAGATCCCCCATGGAACGAGCATCTCGCCGAAACTACGCAGGTATGGTTCGTCGATGACTCCGGGCGTCAGCCCCCGAGGGAGCCTTGAGGTGCGCTTCACCGGAAGGATCGGAGTCCCGTCCGGAAACGTCATGTAGTGGGCGGGCATGCGCCGGATCGTGTCGGCCGCATCGCGGAGAGCCAAGTGGAGCGCCCCTGCGTCGGTCGCGCCGAGGCGAATTCCCACTCTCATATCTAGGTGGGAGAATGCGCCGAGCCTGCGAAAACCTTCCCGGGCGAATCCGATGTGATTTCCTCCGCGGACGTTCTGCGGATTCTGCGGAAAGTCCGCTGCAAGCAGTGGCTTGTAAAGCCTAAGCCAGGTCAGCGCGACCAATCCGAGCGGTATGGAGACCTTGTCGTCGTCAACTAGCTGGACAACCCCGGCGGCACCATCAGCGATGCGGCAGATTGAGCGCAGCAGGCCGAGCTTGTAGGTCGAACTCTTGTCGTCGTTTAGGATCACGTGTCGGAGCAGGGGCAGCGCTCCCGTTCCGTCATCGGGAAACCTCAGAGCGTAGTTCCTCCATCGGACCCCGTCGCGGCCCAACAGGTCCTCGCACTCCTGTGCTCGCTCGACAATCGTCCCGTGGTTCTTCGCGAGCGACTCGATCTCCGCACGGTCCACGCGGTACATTCCCCGCTCAGGCTCCTCGGGGCCGATCCGCAGAGAGATAGTGATGATGCCACCCGGCCTGAGAACGTTAACGAGCTTGCGAAAGGCTCGGGGTCGCTGCCCAGGCGGGATGTGCATCCATACGCCATTGAGCAGGATCACGTCGAATGAGAGTCCTGATCGCACCGTGTAGTCCAGCTTGGGAAGCGAGTCGTGGACCCAGCGCACCGCCGCAGCGGGATGTAGCTCAGTAGCGACCTGCCGCATCGACCTGGAAGGTTCGACGGCGAACACCTCGTAGCCCTTCTCGGCGAGCCAGGCGGCGTCGCGCCCGGACCCGGCGCCGACATCGAGGACGAGAGCTGGCGGTGCGGGCAGCAGGTCGGTCAGCCAGCCGTGCAGGGACTCCGGCTTCACGGACTCGTATCGCGGGGCGACCGTGCTCGCGTGCTTGTCGTACCAAGCGACAGGATCCTTCATGGCGCTGCACCCGGAGGTGCGGTGTTGGCTGACTATGGCTCCCGGGCTACGTACGCTCGAGGTCGCTCCAGAAGCCAGCCGTCACGTAAGCGATTTTCGCGCAAAGGGACCCCCCACTGCATGGCACCATCCGATACCCGATGAGCACACGGGGGATCGGCACAGACGGGAAACAGCCAATCGGCTGCGGTTCCCGGGTGCGGTCGATTCAAAAGCGCGGACTTCTCGAAGGAATCGCTGCACGTAGCGGCTGGCCACGACCAGTTCATCTCGAATTCGCCGTCTGTGTTCCGGGGCGTCATGACACGCGATAGCGGCGATGATCGGACTCGGACGGGGCTCCACCAAGGTCTCCCGATTCGATACAAGGATGAGGAATCTCACGTGGATTTCGCACACCAAGGCGGAAACGAATCGTCGCTACGCTTCCGGCACTCGCGCTGGGGCCGCTGCTCCCCGTCACCATCCAAACACCAGCAATTCTGCGGGTCTTGTTCAACATGCAGCTGTGCGGTGCCATTCTCGTAGAGCGATTTCGATTCTGACCAGCGGCGCTTGGAGAGCAGCAGCATGCACACAGCCGAGATTGTCTATTGGGAGGAAGATGGCGTTTGGATCGGCTATCTCTAGGGGTTCCCCGACTACTGGACCCAAGGAGACACACTGGAAGACCTCGAATCCCGCCTCCGTGATCTCCACACGGACCTCACAAGCGATGAGCTGCCAGGAATCCGCAGGGTGGCCGATATCGCTATCGCGTGAAACGAACAACGCTGATCACGAGAATCAAAGTGGCTGGCTGCGTGTTGGTTCGTCATGGTGCCAAGCATGACTGGTACCGGTAGGTTCCAACCCGTACCGCGCCATCGCGAGATCAAGGATCGTCTCGCCAAGCACATCCTGTCGAAGCTGGAGTGCCGCTAGTGCTCCGTCAAGTTAAGATACTGGGGTAGGCGGATGGGATTCTCGCATAAGGCTCTACTGACTAGGTGCTCTGCGAAGTGGAAGCTGCTGGCCTGTTTGATCATTTTCGGCATACCGCTTGCAGGTGACCCGGACGCCAAGGCTGCGGCTAGGACGGCCGCACTTGAATGGTTGGCTCTCGTTGATTCCGAGCAATATTCCGAGAGCTGGAACGAAGCTGCAACGATGTTCAAGGTCAAAGTCGCCCGCATGCACTGGATAAGCGCAATGCGATCGGTGCGGCGGCCGCTCGGCGCGGTGCAGTCGAGGTCATTCCTCGACGCGGTACACGAAACCGACCTCCCTGGTCTGCCCGACGGGAAATACGTCGTCATTCGGTATCAAGCATCCCTTGAAAACAAGGCCGACGCCGTGGAGATGATCACGCCCATGCTGGACAGGGACGGGCTCTGGCGCGTATCAGGCTACTTCGTTCGATAGGTGACGCTCTCGGCCTCTGGTATTGGATCCAGCAGTCTGGCCGGGCCCGTCGCTCGCACCCGCCAGGGCACAACCTGCTTGGTCACGCCAGCGATGGCTCCATTCGGGCACTTATTGAGAACAAGTAGAGCCACCTAATTTGGTCTGGCCCGACTCCGGCTTTGAGTCGCGGGAGCATCGATACGAGATAGGCAGATTTGGGCTAACTCGCAGAAACCCAGCCGGCCGACACCAACTCGGCGGCGTGCTCTACCACCCGTTCAGGTTCAGACGCACCAACGTCGAATCAATTCAGCGTAGAACCGAGACCCTTGCTCAAGCTGGTCGAGGAGGATCCATTCATCCTGTGTGTGCGCCTGAGCAATGTCGCCAGGGCCCAACACGAGAAGATTCTTCAGCTCGGTCAGGACGGCCCCATCGGTTCCGTAGCAAACGGTCTGGCTGCGTTCGGTGCCAGCCAGCTCCAAGACCTCGCGGACATAGTCCGACTCGGGATCGACGTACAGGGGCTGCCCAGCCTTGAGCACCTCGAAATTGATCCCGCACTTGGCGGCAGTTTCCCTAGCTCGTCCGAGCAAAGCTTCTGGATCGTGACCCGGTGCGGGCCGGAAGTACACCGTGCAGATGCTCTGGGCGGCGGTCATGTTCACGGCCCGCGTGTGGTCGTTTATCCCGATGTTCCAGCTTATTCCGGGCGGATCGAAGGCCGGATCCTGCCAAGTGGGATCCTCCTCGGTCTCATCATGTATCCGCTTCATCTCATTTAGAAATGGGATCATCGCAAGGTTCGCGTTGATTCCCTCATTCGAGCTGGAATGAGCGGCCCTGCCTTGGGAGGTTGCCTTGAATCCGTATGTCCCCTTGTGGGCATGAACGACATTGAGCAGCGTAGGCTCCCCGACGATTCCATTCGCGTTCCCAAGCACCATTTCTCGAAACAGTTCGGATCTCTGAGCTACCTGTTCCGCTCCGAAGTACCCGATCTCCTCGTCGGCTGTGAACGTCACGTAGAGCGGATTCCTGAGGTCGACGTCACCGACTCTCTCAACGGCCGCGAGCATGGCACCAATCGAACCCTTCATGTCGCAACTGCCGCGGCCGTACAGCTTGTCCCCCTTGACAGTGGGTTCGAAGGGGCCATGCTCGCTAGAAAACCAAGAGTCGGCGGGTACGACGTCGGTGTGACCGAAATAGGCCATGCCTCCGGTTCCAAGACCCTTCTTGCCGACAACGTTGACCTTGTCAACGCCGTTCGAATCGACATAGTCGATTAGCTCGGTCGCAAATCCAAGCTTCTTCAGGACCTGTTCCAGGTACACGCAAATGGCGGCGTTGGAGGAGGAGCTGACTGTCGGGAACGCAACGAGCTCTTTTGTGTGCTGAAGTGCTTTGGTTTCGGCCATTAAATAGCCTCTTTACTAATCAATGAGTTACGAACACTGTCCGCATTGCGAACCTAGTCACTACCATATTGCCGGAAGCCGATCCCCACGTCAATCTCACGGTAAAATGGTTGCCCTGAGAAATGACGCTGTGATCGTAGATCACGAGGACGGTGACGTGCAATGTCCGAAGTGCGAAGGAGAAACGCGCAAGGTGGCCTATCCCCTGCGGGCGATGACGGATGTGCCGAAAAATGCCGAGAACGTGACCGATGCTTTAGGTCTGGCGTTCTGTCAACCCTGTGACGACACGTTTACCTGGTGGTACCGGCAATAAGCGGCCGTTCACTCGGACGGAGTAGAGATGCCCAAGTACTTGATCCCTTACCCTGACCATGCCGGTGCGAATAGGACGGAGGTTGGCGACGCCGACGAAATCATGAAGGCCCGGGGTGTCCTCGAACAAGTGACTAAGGCTCTCGAAGCTCTGTGCGTTGGGAAGGGAGACGTAAGGAGTAGATTGGAGGACGCAGTGTCTTCACACCTAATCCACCTGACAGAAGAGAATTTTCCATCAGGGCTGGGATGTAGGTTTGCGAAGATAATCCAACAATCAACGAAGTATGACGCAAGCGACCTATATAGAGCGGGTCTCATTCCCTTGGAGTACCTGTCTCCGGGCAATCCTCACTACAAGGGTCGAATTCAGCCCACAATGAGGAGAATTCGGCGGTCAACTGGTTCGAAGATCGCTCGTGAAATTTGGAGCCTTCACTGTGAAGTCGAGAGTATAGCTGAGAAGCACTGGGAGTGAGTAGAATTCACTCCTACCCAAACGAAGCAAGGTGCAGCCGCTTACCGGTTGACCAGCGCGCCTCCAGCCCTTCCGTGCAGTCTCGGCAGACCAGGCCGAGTCGGTAAACCCGTCATGATCGTCGCCGGCTGCGGTCGCTCCGCTCCCTTCGCCAGGGCCCCCTCGCCGCCGCCAACGCCTTCATCCAACTCGGCTTCCAAGCCCTGCCCCAAACGAGCAGTTGGTGCGGCCATAGTGTTACCTATCCGCCCGGTCTAAGGTGTGACTCATCCGGCCCGTCGAACAGCACCGCAACATAGACGAGAAGGAGCTCGAGATCGGCAACTCGTAGCGCCGATAGAAATGGTAGGCGAATTCGGCGAGCTAGCGAAACCGCGGCTGGCGTTTCGACCGGCTCACCGGTGTCGGAGTCGCGAAGCGGATTGCGATTCTCGTTGGCGGCCGCCAGAGTCGGGCTCCATCCAGGCGCCGCCGACCACGGTGACCGGACGGGCCCCGTCAGTGGGCGGGCCGTCCTGCGTTCTGCCCTGACTGAGCACGCGAGGCAAATCGTCAGGATGCCCGCTCCCGATGAAAGCGCCTGCATCACGGCTGGATACGATACGTCGGAAACGAAACCGTTCGCTCACTGGGTGATGGCAGTCACGACAGCACGTATCAGACCGTTGCCGTCAATCCTTCGGTCGTCACTATACTAAGTTGAAGCGGCCATGGAGGCTGGCCCTGTTCTGACTGGACGCAATAGCCGGCACTGGCTAAGACCTCAACCGTCTACGAACCGTCATTGCCAAGGCCTCGGGCCTCTGGTAGGAGGAATTGGACTGCTTTAAATGGTCTTGTCGCGCGGGGTAGGGATATGCGGATTTCGTTCTCCGGTCTCAGTTCGGTTTCGGTTCTAATTGCGTCATTTGTAGCAACGGCGCAAACAGCAGAGTTGCCTCCGGTGGAAGAGTTGCAACGACAGCTGGGGTCTCCGGCCCAGACGGTCCTTGTTTACGAGCCGCATTTGAGAGTGGGAGACAGTCACATCGCGATCGAATATGTCGGCTTTCAAGCCAACGATGTGATGGCGCGTCTCTTCGGCGAGGACTGGCAAGGCCAGGGCACAACGCTCGAGTTCCGTGCACTGGACGGTTACGTGTCTCGCATCGAAGTGAGCCGCTTTGCGGAGGAGAGCGCGTACCTCGTCTTTGCCCGTAGGGACGGGGCGCCGTTCAGGGTCGACAATGTCCAGCAAAATCAGACGGGCTTGCCGCTCGGACCCTACTATCTCGTCTGGGACAACATCTCCAGTCCGGAACTACGTCTGGAGGGTGCACGCAACTGGCCCTATCAGGTGAGGGAGGTGCGCTTCGTCACCGTGTCTGACGAAGCGCTGTTGCCGGCGGGTCTTGACCCGGGTTTCCATGAGGGGGCTGGACTCGTCAAGAGGTATTGCCTGAGCTGTCACAACGTTAACGGTTTCGGGGGCGCGAAGTTCGAAGGCAACCTCGCGGAGATCGTCAAGGACTACGAGGAGGCAGACTTCCTGCACTTGGTCCTGAAGCCAGCTTCGGAGCGAATCGGCGCAACCATGCCGGCGCTCTCTGATCGCCTGTCCGAAGGGGAGCGGCGGCGCATTGCGGATGCACTGTTCGACTATCTCAAGGCAGTTCCGGTCCAACCGTAGAAGCCGATTGTGTGTCCCGGGCAGGGTGTTCGATCAGATCTCGCGGAGGACGCCACCATGGCCACGGGTGGGAATGCGTTGACATGGATATGAGACGCGCTCGACCCAGAAATGACGCATGACTTGAGCACCTCGGAACACATAGAGTGCACGAACCTGCAATGTCAACTGACCAAGCCAGCCTAGGCGCTGGTGAACCGGAATGGCCGAGTGAGCAATCTTGACGAATCGGCCCTCTACGGATCTCGTCAGCCAACCTGAGGTCGACGTCACCGACATCCTCAACGGCGGCCAGCATGGCACCAATCGAACCCTTCATGTCGCAACCGCCGCGGCCGTACAGCTTGTCTCCCCTGACAGTGGGTTCGAAGGGGGTCGCGCTCTGATACGGCATCCGACTGAAGCTGCATTCTACAGGCAGCTTTCGTTGCCCGGCCAAGTCTGCGAGGCGTAGACGCGTAATCCGGCGTCCATCCATCATTCCCACTTGTCCGGCTAAGGGGTATCTAAGCTCACGCCCAAATCGGTCGAAGGGACTCAATGCCCCGCGCGGCCCGCTCGATATGCTCACGAGTGTTGTAGACGTGCGGACATAGGCGAAAGCCGCCGGAGGTCGATCCGGCAATGCCGTACTTGTCGTACATGGCGTCGAAGACAGCTTGCCGCTTCTCGGGTGCCACCTGCATGATGCATACACCGGCGCTGAGCTTGTCGTCGAGGGGCGTAACGAGCGTGGCTCCGACCGCAGTCAGCGACTGCTTGAGCAGCGAAGAGAGTTCGCGGACTCGCCGTTCTACGCGAGCGGTCCCGATGGAGGAGTGAAATCCCGCAGCCTCTCTGATCGCACTGATGGCAGCGTCATCGCGTTGTCCCATAGACTCGAACTTCCGGGCTCCGGTGAGTACGGTCTCCGCCCCCTCA
>LXNI01001927.1_pt1 | contig 15935 bp, 17 predicted proteins | sample 809091 | NCBI WGS metagenome assembly LXNI01 (sample SAMN04870527, study PRJNA318959) | sponge metagenome | biome: 01000161; feature: marine sponge reef; material: water | host: Sarcotragus foetidus | place: Greece: Milos, Mediterranean Sea | collected 2013-05-29 | depth 5-7 m | reverse complement strand
GCCCTGCAGCAGGCGGCTCCCGAAGGGCGCGAACACCGCCTGACCCAGCCGCACCTCCGCCCCTTCCGGACGCGCATAGGTGAAGGGGTGGCGAGCCGGTTGGCCGCTGTTCACCGCCACCTCGACGAAGGCGCGTTCAACCAGCGGGAACGGCTCGGAATCGGCGGGACGCGGGTCGCTCGACACGGCTCCGGTAGCGTACCGGCTCCGCGCCCTGCTCAGGAGAAGGAAACGCAGGCCTTGCCGATCACCCGCAGCACGCTCTCCTGGTCGAAGCGCCGCTCGTATTCCTCCGAGATCTCATCGATCGCGCGTCGCCCCTCGTCCCCCGGCGGTGCGTAGATGATGAGCAGCTTGCTTCCCTCGCGCAGCACCTCGCCGCTGGAGTCTCGCCACTGCCCGTTGCCCGAGAGCACCGTCAGCCCATCCGGGAACCGTGGCGTGACCGTGTCCGCCAGGAACTCCCGCCACGCCTCCTCGGAGATCGTGCCGCCGTTGCCCTGGCTCAACCCGAAGAAGAGCTGGTACTCGGTCCAATGCTCCGTCCCCTCGGGACACGCCTTGCCCCCGCCCCACTCGTCGCAGCCCGCAAGCGCAACGGCAGCCAGGACCAGTGCAACAAGAGCGATGCCGGGAGCCCTCACGCCTTCAACCACGCCCCACGAACGGCATCTTCGTCGCCATCACCGTCAGCGTCAGCACGTTCGCGTCGAGGGGCAGGCTGGCCATGTAGAGCACCGCTTTCGCCACGTTCTCCACGTCCATCGTCGGTTCGGGGCGAACGCTCCCGTCCGGCTGCGGCATGCCCCGCTCCATCTTCGCCGTCATCGGCGAGGTCGCGTTCCCGATGTCGATCTGCCCGCAGGCGATGTCGTACTCGCGGCCGTCCAGGGCCGTCGCCTTCGTGAGCCCGGTGATGGCGTGCTTCGTCGACGTGTAGGGCGCGGAGTTCGGCCGCGGCGTCGTCGCCGAGATGGAGCCGTTGTTGATGATGCGCCCGCCCTGCGGGTCCTGTGCCTTCATCACCCGGAACGCCTCCTGTGTGCACAGGAATGCGCCCGTCAGGTTCGTCTCGACCACCGCCTGCCACTGCTCGAACGTCAGCTCCTCGAGCGGGCGTGGTGGCGCCCCGATGCCGGCGTTGTTGAACAACACGTCGAGCCGCCCGAAGCGCTCGACCGTCCAGTCGAACAGTTCCTTCACGGAGGCGGGCTCTCGCACGTCCGTCGTGACCGCGATGGCGCGTTCGCCGTCCGCCCCCGCCTCGGCGATCGTCGAGCGCAGCGTTTGCGCGCGCCGCCCCGCCAGGGCCACCGAGTACCCCTCGCGCAGGAAGGCGAGCGACACCGCTCGCCCGATCCCCGAACCAGCTCCCGTGACGATCGCAACCGGACTCATGGCGCGAACCCTACCGCCCCGCTCCCGCCCGTGCCATCACGCCATCGCCTCCCGCGCGGTACAGTCAGGGCAACAGGAGAGATGCCATGAAGTCGGTCATCGTTGGTCTGGCGCGCACGCCCATCGGACGCTTTGGCGGGGGGCTGAAGCCTCTCCAGGCGACGGATCTCGGCTCGGCCGCCATTGGCGGCGCCCTCGACTCCGCCTCCGTGCCTCCTGAGGCCGTCGACGAGGTCATCTTCGGGCACGTCGTGCAGGCCGGCGCCGGCCAGATTACCGCCCGGCAGGCCGCCAGTGCTGCCGGCATCCCCATGACCGTCCCCGCCACGACCATCAACAAGGTCTGCCTCTCCGGACTCACCGCCATCGCCATGGCCGACCGTTCCATCCGCCTGGACGAGTCCAACGTGATCGTCGCGGGTGGCATGGAGTCGATGACCAACGCCCCCTACATCCTCCCCGACGCCCGCTGGGGCGGGCGCCTCGGCCACGGCCCAATCGTCGATGCGATGCAGCACGACGGGCTCTGGTGCGCCTTCGACGAATGCTCCATGGGCGAGTCCGCCGACGCCAAGAACGAGGAACTCGGCATCTTCCGCGAGGAGCAGGATGAGTGGTCGGCGGCCAGCCACCAGCGCGCCGCCTCCGCCCGCGACAGCGGCCACTTCGCCAGCGAGATCGTGCCGCTTGACGTTCCCGCCCGCCGCGGCGAGACCGTGCGGGTCGAGCACGACGAGGGTATCCGCGACACCGTCACCGCTGCGTCGCTGGGGGCCCTCCGGCCTGTCTTCACGCCGGAAGGCACGACCACGCCCGGCAACGCCTCCCAGATCAGCGACGGCGGCGCCGCCGTCATCGTCGCGAGCGAACATGCCGCCGCCGACCTCGGCGCCGAGCCCATTGCCGAGGTCGTCTCCTACGGCCAGATCGCCGGCCCCGACGCCACCCTGCACGAGCGCCCCGCCCAGGCCATCAACGCCGCCCTCGACCGCGCCGGCCTGAGCGCCTCCGACCTCGATGTCGTCGAGATCAACGAGGCATTCGCCTCCGTTGCTCTCTGGTCGGCGCGCATGCTCGACCTCGACCCCGAGTGCGTGAACCCGAACGGCGGAGCGGTCGCGCTCGGCCACCCCCTCGGGGCGACCGGCGCCCGCCTCATGGTCACGCTACTGAACGAGCTGCGGCGGCGCGGCGGCGGATTGGGAGCGGCCTCCCTCTGTGGCGGCGGGGGCCAGGGCGACGCGATCATCGTGCGCGTCGGCTAGGGGTCAGGAACCGCGCTGCTCGGCGATCTCCAGCAGTTCCCGCGCCAGCGCCCGTCCCAGCCCGGGCCCGGCCTCGACCGGACCTCCCACCTTCGAGCGCACGATCACACCTTCCGGCGCGACCAGTCCGTGCAGCTTCAGCGTGGTGCCGAAGCTCTCCGCGTAGGCGGCGGCGGGATAGCTGCAGCCCGCTTCGAGCGCCGCCAGGAAGGCCCGCTCGGCCGAGACCAGGCGCCGCAGGTCCCGTTCGTCGATGGCGGCGAGCAGGCGCTGCGTCTCCGTGTCGTCGCGCCGGCACTCGACCGCAAGGGCGCCCTGCGCGGGGGCGGGCAGCATCTCTTCGAACCCGAACACGTGGCTCGCCCGGTCCGCCAGCCCCAGCCGCTCCAGCCCCGCGATGGCAAAGAGCGCCGCGTCGTACTCGCCCGCATCCACCTTCTCCAGGCGGGTGTCCACGTTTCCGCGGATAGGACGCAGTTCGAGGTCGGGGCGGACGGCGAGCGTCTGCGCCGCCCGGCGCGGGCTGCTCGTCCCCACGACTGCGCCCGTGGGTAGCCCCGCGAGCGTGGCGCCTTCCCGTGATACGAGCGCGTCGCGCGGGTCCGCGCGCGCGGGCACAGCCGCGATGACGAGCCCCTCGGGGCGAGCCGTCGGCAGGTCCTTGTAGCTGTGGACCGCCACGTCCACCTCCCCTGCCAGCAGCGCATCCTGGATCGCGGAGGTGAACCACCCCGCGCCCTCCCCCGAGGTCAGCGGGCTCGTGCGGTCGCGGTCCCCGGCTGTCGCGATCTCGACCGGCTCGACCGCGAGTTCCGGCCACGCATCCCGCAGACGGGCGGCCACGATCTCGGTCTGGATGAGCGCGAGGCGGCTCGCGCGCGTTCCGATGCGCAGCGTGCTCACGGCCCGCCGCTGCTCGCGACCGGTCCCGGACTCGCCTCGCGCAGCGCCTCGGCCGCGCCCCGCACCGTCTGGTCGATGTCCGCCTCCGCGTGCGCCGCCGAGACGAACCACGCCTCGTACTGCGATGGCGCCAGCATCACGCCGCGCGCCAGCATCGCCGCGTGGAATCGCGCGAACGTGGCCGTGTCGCACCCCGACGCCTCCGCGTAGTCCCGTGGTGGCGTCGAGCGGAAGAAGAGTGAGAGCAGCGAGCCTTGCCGAACAATGCACGCGTCTGCCTCGGAGCGCCGCACCGCCGTTCCGAGGCCGTTCTCCAGGTACCGTGCCAGCTCCTCCGCGCGCTGGTACGGACGTCCGTCGCTGAGCACGTCGAGGGTAGCTGTGCCGGCAGCCATCACCAGCGGGTTCCCGCTGAGGGTGCCCGCCTGGTACACCGGCCCTTCCGGCGCCAGCAGCGACATCAGTTCCGCCCGCCCCCCAAGCGCCCCCACCGGCAGCCCGCCCCCGATGACCTTCCCCAGGCAGACGATGTCCGCCTCCGGCAGCAGGCCGCTGAGCCCGTACCGCAGACGGAACCCCGTGATGATCTCGTCGTTGACCAGCAACGCGCCGTGCTCGCGGGGAACGGTCTGGAGCGCCTCCAGGAAGGCGTCCCCGGGGGGTATCACGCCCATGTTTCCAGCCACCGGCTCGACGATGACTGCTGCCGTCTCGGCGCCATGCCCCGCGAACCACTGCGCCAGCGCATCGGCGTCGTTGTAGGGAAGCACGGCCGTGCTTCCCGCGATCGACGCCGGCACGCCCGCCGAGTCACTCAGCCCCAGCGTCGCGACCCCGCTTCCCGCCTTCACCAGCAGCCCGTCGCTGTGGCCGTGGTAGCACCCCTCGAACTTGACCACGAGGTCACGTCCCGTGGCCGCCCGCGCCAGCCGGATGGCCGTCATCGTCGCTTCCGTGCCCGAGTTCACGAAGCGCAGCCGTTCGAGCCCCGTGGCCTCGCTGATGCGCCTCCCCAGCTCCACCTCCCCCGGCGAGAGCGCCCCGAACGCCGTGCCGCCAGCCGCCGCCTCCCCCACCGCCGCCACCACCGCCGGGTGCGCGTGCCCGAGGATGAGCGGCCCGTACGCCGCGACATAATCGATGTACTCGGCCCCTTCCGTGTCGTAGAGCCGCGACCCCGCCGCGCGTGCGATCGGGACGGGCTCATCGGGGACCGCCCGGAACGAGCGCACGGGGCTGGACACCCCCCCGGGGAAGAGCCCGCCTGCCTGCTCGCGCAGGTCGGCGTTATCCACGCCCGGCCCCGGCAGGCGTGAGCGCCAGGTACGCCTCGCGAGTTGCGTTCCCCGGTGCCGGGAAGTCGGCGAAGGCCACTGACGCATCGGGCTCAGCCGGCTCCGGTGGCTCCTTCTGCCACAACGCGGCCTCCCGGCAGAGCGCGACCATGACGCTGCATGGTTCCGGGCAGGGGATCGCCCCCTCGGCTGCCTTCGTACCTGCCCATACGGGCGTCCGCACGCAGCGGCCGCAGAGCACGTCCCGCGCTCGCTCCCGACCCTCGTCGTCGAGCTCCCCCGCGATGCGGTAGCGACCCCGCTGCCGCGCCACCACCTCCTCTAATGGCACGACTCGGAGTGCTCCCTGCGCTGCCTGTTCCTGGTGGAGCAGCGCCTGCGGGTAGACCGCTTCTATTGCCGCTTCGGTTAGGTTTCCGGGCAGGGAAACGCGCCAGCCGCCGGGCATCGTGCGCGCGCCACTCAGCGGGCGGTAGTGACCTTGGTCGTCGGAGCGCACGTGCTCCCGTAACGCCTCGACAGTTGGCTCCAGCTCAACGGCGTCGGGCCCCGAACACGGCCCCGAAAGCTCCACCCGCCCCTTCCGGAACGCCACCGCCACCTCGCCCAGCGTGAAGTCCCGCCGGGTCGCGATCGCGTCCGTCGCCGTGGTGTGCACCGGGTCATTCTAGCGGTCGTCGCCCCGGCCATAGACGCGAACCCGTGCCCCGTCACATACTGCCCGCGCCCGCGACAGACGGCAGGGAGGTACACGATGGGGCAGTTCCAGCGCACACGGGTCGGTAACGCCGAGCTCATCGCTCTCCAGGACAGCTGGGCGGCCATGCCCCCATCGATGTTCTTCCCCGATGTTCCCACCGACGCATGGGCCCCCTACGGCGAGTTCCTCGACGGCGACGGCAACCTGACCCTCAACCTCGGTACCTGGCTGGTCGTCAGCGAGGGCAACACCATCCTCGTCGACACCGGCCTCGGCGGCCGCCCCGCCCCCATGCCCCTCAAGGAGGAGACCGCGCTCCCATCGGTGATGGAAGCCGCTGGCGTGAAGCCCGGCGATGTCGACATCGTTCTGTTCACCCACCTCCACTTCGACCACACCGGCTGGAACACCGTCGACGAGAACGGCGCCGCCGTACCCCTCTTCCCCAACGCCCGCCACGTCGTCCAGCAAACCGAGTGGGACTACTGGACCGGCAGCGACGAGCTGCGCGCTGCCGCCCAGTACGACAACTCCCTCGGACCCATCGAGTCGGCGGGCCTGCTCGACCTCGTCGAAGGCGAGCACGCCGTCACGAGCGAGCTTGTGACGGTCCCCACGCCGGGCCACACCCCCGGACACGTCTCCTTCGTGCTCGCCAGCGGCGGCGAGCGCGCCTACCTCATCGGCGACGCCGCCCACCAGCCCGTGCAGGTGCGCGAGGACGGCTGGTGCCCCGGCGCCGATGTCGACAAGGTGTCCTCAACGGCGAGCCGCAAGGCGCTCTTCGCCCGCATCGAGGAGGAAGGCGCGCTCATCGCCAGCGGCCACTTCCCCTTCCCCGGACTCGGCCACGCCGTCGCCGGCGACGGTGGCCGCAGCTGGCAGCCCGTCGCGTAAGCCCCATGGCCGGCGAGGGCGGGGACATCGAAGGGGTGGCCGGGGTCATCATCTGGACCGACCGGTATCCGGAGATGCTCGCCTTCTACCGCGACGTCCTCGGCCTGATCCCCCGCAGCGAGAAGGCCGCCTTCGCCAACTTCGAGTGGGGCGGCTTCCGCTTCAGCGTTGCCGCCCACGAGGAGGTGCACGGCCCCGCCCGCGATCCGCTCCGCATCATGGTTCACCTCAAGGTTGCGGACATCGCCGCCACCCACCGCCGCCTGGTCGACCGCGGAGTGGCGTTCTCGCGACCGCCCGAGCAGGAGCGATGGGGCGGCTGGGTCGCGACCTTCACCGACCCCGACGGCAACACGCTCCAGTTGCTCCAGCTACCGGACTGAGGCTTCAGACCAGCGGCCAGGGATAGCTCCGGTGGGGACCGGGGGTCGGCATCGCGCGCGTGCGCAGCAAGCGGTCGGCCCGCCCCAGGAGCGCCCCCACCTCGCCGGGCGAGAGGAGTGCCGTTAGCGCTTCGGTTTGCTCATCGTCCCCCGCGACCGCTGTTGCGGCCCGCTCCACGTCGGCCAGCCACTCGTCCGAGATGGGCTGCTCCGCCCAGTCCCAGATCACCGTGCGCATCTTGTACTCCTGGTGGAAGCAGAGCCCGTGGTCGATCCCCCAGACGCGCCCCTGCTCATCGAGCAGGCAGTGCCCCCCCTTGCGGTCGGCGTTGTTCGCCACGAAGTCGAACACCGCCATGCGCTGCAGCTGTGGCACCAGCGCCGGATCATCGCGCTGCTCGAAGAAGTGCGAGGCCTGGTCGTGGGGCACGTAGAGCTGCAGCGACCCCACTCCCTGGGGCCCGTCCCGCACGACCGTCGGCGGGATGAACGACCACCCCAGCAGTTGCGCGAGCTGGTAGGCCGCCACCTCGCGCGCGTAGAGCGTGCCCGTGGGGAAGTCCCACAGCGGCGTCTCTCCCGACTCCGGTTTGTAGACCGCCGCGATCTCCTGCCCATCGCCCGCGCAGAGCTTGGCCAGGTAGACGTAGTTGCTCGAGGACCAGAGCATCGTCAGGTCCTCGAAGTCCGCCTCCAGCAGGAGCCGTTCCGCCCCGGCCATGTCGACCTCGCGCGCCATGCGCGGCAGCGTAGCAGAGCGCCCGCCCCATGGCCGTGGGCTAGACGGTGATGGTCCCCCGCAGGACCGTGATGGCGCTCCCCGCGATGCGCACCGCCGTGGGCTCGTCCCCCTCGCCCTCCACCTCCACCTCGACGATGCCGGGCCGCCCCATGATGTGCCCCTGCTCGACCGTGTAGGCGGTCTCGCGCACGAGTCCGTAGCGCCACAGGTAGGCCGCCATCCCGCCCGTCGCGCTCCCCGTCACCGGATCCTCCGAGACGCCCGACGACGGCCCGAAGTGCCGAGCGTGCGCCTTGTTGGCGGGGTCGTACGCCTCCGGGGTGAACACGTGCGTGCTGAAGTAGTGCCCGACCCCCTCCAGGTCGCTCAGGTGCTGCAGGTCGGGCCGGATCCGCTCCAGCACCGCCAGCGACTTCACCGGCACCATCGCCTGCGGCGTTCCCGTGCTGACGACCTGCACCGGGACGCCGTCGAGCATGTCCGCGGTCGTGATTCCGAGCGCCTGCGCGTACACGCTCCGGTCCAGCCGCCGCTGGAACTCCGGCGCCGCCTGCGTCATCACGATGCGCGCGCGCCCATCGTCCCGGCGCTCGATGTCGACTGGCAGAACGCCGATGCTCAGCTCCTGCACGACGCGGCGCGGCCCCTCGCCCAGCTCGATCCGCCCCTCCTCCACCAGCGTGTGCATCGTCGCAATCGTGGGGTGCCCCGCCAGCGGGATCTCCTTCAGGGGCGTGAAGAACCGTGCCCGGATGTCGGCCACGTCGGAGGGCGTCACGAACGACGTCTCGCTCAGGTTCAGCTCGCGCGCGATCGCCTGCATCTGCGCGTCGCTGAGCCCCTCCGCGCGTGTCACCACCCCGCAGGGATTCCCCGCGTACCGCTCGTTCGTGAAGGCGTCGACGATCTTGATCTCGTACTCAGGCATCGCGGCAGCGTAGCATCGCGCCATGTCCATACAAGAGCACGACCCCCTCGCGACCCGCGTCGGCGAGCTCCTCCTGGAACGGGAGGCACGCGTGGCCGTCGCTGAAAGCACCGCTGGCGGCCTCATCTCCGCCCGGCTCATCAGCGTGTCCGGCGCCTCAAAGTGGTTCGACCGCGGTCTCGTCGCCTACACGATGCCTTCGAAGCCGGACACCCTCGGCGTCTCCATAGACTTCCTGCGTGAGCACGGGACCGTCAGTCCCGCCGCCGTCGCCGCCATCGCCGAGTCCGTGCGCGAACGCACCGGTACCGCCTACGTGGTCGCCGAGAGCGGCATGGCGGGACCCATCCCGGGACGCTCGGCCAAGCCCATCGGCGGCGTCTCCTTTGCCCTCGCCGGACCCGACGGCACGGTTAGCGAAGAGGTGCACTTCAGCGGCTCGCGTGTCGCCATCATGGAGCAGATTGCGGAGCACGCCCTGGAGATGCTCGTCGCCGCCCTCGACTCTGGGGCCTAACTCGACCCTGGGCTAAGGTGAGGCCACCCCACCCCCGCGCAGCCAGCGCGAGAATGGAGCCACCCGTGCCCGCACCCGACCTCGACACCATCGTCTCCCTGGCCAAGCGCCGGGGTTTCGTCTTCCCCTCCGCCGAGATCTACGGCGGATTCGCCAACACTTACGACTACGGTCCCCTCGGCGTTGAGCTGAAACGCAACATCCGCGACGCCTGGTGGCGCGCCATGGTGCGCGAACGCGACGACGTGGTCGGCATCGACGCCGCCATGCTCACGAACCCCGAGGTCTGGGTCGCGAGCGGCCACACGGCCGCCTTCAACGACCCCCTCGTCGACTGCAAGGACTGCCGCCAGCGCTTCCGCCCCGACCACATCGAGGAAGGCCAGTACGGCGACGTCGTGCGCGACGACGACGGCAACCTGCGCTGCCCCAGCTGCGGCGGCGAGCTCACCGAGCCCCGCCTCTTCAACCTCATGTTCCGCACGCAGGTAGGACCCGTCGTCGACGAAGGCTCAACCGCCTACCTGCCCCCGGAGACGGCCCAGGGCATGTTCGTTAACTTCGAGAACGTGCGCAGCTCGATGCGCCGCAAGCTCCCCTTCGGCATCGCCCAGACCCGCAACAGCTTCCGCAACGAGATCACGCCCGGCCGCTTCATCTTCCGCACGCTCGAGTTCGAGTGCATGGAGGTCGAGTTCTTCTGCCGCCCCGCCGATGCGCCCGAGTGGCATCGCTACTGGATCGACGAGCGCCAGCGCTGGCACGCCGAGACCATCGGCATCGACCCCTCCCGCATCCGCATCCGCCCCCACACGGCGGAGGAGCTCTCCCACTACAGCGATGGCACCAGCGACATCGAGTACGAGTTCCCCTGGGGCTGGGGCGAGCTCGAGGGCATCGCCAACCGCACCGACTTCGACTTGAAGGCGCACAGCACCCACAGCGGCCAGGACCTGACCTACTTCGACGAGGAGACACGCGAGCGCTTCACCCCCTACGTGATCGAACCGGCCCTGGGCCTGACCCGCACGGTGGCCGTCGCGCTCATCGAGAACTACACCGTCGAGCCCGACGAGAAGGGCGACGAGCGGGTGGTTCTGAAGCTGCCCCCTGCCATCGCGCCCATCAAGGTGGCGGTGCTGCCCCTCTCGAAGAAGCCCACCCTCACCCCCACAGCGAAGCGCGTCCACGCGCTCATCCGCTCGCACTGGATGACCCAGTACGACGAGACCCAGTCGATCGGCCGTCGCTATCGCCGCCAGGACGAGATCGGCACTCCCCTCTGCGTCACCGTCGATTTCGACACGCTCGAGGACGAGGCCGTCACCATCCGCGAGCGCGACTCGCAGGCGCAGGTGCGCGTCCCCATCGCCGGCCTCGTCGACGCCCTCCGCGACCGCCTCCCCGGTGTCCGCTAGGGCGCAAGGCAAGGCCAGCGGTGAGGAGCGACGCGACGACGGTCGACGAGTACCTGGCGAGCCTGCCGGAGGACCGGCGCGAGGCGATAGACGCAGTGCGCCGGGTCGTCCTGGAGAACCTGCCCGAAGGCTACGGGGAGTGCATCTTGTTTGGGATGATCAGCTACGTCGTGCCCCTCAGCCGCTATCCGGACACGTACAACGGGCAGCCCCTGGCGCTGGCATCGCTCGCCTCCCAGAAGCGGCACATGGCCCTCTACCTGAACAACGTCTACAGCGACGCGGAGACGCGCGAGTGGTTCGCGACCGCCTACGCGGCCAGCGGTAAGCGACTGGACATGGGCAAGTCCTGCGTGCGCTTCAGGCGCCTCGACGACCTCCCGCTGGACGTGGTCGCCCAGACGATCGCCCGTACGAGCGTCGACGACTTCCTCGCGTTCTACGAGGCCGCCCGCAGCAAGACGAAGCGGGGCTGACGCCCCGGTCCAGGAGCCTCCTGCTCCTCCGCTAGCTCGCCGCGAACTCCCTGCAGGCGATCGCCCGGCCGAGGTCGTCGATCGCCTCGCGCAGCATGCGCTGCAGCACCGCCTGCTCCTCCGGCGTCTCGTCGAGGAGCGCCTGCGCCCGGTCGAGCGTGTCCTGCTCGACCCGGTAGCTCGGGAAGAGCCCCCCGTAGAACACGGTCGCGAACTCGCGGTCGCGCTCCACGAAGATGCCGCCTACCTGCTCGAAGAAGGCGTCCACATAGGGCGCCAGCAGGTCCGCCTGGTGCGTCCAGTTGAATCCGCTCAACGCTGCCTGGTTCAGGTAGCGCGAGCCGTACCCCTCGCCCGTGAAACGCTCCCACGTCTCTGCCTTCACCCCGGCGTCGGGGACGGCGGTGCTGCAGCGGAGCTGCGCCCGCTGGCCCCGGTCGGACGGGTCACGCTCGGCTTCGGCGGCAACGCGCTCGGCCGCGCCCGGAATCCCGAAGGCCGTGTGACGCGCGGCCACGCCCCAGCGCATGTCCTGATCGAGTGCGAAGCCCTCGATCACTTCCTCGCCGTCCGCCAGCCGGCCGATGTAGGCGAGGTCATCCGGGTGCAGCGCAAGGCCCACGACCGACCGCGCCCAGATGATGCGCGTGTCCTCGTCATCGGCAGCCAGTAATCCCTCGCGGGCGGTCTCGAACAGCAGGTGGGCTTCGGCGTCCCGCCGGTCGGCGGGCACGTAGGCGTTCCGCGCGGAGAGCGCGTGCCCGAGCACCGAGTCGACGAGTTCGATGTTGTGCTCGAACCCGATCTTCTCCCGCACGATCGCGAGGAAGTCCGTCGACTTGAGCTGCTGGTCGCGCACCATGCTCCAGAGCGTCGACCAGAGCTGCTGCCGCAGCAGGTCGTCCCCGACCCGCTCGATGTTCTCCTGTGCCCAGGCGACCGACTCGTCGTCGAGCGCGATCTTGGCGTAGGCGTGGTCGTTGTAGTTCGGGTAGACGAGCGCCGGGCGCCCCCGTCCGCGTGCCGCCTCCACCTCCGTGCGCTCCCCCTCCAGTACGGTGGGCACCGCCTCGATGGTGGTGGCGGCGCCGTCGTCGGTCAGCAGCCCCGTCTCCAGCGTGTGCGGACGGATGGTCGGGTAGTCCGCCGGCGCGGTCTGGCTCAATTCCAGCCGGGTGACTCGCTCGCCGTCGCTCTCCCACTCCGCCCGGATCGTGTTCAGCGAGGAGGTTTCCAGCCACAGCCGTGACCACTCGCCCAGCTCCCGGCCGCTCCCCTCCTCCAGCGCCCCGAGAAAGTCGGACAGCGAGGCGTTGCCGTAGTCGTACGTGCGGAAGTAGTGCCGCATTCCCTCGCGGAACCCGTCGATCCCGATCGTCGCAACGAGCTGCTTCAGGACCGAGGCGCCCTTGCCGTACGTGATGCCGTCGAAGTTCAGGAACGTCTCGTCGGTGTCGCGCACCGTCCCCGCGATGGGGTGCGTCGTGATCAGCTGGTCCTGGCGGTAGGCCCAGTTCTTGATGCCGTTGTTGAAGTCCTGCCAGCCGGACTGGAAGCGGGTCGCCCCCTCCATCGCCAGGTACGACATGTACGTCGCGAAGCTCTCGTTCAGCCAGAGGTCGTTCCACCAGCGCATCGTCACCAGGTTCCCGAACCACATGTGGGCCATCTCGTGGAGGATCACCTCCGCCCGCCGCCGCCGCTGGTTCTCCGTCGGCGGATCGCGGTACACCATCGACTCGTTGAAGGTCACCGCGCCCACGTTTTCCATCGCCCCGTGGTTGAACTCGGGAACGAAGATCTGGTCGTACTTGCCGAACGCGTACGCGTAGTCGAAGAACTCCCCGAAGAAGTCGAGCCCCTGCCGCGTGATCGCGAACAGCTCGTCCGTGTCGAGGTACTGCGCCATCGACTTCCGGCAGAGCAGGCCGAGGGGGATACCGTTGTGCTCGTCCGTGGCTACGTGGTACGGCCCCGCGATCAGCGCGAACAGGTAGGTGCTGAAGGGCGGCGTCTCTGCGTACTGCCGCCGGACGCGTCCGTCCGCCAGCGTCTCCGCCGAGGTTTCCTGCGAGTTCGCCGTCAGCGTCCACTCCGCCGGGGCTGTCACTGTCAACTGGTAGCGCGCCTTGATGTCGGGCTGGTCGAAGCAGGGGAACAGCCGGTGCGCATCGAACGGCTCGAAGTTCGTGTACAGGTACTCCTCGCCGTCCTCCGGATCGACAAACTGGTGGAGGCCGTCGCCGCCGTGGTCGTAGTCGTTCTCGTACTCGATGCGCAGCGTGTTCGAGGCGGCGAGCGCAGCCCCGGGAAGCGTCAGCTCCCGCCCGCGCCATTCGAACTCGACCGCTTCGCCGTTCAGCTCCAGCAGGTCGATGCGCTTCCCCCGGAAGTTCAGCATCAGGTCGTCGCTGCCGGCTTGGTCGAACGTGATTGTGACCGCGCCCCCGTAGGTGGGAGCGCCCTTCGTCAGATCGAGGGCCAGCACGTAGCGGCAGTTGAAGACGCGCTCCGCCCGCGCTGAGGCGTCGGTCTCGGTGAGGATGTCGCGTTCCTGGGTAAGGATGGGCTCGGTCACGGGGTTCCTCGCTTCTCTCGCTGGGTGGCCCGCAAAGGCTACCGCCCGCCGCTCTCAGCGTCAGGCGGGGCGCTCCTGTCCCGCGTTCGTGACGCGGGGTACAATCGCCCAAGCTCAGCCCGAGGTGTCCCGCTTCCATGCCCAACAGTGACGTTGTCGAGGCGCTCGTCACCGCCATCAACTACGACCGCTTCGACGAGATTCAGGCGCTGCACCATCCGGGCGTCGTCTTCCACTCCTTCCGAAGCCCCATGCTGCGAGACAGCGTGGCCGTGCGTGACTTCCACCGTGAGCTCCTGCAGCGCTACGCAGACTGCACCTACACGGACGCCGAGTCCGTCGAGGACGGCGGCGCAACCGCCCTGCGCGCCACCATCGAGGCCAAGGGTTACGACTGGCGCGCCTTCCAGCAGCGTGTGCTCGATATCGTCCGCGTCGAGGACGACCTCATCGTCGACCGCCGCCTCTACGGGATGATGCGCGACATCGAGCTCGACAAGCCCGCGCTCGCCGCCATGGACGCCGCCAACGCCTTCCGCGGCGGCTCTCCGCGCTCGACCAGGCGGCTCGTGCGCGGCCTTTACGAGAAGCTCATCGCTGGCGACCGCGACGAAGTGGCGGACTCGCTCGACGACAAGGTCGCCCTCATCGATTCCGTCTACGGCATTGTTTCCGGCGTCGATGCGGTGCTCGACCTCTTGGAGGCGACGCCCCGCCCCGCCTTCGGCTACCCCCGCCTCACGGCCGTGGTCGCCGGCGAGAAGGACGCCGCCGTCGAGATTGCGATCGATCCCGCCCGCCCCCGCATCGCCGACTGGGTGCGCCTCGTGGAGGGCAAGGTGAAGGTCATCGAGCGGCACTGGATGCTGCGCGAGATCGGCATCAACCCCTTTGTGGAATACAGCCGCGACCGCCACAGCCGCCAGGTGATCCTGCCCAAATAGTCCGCCCCGGCCCTTCCGCCGCGGCCCAACCCCAAAGGAGTGCCCGCATGGCCACGATGTACTACGACGACGACGCTGATCTGGGGCTGCTGAAGGACCGCAAGATTGCGGTCATCGGCTTCGGTTCGCAGGGCCACGCTCACGCCCTCAACCTGCACGAGTCCGGTCTCGACGTGCGCGTCGGACTCTATCCGGGGTCCCGCTCGTGGAGTTCTGTCGAGGAATCGGGCCTGCGCGTCGGCACCGTCGAGGACGTCTCTCGCGAGGCCGACATCATCATGGTGCTCATCCCCGACCACCTGCAGCGCAGCGTCTACGAGAAAGCGATTGAGCCGGGCCTGGCCGAGGGCAAGATGCTGATGTTCGCCCACGGCTTCAACATCCACTTCCAGCAGATTGACCCGCCCGATTTCGTCGACGTCACCATGATCGCGCCGAAGGGCCCCGGGCACCTCGTGCGCCGCGTCTTCACCGAGGGTGGCGGCGTCCCCTGCCTGCTGGCGGTCCACCAGGACTCCAGCGAGGTGGCCAAGCAGGTCGCCCTTGCCTACGCCAAGGGCATCGGCGGCACGCGCGGCGGCGTCCTTGAGACCACCTTCCTCGAGGAGACCGAAACGGACCTCTTCGGCGAGCAGGTTATTCTCTGTGGCGGCCTCTCCTCGCTAATCAAGGCTTCCTTCGAGACGCTCGTCGAGGCCGGCTACCAGCCCGAGAGCGCCTTCTTCGAGACCATGCACGAGCTCAAGCTCATCGTGGACCTGATCTACGAGGGCGGGCTCGCGAACATGCGCTACTCCATCAGCGATACCGCCGAGTACGGCGACTACAGCCGTGGCCCCCGCATCATCACCGACGAGACCCGCACTGAGATGCGCCGCATCCTGGAGGAGATCCAGTCGGGCCAGTTTGCCAAGGAGTTCATCCTGGAGAACATGTCGGGCCGCTCCAGTTTTCTCGCCATGCGCCGGCGCGACGCGAACCACCAGGTCGAGCAGGTCGGCGCTGAGATGCGCGGCATGATGTCCTGGCTCAACCAGGACGGCTAGGCGGGGCGCCCTTCGACCGGCGGCCGTGGTTGGTTCCTAGAGGCGTTCGAGGGCGGCGAGGACCGCAACTCCTGCAACCATGAGGGCGCCAAATCGAAGAGTCAGGCGCAATTCCAACGCCTGAAGTCCCCCCTGCAGATCGACCTTGGTGGCGAAGGCCTGTAGGTCATCTTTCCTCGCAAACCCTTCGAGGTCGTCCTTGGTCGCGAAACGCTCGAGGTCATCCTTGGTCGCGAGCGACTCAAGATCCCGCTTCGTGGCCAGTGACTCGTACCCGTCGCCGTACACCTCGAAGAGGGCTTCGGTCTGCTCTTCGCTGAACCCGCCAGCGGTAAGCCGCGTGAACGACTGGTGCGACATGCCCCTATGCTACAGGACAATCAATAGAGAGAGCAATGAGGTCTGTCGGGTCGGCATAAAGAAGGGGTGGCCCATGGGCCACCCC
>LXNI01001926.1_pt1 | contig 15935 bp, 12 predicted proteins | sample 809091 | NCBI WGS metagenome assembly LXNI01 (sample SAMN04870527, study PRJNA318959) | sponge metagenome | biome: 01000161; feature: marine sponge reef; material: water | host: Sarcotragus foetidus | place: Greece: Milos, Mediterranean Sea | collected 2013-05-29 | depth 5-7 m | reverse complement strand
GGCGTGTACCTCGAGTTGCGAGTTCGCGTCGAGCCGGACTGGCAGCGCACCCCTGATGCCGTCGCCCGGATGCTCGCGCCCGAAGCACCCTCGGGTCCGCACGACTGAGACCCGCCGGCTCAGCAAACGTTCCGCTCCCGGATGGAAACGAGAAACTCGATCGCCTCGGCCTGGTCCACGCTGCGACGCATGGGCGGGAGCGGATCGAGCAGGCGAGACCGGTATCCGGCGGTAGCGAGTCGTGAGTCGAGCACCGCCACCACCCCCCGATCGGTGGTGGTGCGTATCAGCCGGCCCACGCCTTGGGCCAGCAGGTCCGCGGCATTGGGCACATCGACGGTCATGAAGGCGTCGTCGCCGGCCGCCTCGCGCCGCGCCGCGGCCAGCGGTTCATTCGGACGGGCGAACGGCAGTCGGTCGATGGCCAGCAGGGACAGTGCCGGGCCGGCAACGTCCACCCCCTGCCAGAAGCTCATCGTTCCGCAGACCACGGTCGCCGGGTCGTCGCCCAGCGCCTCGAGGAGTGCAGTGTTGGACAGGTCGCGCCCCTGACGGAGCACCCGGATGCCCCCGAGCTGTTCGGAGAGCGCGTCCGCGGTGTCATGCAGGGCGCGCCAGCTCGTGAAGAGCGCGAGCGTGCGGCCTCCCACCGCCGAGACCAGTGCCGCCAACTCCCCGGTCGCTGCGGCGCGGTATGCCTCTTGAGTCGGCGCCGGCAGGTGGCGGGCGCAGTACAGCAGCCCATGGGAGGGGTAGTCGAACGGGCTGTCCACCGAGAGATAGGTGTGATCAGCGGCGGGCACACCGAGTCGCTGGACAAAGTGCGGGCCGAGCGTCGCGCTGGTGAGCACGCATGTCTGGCGGCCCCACAGACGGCTGGCCAGCAGATCGCCCACGTCAAGCGGTGCGAGGCGGAGCTGTCCCCGCCCTTCCACCAAGATGACGGTCCCGGCGGGCGGGCTTGCGGCCATCCGCAGCGCAGTCAGCGACTCGGCCGCCAGCCGGCTGACGCGCAGCCGTTCCAGGTCTGGCGAATCGTCGCCGTCGGTGCGGCGCAGTTCCGACGCCAGCTGCTCGACACGCCCGTCGGCTGCGTCGAGCAGGCTGGCCAGGTCGCCGGTGATCGCGCCCAGACGGGTGTCTCGCAGCGGTTCGAGTTCGCTGGCGAGGCGTGCTGCCACGTCGGCCACGGCATCGGCCGCGGTGCCGCCTGCGCCGACGACCCGAGCCTCGGCGGCGAGCCGCACGAAGCCTGCGGGGGTGAGTTCCATGCCCGCCACCTGGGTCACCACGGGTTCGAGCTGGTGCGCTTCATCGAACACCACGGCGTCGTGGGGTCCGAACAGGTAGCCGTCGCCGAACAGGTCGATGCAGTACAGGTGCTGGTTGGTCACGACGATTCCGGCCCGCGCCGAGCGGGCACGAGCCTCCTCGGCGAAGCAGTGGTGGCCCTGGGGGCAACGCTCGGCGCCGATGCACTCGGTACTGCTCACCGACACCGACGACCACACCCGCGCGTCGGGTGCCACCGTCAGCTCGGAACGGTCGCCGGTACGCGTTCGGGGCACCCACTGCTCGATGTCGGCGAGCTGACGCTGGCGCGACAGTTCTGCGGGGGATGCGGGGCCGCCCGCGAGGTCGAAGTGCTGCTGCGCGTGCTCGCCGAAGCGGTGCCGGCAGAGGTAGTTGTTGCGGCCCTTGAGGACTTCCCACCGCACGGGGCGTCCGAACCGCTCGGCCATGCCAGCGGCGACGAGCGGGAGATCCTTGCTGACGAGCTGATCCTGCAACGCCAAGGTCGCAGTGGCGATGACGACGCGCTTGCCCGCGGCCGCAGCGAGGGCGGCGGGCACCAGGTAGGCCAGCGATTTGCCGACGCCGGTGCCCGCCTGGCACAGCAGCGTGCCCCTGTCGCAAATTGCTTCGTGCACGGCGGCTGCCATCTCGGCCTGACCGGTTCGCTGCTCGCCGCCGCCAGGGAGCTCTGCGATGACCTCATCGAGCGCCGCAGCGGCGTCGGCGGTTTGCGCCGCAGGCGAATCGGGAGCTGGGGAAAGGTCCCACGGCTCCGCGGTGGGGTCGTCGGACATCTGCCTCCTGACGGTCGGGGGTTGACGGTGGACCCAACCGTAGGAGACGAACCGCCGGTACTCGTGTGCGTTTGTGAAACCGGGCGCACTGACCCGCGGCGGCAGGGGTTCTACCCTGCGCAGTGTGAATTCAGGTGCGGGAATCGACCTGTCGCGCCTGCCGTCCCACGTGGCCTGTGTGATGGACGGCAACGGACGCTGGGCCCAAGCGCGCGGGCTGCCGCGCACCGAAGGCCACGCCGCGGGCGAGGAGGCACTCATCGACACCGTGGAGGGCGCAGCAGACATCGGTCTGCAATGGCTCACCGTGTATGCGTTCAGCACGGAGAACTGGCGGCGCCCGCCGTCAGAGGTCCGCTTCCTGATGGGCTTCAACGAGTCGTTGCTGGTGCGGCGCAGCCATGAGCTGCACGAGCAGAACGTCCGGATCCGCTTTGTCGGGCGGCCGGACTCCCGAATCCCGCGGCGAGTGCGGGCACGCATCGACGAGGCCGTCGAGCTCACCGCGGCAAATTCGGGCCTCACGTTCACGGTGGCGTTCAACTACGGCGGCCGAGCCGAGATCGTCGACGCGGCGGCCGGGCTCGTGCGCTCCGGCGTCCCCGCGGACGAGGTCGACGAGGCCGCGCTTGCGAAGCATCTCTACGACCCTGAGATGCCCGAGGTCGACCTCATGATCCGGACCTCGGGCGAGAACCGCTTGTCGAACTTCCTGCTGTGGCAGATGGCATACAGCGAATTGGTGTTCACCGACACGCTCTGGCCCGACTTTCGACGTGGCGACCTGTTCGACGCCATCTGCACCTACCAGGCCCGCGACCGCCGATTCGGCGGCCTGAATCGCTGACCCGCACGTCTCGCATTGCGGCACCACCTCGCCGCATCCATCACTCGAAACAGCGAAGGGGATACCCCCACAGATGCAATACCGGGACCGGGGAGTGGTGCTGCGCACCTTCAAGCTCGGCGAGGCCGATCGGATCATCACGATCGTCACCTCCGAGCACGGCAAGGTGCGTGCGGTGGCGAAGGGATCCCGGCGGACGCGCAGCAAGCTGGCCGGCCACATCGAACCGCTGCGCCACGTCGATCTGCAGCTCTACCGGGGACGGGGCGAGCTCGACATCGTCACGGGCGCGGTGACGCTCGACCGCTGGCCGACATTGCGTTCCGACCTTGATCGGCTGGGTACCGCCATGACGCTGGCGGAGGCCGTGGACCAGTCGGTGCACGATCGTGGGGACGACCCCGTGCCCTACCAGATGCTCACCGGAGCATTGCGCCGGTTGGACCAGTCCCACTCTGAGATGCTGCTGCCGGCATTCCTGCTGCGACTGCTGGCCCACGAGGGGACCGCGCCGATGCTCGAGGGCTGCGTGGCGGGCACCGGCTGCGAGGACGCGCCCATCGTGGCATTCGACCCTGCACAAGGCGGCGTGACCTGCGAAGTCCACCGGCGGGGACGCCAGCTCTCAGCAGGGGCGCTCGAGATGCTGCGCTTGATCACCGAAGGCCGGGTGAATGCCGTGCTTGACCTCGAGCCCTCCTCCGACACCCACGAGGTCGCAGCGGTCGTCACCCGCATGTGGGAATACCACATGGAAAAGCGACTTCGCAGTGCAGACCTGCTGAGCTGAGGGGCCAAGGACACGCGCCAGAAGGCACAGATGCCATAGCGGAGGAGGCGGCAGGAGACTCTGCGACGTTGCGACCTGCCGGATCGCGGGAGCAGAGGCTTCTGCCGCCTCCTCCGCGGGCGCACTCGTCTAGCGGAACATCCTGGAGCGACTCTGGGGGTTCTCGACGCTCTGATGCAGCCGCTTGAAGCGCTTTTCCGCACGCGTATCGGCCGTAGAGCGCCACCACCTGCGGCCGCGCCAGAACGCCCCGGCCAGCGCCAGCAGCCCCAGCACTACCTGGGTGCGAGCCAGTCCGCGGCACAGCGGGTGGCGGCTCTGTGGCGGCTCGTAGATGGTGCCGGTGGTGCGAGCCGTGACATGAGCGGTCGATATGGCATCGCGTAGCTCGTCGAGATCCACATCGGGCGGGACCAGGCTCAACGGCGGTATCGCGCACGTCCAGTCCACTTCGCCCTCTCGGATGTCCTCGTAAGGACCGCCAAAGACGGGCATCGGCACCAGCAAGACCGCGATGCCCAAGAAGGCACACAGGAAGACCACGGTGGTGTCACGCAGCCGCATGCCGTCAATGCTAATGAGCGCGGGTCTCTCGCCGGGGCACGAAGTCCGGCCGGCCCATCGGGGCGAAATTCATCCCGGCGGCCCGCACGACCCTCAGTAGCCTTGCCGCCCGTGACTTCGCCCACCAGCGCTGAGCCAGCGCCCGACACCGATTGCGAGCCCGCGGCCGATTCCGCGCTGTTCGACAAGATCGTGAACCTCTGCAAGCGCCGGGGAATCGTCTTTGGCTCAGCGGAGATTTACGGCGGCTTTCGCAGCGCGTACGACTACGGCCCGATCGGTGCGCAGCTGCTGCGCAATGTGAAAGACGCCTGGTGGCGCTCGATGGTTCAAATGCGCAGCGACGTGGTGGGCCTCGATGCGTCCATTTTGGGCCCGCCCCAGGTGTGGGAGGCCTCGGGCCACCTGACGAACTTCAGCGACCCTCTGGTGGACTGCACAAGCTGCAAGACGCGCCACCGCGAAGACCAGCTCGACGACCCCGACCAGTGCCCCAACTGCGGCGAGAGCGGCACCTTCACTGAGGCCCGCGCCTTCAATCTCATGTTCCGCACCCAGGCCGGCCCGGTCGAGGGCGCCGGCGCGGAGGTGTACCTGCGGCCCGAGACCGCCCAGGGCATGTTCGTGAACTTCAAGAACATCCTGGAAACCAGCCGCAAGCGACCACCCTTCGGCATCGCGCAGGTAGGCAAGTCGTTTCGCAACGAGATCACGCCGGGCAACTTCGTGTTCCGGACTCGCGAGTTCGAGCAGATGGAGCTGGAGTTCTTTGTGCCGCCCGCCGAGGCGCAGCAGTGGTACGAGTTCTGGCTGGCCGATCGGTACCAGTGGTACGTCGACTTGGGCATCCCTGCGACTCACCTGCGGCTGCGGCCTCACGATGCCGACGAGCTCAGCCACTACTCCAGCGGTACGAGCGATGTTGAGTTCTTGTTCCCGTGGGGCTGGGGCGAGCTCGAGGGCGTGGCCAACCGCGGCGATTACGACCTGCGCCAGCACGCCTCCCATTCGGGCCAGAAGCTGGAGTACTTCGACCAGGCCAGCGGCGATCGATATGTGCCACACGTGATCGAACCCGCGGCTGGAGCGACCAGGGCGCTCATGGCGTTTCTTCTCGCCGCATACCGCGAAGAAACCGTCAATGACGATCTGCGCACGGTGCTGGGACTCCACCCCCGGCTTGCGCCCTACAAGGTGGCGGTGCTGCCGCTGTCGCGCAAGGAGCCGTTGGGGGCGCTGGCCGGCGAGGTGCTGGCGATGTGCCAACCGCACTGGATGTGCGACTACGACGAGACCCAGGCCATCGGGCGCCGCTACCGCCGCCAGGACGAGATCGGCACGCCACTGTGCGTCACGGTCGACTTCGAGTCCATCGACGATCGCTGCGTGACCGTGCGTGACCGCGACACGATGGCCCAGGACCGGGTGCCGATCGCGTCGCTAGTAGACCATCTCGCAAGCCGCTTGGATCTCTAGCGGCACGAGACGGAAACGAGCCGGCGCGCGCGGGGGTTGGGATGGCAGACGTCGATGCGGGGCTGAGCACTCGCCAGCGGCAGGCCATTGCCGAACTCAGCGTTGACGCAGTGCTCGAGGCCCTCCATCCCTCCTTCGAGTCCGCCAGCGCATCGGGCGCCGGCGAGTTCACCGCGCTGACCACCGGATTGGGGGCATCGCCCGGCGCAGCCTCGGGGCTCGTGGCCGTCGGCTCGCAGGCTGCGCTCGACCTCGCCGCTCAAGATCAGACGGTGATCCTGGTTGCCACCGAGACAACACCCGCCGATGTCGCCGCCATGGGCCTGTCGGCAGGCATCCTGACCGCCCGCGGCGGGATGGCCAGCCACGCTGCGGTCGTCGCGCGTGGGTGGGGCATTCCTGCGGTGTGCGATGCACGCGAGATCACGGTGGAATCCGACAGCTTCACTGTGGGCGATCTCCGCATCGGCAACGGCACACCGATCTCGATTGACGGGTCAACCGGCGAGGTGACCCTGGGAGGACGTGAGGTAGCCGGATCGGCGGTGGCCGGCTCTGGGCCGGTTTCCGACCTGCCAGCAGAGATCACCGAAGTGCTCGGCTGGGCAGACCGCCTCGTGGCCGGCCGGTTCGCTGTGCTCGCGAACGCGGACCTGGCGCCGGATGCCACGATGGCGCGGGCGCTCGGAGCGCACGGCATCGGGCTGTGCCGCACCGAGCACATGTTCTTGCAGCCCGACCGGTTGGAGATAGTCCAGCACGTCATCTTGAGCGGCCGCGACGATCATCTCGACGACCTCGTGGCAGCCCAGCAGGCCGACTTCAGTGAACTGCTCGCTGCCATGGACGGCCTGGCTGTCACCGTGAGGCTGCTCGATGCGCCCATGCACGAGTTCCTGGCCGGCGCAGACCCCGAAGCCGCCGCGCCATGGCACGAGCACAATCCGATGCTGGGCGTGCGCGGCGTGCGGCTGGGGCTTTTGCGACCCGAGCTGTATGAGGCCCAGGTTCGGGCACTCGCCGGTGCGGTCGCCGATCGGCGCTCGTCGGGCGGTGACCCGCACGCCGAGATCATGATCCCGCTCGTCTCGACGGCTGAAGAGCTCGCTGCCGCCGTCCATGTCGTGCGCAGGTCGTGGGAGGAGGCGCAGGCGGGTCCGGCGCCGCCGATCGGCACCATGATCGAAACGCCTCGGGCCTGCCTGATAGCTGGCCAGCTCGCACCCGCAGTGGATTTTGTGAGCTTCGGCACCAACGATCTCACCCAGATGGTGTTCGGCTTCAGCCGTGACGACACAGCCACTCGCGTCATCGCGCCCTACCTCGCCGACGGCCTGCTCAGCGCTGACCCATTCGCCTCGCTGGACTGTGACGGCGTCGGCGAGCTCGTGAACAGTGCGCTGGTGGGAGGGCGCACCGCCGCTCCAGGCATGCGCGCCGGCATCTGCGGCGAGCACGGCGGCGACCCGGCCAGCATCGAGTTCGCTGTGCGAGCCGGGCTCGACTACGTGTCATGCTCGCCCTACCGGGTACCCGTAGCCCGCCTCGCCGCCGCCCAAGCCCAGCTCGCAGCGGCGGGCTAGACCGCCAAACCGGTGGTGACGTTGCCCGCGTCTGACTTGATGTCGCAGGCACATAAATGGTCGCGCTCCAGGCTCACGATTGTGCCAAGGTGGGCATGTCGGTAGGTGCCTTCGCTGGAGTTGCCCATGCCTCCCCAAGCATTGTCGAATCATCGTGCATACAAGCGCCTCCACCGTGAGCAGATGGAGGCCGAGCACCTAGGCAAGATCGCGCTCCTGCACGACGGCGACGTAGTCGGCGTCTACGAAGACAGAGAATCTGCGTACTCAGCCGGCGTGACCAAGTACGGGCCCGGAGCGTTCTCGTTCGAGGAGATCGGTGCACGGCCCTTATTCGTGAGCTTTCCCATGGTGGGTGAGAGGCATTGAATGAACTGACAGTGCCGGTTTGGAACCGGCAGGTTCTGGCGGAGACGCTTGTCGCAGTTGCTCCCGAGATCCAAGCGCGCCGATTCCTCGGGCTTGTTGATACGGGGAGCCAGAGATCGGCCGTATCCGAACGCGTCATCAGCTCAATGGAAACTTCCGAAGGCCCGATCGAGTACCTCGACGTCGGCGGGATCGGAAGCTCCGCTCGGTCGACACCTGCCTATTGGCTCTGGTTAGGTATCGAGCTCGATCCGGGGCGCGGCCAACCTGTCCCGTGCGGACAGCAGCTCTCCGTATGGCAGCTGCTTCCGCCTGCACCGCCCAACTTCGACATCCTGCTCGGTATGGATTTCTTGAACATCTTCGAGATCACGCTCAACGATCGGACCTGCACGTTCAGGCCGGACTGATGGGCCACGCCGCTCGGCTACGAACGTCCCCTTCGCCGGGACGTGCCGCGGGCAGTTACTAGCGTCATCGGCAGATGAGTATCCGGGATTCCGACGTGCAGCGCGTGCGCGAGGCGACCGATCTTGTCGCGCTCATCGGCCGCCGGGTGAGCCTCAAGCGAGTCGGCAGCCGCCATGTGGGGCTGTGCCCGTTCCACACCGAGAAGACGCCGTCGTTCAGCGTCAGCGGCACCGACGGCTTCTACCATTGCTTTGGCTGCAAGGCCTCCGGCGATGCCATCACGTTCCTTCGCGAAACCGAGCATCTCGATTTCGCCGATGCAGTGGAACAGCTAGCGGCGGCCGCAAACATCACGCTCACCTACGACGCACCGGGCGCGCAGCGTGCCAACCAGCGTCGCAAGGAGTTACTCGACCTGCTCGAACGGGCGGCTCGCTTCTACCACGAGCGCCTGATGAGCGGCGCCGATGCGGGCGAAGCACGTGCGTACCTGCGCCGGCGCGGTTACGACCGCGACACCGTCGTCAAGTGGCGACTTGGATACGCGCCATCACGGTGGGATGAACTGTGTCGGCACCTCGGAACTCCTGCAGCGCAGCTAGCTGCTGCAGGGCTGGCATATGCCGAAGCCCGACGTGGCACGGGAGCGGCGCGTCGCGCCCGCTATGCCAACGAGGACACCGCTGCCGATCCCAGCGACGAAGCCAGCGAGAAGCCCAGTGGTACTGGGCCCGACGCCGCCGCCACCGACGGTGCCGCCGCCGGCACTGCCGACACCGCGTCGGATTTCTTCCGGGACCGCATCATGTTCCCGATCTGCGATGCCAGCGGCCGGGTAGTCAGCTTCGCCGGCCGGGTCCTGCCCAGGTCCGATGAGCCGCCGCCCAGGGGCCCCAAGTACAAGAACACCGCCGGCACAGCGGTCTATGACAAGAGCAAGGTGCTGTACGGGCTGCATCTGGCCAAGCAGGCCGCGCGCACCGCTGAGCGCATCGTGGTGTGCGAGGGCCATACCGATGTCATCGGCTGCGACCTGGCAGGCATTTCGGAAGCAGTCGCCACCTGCGGCACGGCGCTGACCCAGCAGCACGCTGAATTGCTCTCACGTTCCGCCAAGCGCATCGTGCTGGCCTTCGACGCTGACGCCGCAGGCCAGGCGGCGACCGAGCGGGTGCACCAGTGGGAGCGCACGTACGGACTCGACGTATTCGTGGCAGCACTCCCGCCGGGGTCCGACCCGGGCGACCTCGCAGCAGTCAATCCCCCCGCGTTGCGCAAGGCGCTGGGCGAAGCACAGCCGCTGCATGCATTCCGGGCTGAGCGCATCCTGCAGCGGGCGGAACTCGACAGCCCTGGCGGTCGAGACCGGGCCGCGGACGAGGCCGCCGAGGTGTTGGCCGTGTATCCAGATGACGTGCTGCGTGAGACTGATCTTGAGCCCATTGCCCGCCGTATACCCATGGCCGTTGAGGATCTGCGCCGACGGGTTACTGGTGCCCGAACGCGTTTGGCGAATCGCGTACCGCCCGACCGCTCCAATCCTGTCGAGTTTCCGCCGCCCCCCGACCCCGGCGATGACTACTTCGAGGCCGACTACGAGGCGGATTGGGAACCGGCACACGAGTTCAGTTCCGAAGCCGTGGCGTCACCGTTGGCTCGCCGAGTACAAGTGCGAATCGATCAGGTGAATCGATATCGGGCACAACGAGAGCGCCAGCTGCTGGAGGCCGCGATGGCTACCGAAGGCGACGCGATGTCCCTGATCAGTCCTGAGTTGTTCGTCAGCGACGCGGCGCGGACGGCGTTCTCGCGCATCGCTGCCCATCCGGGTCGTGACAAGCACGCTGTGATTCCCGACGCCTCGGCGATCGCGGATGACGTGTCGCCATCGCTTGACGACCCCGATGACAGCGTGCGGGCTCTCCTAGAAGCAGCCGCAGCCGGCGGAGAGAAGCTGTCGTCGTCGGCGGTTCTAGGACGGGTGGCGGACGAGCTACGCCACTTTGTCGCCGAATCAATTCGCCAAATCGGCGAAGGCGCCGACGTTCCCTTCGCGGTGCTCTCACCGGACGCGTCAGTTGCTGAGCGGTACCACCACCGCCGCGGATGGCTTCGCTGGCTCAGCGAACGAGAAATTGAGTTACGCGACCCCCGACTGCAAGCTGGCGCAGCCCCGGTCGTCGCGAATTGGATCCGAGGGGGATTCGAAGCAGAGACAACTCATCCACCTGAGCCGTCGTCAGACTCATGAGATTCACGTCTATTGGCGCGTCAACGGAAATGCGGATGTTCGGGGTTGCCTGGAGAAGGCATCTGTTCGGTCAGAACCTTCTCGTCCGGCGCTGCATCGTCGGAGCACGGGTCGCCCGTGCAGTCACGCCACGACAGGATCGGGAATGATGTCAATGCAATGGCTTCTTCCAGCAATGAGGAATTGTCGCGCTGTCTAGCGATAGACCTCGAGGTCTCTCGACGCGGTGACCGCATCTACGCCTTCGCTGGTGTGCGGGCAGATACCGGCCAGAGCGTCGTGTGGGCCGGGAAGAGTCGATCCGTCGGTCAGCACGACGACTGTGTTGTCGCCTATCAGGGTGACGAAGCCATCTGGACTAAGCCCGCAAAGTCTGTGGTCCAGGCGCTTGCTGCACTTGACCATTTGGCCGAGGGAGCGGACTTCGTCGTCGGTCACAACCTGATCCACTTCGACCTGCCTCGCCTCAGGGCTGTGGATTCCGGAATGCGACTGCTGGCCTTGCCCGCCATTGACACGCTGTGGCTCAATCCGCTGGCCTTCCCGCGTCATTCGTATCACCGTCTTGTCAAGCACTACAAGGATGCGCGGCTCGTCCGAACCGACCTCAACGATCCCTACCTGGACGCGCAACTGGCGCTGCAGCTCCTGTCCGAGCAGCAGTCGGCGCTGGCGGAGGCACCTGCAGATCTGCTGACAGCGTGGCATTGGCTGACCACCGGCGGGGAAGGGTTCACCGGGTTTGACCGCTCTTTTGCCGCGTTGCGGGGATCACCGCGCCCTGGCGTCGGTAATGCCCGAGAGGCGATCCGGAACCATCTGGTGAACCGCGCATGTCGGACGCATCTGCACCGGGCGATTGGAGATGCCGCCGAGCACGGCTGGGCGCTCGCGTACGCGATGGCGTGGATCTGGGTGTCGGGTGGGAATTCGGTGATGCCGCCGTGGGTGCGCCATCAATTCCCCGAGGCGGGGAGGCTCGTGAGACGCCTGCGCGATGAGGCCTGTCACGACGACCGCTGCACGTGGTGTCGCAGCCGCCATGACGCCAATGGGGAACTCAATCGCCTGTTCGGCTTCGAGGCGTTCCGAGCCGACCCCACGCTCCCCGAGACAGATCAGCCTATGCAGCAAGCGATCGTCCAGGCCGCCATGAAGAGCGAGGACGCGTTGGCGATCCTGCCGACTGGTACCGGGAAGTCGCTGTGCTACCAGCTTCCGGCACTATCCCGGTACGACAAGACGGGTTCGCTCACCGTAGTGCTCTCCCCGCTGGTGGCACTCATGGCGGACCAGGTGGCGGGCCTGCAGAAGCTGGGGATTACCTCGTGTGTGACGGTCAACGGGTTGCTGTCGTTGCCCGAGCGGGCGGAAGCGCTTGAGCGGGTGCGTCTCGGTGACGCAGCGATCCTGCTGATTTCTCCCGAGCAGCTGCGAAGCGTGGCGGTACGCAGCGCTCTGGCTCAACGCGAGATTGGTGCGTGGGTGCTCGATGAGGCGCATTGTCTGTCGAAGTGGGGACACGACTTTCGGCCCGACTACCGCTATGTGGGCCGCTTCATTCGCGAGCGCGCCGAGAACGAGCGCACGCCTCCGGTGCTGTGTTTGACCGCGACCGCCAAGCCGGAGGTCAGGACCGAGATCTGCGAGTACTTCAGAGAGCATCTGGGCGTCGACATGAGAGTCTTCGACGGCGGCAGCCGTCGCACGAATCTCGAATTTGTCGTGATGCCGACATCAGCTCCTGCCAAGCAGCAGGACGTCTTGGCGACTCTGCATCATCACCTCCCGTCGGGCGCGGCAGGCGGTGCGATCGTGTACTGCGCGACACGCAGACGAACCGAGCAGATCGCTGACTTCCTACAAGAACAGGGAATCGCCGCAGATCGCTTTCACGCCGGACTGCCGCCGGAGGAGAAGAAGTCCGTCCAGCGACGCTTCATCGAAGGCGATCTGCGGGTCATCGCTGCTACGAACGCGTTCGGGATGGGCATCGACAAGCCCGACGTGCGGTTGGTGATCCATGCGGACATCCCGTCCTCGCTGGAGAATTACCTGCAGGAAGCGGGCCGGGCCGGCCGGGATCAGCAGCAGGCACACTGCGTTCTGCTTTACACCAATGAGGATGTCGAGCGTCAGTTCGGTTTGTCGGCGAGGTCGCGGCTGACCCAGCGGGAGATCCACGGTGTGCTGCGCGCGCTGCGCACGTTGGAGCGGCGTGGCGGCAGGCGCGGCGAGGTGGTGGCAACACCGGGCGAGATTCTCACCGAGGACGAAGCGGAGGACTTCCAGCGCGACTCGACGACCGACGACACGCGCGTCCGCACAGCGGTCGCTTGGCTCGAGGAAGCGGAATTGCTCGCCCGCGAAGAGAACCGTGTGATGGTGTTCCCGTCGTCTCTGCGCGTGAGCACGACCCAAGAGGCCGAGAAGAAGCTTGCCGGAGCGAACCTCGATCCTGTCTACCGGCGTGCGCTCATGTCGGTCGTGGGAAGGCTGATCGACGCGGACCCCGACGAGGGCATCTCCACCGACATGCTGATGGCGACTTCTGGGCTCGGTCCCGATCAGGTGTCAGCCGCGCTCCACAACCTCGAACGGCTCGGTCTGGCCACCAACGACACTGTGGTCACCGCATATGTCCATGTCGGGGTGCGTCGACCCTCCCGCAGCCGTCTCACGGAGGCGACCGACGTGGAGCAGCTACTCATCGAGCAGATGCGGGAGTTGGCTCCTGACATGGATGTCGGCGATTCGGCCCCGCTGAATCTGCGCATAGCCGCCCAACACCTCCAAGATGCCGGGCTCACCGATGCACGGCCCGAGCACGTGACCCGCACGCTGGGGGGATTCGCCCGAGACGGGATCGGCCCCGGAGGGTCGGGCGGCAGCGTCGCGCTGAGAAAGCATGGGGCTGAGACCGTGTCGGTGACGCTCAGGCGAACTTGGGACCGGTTGATGGCCATGGCCGCGCGTCGCCGTAAGGCAGCCGCGACGCTGCTGAGCCATTTCCTGGAGGAATTGCCCACCGGGAGCCGAGGAAATGACCTGCTCGTCGAGACGACGCTGGGCAAGCTGCAACGCGCCGTCGACGCAGCACTCCAAGCCGACCCCAGCCTGCGCGTCGGTTCCCCTGACGCCGAACGCAAGCTCATGGAGCGGGCATTGCTGTGGCTGCACGAGCAGGAGGTCATCCGCCTCAACCGGGGCCTGACGGTGTTCCGCTCGGCGATGACCATCACGCTGAACGCGAGCCACGCGGGTTTCGCCAGACGGACTTCGCTGAGCTGGCGCATCACTACGGCAGAACCGTCCGCCAGATCCATGTGATGGCTACTTACGCCGAGCAAGGCCTTGACCGCATGGCTGACGCCGTGCGCCTCGCGCTCGACTACTTCACCTTCGGGGACGACGAGTTCGTGCGCCGCTGGTTGTCTGGTCGACGCGCCGAGATCGACCGGGAAACGACGCCGGAATCGTGGCAGGCGATTGTGGAGAGCCTGTCCAATCCCCGCCAGCGGGGGCTCGTGGCAGACAACCGTGAGGCCACCAACGTGCTGGTGCTTGCTGGTCCCGGCTCGGGCAAGACGAGGGTGCTGGTGCATCGCATCGCGTACCTCATTCGCGCGAGGCGCCAGAACCCGCGGGGCATCTTGGCGCTCGCCTACAACCGGCATGCCGCCGCGGACATCCGTCGGCGCCTGCATGAGCTGATCGGTGACGACGCCAACGGCGTGATGGTGCTCACATGCCATGCCCTGGCCATGCGGCTGGTCGGCGCCAGCTTCTCGGGCAACGCAGCGCAGTCGAGTGACAGGAGCTTCGACGAACTCTTGAGCGAGGTGATGCAGAAGGCCATTGCGCTGCTGCGAGGCGACGAACTGGAGCCCGAAGAAGCGGAGGACTCTCGGGTGCGTCTGCTGGCTGGCTTCCGGTGGATCCTCGTCGATGAATACCAGGACATCGGCGTCGACGAATACGAGCTGATCGCAGCGCTGACCGGACGCACGGCTCCCGACGCCGACACCCGTCTGACCCTGTTTGCCGTGGGCGATGACGACCAGAACATCTACGCGTTCAACGGCACTTCACCTGAGTTCATCCGCCGTTTCGAGGAGGACTACAGCGCTAGGACCGAGTACTTGGTGGACAACTACCGTTCCAGCGGCCACATCATCGACGCCTCGAACGCAGTCATCGCGCCGGCGAAGTCGCGCATGAAGGCTGGCCAGGCGATCCGTATCAATCGGGCACGTCGGCGAGACCCGCTCGGCGGCGAGTGGGAATCGCTCGACTCCATCGCGAAGGGCAGAGTTCAGGTGCGGCACCCGAGCGAGGATTCGGTCACCCAGGCACAGGCCGCGATGGCTGAGCTGAGGCGTATGGAGGATCTCGTGCCGAGCTGGGATTGGGCGCGCTGCGCCGTGATCGCCCGCGAGTGGCGCCACCTCGAGCCGGTTCGAAGCATCTGCGAGCAGGAGGGCGTTCCTGTGCAGCTTGCCAACGAGGGCAACTTGAGCTTGTGGCACTTGCGTGAAACCCAAGCTCTGGTGCGAGCGGTCCGGCAGCGCCGAGATCTGCTGGGGAGCGGTGATCTCCGCCAGTGGATCGCCAGCCAGCGGAGTGGGCCGTGGATCGAACTGCTGTCAGAATCAGTGAACGAGCACGAGATCGAGACCGGCGATGCCGAAGTGCCTGCGGTGTCGTTCGTCGAGTGGCTGGCGGAATGGTGTCGGGATGCGCGACGCCGACAGCGAGGGCTTCTCTTGTTGACGGCGCATCGGGCCAAGGGACTGGAGTTCGATCACGTAGTCGTGCTCGGCGGAGGGTGGGCCCGACGCAGCCGTGACGAGGACGCTGACGCACCCCGGCGCTTGTACTACGTGGCGATGACCCGAGCCAAGCAGACGCTGACGCTGTGCCGCCTGCGTGGCGATCAGGGTTTCCACGATGCGCTCGAAGGCAAGTCGTGTGCGCTGTGGCGCTCGCCGGTCGCCCTGCCGCCGCCCACAGCTCAGCTGGCCCGGCGGTATCGGAGCCTGACGCTCAGGGACGTCTATCTCAGCTTCGCCGGCCGCATGCCCGCAGCTGATCGCGTGCATCGCAGCATCGCGGCTCTGTCGCCGGGAGACCGTCTTCAGGTGCGACACCACCAAGACAGATGGGAGTTGCACGACGGTGATGGGGTGCAGGTCGGAACGCTGGCCAGCAGTTTCGAAGCCCCGAGTGACATGCGCTGCGTCGAGGCCCACGTCTCGGCGATAGCGAGGTGGCGCAGTGAGTACTCCGATGCCCAGTACAAGCAGGAGCTCAAGTGCGATGAGTGGGAATTGGTAGTGCCTGAACTCGTGTTTGAACCCAGCGGGGTCCGCTGACTGGGCGCTGAGGACGCTCAAGGCTGATGAATTGCTCTGAGCCGCCTCAGCGCGAGGAGGGCGCTCCGGGGGTGGGGCTCGAACCCACGACAAACGGATTAACAGTCCGCTGCTCTGCCAACTGAGCTACCCCGGACCGAACGGGCCCTAGGAGGACCCGAACGTGCGGCGCAACGATA
>LXNI01001925.1_pt1 | contig 15936 bp, 11 predicted proteins | sample 809091 | NCBI WGS metagenome assembly LXNI01 (sample SAMN04870527, study PRJNA318959) | sponge metagenome | biome: 01000161; feature: marine sponge reef; material: water | host: Sarcotragus foetidus | place: Greece: Milos, Mediterranean Sea | collected 2013-05-29 | depth 5-7 m | reverse complement strand
GGAGGTGGAGTTGATCACGCCGATCGCGATGGACGAGGAACTGCGCTTCGCGATCCGGGAAGGTGGCCGGACCGTGGGCGCCGGCGTCGTTACCGCCATCATCGAATAGAGGAATCATGTCACGGATAGCCGGCGCCAGGAACTTCGTTCAGGAGTGCATTACCGAGATGGAGCGGGTCACGTGGCCCGATCGGGAACAGCTCCGCAACGCCACCTGGGTGGTGATCATTTTCACGATACTGCTCACCCTGGTGATCTGGGCGATGGACCTGGTTTCCAGCCTGATCCTCGTCGACTTCATCATGGGGGTGTTCGGCAGTTGAGCGACGAGCGCTGGTACGCGGTCCAGACCCAGGCCCGGCACGAGAACCGGGTGCGGGGCCTTATTCAGCAGGAGATCGACAGGAGTCCGGACTCCGCGCGGGAGATCCGCGAGGTCCTGGTGCCCACGCAGGAGGTGACCGAGATACGGCGCGGCAAGCGGGTGGCGGTCGTGAAGCCCCTCTACCCGGGGTACGTGCTGGTGCGGATGATCCTCAACGAGCGTACCGAGCACGCCATCTCCGCCATGAAGGGCGTTCGTTTCGTAAGCCAGGGCGGAAATCCCCAGCCGGTCCGGGAGGAGGACATGAACCGGATCATGGGCATCGAGGTCGAGGAAGAGACCGGCACCCGGGACGAAATCCCCTTCCGTTCCGGCCAGGTCGTCGAAGTCATACAGGGACCGTTCACCGACTTCTCGGGAACGGTGCAGGAGGTCTACCCCGAAAAGGGGAAGGTCAAGGTCGAGGTTTCCCTCTTCGGCCGTCCGACTTCGGTGGAGTTGGACTTCACCCAGTTGAGGGGTTTCTAGGAAATGGCGAAAGCAACGAAGAAGAGAGTACTCGGGTTCATCAAGCTGCAGATCATCGCCGGACAGGCGAATCCGGCACCGCCGGTGGGGCCGGCGCTCGGTCAGCACGGCGTGAACATCATGGACTTCTGCAAGCAGTTCAACTCGAGGACCCAGCAGCAGGCGGGGACGCTGATCCCCGTCGAGATCACGGTCTACGCGGACCGCTCGTTCACGTTCATCACCAAGACGCCCCCCGCGTCCTTCCTCATCAAGAAGGCGCTGGGGCTGGAGAAGGCCTCGTCGGAGCCCCAACTCGACAAGGTGGCCACGCTGTCGGTGGCCCAGGTGAAGGAGATCGCGGAAGCGAAGATGCAGGACCTCAATACGGAGGACATCGTGTCGGCCATGCGGATGATCAAGGGCACGGCACGGGCGATGGGGATCGAGGTGGACGGGGAGCTTACGGCCTGACGGAGGAAAGCGTGCCAAAACGCAGCAAGAAATACGCAGGAGCGCGGGAGTCGTACGACCGGCTCGTTCGGCAGTCTCCGCACGAGGCGCTCGGACAGGTCAAGGAGATGGCCTACGCGCGCTTCGACGAAAGTATCGATGTCGCCGCGCACCTGGGCGTCGACCCGAGAAGGGCCGACCAGGTGGTGCGCGGCACGGTCGTTCTGCCCCACGGGACCGGCAAGTCCCCCCGGGTGCTGGCGATCTGCCAGGGCGACAAGGAGGCCGAGGCCGAGGAGGCCGGGGCGGACTACGTCGGCACCGAGTACGTCGACCGGATCAAGGGCGGCTGGCTGGACTTCGACGTATGCGTGGCCACCCCGGACCTGATGCGCATGGTCGGGCCGCTGGGGAGGATTCTCGGTCCGCGCGGGCTCATGCCCACGCCCAAGGCGGGCACGGTCACCTTCGACGTGGGCCGCGCGGTCGGCGAGATCAAGGGCGGCAAGATCGAGTACCGGGTGGACAAGACCGGCAACCTGCATGCGCCCATCGGCAGGGTGTCGTTCGAGGTCGATCTTCTCACCGAGAACCTCGGCGCGTTCATGGCTTCGGTACTCCGGGCCAAGCCCGCCGCGGCGAAAGGCACCTACGTGAAGAGCGTCACGGTGTCGAGCACGATGGGGCCCGGTGTGCACGTCGACCCCAACAGCTTCACGCGGAGCGGCATATGACCAGGGAACAGAAAGAGGCATTCGTCGCCGAGTTTCAGGAGCGCCTCGGGCGTTCCGAGGCCATCTTCCTCACGGACTTCACCGGGCTGAACGTGCAGGCCATGACCAGCCTCCGCAGCCAGCTGAAGAAGGCCGGTGGAGAATACCTGGTGGTGAAGAACCGCCTGGTGCGGCGTGCGTTGGCGGAAACCGAAATCCCCGACATCTCGCGGTTCCTGGAGGGGCCGACCGGTGTCGTTTTCGGCGACGACGACGTGGTGGCCGCTGCGAGGACGGTCACCGACTTCGCGAAGGAAAACGGGGACAAGCCGGTCTTCAAGGTCGGCGTCCTCGAAACCAGCGTCCTCGATGCCACGCAGATCGATCGCGTCGCCAGCCTGCCGCCGCGGGAGGAGCTGCTGTCGCAGGTGGCGGGCGTCCTGGGCGCACCGATGTCGGCGCTTGTGGGCGCAATGTCGGGCAAGCTTCAGGAGATGGCGGGCCTCGTGGACGCGCTGCGCGCGGAACGCGACTCGGAATAGAGCGGTAACGGACCCAGAACGCCCGGCGAACCGGGCGAATCCAAGGAGGGATACAGAGAATGGCTGTGAACCAGGAAGAACTTCTCGAGACTTTTGGCAACATGACGGTGATCGAACTCTCGGAGTTCGTCGAAGCCTTCAAGACCAAGTTCAACGTGACCGCGGCCGCGGCGCCCGTCATGGCGATGCCCGGAGCGGCCGGGGCCGAAGAGGCCGCCGCCGAGGAGCAGGACGAATTCGATGTGGTGCTCGAATCCTTCGGGTCCAAGAAGATCCAGGTCATCAAGGTGATCCGGCAGATCACGAGCCTGGGCCTCAAGGAGGCCAAGGAGCTGGTCGACAAGGCACCGAGTCCGGTGAGGGAAGCGGTCAGCAAGGACGAGGCCGAAGACATCAAGAGCAAGCTCGAGGAAGTCGGCGCTACCGTCATCGTCAAATAGGTGCGCCCCGCCGAAAAGCGGCTCCGGTTTCCGAAGGCGGCTGGGACCGGACCGATCGGGGTGTTGGTCCCGGGTTTACGGCTGACGTGCGTCCGCGCGCCGGATCCGCGTGCGCCCTCATGCCGCGACTCAAGTCCAGCCCGGCGCCTGACCGCTCCCGCGCGGGCGGGTTTATCTACGGACTGCTAACCACCAAGGGGGATTGGTCCATTGGCTAGTCAGAACGGAATTATCGAGGCGGCCCGGCCGGTCGTGAGCTTCGCGAAGCTCCACTCGGCCATGCCCATGCCCAACCTGCTGGACGTCCAGACCCGCTCCTTCGGGAAGCTGGTGGACACGGCAGCATCCGAGGTCGAGACGTGGGATTTCTGCCTCGAACGGGTTTTTCAGGACATCTTTCCCGTCACGGCCGTGAACGGGGATCTTGAACTGGAGTTTGTCTCCTGCGCCCTGGGTGAGCCCAAGTACTCCGTCGAGGAGTGCATCGAGCGCGACATGACCTTCGCGGCGCCGCTGAAGGCGACCCTTCGCCTGGTCATCTATGAGAAGACCGGACGGAAGAAGCAGGTCGACACGATCATCGAGAAGGAGGTCTACCTCGGGGACCTTCCGCTGCTGACCAGCCTGGGAACCTTCATCATCAACGGGGCCGAGCGCGTGGTGGTCAGCCAGCTGCACCGCTCTCCCGGCGTGGTGTTCGAAGAGGACATCCACCCCAACGGCACCAGGCTCAACAAGGCGCGGATCATTCCGTTCAGGGGCTCCTGGGTCGAGTTCACCATCGACATCAACGACATCTGCTACGTCCATATCGACAAGAAGAAGAAGTTCCCGGCCACGGCCCTGCTGCGTGCCTTCGGGTACGGAGAGGACGCCGAGATCTACCGGCTCTTCTTCGAGGCGCGCTCCACCCCGGTGCCGGGTCCGGACGACGACGCGCGCGAACTCCTGGGACTGGTCATCGCGGAAGAGGTGGTCGATCCCGAAACGGGCGAGATCCTGATCGAGGAGGGGAGCGAGCTGCAGGAGGACGAGGTGCTCCTGCTGCAGCGTGCCGACATCGCCGAAGTCATGGTCTACAAGGCCGCCCGCGAAGGGCAGGGCGGGCGCCCCGGCGAGAGTCCCATCGTCAAGAACACGATCAGGAAGGACCCCACCGCCAGCGAGGAAGAGGCGCTCAACGCGATCTACTCCCTGCTCCGGCCCGGCGAGGCGCCCAACATCGCCACCGCCCGCGCCGCACTGGAGCGCGTCTTCTTCGACCCGCGGCGCTACGACCTGGGCCGGGTGGGCCGCTACAAGATCAACCAGCGCCTGGGACTCGACGTGGCATCGTCCGAATCGGTGCTCACGAAGGAGGACTTCGTCGCGATTCTCCAGTACCTGATCGAGCTCAGCGAGGGCAGGGGACGGATCGACGATATCGACCACCTCGGGAACCGGCGCGTGCGCACGGTTGGCGAGCTGATCGCCAATCAGTTCTCCGTCGGCCTTTCGCGCATGGCGCGCCTGGTCAAGGAGCGCATGTCGATCAACACCGACCCGAAGAAGATCAACATCGACGACCTGGTCAACGCCCGCACCGTCTCGGCCGTGATCCAGGCGTTCTTCGGGTCGTCCCAGCTCAGCCAGTTCATGGACCAGACGAACCCGCTGGCGGAGCTGACCCACAAGCGGCGGCTCTCGGCGCTGGGACCGGGCGGACTGACGCGCGAGCGTGCGGGCTTCGAGGTCCGCGACGTGCACTATTCGCACTACGGCCGCATGTGTCCCATCGAGACGCCGGAGGGACCCAACATCGGCCTGATCACTTCGCTCACCACCTATAGCCGGGTCAACGATCTGGGGTTCGTGGAAACGCCGTACCGCAAGGTGGTGGACGGCAGGGTGACGGGGGAGATCGCCTGGCTGTCCGCGAACGAGGAACAGGAGGCCACGATCGCGCAGGCCAACGCGCCGCTTTCGCCCGACGGCCATTTCCAGAACGAATACGTACTGTGCCGCCGCCGCGGCGACTTCCCGCTCGAACAGCCGGAGCGGATCGACTACATCGACGTGGCGCCCGACCAGCTCGTATCAGTGGCGGCGGCCATGATCCCCTTCCTGGAACACGACGACGCGAACCGGGCCCTGATGGGCTCGAACATGCAGAGGCAGGCGGTGCCGCTGCTGTACACCGATTCACCCGTGGTGGGCACGGGCCTCGAGGAGAAGGTGGCCAAGGACTCGGGCGCGGTGATCACCGCCCGTCGCGACGGAAAGATCGTGCGCGCCACCGCCGACGAGATCGTGGTGGACACCGGCATGAAGAAGGGTGCGTCCCGGGAGCCCCTGGCCAAGCTGGCCCAGTTCGACCGCTACCGGCTCAAGAAGTTCTGGCGGACCAACCAGGACACGGCCATCAACCAGCGGCCGCTGGTCAGCCCGGGCACAAAGGTGAGCGAAGGCGACATCGTTGCCGACGGTCCGTCGACCGACCGGGGCGAACTGGCGCTGGGACGCAATGTCCGGGTGGCCTTCATGCCGTGGTACGGGTACAACTTCGAGGATGCCATCGTGATCTCGGAGCGGCTGGTCCGCGACGACCTCTTCACGTCGATCCACATCCAGGAGCTGGAACTCCACGTCCGCGACACCAAACGCGGCATGGAGGAGATCACCCGCGAGATCCCGAACGTCGCCGATGAGAACCTGCTGGACCTCGACGAGCGCGGCATCGTGCGAATCGGCGCCCGGGTAAAGAGCGGCGACATCCTCTGCGGCAAGATCACGCCCAAGGGCGAAACCGAGCTGTCCCCCGAGGAGAAGCTCCTGACCGCGATCTTCGGCGAGAAGGCGAAGGACGTGAAGGACTCTTCGCTGCGTATGTCTCCGGGCATGATCGGGACGGTGATCGATGTGAAGATCTTCTCGCGCCGCATCGACGATCCGCTCCTGGAGCGGGAGCACGGCGCGCGCATCGGCGAATTGCGCCGCGAGGAACGCGAGGAGATCCAGCGGATCATCGGAGCCCGCGACGAGGAGCTGCGAGTCCTCCTGACCCGTCCCCGGAACCAGACGATCGCCCTGTGCCTCAAGAAGGGCACCGTCGAGCCCTTCCTCGAGGAGGGAACGAAGGTGAACGCGGCGCTGCTCAGAAACGTGCGTCTGGCCGAGGTGGACCTGACAACCCTGAAGGTTCGCAACCAGGCCGTGAACGAGAAGATCCGCCGGCTGATCGACGAAGCCAAGAGGCGGATCGAACGGGTTCGGGAGCGCGCCGAGGAGCAGATCGACAAGGTGTTCCAGCCCGACGAGCTGCCGCCCGGCGTCGTACAGCTGGTGAAGGTCTACATTGCCGAGAAACGGAAGATCTCGGTGGGCGACAAGATGGCCGGCCGGCACGGCAACAAGGGGATCATCGCCAGGATCGCGCCCCAGGAGGACATGCCCTACCTGCCCGACGGATCCTCGGTGGACATCGTCCTCAATCCCCTGGGCGTGCCGTCGCGCATGAACGTCGGGCAGATCCTGGAGACCCACCTGGGCTGGGCCGCGGAAAACCTGGGCTTCGAAGCCAAGACGCCGGTCTTCCAGGGTGCATCCGAGGACGAGATCTCGGTACTGCTCAAGCTGGCGGGGTTGAAGTGGGCGGTGTCCAGTCTGAACGCCGGTGTGGAGTGGCCGCTCGAGACGCGCCACTACCGGGAGCTGCTCGAAGAAGTGCAGTCACACCCCGACACGGGCCGAATCGAGAGTGGCGGCAACGGCGCCAACGGTGACGGAGACTCCTCCCCCGCCGGGATCGGGAAGAGCCTCGACGCCTACCTCGGAGACCAAACGGGTCCGGAAGCCCTGGAAGTGTTGGGGAAGATCCGCGACTTCGTGGTTCTGGCAGGTGCCGGTGTCGCCGGAAAACGGGACCGTCAACTCAGGGAGATGTTCCCGGCCATCGGCGCCCTGGCGCTCGGGGAGCTCGGCGAGGGCAGCCTCGAGGCGGGTGTGCGCGAACTGCTGTCCGCCGGCGAGATCCTCCCCAACGGGAAGGTATGGCTCCGGGACGGGCGCAGCGGCGAACGCTTCAAGTTCCCGATCACTGTGGGGGTGATCTACATGCTCAAGCTGTCCCACCTGGTCGACGACAAGATCCACGCCCGCAGCATCGGACCCTACTCCCTGGTGACCCAGCAGCCGCTGGCCGGCAAGGCGCAGTTCGGCGGCCAGCGCTTCGGAGAGATGGAGGTGTGGGCGCTCGAGGCGTACGGGGCCGCGCACACGCTGCAGGAAATCCTGACCGTCAAGTCCGACGACGTGACGGGCCGGTCCAAGGTCTACGAGGCGGTCGTGAAGGGGGACAACCTTCCGAAACCGGGCATTCCCGAGTCCTTCAACGTGCTTGTGAAGGAGCTGCAGGCGCTGGGGCTGACCGTGGAACTGGGCGAGGAAGAATGAGGGCTCAAGGCAACGCACACTCCGTCATCGAACGGAGTTACCCAGGAATGGTGACCATAACATGATCGACTTTCCCCGCGCCAAGGAACCCCGTCTGACGGACTTCGACTACATCCGCATCCGGATTGCGTCGCCCGAGGACATCCGCGAGTGGTCGCACGGCGAGGTGACCAAGCCGGAGACCATCAACTACCGCTCCTTCAAGCCCGAGCCGATGGGCCTGTTCTGCCAGCGCACCTTCGGTCCGGTGAAGGACTGGGAGTGCTCGTGCGGCAAGTACAAGCGCATCCGCTTTCGCGGCATCGTGTGCGACCGGTGCGGCGTCGAGGTCACGCTGTCGAAGGTGCGCCGCGAGCGCATGGGCCACATCGAGCTGGCCGTGCCCGTATGCCACATCTGGTTCTTCAAGACCCTTCCGAGCCAGCTCGGGTACCTGCTGGGCATGACCCTGAAGGATCTGGAGAAGGTGATCTACTACGCCGCGTACGTCGTCACCCATCCGGGCAACCAGGACGTGGAGTTCCTGGAGCTGCTGGACGAGGACGAGTACTACGATCTCCGCGTCAAGGCCCGCGCCGAAGAGGACGAGGACTTCAAGGCCGAGATTGGGGCGGAGGCCGTCAGGACCCTGCTCAAGCGCCTGGACACGCCGGAAGCGCCCGTCGCCGACCAGAACCGCGACGGCAAGGGACTCGACCGTCTCGCCGCCTGGCTGCGCGAGGAGATCAGGACCGAGACGTCGCAGCACCGCAAGAAGAAGAAGCTGCGGCGGCTGAAGGTGGTGGACGCGATTCGCAACTCGGGCGACCAGCCGGACAAGCGCAACAGGCCCGAGTGGATGGTGCTGGACGTCATTCCCGTCATCCCTCCCGACCTGAGGCCCCTGGTTCCCCTGGACGGAGGACGGTTCGCCACCTCCGACCTGAACGACCTCTACCGGCGTGTCATCAACCGCAACAACCGGCTCAAGAAGCTGATCGACATGCGCGCGCCCGAAGTGATTCTGAGGAACGAGAAGCGGATGCTGCAGGAGTCGGTGGACGCGCTCTTCGACAACGGCCGTCGCTCCAAGGCGATCCGCGGCCGGGGCAAGCGGCCGCTCAAGTCACTCTCCGACATGCTCAAGGGGAAGCAGGGCCGGTTCCGGCAGAACCTGCTTGGCAAGCGCGTGGACTACTCGGGCCGCTCGGTCATCGTCGTCGGACCCGAGCTGAAGCTGCACCAGTGCGGGCTGCCGAAGGCCATGGCGGTCGAACTGTTCAAGCCCTTCATCATCCATGAGCTGGAGAAGCGGGGCGAAGCCGAGACCGTCAAGCGCGCCAAGAAGATTGTGGAGCAGGACGATCCCAAGGTCTACGAGGTGCTCGAGGACATCATCCGCGACCATCCCGTCCTGCTCAACAGGGCCCCGACCCTTCACCGGATCGGGATCCAGGCCTTCGAGCCGGTCCTGGTCGAGGGGAAGGCGATCCGCATCCACCCCCTGGTGTGCGCTGCCTTCAACGCGGACTTCGACGGAGACCAGATGGCGGTTCATCTTCCCCTGTCCTTCGAGGCCCAGCTGGAAGCCCGTGTGCTCATGCTCTCCAGCAACAACGTGCTCCTGCCCTCGAACGGCCGTCCGGTGGCGTCGCCGACCCAGGACATGGTCATCGGCTCGTACTTCCTCACCAAGCCGCCGCTGGAGATCGCCGACCTGGAACCGCGCGCGAACGATTCCGCGCTGACCCGGCAGGTACGCGACGAAGCCAACGCGCGACTCGACGAACTCTACGAGGATGCCCCCCGCTTCTCGAGCCACGGACAGGTCGAGATGGCACAGGCCGTCGGTCGCGTCGAGTTCTCGACCCCCTGCTGGTACTGGGTCCCCGCGCACGGCAACCCGCGCGACCCGGCGTACGAGCCGGCGCGCTGGGTCCGCACCACTGCCGGCCGCGTGCTCTTCAACTCCATCATTCCCGAGGCGATCGGGTTCCTGAACCAGACCTTCGGCAAGAAACAGCTCGGCGATCTGGTCTTCCAGTGCTTCACCGACGCCGGGCTCTCGGCCACGACGGAGTTTCTCGATCACCTCAAGGACTTCGGATTCCGCTACGCGACCATGGGAGGCGTTTCGGTCGGCGTCGACGACCTCGAGGTCCCGCCCGAGAAGTCCGAGCTTCTGACGGCGGCGACCAGCGAGGTTGCCCGGTTCCAGAATGCGTACGCCGCCGGGTACATCTCCAACGGCGAGCGCTACAACAAGATCATCGACACCTGGACCCACGCCAACAACGACGTGGCCGACGCGATGGTCCAACACCTCGAGCGCTCCAAGGGAGGCTTCAACCCGGTCTACATGATGATGACCTCGGGTGCCCGCGGAAACCGCGACCAGATGCGCCAGCTGGCGGGCATGCGCGGCCTGATGGCCAAGCCACAGAAGAAGCTGACCGGCGGCATCGGCGAGATCATCGAGAGCCCCATCCGCTCCAACTTCCGCGAGGGGCTCAGCGTGGTGGAGTACTTCATCTCCACGCACGGCGCGCGCAAGGGACTGGCCGACACCGCCCTGAAGACCGCGGACGCCGGATACCTGACGCGGCGCCTCGTGGACGTTGCCCAGGACGTGACGATTGCCGAGGACGATTGCGGCACCTTCCAGGGACTGGAGATGAGCGCGCTCAAGGAAGGCGAGGACATCGTCGAGCCCCTGGCCGACCGCATCGCGGGGAATGTGGCGCTGGACAGCGTATACGACCCCATCGACGGCCTGCTGATTCTCGAGGCCGGCGCAATGATCAGCGAGGAGGCGGCCGAGGCCATCGAGAACGCGGGGATCCAGTCGGTCAAGATCCGCTCCGTCCTCACTTGCGACACCGAGCGGGGGATCTGCCGGATGTGCTACGGGCGCAACCTGGCCACCATGGGCCCCGTCGACATCGGCGAGGCGGTGGGAATTCTCGCAGCCCAGTCGATCGGCGAACCGGGCACGCAGCTTACCCTGCGCACCTTCCACATCGGCGGGACGGCGGCGCGCATTGCAGCCCAGAACCAGCGCAAGTCCAAGATCGCCGGCATCATCGCCCTGGAGCGGGTCTCGCTGGTCGAGGACCGGGATGGGAACCGGGTCATCACCTCGCGCGAAGGGAAGATCGTGATCCAGACGCGCGAAGGTCAGGTGCGCAGCCGGCTCGCGGTTCCGTACGGCGCCGAGATCCACGTCTCGGAGGGAGACTCGATCAAGGCGGGTGACCTGCTCTTCAGCTGGGACCCGTACTCGGAACCCATCGTTGGCGACGCCGAGGGCTTCCTGCACTTCGAAGACATCGTCGAGGAGCAGACCGTTCGCGAGGAGCTCGACGAATCGACGGGCCGTCGCCAGATGATGGTCATCGAGGACCGGGACAAGAAGCTGCATCCGGCCATCCAGATCCGAAGCGGCGAGTCCCCCACCAGCGATGTCGTGAAGGAGTTCATCATTCCGGTGGGGGCCCAGCTCATGTGCGCCCACGGCGATCCGATCCATCCGGGGGACAAGATCGCGAAGATCGGTCGCGAGGTGTACAAGACGCGCGACATCACCGGCGGACTGCCCAGGGTCGCCGAACTCTTCGAGGCCAGGCGCCCCAAGGACCCGGCCATCATCACCGAGATCGACGGCGTGGTGTCCTTCGGCCCGATCAAGCGCGGCAAGCGGCGCGTCATCGTTTCGCCGAAGCAGGGGGCGCGGCGTGAGTACGATGTGCCAGTCGGGAAGCACATGCGGGTTCACCAGGGCGATCAGGTGCGGGCGGGCGACCGCCTGTCGGAGGGGCCCATCAATCCCCACGACATCCTGAAGATCAAGGGTCCGCGCGCGGTGCAGGAATACCTGCTCAACGAGATCCAGGAGGTGTACCGTCTGCAGGGCGTCAAGATCAACGACAAGCACATCGGCGTGATCGTGCGGCAGATGCTGCAGAAGGTCCGCGTCGTCGATCCCGGCGACACCGGCCTGCTGGAGGGCGAACACGTCGACCGGGTGGCCTTCCGCCTGGTGAACGACGAGGTGCGGATCGAGAACGCCAAGCGCGCGAAGGAGGAGGACAGGCCGCTCCTGAATCCGGCCCGCCAGGAGCCGTTGCTCCTCGGGATCACCAAGGCGAGCCTCACCACAAGCTCATTCATCTCGGCCGCCTCTTTCCAGGAGACCACCCGGGTCCTCACCGACGCTGCCGTGCGCGGCGCCAGGGACGACCTGAGGGGGCTCAAGGAGAACATCATCATCGGTCACCTGATCCCCGCGGGGACGGGGGTCCACCGTTGGCACGAGGTCGAGTTCACCGTCGAGCGGGAGTACTACGACGAGGAGATCCTGCCGCTCACGGCTCCGGGCGAGAGCTTGCCTGGGCTGGGGGAGTTGCTGGAAGAGGAGGTCTCGGCGGAGTAGGGGGCGCGACTTCCGTTCAGGCTCATTTGCCGTTGGACAAGACTTCCATTTGACATTCCCCGATAATTTGCTACCTTTTCCAGGCTGTCCAGGAAATTCCTGGAGGGTCGGCCTCCGGGACGGCTCGGGCGCGCTTGAGCACACCTGCAAGCGCGCCCTTGTTCCGCCCGGAGGCTGGTTTTGACTGACCCCGATTCGGATATTCACGAGGAACGAGTTCGGCTCCCATGCCCACTCTGAATCAGCTGGTGCGGAAGGGTCGCGCGCGACTCAAGAAGAAGAACAAGTCGCCCGCGCTCCAGAAGAACCCCCAGAAGCGGGGGGTCTGCACCCGTGTGTACACCACCACTCCCAAGAAGCCCAACTCCGCCCTGCGGAAGGTGGCCCGTGTGCGGCTGACCAACGGCTACGAGGTCACCGCGTACATCGGGGGCGAGGGTCACAACCTCCAGGAGCACTCCATCGTGCTGATCCGGGGGGGACGGGTCCGGGACCTGCCGGGCGTCCGGTACCACATCGTCCGCGGAACGCTCGATACCTCGGGCGTGTCGGTCCGCAGGCAGGGACGATCCAAATACGGAGCCAAGCGGCCCAGGTAGGGCGCAAGGACTGGAGCTGACGAGATGAGCCGCCGAACCCGAGCCCTGCGCCGCGAGACTCCGGGCGACCCCCGCTTCGGGTCGTCGATCTGCCAGAAGTTCATCAACGGACTGATGCTGAACGGGAACAAGTCGCTGGCCGAAGGAATCTTCTACGAGGCGATGGACGTCGTCGAGTCGAAGGCGGGCCAGCCCTCCATCAATGTCTTCCAAACGGCGCTCACCAACGCGAAGCCGGCCCTCGAGGTCAAGAGCCGGCGCGTCGGCGGCGCCACATATCAGGTCCCCATCGAAGTGAGGCCCGAGCGGCGCCAGGCGCTGGCCATCAAGTGGCTCATCGGGTTCTCGCGCCAGCGTGGGGAACGGACCATGGCCCAGCGGTTGGCCGGCGAGTTGCTGGCCGCCAGCCGCGGGGAAGGCGCGACCGTAAAGAAGAAGGACGATACGCATCGGATGGCCGAAGCCAACAAAGCCTTTTCGCACTACCGCTGGTAGGCCGTCCGCCCGCCGCCGGCCCCTGCGGGTGCCGGTCGAGGGGAGGAGACGCTCCGGCGGGACAGCTGTTTGACAGGCGCAGAACGACGAGAACCGACGAAATAGATATGCCCAGGCTCACACCACTTCAAAAGCTCCGAAATATCGGCATCATGGCGCACATCGATGCCGGTAAGACGACCACGACGGAGCGCATCCTGTTCTATACCGGCAGGCTTCACCGCATGGGCGAGGTCCATGAGGGTGCCGCCGCCATGGACTGGATGGAGCAGGAGCAGGAGCGGGGCATCACGATCACCTCCGCGGCCACGACGGCCCTCTGGCTCCGCAACGATTCGGAGTACCGAATCAACATCATCGACACGCCTGGCCATGTGGACTTCACGGCCGAGGTCGAGCGATCGCTCCGGGTACTGGACGGGGCGGTCGCTGTTTTTTGCGGGGTAGGCGGTGTGGAACCGCAATCGGAAACTGTGTGGCGCCAGGCCGACCGCTACGGCGTGCCGCGGATCGCCTTCGTCAACAAGATGGACCGGACCGGCGCCGACTTCGACCATGTCGTCCGGATGATGCGCGAGCGGCTCGGGGCGAACGCCTTCGCGGTGCAATACCCGCTCGGCGAGGCCGACCTCTTTACGGGCGTGATCGACCTTGTCGCCATGCAGGCCTACGTCTGGGACGACGAGCTCGGTGCCACCATCACCGAAGTCGGGATCCCCGAGACGCTCAAGGAAAAGGCCGAGGCGCTCCGGCACGAATTGATCGAGGCCGCGCTTGAGCACCACGACGAGTACCTGGAGAAATACCTTCTCGGGGAACCGCTCACCGAGGACGAGACACGTCAGGTGATCCGCGCGGCCACCGCTTCGGGCGCCTTCTTCCCGGTCTTCTGCGGCTCAGCCTTCAAGAACAAGGGCATTCAGCGGCTGCTCGACGGGGTGATCGACTACCTCCCCTCGCCGCTCGACGTGCAGGCCATCGAGGGCCGCCCGCCGCACAACGATGCAATCCGGCAGTCTCGCGAGGCCGCCGACGACGCGCCCCTCTCGGCGCTGGCCTTCAAGATCATGACCGACCCCTTCGTGGGGAAGCTGACCTACCTGCGCATCTATTCCGGATCGCTGCCCAGGGGAAGCCGGGTGTACAACGCCACGCAGTCGCGCAAGGAACGGGCGGGACGTCTCCTGCAGATGCACGCGAACAAGCGCGAGGAGCGCGACGAGGTGTACGCGGGCGACATCGCCGCCGTGATCGGCCTCAAGACCGTGCGCACGGGCGACACGATCTGCGATCCCGCCCACCCCATCATCCTCGAGGCGATGGACTTCCCGGAGCCGGTCATCTCGGTCGCGATCGAGCCCCGGACCAAGGCCGACCAGGACAAGCTGGGCACGGGCCTCGGGAAACTCGCCGAGGAGGACCCCACCTTCCGCGTCCACACCGACGCCGAGACCGGACAGACGATCATCAGCGGCATGGGCGAGCTTCACCTGGAGATCATCGTCGACCGCCTGCGCCGGGAGTTTTCGGTGGACGCGAACGTCGGCCGTCCCCAGGTCGCCTACCGCGAGACGATCCGCAAGACATCGAACGGGATTGTGGGACGTTTCGTGCGGCAAACGGGGGGACGGGGTCAGTACGGTCACGTGGTGATCGACATCGAGCCGACCGAATCCGGATCCGGTTTCGTCTTCGAGGACAGGGTCAAGGGGGGCTCGGTTCCCCGCGACTATATTCCCGCGGTGGAGCGGGGCGTGCAGGACGCTCTCCAATCCGGGATCGTGGCGGGCTATCCGGTCGTCGATGTCAAGGTCTCGCTCATGGACGGCTCCTCTCACGATGTGGACTCGAGCGAGATGGCCTTCCGGATCGCCGGCTCACTCGCGCTCAAGGAGGGGCTCAGGAGATCCGCTTCCGTGATGCTGGAGCCGGTCATGGATGTCGAGGTGGTCACGCCTCACGAGTACATGGGAGACCTGATCGGCGATCTTTCGGCCCGCCGCGGCAAGGTGGGCGGCATGACCGACCGGGGCGACGCGCAGGTCATCGGCGCGAGTGTTCCGCTTGGCGAGATGTTCGGATATTCGACGCGGCTGCGGTCCCTGAGCCAGGGACGGGCCGTGTTCACCATGCAGTTTTCGCACTACGACGAAGTTGCCCCGGAGAAGAAATCCGGGAAGCCCCGGCGCAGGAATGCCGGGCAGGGAGTCCTGGCGGGTGTCTGACGGCCCCGTCCCAACACACAGCTAACCCAGACACGGGGGAAGAATGGCGAAGGAGACCTTCGAGCGAACGAAGCCGCACGTGAACGTGGGGACGATCGGACATGTCGACCACGGGAAGACGACGCTGACGGCGGCGATCACGATGGCGCAGGCGAAGAAGTTCGGCGGAGACGCGGTGGAGTTCGACGAGATCGACAAGGCGCCGGAAGAGCGGGAGCGCGGCATCACGATCGCGACGGCGCACGTAGAGTACGAGACGGAGAACCGTCACTACGCGCACGTGGACTGTCCGGGGCACGCGGACTACGTGAAGAACATGATCACGGGGGCGGCGCAGATGGACGGTGCGATCCTGGTGGTGAGCGCGGCGGACGGCCCGATGCCGCAGACGCGGGAGCACATTCTGCTGGCGCGGCAGGTGAACGTGCCGCACATCGTGGTGTTCCTGAACAAGGTGGACATGGTGGACGACGAGGAACTCCTGGAGCTGGTGGAGCTGGAGGTACGGGAACTCTTGAGCGAGTTCGACTTCCCGGGCGACGACCTGCCGGTGGTGATGGGGAGCGCGCTGCACGCGCTGGAGGCGGCGGGCGAGGGCGAAGCGGGCGAGTGCATCGAGGAGCTGATGGAGGCCATCGACACGTACATCCCGCAGCCGGAGCGGGACATCGACAGACCGTTCCTGATGCCGGTGGAGGATGTGTTCTCGATCACGGGCCGGGGCACGGTGGCGACGGGCCGGATCGAGCGGGGCGTGATCCACAAGGGCGACACGGTGGAGATCGTGGGGATGGG
>LXNI01001924.1_pt1 | contig 15940 bp, 11 predicted proteins | sample 809091 | NCBI WGS metagenome assembly LXNI01 (sample SAMN04870527, study PRJNA318959) | sponge metagenome | biome: 01000161; feature: marine sponge reef; material: water | host: Sarcotragus foetidus | place: Greece: Milos, Mediterranean Sea | collected 2013-05-29 | depth 5-7 m | reverse complement strand
GGTACCCGGGCTTGGTCAGGGTCAGGCGGTGTTGGGCATTGGGTGCCAGGGCGATGGTCAGCGGAGTGGTACCTTTTTCAACACCTTCAATGAACACATGGGCACCCGAAGGCGTACTGGCGATCAGCGCATGGCTGGTTCCTGTCTGCAAGTGCACGGGTGCCAGCGCGAGTGGCTGGTCCGCCAGCACCCGGAAATCCGAAGTATGGGTGAGGTAATCTGGATGGCGCAGGTCCAGCCGGTACTCTCCCGCCATCAACTCCAGGCGCAAAGGCGTTTTGCCTTTGCGGACTCCGTTCAGCCAGACCTCGGCCAGTTCCGGTTGCGAATCGACGGACACCTCGGACCATCCTGGCTGCAACTGGATCCGAAGATCCTGTTGAACCAGTTCGCCCTGCATGACCAATTGCATCGTATACGGAAGGTAGCGCTCGGCGAGCGCCTGCAGCGTATAGGTCCCCGCCGGCAACTCGATGCGTTCGACCGGGGTGACTCCGAAGGGTTTGTCATCGATCAGGAGGTGCACACCTTGTTCAGGGACGCTGGTAATGTTCAGGTAGCCGGAATGCTTGAGCAGGGTGAAGGCGAGGGTCTGGGACGCGCCTGTACCGACCCGGATCTCCTGGTCCAGGGGGTGGTACCCGTCCCGGGTTGCCTGCAGGCGGTATTCGCCCGGACGTACCAGATAGCGCCCGCGTATCTTGAGCGGCCAGGGAGTGCCTTGCAGGTGGACCGAATCCGCGGCTGGATCAATCTCGATTTTCAGGCTCTTGGCCGTGAACACATGGACCACAAGCAGCACCAGGGTGATCAACACGGCCGCACCTGCAAGGGGAATAGCGCCATGCAACCGCCACCCTGGTTTCCTGGCAGCCGATTTGGGGGGCACCAGCGGCGAAATCACCTCGCCATGGGGCACCACAGGATGCGTATCGCTGTCCTGGCCGGGGGGCCCGTCCACTACAGAAATCGAGAAGGTATTGCCAGCATGTGCGATCTGAAAGCGGGCCGCCTCGATTTGCAGTGTGTCCCCGGGGTGCAATGCCGTTGGACCTTCCACGCGGTGGTGATTCAGCCGCACCTCAATGCCCGCATCCTGAGGTTCGATATAGACCCGGTTGGCATGGATACTCAGAAGCGCTGCCGTTGCGTCTGCATGGACCTTCGATGCAATCTTCAGTGGAAATTCGGCCGGAGCGTACTGCCGTTGTCCTAACGCATCCGTGACGAGAATTTGCTGGATGATCTTATTAGACATCGGCGCTTGTTGGATCAGATCGTCTCTTCACACGAAATACGCACGCGTCCGTTTTTCATGTCCGGGGTCACGTTGAGAGTTTTTCGAACGTCTCGATAACCTGGTCGAGAGCCGAGGATCGTGTAGCGTCCTGGCCGAAGTTGCACGTCCTGGTGCTCGAAACGTCCGAGCTGGCCCACCCGGAAGATGCTCACGTCGGTCTGGTTGTCCGAATACAGGGCAATCGAGACGGGCTGGCGCGCCTGTTCGATCACATCTTGCAGGGCGCTGGCCGATTGCAGAATTCGTCGACCCGGACTTTCCTCAAGTGATCCGATTTCATCCAGCAATGCCTGCACCTCAGCCGATACTTCAGCCGAGTACAGGCGCTCGCTGTGCTCAAGGTAACCCTCCAGCATGGCCAGCAAGGCTGCACGGGAGCTTGATCGCTCGGCGGCCTCCCTGGCATGGGGGGTCTGCGGGGCGAGCGCCAGAAGTTGCTGCCAGCTTCGTGCGGCATGTTCCCAATCCTCGCGTTCCTCAAAATGAAGCGCCTCGACTTCCAGGCGCGCAATTTTTTCCTCGAGCTCAATCTGATCGATTCTGAGCAGCCCCTGCGCCGGGCTGTCCGAATCAGGAAGCAGGGTCTGCGCCTTGTGAAAGGCGGTGCGGGCATCATCGAACTGGCGGTCCTTAAGCAAGTCGTACGCGCGAGTCATCCACCGGGAAAATTCATCCTGGTTCAATCGAACAGTAATTCGGTGTAGAGCCGCCGCCGCCTCGCCTGACAGCGGGTCCAGGGCGACGGCCTCCCGGTAGACTTGCTCTGCGCCCTGAAGATGGTTGGCGGCTTCGAGGTTGCCGCCCCTGTCCAGCAAAGCGAAAAGTTCACTGAGCGTCGCCGCTCGCGAAAGGCCATCGAGCGCCTGGCGGTTCCGGGAATCCACGGCGAGTGCCAGGTTGAAATGCTGTGCAGCCACCTCGCCCTGGTTTCTCGACAGGGCCTGCTGGCCCTGCCCAAGGGCTTCATCCAGCACAGAGGCAGCCTGTTTTTGAAGGGCTTCAAGGAGGTCAATCGTCTGTTCGTAGTAATCGGCTGCCTCGGAAAACGCCTGCTCGCGAAAATAAGCATCCCCGTCGTTTCCGCTCGCCATTGCCTGGTCGTAGCCATCACGTGCCCACAACTCAACCCCCTGTTGTTGCAGGGCCTCCTGTTTTTCAAGCAGGTCCAGGAGCAGCTTTTCCGCATGCAGTTTCAAGGCCGTACTCTCCGGATCTGAAACCCCAGCCTGATTTTTGGCAAGCGCCTCTGGCACGCCGCTTGGCTCGGACAGGGGCTCCGGGGGCTCAAGCAGGTGTACGGGGGGCTCCTCGCTTAGCGGCTCATCCGTTGTTTTGCGATCGACCCATTCAGGCAACGCCAAGAACACGAGTGCCGCGACGGACACCAGCACGAAGAACAGGACAGTCGGCAGTGCCGTGCTGCGCGCATCCTTCGACCGTGTCCCGGCCGCAGACGGCGTTCGCACGGTGTCAGGGTCAATTTTTTTAACAGGGGTGGAATCGTCTTTTCGCATGGCAGGTAAAAATCGCACGCCTCCCTACAACATTGTCGCGTACTGCGTGCAGGTTAAATACTGTCCTGGAGGGTCTTGTCCGCAGGCAGGCCCGTCTCTTGCAAATAGATTTCGCGCAACAGTTCGCGCCACTGGCGGTACTGTTCTTCAAGGGTGCCCGTGATTTCAACCGTGCGGCCCTGAATATCCAAGACCAGGGGTTTCACCTCGGCCTTGAGGGAATCTCCGAGTTCGCGGATGGCATCATCGTGAATCTGTGCTTCCCTGGCAATGTCGATGCCATCCTTGTACAACATGGCGCCGGTCGTCACAACGCCCGGGTAGTCTCTCAGCAGGCCCACAATCATGATCGCGGTGGCGGCAAGCTTGGTCCGGTTCGCGCGGCGTTCAATGGCCCGTTTTTGCTGGAGTTCAAGAAGGTAATACCGACGCCAGTTTGTATAGGGCCAGTGCATCACACTGTGAAAATTTGCGTAGTGCTCATTGATCGTATCGACGAACAGGTAGTCGCGTTCGCGGATCTTGCGCACCCGTTGCAGCATGGGGTCATTCTTGGCCGGCAAGCGAGCCAGTTGCACCTGTCCATTTGGCAGCCACACGAGGTAGCCGGAAAACGGGTCGGGCGAGATGCTGGCGGCATAGCGCAACTCGGAGGTGTTTCGTATGCGGAGCAGTTGCCGGGTCGCAAGTTTCTTGCGGTGCCGGTAGATGTCATTGGCGATGCGGTTGTAGACGTGTTGGTAGACATCATCCCCGGGCTGGATGTCGATGTAGTCGTGTTCTGTCAGCTCGGCCTTGTACTTCCTGTCGAACCACAGGGTGCCGGTACTGTCCGAGACATGGGCGCGCAGAACCAGCGTCTCACCGTTGGAGGTGATGATGGTGGCGCGCAAGATGACATCCGCAATATGGGAGGCGGCCGGCAGCACCCGGATGGCGCCCCAACCGTAGGCATACTGCAAGGTCTCTTTCATGTGATAGGCCATGTAACGTGCTTCGGCCGCACGGATATCCTCGTGGATACTCTCCTCTTCCTGTTCCTGGGTAATCTCACCTTCATCGAACAGGAGTACCCCGACGTCCAGCAAAAGACTGTCCTGCAATTGCGCCGTCTGCGATTCGATTTCTTCCCCGCCTGAAACCCGTACCGTGTTCAGTGAACAGCCGCTGACCAACATGGCGATGGTCAGCCACAGGCACACCATCGAGTTTCCGGGCAGGGTCATTCGACTTCAGCGGAGGTCGAGGGCATTACGCTCGCCTGTTGCTTCTTGTATTTGCGGTACTCGTCCCACAACTTCTCCCTGAGCACAGGATCGCGCTCACTTTGCGCAGCTTCTCGAAGTTGGCGGGCGACAACATCGTCATCATCACCGCTGGGGATGTCGGCCGGTGGGGGTACACGGTGCGCACCTCGTGTGCCATGCGCTTCACTGCCTTCATCCGGGTCGTCACCGGGACCGCCGGATTCCGGAAGGGAGGCCGGGCCGCCCGCCTTGGCAACGGACCGCTCGGGCAGACCTGCATCTGCCGGGTGTTCAGCCCCGTGCATATCTTCTGACCCGGATTCGGGCGCTGGTACATCTCCTGCAGCGGACGGCTGATGGGCCTGTCTTTCGGCTTGCGCTTTTTCAAATTCCTCGTGAATGGCTTCATCGTAGCGGCCCAGCGCCTCTTCGAGCTGCTGATCCAGCACAGCCACTTTTTCATCTTCGGTAGTGGCCGCGGCTTGCTTGTCCTTGGAGGGCCGTTCATCCGGGGACCGTGCGGTGTCCTCGGCTTGATTTTCAGTGGAAGGCGGCGAGTCAGGTGTCTGTGTGCGAGGCTGGCGCTCCGGCTCCAGTGTGCTGCAGGCACCAAGCCAGACACCCAGCAACAAGATCAACAGGCACCGGAGGTCATGTGTTGTCATTGTTCTGCAATTCTGCCCGGCACGTATTTCTGGGTCCGGATGAGATTTATTGAAGATCACTATACTTGAATTGAGATCGGGTAGGGTAGCCTGCACCCGCGCCACAGAGGGCACAAACGCTGGATTGCAATCCCTTATAGGGTCCATAGGGCACCGTGGAATTTGATTGACAAGCTCATGTATGGCGCCTAGAAAGGTGACATGCTTTCTGAATTTTCATTGAATGCCGAAGTGCTGGTTCGTCTGTCGAGCTTTGTGGGCCTGTTTGCGCTGTTCGCGGTGTGGGAATTCGTTGTCCCACGCCGCACCCGGCAGCATTCGAAAAGTGTACGCTGGCTCAACAACCTTGCCATCATGGTACTGAACGGACTGATTGTGCGCCTCGGGATACCACTGGCTGCCGTGGGCACGGCCGTCGCTGCACAAAACCAGAATCTGGGCTTGCTGAATATCGTTGAGATGCCTGCGGTGATGGCAATAGTTGTTGCGATCCTCGCACTGGACTTCATTTTGTATCTCCAGCACCTGGTGTTTCATCATGTCGATTTTCTGTGGCGGCTGCATCGCATGCATCATGCGGACCTGGATGTGGATGTCACCACCGGCTTGCGTTTTCACCCCATCGAGATCGTGCTGTCCATGGCGATCAAGATGGCGGCCGTGTTGGTGTTGGGAGCCCCGGTTCTGGCGGTGATCGCGTTTGAAGTGCTGTTGAATGCAAGCTCGTTATTCAATCACGCGAATATTTACATTCCCGAAAAAGTCGATCGCATCCTGCGGTATTTCATTGTGACACCCGACATGCACCGCGTGCATCACTCGGTTGTGCGAAGGGAGACCAACAGCAACTTCGGGTTCAATGTTCCCTGGTGGGACTACCTGTTTCGAACCTACCGTGCTGCACCGCAGGCAGGGCAGATCGACATGAACGTCGGGATTGAATACTTCCGTACCCCGCGCGACCTGTGGCTGGATCATCTGCTGATCCAGCCGTTTAGAAAACGGACCGGCTAGTCTTTCAGGTGCCGGTGAGTCTTCGTGGGACCACGGGTGGCGAGCGTCTGCACACCCTGCAGTGGATACACAGGACCCTTATCGCCGTGGGCCGGGGCAAGAACCTGGGTTACTTGTGCAGGATTCCGCATGCAATACGGGGTCCGGCCGCTCCTGCAGGATCCGATTTGTAATCATCTGCGCCCTCGTGAATCACGATGGCCGCGCCGTCTTCATCGAACAACGTCGTATCAAGAACAAGCTGGGTATTGAGGATCTCGATCTCCATACTCCCCGATTCCGGTACGTGGATATTCGGCATGTCGCCGGCATGCATTCCATCCTCGCCCAGGATGCCATGGTTGTGTCCCTTTGGGTTGTAATGGCCGCCCGCTGACTTGAATGGCGGTTCGCATTTCCCGATGGAATGCACATGGAAGGCATGGGTGCCCGGTGGCAGGTCGTCCAGCTTCACGTGCAGGAGTGTGCCATGCGAAGTCCTGTGAAGGGTGGCCATCCCCACAGCGTCTCCGTTTGCGTTTTGCAATTTGGCGTATGCCTGTTTCGCGGCGCCAGCAAACTGCGGCATCACGGCCAACGCAAGGATGACGAGCAGTGCGGATACTGTGCGGTATCGGATAGTCATATCTTTCCCCTTTTCAATCTACGAAGATCGGTGATGATCGTAAGGCGATTTTAACACCGGAGTTGATGATTATGAAAACGGATCTCGGTGCGACGGACCAGTTCCGCATGTTGCCGGCCCGCTAGCCGAGACAGGCGGACAAGACGTCTTCCACCCGCACCGGATGAATGCCCAGGTCTTCCAGGGTCAATGCGCCCTCCGCGACCACATTGTGGCTTTTCAGCAGGTACACCTGGTCGCGCGTCAGCGGAGCATTCGGGTGCCATGCCATCGCACCCGCCAGGATATCCCACACACTGAACGGGACCGGGACAATGATCCTTCGCCAGCCCATTCGTTCGAGCAGAAGCTGCACGAGTTCTCTGTACGCGAAGACATCGGCCCCTCCAAGCTCATAGACTCGCCCCACCGTTGAGGGGTCTGCCAGGGCTCTCGCACAGGCTTCAGCAACATCCTCTACGAATACCGGTTGCAGTCTCGTTCGACCGTCCCCGAACAGCGGCACAACCGGACTATACCGCGCCACGTCGGCAAGCTTGTTGAGCAACGCGTCACCCGGGCCGAAGATCGCGCTCGGTCGCAGAATCGTCGCACCGCCGAAGGCCTCCCTGACAAAGTTGTCCCCAATTCCCCGGGATCGGACAAATGGTGAGGGCGAAGCCAGATCAGCTCCGAGACCCGAGATCTGGACCAGGCGTTGGACCCTGGTCTGCTTGGCCTGTCGGGCGACATGCCGAGCGCCCAGCGCGTGGATTTGGTGAAAGGTAGCCCCCTGTTTCTCGACATAATGACCGACCGTATTGACCACCCAATCCGCGCCTTCCACTGCGTTGGCGACCGTCGACTCGTTCGATACATCAGCATGCACCACCTCGACACTGCCATCCCGCCCGAGTTGCGAGAGGACCTCGGGACGGCGCACGCCAACGCGCACGCGGTGGCCGGCGTCAACCAGGTGTTTCACGATCTCCCGGCCGAGAAACCCCGATCCTCCGAACACCGTTACGAGGCTGGATGCCATGTGCCGATTGGATTCACCTTTCACCGCAACGGTCTCGGCCGGCGTCACATTTCCACGACCGTGGCAAATCCGCCATAGATCATCCGTTTGCCGTCGAACGGCACCGGGTTTACCTCCTCGTCAAACCGTCGGTCGCTGTCCATCATTTCGTGCATCCGACCCCTGGCCTCGTTGCGGGTCGCCTTGTCGGGCCACTCGACCCAGGAAAAGACCACCGTCTCTTCCTCCTTCGCATCCACCGCCTTTCGGAAGTCGGTGCGCGTGCCGTCGGGGACGTCATCGCCCCAGCATTCGATGACGCGGACGGCGCCCAGTTCCTTGAACAGGGTGTCAGTAAAAGTGGCGTGGTCGATGAACTGCTGCTTGTTTGCGGTCGGAACCGCGATCACGAAACCGTCGATATAGCCCATGTCGAATCCTCCTATGGGGTATTCGCCGCGGCTTCGAGCGCAGCGATGTCGCCCGGCGCCGTTCAGATCGACCTGGCGAACGCTTCAAGCTGGTCGGCCGCCTTGTAGACAGGTAATTTAAACCACATCTTCACGATAACGTAGAAGTATACACGGCGGGTAGTATTGAGAGTAGATTAATGGGGTCGGAGTAAAGTGCCGAGATTAATGGGGTCGGAGTAAAGTGCCGGAGTAAAACGAAACATTGCGACAAAAGCGGGAAGTTTTACTCCGGTACTTTACTCCGACCCTGGTATCTAGCAATAACACGCATGGTACCTCAGTAGAAAGGGCATCGATTAGCCGCATAAAAAAAGCACTGAGCTTCTATTATTATTGTTCTCAGTGCGTTCATTTCGCAAGGTAGCTTTTATGCATTAATACTCGTACTTCACATTGACACTTATACCCATGCCAGGTTCTTCCGAAAACACGACTACTCCAGCTTGTTCCAACTCAATGGCCTCATCCAGCAAATTGTGAACCTTTGCCTTTAAAGTCAGCTTATCGTTGGGATACCAGAAGTAAGTGAGATCCAGTGAGTTAAACGGCTGCTCGTAGGTGTCCGGGCTGCCCGCGATACCCGCATCATAAAGGCGATCGCCTTGCATGTTATAAAGCAGGGAAGCAGAATGTTTTCCGTCCTGAGAGTCAAAACCCAACATTAAGTTTATCACGCGGTCAGACGCGCCACTTGCATCTCGCACCAGGTTGGTAGGAGTAGCAGAGAGAGTTTCAACCAATCGATCTCCAGCCGTGGTTTCTGCTTCCTGGAAAGTCGCGTTACCTTGCACAAAGAATGACTCAGCCCAAGGTGCTATAAAACCCAGCGTAAGATTCCCTTCAAGCTCGATTCCCATAATTTCAGTTTTTTCCGCATTATAAATCTGGCGCGCTGCATCCGTATCCGACTTGGGCACTTCATAAAACTCAATCGGATTCTCGATTTCTTTCGAGAAGAACGACGCTGTGAAACTATCCCCAGTTGAGAAAAACCACTCCACTCGAACGTCAAAGTTCGTTATATCGGCGGGAACAACATTCCCATTACCTCTGGTAAATTCCCTGGTCAGGGGATCAAGGTAAGTCGCGTCGATCACCTCTCTCAAGTCTGGCATGACTGTCGTTTCGCTCCAGCTAAATCGAAGCTGGAAGGTTTCGGCCAGCCAATCACCCATATAGATAATTGAGAACGAAGGAAAAGTATCGTCTTCCTTAAAGACAGAGCGCGAAAGAATATCTGTATCACTAGTGATCTGTGGATTACTGATGGAGTAACCAAAAATATTCCATGGCAGAGCGACCTGGCGATAGTACTCTCGCCGTACCCCTCCAACGATTCGAATAAAATCATCAAAGGTCATATCGATCATTCCAAACCCGGCATCGATCATCATCGCCCCAAAATAGCTGGAAGCTCCTTCCTTGCGGATGCTGAACTCAAACTCATTGTCAGGATCGTTGATGTTGTTGTCTGAAAACACTTCGTCGATACTGCCACCTAATACTGAGGCAGAAGCGTTAAGCGATCCTATACCAAATTCTCTTTGAGCATAGACCCTGGATTTTTGGTCAATCTTTTGGCCAAAACTGATATCGATATCGATTCGTTCCCGTTCAAAAGGTAGCGTGATATCCCAACCGTAGCTGGTCACTTCATCATCTAAATCTGTAAAACGAAACTCCGCCGCAGAACTGTTTCTCTGGACAGTCTCACTTAACACCAATCCATTTGAGTCGTTTTGAGTGTCGTAGTGAGCGGTCACCTGATTAGGTATATCAGTCTTTGCTTTAGATTCCGAATAAAACCAATTGAGTTGAGCTACTTCTGGAATCACTTCCAGCCAATCGCCAAAGAGCTCTTTAGTGCGGTAACCAATCTTGTGCGTTCCTCTGGCCTGGTAGACATCCATCTCACGTTCTTCAAAACGCAGGATATAGTCTCTAAAACCAACCTCATCGGACTTTTCTTTATTTTCGTTAAAGAAATCGTCTACCGTGGTTCTATTATCGGTATTGATTAACCAAAGATAATTGACAGACACTTCATGGTCGCCAGCAAACTCAAAACCCAGCACGGCGGTGGTGGAAATATCTACGTTTTGGGTAGATTCAGTAGCCTGGCTATAGCGCTCGGTCGGGGCCCCGAAATCCGAGCTCCGAATGTCGGTTTCCCGCCAGCTTCTATCGTATCCGTAGCTTGCTTGTCCTCCGATAACCAAGTCACTACCAATATCCATGGTATGACCGATGTTGACTTTCCCAGAGATGTCTGGGCCGCCGTCTTCCTCAAACACACCGACATCCCGATTAAGGGCAAGCGCCATATTTCTATTAATCTGCTGGGCTTGACTTAAGGGAATTGAAGGATCATTCAAGCTCTTTTTAAGGCTGTCCCATATTGCCTGGTCTGTGACGTTGGCCTGATACATATCAACTCCTGCCATAACACCTGTCGGTAAAGCGCGAGTCCCATCGTCACTACCAAAGCGATCGTCTTCACCGCCTTTATAACTGTAAAAATTCCCGTCGTCCGCAGAATTCCATCCGGAACCCAGTTCCGCGTTGAAATTAAATCCTATATCAGGGAATGGTAAAGTTCTTATATCCACATTTCCCCCTGCAAAATTTGCAGTGACGTCGGGAGAAAAGGATTTCTGAACAGACAGTCCGCTAACTACTGATGCGGGAAATATATCTAAAGGAATCACATTTCTCGTGAGATCCGGTGATGGAATATAAGCCCCATTTAAGGTGGTGCTTGAATAACGCTCACCCAATCCTCTTACGTAGACGAACTTATTGTTGACCAGGGTCAAGCCAGTAATTCTCCTGAGGGCGGCCGCCACCGTGGAGTCTCCCATACGACTAATCGAATTGGCATCCAGTATATCCCTCACCGAGTCGTCATCGATTCTTTCTTGCAACAAAGCTTGAGAGGCACTATAAAATCGACCTATCACTACAACTTCTTCTATCTCTTCATTGTCAGCTTGCGCCATTGGTGTTGCAGGCTCTTCTGCGGCCTCCTCGGCGAGACCAAAGGGAATTACCAAAGCACCAAGAGCCAGGACAATGAGTTTGTTTTTCCGTGGGAATACCATTTCTACGCGCCTCTCTAGAATTCTATTTGAATAACTCAGTTAAACTATATTTCTCAAACCAGGGCGTCGTTTCGAAACCGACGCCTTGTGCACTGGGGTCAACTAATTATTCGAACCAGAGAGGAGCGCTTCTTGCCCCTTCATGGATACCGTAAGTCCATCCAGCAGTCCAATCTGGTTCAGCAATACTAAGCGCACCTACAGTATCACCTGAAGTAGGTGTAATGGTCGGAGTACTGGTTGTACCTGGCACGGAGTAGATAGGAGGAGTACCTTCCAGCAAAATCAGTCCTGTATCAGCCGTGGCTGTCGCGTCTAACCCCCCGGCCGTCACATCAGCAAACACGTTTCCGCCGTTTTCCTCTTTTGCCAGGAATACGTTCACGTCCTCCCCACCAATAGTCTTCGATGACTTGGTTTCACACGCGAAGACACTCGTATTGATTTTGGCTGCTCCAGTGGCGAATCCAGCAGAAGCAGCTGTATCGTCAACCCTTATACACCAGTTGTCACTGCTTACCGCAGGACCAAAGGAGCCTACTACCAGCGCGTCGGTGATAGTTGGGAAGATACCCTCTCTAAGCCTCCAACCTGCACCCGGATCGTGTGTACCCTGCTTGTTTTCGTTATTCGCATCATCTGCATCCTTCACGCCGTTTGGTGAAATAATGCAGGTCAGGTTATTAATAACAGGTGCGCTGTTTAACTTGCGAGTTTGCATGTCAGTAATAAAAGCGTCTGTTTTATTCGAGTAAGAACCTATGCCATCGGCTTCGATACATCGGTTACCGTCGTATTGATGCTGAATTACCAGAGCGTTGGTAATCGTTCCAATATAACCTTCATCAATGTCAATGCTGTCATCTCTGACATACATGGCTACATAATTTTCAAAGTTTACAGCACCACCAAACATCTCGATGCCGTCATCATAAGATGAGTATATTTCAAGGTTCTTGACGACCGTTCCACTTCCAACGCCGCCAAAAGTAATACCATTCAGCTCATTTCCCGTAACAACCTCGGCACCGGTATGCATTGTTCTTACATACTCCAGACGACCAGAGTTGTCTGCATCGTTATCACCGCCGTAATAATTCGCAGACTCACCCTCAGAACCTTCTGACTCTACATGACACTCACCAGTTAAGGCCAGGTCAACACCTCGTGTGCCCGTGTAGGTGCATTTATTCGTCACGCCAAATCCATCGATTACCACTCCGCCCCATTGTTGCACCGCATCGTATGCCGCCGTTCCGTTAAGCTGCGAAGTAGATGTAAGAGTGATCGGTTTGTCTTGAGTACCGATCGCGATGATTTTCGATCCTCTGTTTATAACTAAAAACTTTTCTTTGGATTCCCATGCCAGTGTAGCGCCTGCTTCAATAGTAAGCGTAGGCCCGTCTCCACCTTGTGTGATACCGTTTGTTGTTAAACATGCGTTTGAAGAGCAGGATGGACCCATAAAAAGTGATCCTTTAAATATGTGCGCACCACCATCTTCCAGTTCTGGTATCAGGAGATTGACCGTCATGTTATTACCGACATCCGCGAAGGTTTGAGGGTAGGTGCAATTCCCTGTAGAAGAGTCAAAATCCCCTATAAACGTGGCGCCGTTATCTACGTATGTGGCGCACGGGTTCTCAACCTCCACAGCCGCGGCCTGCGTCGAAGAGTTATCTTGAGAATTATCATTTGTTACTGGCTGGATATTGATATCGCCGCCACCCCCACACCCTGTTAAAACAGTAGCCGCTAAAATAGCCGTGCAAATCGTTTTCAGCTGGGGTTTTCCAGAATCTAAAATCGTTGAGAAGTTCATTGATGCCCTCGCAAGTTTGCTAAATAAAATATATATAAGCGGAAGCCTTTAACCGCCTCCCTCACGGTGCATAATGTAAAACCGACGGATTACAAATTCGTTTATCTTCTATGAATCTATCGTTACGTTTAGGTTCTGATTTTTTTACATTATGTCATTTTGATGTCATTCCATTTTTTAGCCTTAGAAAGATTTTTGTCTCAGGCGATCAAGCAACATGCAGCACAAGGAACTCATAGCCGTAGAACTCCGAGTAGGCGTGCCAGATGTCAATTTCGTGCTGGCACTGTGCCGCCAGTTCCTGTGCCTCTGGCTCATCGCGATGACGTTTGCGGAATGCGGTCACATTGTCTTGCAGCGGCCGATAGTAGTCGTCCCACCAAGCCGACGCGGGGAGTGGAAAGTGCCCCACGACCTCATAGCCGCACGACTCGACGGCTCGTAGCAGCGCGGCGGTGTCGCGGATAGCCGGGTATTCCCCATTCCAGAACGCAGCGCATTCGGCGGGTGGTTCGGGTTTGTTCCAGCACACCTCGGTCAGCGCGACGTGCCCGTCACGCCGCAGCAGCCTACGCCAGTCACGCAAGCCCGCTTCGACACCCACGTTGTAGATCGCACCTTCGCACCAGATCAGGTCGAAAGAGCCGTCCGCGAAGTCGAGGCTGCGCATATCCGCCACGCGCGCTTCCAGTCGATCCGTGAGGTTTAGCCTGCGTGCCTCGCGGTTCAGAGCGTCGATGAACGGTGGGTGGTTATCGATAGCGACGATGCGCGCAGGCGAACTGTCGGCCAGCACCTGTGTCTGGGCGCCGGTTCCGCAGCCGATGTCGAGCACCCGGGTCCGGGATCCGACGCCCGGCACGAGCCCGAGGGCCCGACGCGTGCTCGCCGTGGTTCCCGGTCCCTGCCGGGGCAGCCCGCTGAACAGCTCGAAGAACAGCGCGGTGGCTGGATCTGGCGCCATTACTTCTCCTCGCCGGCCTTACTCGCCGGTCACTCGCTTGCAGCCGGGACGTCGAAATCGCGAGGCAGTGTTGGCGATCAAATCCGAACCTCGTCTATATCGCCGTCCGGGGCAGGATCCATATGGGCGACGTCCAGGCTCGCTCCTGCAGCGTAGGCTCCTTCTCCGCGCGCAACGGGACGCCCAACCGAATCGCATCCCAGGTCGACCACCGGCAGGTTGGGTTCTCGAGCACACGCACGTAATAGAAGGCGCGCTCGTCGGGGTCGAAGTCCGGATCCTCCCACATCGTCTTCAATTCAACGGCTCCCTTGTCAAAGTCGAAGTCGCAGGTGGCGAGGTCCACGCTGGCTCCGTTGTCGGGACAGCGGTGGCTGTCGGGGCTCGGCTCGAGGCCATCGGCGCACGCAATGTCATAGACTCGTTCCTGCTGCGTGCCATCGTCGAGCCAGCCCTTGACGATCTGCAGACGCTGCAGCCACGCACTTGAGGGATCCCGCAACGCCCAGGCAAAAAAGCGGGGCGCACCATTTGGGCGCGCCTCGAGATCGCCGCCCATCGGGACCCCGGTGGCATACAGCCCGCTTGTGTCATCCGCGTCGAGATCGTAGCCGGCGAAGAATTTCACCCGGATCCGCGTGCCGCTGGTGCCGAAGGTCTCCTTGCGCCGCAGCGCCGCATAGATCGCTTCACGCGTGTTGGCCTCGGCCCAGACAGCCGCCAGCCCCGACGCGCTCCAGTCGAATCCGGTAATGGGGATACCAGGCAACCGGTTCAGTTCAGGATTGTCCTCGTCGGGAATCGCGAAACGCCACTCGGGACGCCCATCGAGAATGCCAATCTTGCCGTGATACGTGGGTTCCTCGTATGACCCACCCGTGTTGTGGGTGTCGCTGGAGCCGATGAATCCGAACCGGTACGGATTGAATCCCTGGCTGTGCTGTAATTCGAGCCCCATCAGCAACGCATCACGCACATACGCGCCCTTGATCTCGTCAATGCTCCTGTCGCGCACCTCAAAGTTGGCCCACTCGTCGTTCGGCGACAGCAGCGGATGCGTCTCGGACGTTCCCTTCACCTGGGTTATTTCCACGATCGGCTCGTTGCGCATCCGGAGTTGCGCATAGGCCGCATCCATAGGCTCTCCGGCGAACGTGGTGGTCTGGAAGAAGTTCCCTCGGCTCAGATTGGTATTGTGGGGAATCGCCAGCGCCTCGATGCCTTGCGCCCGCATCCGATCCATCCAGGCCCACAGGTCTTCCGGATTGATAGAATCGTAGGAAGCGAAAGGCAGCTTGGGTACGCGCGCGCCCTCGAAGATGACGTTGCGGTGCAGCATGCCATCCGGCGCCGAGGTGTACTCGAAGCCCACGAAAGTAGTGAATTCACCCGGCGCGTAGTGGCGTTCGGCCGCCTCAATGGTCCGTTGCCACGCGTCTCGGCGTATCTCCTCTTGCGCAAGCACAGGATCGATCTCGGCGGCGTTGTTGGCCCGGTTGAAGGCACTGTAAGCCTCGACCGCAAAATCAGAGGTGTCGCCCGACTCCGAATCGGGCAATGGGTCGGCTGAGTCGTCAAGCGCTGCGACGCTACCCAGGTACTCAGCGTGGTCAGTGACGGCCAGGAAGTCCAGCGGTGCACCGCGCTTGCGGATGGTCTGGCCGGCTGGATGCCGCAGTGGGGCGCCCTTCGCATACGCGTACGCCTCGTCCGGTCCCGTGCGTGCGCCAAACCTGTAGGCATCGACCGAGTACATCGTGTGCACGTGCAGGTCTCCGAAGTAGGCATTTCGGACCGGCGATTCCGCGCCTGCTTCGACGATGAACAACGAAGCCGCGACTGCCAAGGTACTGAGTGCGCCAGTCATCATGCGCCGGCCCGATGGCGTCGGACCAGAGAATCGCCCTGGTGTGGATAGTGAAGTCAGTAACATATCAATCCCCCGTTTCTGCTTACCGGACTCGTGTCCGTCCGCTGTCCGCGTCAAGCCATCGTAAGGATTAGTGGGGTCGGAGTAAAGTGCCGGAGTAAAACGCAACATTGCGACAAAAGCGGGACGTTTTCTCCGAATCGCGTGATCTATCTTGCAACGTTTGATGAAGCCATCTACATATTAAGTGGCTTTAGTAAGAAATCTCAGAAGACCGCTAAGTCTGATATTGAAAAGGCGAAGTCGAGACTTGCGGCGCTGCATGACTACAGGAGAACTCTATGA
>LXNI01001923.1_pt1 | contig 15947 bp, 8 predicted proteins | sample 809091 | NCBI WGS metagenome assembly LXNI01 (sample SAMN04870527, study PRJNA318959) | sponge metagenome | biome: 01000161; feature: marine sponge reef; material: water | host: Sarcotragus foetidus | place: Greece: Milos, Mediterranean Sea | collected 2013-05-29 | depth 5-7 m | reverse complement strand
GAGCGGCGTGTGGGCGACGGGCACCGCTTGGCCCGATCTGATCGTCGCCGGCATCATGGCGAGCCTGTTCCTCTGGTCCTCCGTGCAGATCCTCCGCCAAGCATTGGCGGAGCTGCGCACGCCGCAAGTCTACTCGGGAGCCGCCGAATGAGTACCTGCAGGAAAGGCAACATCGTCTCAAGGAGGACTGCCGTGACCATGTTCGTCATCGCCCTTGCCAGCGCGGCCCTGGTTTCCACGGAATCCGCCAGGGGCCAGTCTCAGAGCGAACAGCGCACGGTTCCACAGGGCTAGATGCCGATGATGGGACCGGGGATGACGGGTCAGGGCCAAGGGCGGTCCCGGCTCCGGTCCGCGTGGAACCGGCCTCTCTTCCCGCTGTCCGTCATTCCGCGGCCTCGCTCCCGAGCAGCTTCTGCCCGGGTTCCTTCGGCGTGCCGTCGCCGTTCACATACATGTAGAGCGTCGTCGTCGTGATGCCGAGCCGGCGCGCCAGGTCCTGGGCATTGGTCTCGCGCGACGCCATGGCGTTCATCGCCATCCTGAGCATGGCCCGGTCCATCTTGCGCGGGCGTCCGCCCAGGCGGCCTCTCGCCCGGGCGGCGGCCAGGCCGGCCCGGGTGCGCTCGGCGATGAGTTCGCGCTCGAATTCTGCCAGGGAGGCGAAGATCCCGAACACCAAGCGTCCGTTCGCGGTTGTGGTGTCGATCTCGGCCCCGGCCCCGGCGAGCACCCGGAACCCGACTTCCTGGCCGCGCAGCTCGTCCACCGTGACCACCAGGTGCTTCAGATCGCGCCCCAGCCGGTCGAGCTTCCAGACCGTCAACGTGTTGCCCGGCTGCAGGGCTTTCAGGCAGGCTTCCAGGCCCGGACGGTGATCCTTCCGCCCCGAGGCATGGTCCTCGTAGATCCGGTCCGCCTCGACGCCGGCGCGGATGAGCGCATCGCGCTGCAGGTCGAGCAGCTGGCTTCCGTCCGCCTTCGAGACCCGTGCGTAGCCGATCAGCATTTTGTCCGATCATCGCCAGAATAGATGCAGGGACAGCATATGTTCTTGCATTGAAAAACGCAACGGGTTTTCTTGCGACTGTCGCCTGTCGTGACGGGAACCGACCCGGGAACCAGATAAACGGGCGTTTTTCTGGCGCGATGAAGAGGTGTTCGGAATGTTGCCGGTGCGCAGATCACGCTGACCAGCGACGACGACACCCCGGCGATCACGCTCAGGAGGCCAAAATTTCCACGCGTCGGAGGCCGGGGACGGAAGGAGGGCGTAGCCCGACTGGAGTCCCCGGCCCCCGTCACAAACACCGCGACGCCAGCCTCACAATGTTTGTCGCGCCCCTCAAAAGCGCACCATGCCGCCAACTATGCGCCCTTTGTGAACGTCACCTACAGACGCAGACGAACCAAGCCGGAAGCATGGAGAGACAGTAGCTCAGCTATGCCTTTCCGCCGGCGCAGCGGCAGTCTGCGGATTGTCGATACGAGCGCGCTCCCGGACAAGTGGGACCTTGCGGACCCTCCGCCGGAGGGCTTCGACATTCGGGCGGCGTTCGATGTAGCGGAGGAGCCGACGCCAGCGCAGGAGCCGGAGCATCTACTCGTTCCGGCATACGTCAGGCGCCGCCCGTCACCATTTGGCCCCGAAAATGTACCGTCAGCGCCCGCATGCACCATGTTGCAGCCTGTTGCGTTCCGGTATCCAACTGTTTCCGGAGGATCTCGATGCGCGGACGGGCCGGGGTGTCTGGTTCAAGCTGATCGACTAGCAGGCGAATGTGGAAGGGCGGGTGCCGCCGAACTGGACCCGCCGCGGGCGGATCTCCCCAGACTTCCGCATCGTCTCTCTCGTTGCGCATGTGAAGGCCAACGAGGGCAGGTGTTGATCGGGTACCGCCTGTGTTTATCCTGTAAGTATCCTGTAAGTATCCTGTAAGTTGGTGCCGATGCTATCGGTTCCATTCCAGCGTCGTCTCGAAGTTCCCTTTGCAGCCACGTAACCATCGCTCTAGCGCCGACGCGGTCCAATCCGCCCCATCCTTGCGCAATGCACATTCCCAGACTGTCGCCACTCGCCAACCGGCCTGCATCAGATCATCCCTGACCCGACGATCTCGCTTCACATTGGCCTGGAATTTCGCTTGCCAGAACTCCGGCCGTGTGGCGGGGTTCGTCGCATAGGGACATCCTTCATGACGGTGCCAGAAGCAGCCATGCACGCAACAGACAGCTCCGAACTGACGGAAGACCAGGTCCGGCGTCCCCGGGAGCTTCCGATCATGAAGACGATACCTGAGACCGCGGGCGTGCAGTACGCGACGGAGCATCAGTTCGGGTTTCGTATCCCTTCCGCCGATTCCCGCCATCATTCGCGACCGAACCGCTCGATCAACTATGTCGGTCATCGGCTGCCCTGCGTTGAATGGAAGGAGCGGGATCGTACGCGCATGTCACAGAACATCTTCGCGGCAACCAGGGAAGACACAATTGTCACGCGACCCATAGCCCGAGCCGAGCTGGGAAGTCCGAAGCATCGAGCACGAAATCTGAAGAAAGTTCCATGCACCAGCAGCAGCTTTCCTTCCCGACGATCTGCCACGGTCACCTAGCGCATGCCGCTTTGGTGCCGACCTGCCATGACTGATCGGGTGCCGGTCGTCGACCTGTTCTCCGGCCCCGGTGGCTTGGCCGAGGGCTTTGCCGCCTTCAGGGATTCTCTTGGTCGTCCTCGCTTCAACATCGTCCTGTCGATAGAAATGGACTCAACTGCTCATCGCACACTGTTGTTGCGTGGCTTCCTGCGAAAGTTCCGCGCCGGATTTCCGGCGGAATACTACGATTTCCTCAACGGAGTCGTATCACGCGAGCCGGACTGGGCAAGCCTCTATCCGCGCGAGTGGCAGGAAGCTCAAGACGATACGCGTTGTATGGCGCTGGGCACATCCGATGCCAGTTCCTTCGTGCGACAGCGGATTGCGGAAATTCGCGCTGCACACGGCGGCAGAACCGTACTCCTTGGCGGTCCCCCCTGTCAGTCCTATTCGGTGGCCGGAAGGGCCAGAAATGCCGGCAACCCCCTCTACGACCCGGCCAACGACAAGCGACAGTCGCTCTACCGGGAATACGCCAGAGTGCTGCAACAACTCCAGCCGGCTGTCGCGGTCATGGAGAATGTCAGAGGGATGCTATCTGCCAGGCACAACGGCAGACCGATATTCCCCGACGTTATGGAATCTCTGGCAAATGCAGGGGGAAAGGACCGATACCGCCTCTATTCCCTTGCAGCTCCCAAGGCAGGCCGATCATTGGAGGACGGACTGAGCCCCAAGGACTTCCTCGTTCGCGCCGAGGAACACGGCATACCGCAGACACGCCATCGGGTATTCGTCATCTGCATTCGCCACGACGTCGCTGCCACCCTGCGGAGAGACCTCCTGCCCGCACTCGATCAAGGCGAAGCGACGGCCTCACTGCATGACATCATCGGCGCCATGCCGATGCTTCGCAGCCGACTCAGCTGGGACGACGACGATGTCTCGTGGCAGCGCGTCCTGAAAAAGGCGCACGGGCTGGCTCTTCGTCACATGCCGACCATGCCGCCGGACATCGAGCAGAAATTCCACATTGCGCTGGATCGCGCCATGAGTTCGACAACAGGCGCGGCTCTGCCTTGTCGTGAGGTCCAAGGCGAGACCGACTTTCCCGATACATGCCCTTCCACCCTGCGCGACTGGATACTCGACTCCAATCTCGCGCGGCTTCCCAACAACGAGACCAGAGGGCACATCGACGGCGACATTACGCGATATCTCTATGCAGCTGCCTTCGCCTTCGCCTTCGGCAGATCGCCCAAGGCTCGTGACTTCCCGCCAGCGCTGGCCGCCAGACACAGGAGCTGGAACACGGGCAAGTTCGTCGACCGCTTCCGTGTACAGCTGCGCGACCATCCCTCGACCACCATCACGAGTCATATCTCGAAGGACGGGCACTACTTCATTCATCCCGATCCGGCCCAGTGCCGCAGTCTCACGGTCCGCGAGGCGGCCCGCCTTCAGACATTCCCCGACAACTACTTCTTTCATGGCAGCCGCACGCAGCAGTACATACAGGTCGGCAACGCCGTCCCGCCCTATCTCGCTTGGCAAATCGCGCGACAAATCTGGTCCGTGCTCGAACATCGTGATCGTGCAGTCAGCGGAGTTGTGGCGCGCTGCTCGAGCAGTACCTTGCCGCGGGCAGGTGCCTGCCCAACGCCTGTCCTGATCGGAAGCGCGGGCGCTTCATGATCGGGGATCCAAGAATACGAACTTCCTCAGTGTACGTTATCCCGAGGCGAGAGGCTTCGCCATATGCACCGCTGTATGCAGTCGGGGCTAATAGCGGTTCGAGAAGAAACCAATCTTTGGGGCATGCGGTATACCGACGAGCAGGCCTCTGTCAAGAAGCCGATTCCCTGTTTCGCAAGACGTTTCGGGAAGGAGAACACAGCCATGGCATGCAGCAAGGTTCGCATTGTCGCTCCCCTGTCCTGCGCTCTCGATGCAGACCGGATCGCTGGAGCACCATTGTGCCCGGCGTATGGCGCGCTCGATGATGGCCTTCAAACGGTCGGGCTCGCCCTGGCGGACGAGGCCGCCGAGCGTTCCCTCCGAATCTCCCGAGGCTGTGTAGATGAGTACTCCCTGCATGGGCCGATCAGGGTCGTCCATTTCGCAGTAGATGCGCTCTCTCAGGGAAGCGCTTCCGTATCCGCAGTCGAAGCTGAACTGGCCGATCATGGCATGTGCGAACGTATGCAGGAAAATGTACTTCGCGGTGATGTCCACCTCGTCCAGGCCCCGTTCAAGGCGCCGGCGGTTGTAGTGCTCCTTCAATGCCGAAATGCGGCTGTGCACGAGGGGGTCTTCGCCCCAAGTCTCCAGCATTTGCGCCGAGAACTCGAGAAAGATGCCTTCTCCATAGACGACCGTCGCCGGTAGCCAACGCAGATTGTCATCCTCTGCGATGGGAAGGAGCTCCGCTGATCCCGGGTCCGTGACGGGAAGAAGCCTGGAAAAGCCGACCAGCACCCGGGTCTCCCGCAGTTTTTTCACCAGGCACACGCTGTCAAAGACATCCGCCAAGTCGGGTCCATACGGTGCCGGGTCGCGGACATCAACCATGAGGTCGGTGGTATCTCCGCCTCTTCCGGTTCGGAAGGCCTCATACTCCTGTCGTCGAAACTCCTCCTCGGATCGAAGGCGTGTGCCGTCCAGTGTTGCCGTGCCGTCGAGCTTCCTCTGGGCGGCCTCTCTGAGTTCTTCAGGATCGACCTGATAAATCGAGGCGACGGCCTCGCAGCGGACTGCCTGGATGTATTTGCCGTCGTCCAGGCCCGCGACCAGCGTGTCCCAGACTTTCGGGTTCTCGAGAATCTTGTTGATAAGCCGGCTCGTGTCCTCGCCCCAGAGCGGGAGATAGATGGATGACACCGTCACCGGGAAATAGACATTGGAGGCCCCTCGCTGGACCACCCGGAGGAACTCCCCGCATTGCCCCGGTCCGTCGTCGGCTTTGCCAAGCCAAGGCATGCTGCCCGAACAGTCATGGCCGATCCTGTGCAATGCGCTGCCCGATTCCGGGTCGAAGTTGAAGGTGCCGGTCAGGGTTTCGGACTTTCCGCAACTGCATGCGATCTTGATCCCCGAAAGGCTGGCCGAAGAGCGGCCCGCGAGAAGGCGCAGCTTGTGCGTCCGGTCCCAGGTGCCGTCCCTGTGAACCCACCGCATGAACGGAAAATCTTCAATGTGGCCTTTGGGACACACGGCAATGAACCGGCTCGGGATCAGATAGGGTCGCCTGCGTTCGGGCAGCGAGTGGCAGTCCAAACCGGGCCGGCAGGGACACTTCATGCGTCCGCCATACAGCGGCAACTCCTCCATGGCGCCGCGGCGCGGACAATAGTGCCAACGGGGGAAGCGGACGAAAGGAATGAATTGGTTGGGGTGCTGGACGCCCTGCCCGGGCTCTCTGTGTTCCGGAGGAAGCCTGAAATGAGTCATGTCGAGACGTGTTTGAAGGCGCTCTTCGCGTACGAGCCAGTCAGTCGGGCATTCGTCCTTGGCGAACGGCCATTCGTCGAGCCCGGCGGTCATCAGCGATTCGTCACCACGGAAGTCTACGAGGGCACCAGTGCCGAACGGACTGATGAGCTGGGTTCTTCTGATCGGTCGGAGATTCGGCATGAGTGCGTTGCGTTCCTGTTCCGGGACTGTCTCTCGAAAGGCGGTCAGAAGAGTGCCGCGTCGCCGTAGCCGCCCACCAATGGGCGGGCCGCGCAGTCGGCGTCGACATTCCGCATCGAACTGGGTGTCGGGAACGGCCAGTCGTACCACAGGGGATGACGCTGCGCGCCTGCTGGGTACATGAGGGGCATTTCCTCCGATGGCGGGCCGAAACCGCCATATCGCGGTGGTGGGGCGTCGCTCCATTTGCGGATGATCGCGTCTATCAGATTTTCCGTGCCCGGCCATTCGTCGGGGTCGGCGGACATCACTCTTTCGCGGATGGTTTCCTTGATTCTTCGAACGACGCCGGGGTCAGGAGGGTTGGTCGGCCTGGCGCGCAGGTCCTCATCTCCCCAGAAGCGGGACAGTATGACCACGAGGGCATGGAGCGCCCGTTCCCGCACCGGCACGGCGAAGGGTGTGACGCTCGTCGGTTCGACATGCTGATAGATGCCGTGATGGTAGGAGCGGAAATGCTCGTAGTGAGACCGGTCCCTGGGCTTGAACGGATTGTAGTTCGTCACGACGATGCCGGGACGCTCGATGTCCCGTCCGACCCGGCTGGACGCCTGAATGTATTCGGACGTCATCTTCGGCTGGCCGATGATCGTCATCAGACTCAGCCGTGGGACGTCAAGTCCCACCTGGATCATGTTCGTGGCGAAACAGACATCTATCGCCTCCGATGCCGAAGAGCTGTCGTACGGAGAAAACAGCTGCTGAAGGATCGCAGGGATTTCGCTGCTCTGGACCCGACTGGTCAACTCCACATCCCTGTTGATGAATCGGCGGGGATCGATGGCGGCAGCTCTCGCGACGTCGAGACGCAGTCCAAGACGGTCCCACATGGCATTGAGAAATTCCCTGATATCCGCGCGGATGAGGGTGGCCGCGTGACCGAGTTCCCGGAGGCTGTTGAAGTAGCCCATCATCGTCCAGTAGGGGTCGATGACCTCAGGGGCGCTGGCTGTGAAGAGCTTGGGTGCCTGCAGAAGGGCTCCCATCGTCCGCACCTGTGCGGTCACGTGAGATGGGAGGGCGGTGGCGAAGACGCCCACGTACAGGCGTCCCACCTTGTCCTCTCGTTCCTCGGCAAAAAATGAATCTCCGGCCTTCAGAGCCTGCGGCGGAAACAGAAAAGCCGGACGGCCGTAAAGGCCCTTAACCTGACTCTCAGCTCGGGAAATCGTCGCGGTCGACGCGATTATCTTTGCACGCGTGCGCGCGCCATCTCTTTCATCCACGCAGAGGGCATCGACCGCCGTTTCGTAGTGTCCGACCATCGATCCGAGCGGACCGGAAATAAGGTGCAGCTCGTCCTGGATGATCAGTTCTGGTGGCGGCCATGGGGTATCGATACCGAACATGCGTCGGGCCGACGGCTGGAAAGCGAGCATCGCGAACTTGTCCACGGTGCCAATCAGGAGCGTCGGAGGCGATTCGTAGATCTGCTCGTCGATAACCGCGAGCGGAAGGCCGTCACCGGAATTGAAGTCGCAGTCGGGGTCTTCGCAGATGAGTCTGACACGGGCGGGATGGGCGAGCCTGCGGTAGCCCTTGCATCTCGTACTTCGTCCGACCTGCTGCGGGCCCATGGCCGCTCCGCACCACGGACAGCTGAGCATGATGAACTTGTTGACGCCACGCCCCGACTGGAGCTGCCTCAGCGTGCGTATGGCGTTCTCCTCGGTGTTGGGGCTGACTTCGCCACCTACCCACAGACCGATCGAGAAACGTTCCGAGCCCAGTGTCTGCGTTTCTCTGCGCCGGATGATTTCACATGCGCAGATGAGGGATGCGGCACGCTGAAACTGCTGCGTCGTCAAGAGCCTGAGGGTGTAGCGCATGAGTATGCTGGTGCCCGCGTGGTCCGGGTTCCGCAGCCGTCGCAGGAACATGGTGAAGGCGGAAAGGCCGAGATACGCCTCCGTCTTCCCGCCTCCGGTCGGGAACCAGATCACGTCGACGAGGTCGCGTTCCGGGCAGGCCGGGTCGGCGATCGCCCTGAGATTCATGAGAATGAATGCCAGTTGGAACGGCCGCCACATGCGATTCGGATCGTCATACGAGGGGGGATCGAAGGGCCTCTCGATCTCCAATCCTCCGGACTTGCTGATCCACGATCTCGTCGACTGGGACGAAATCTCGTAGTGGATCTGCTGCATGAGCATGGCTTCGTTCATCAGGCGGAAGGCACGCGCCACGTCCGAGTCCTGCTGAAGAAGAAGGTTGCCTTCCCACATGCGACGGAGGCACTCGCGGCAATTGCCCATGTGCGTTCGTGCGGTCTCCTTCAGTGCAGCAGACAGGTCTGATCTCTCCTCGATCTCCCGCTCCCGCCGGGAAATCCAGTCTTCGTATTCGTCGGCGAGTCTCCCGCAGAGGGCGGATGCGACATCCGGCTCGTTGGACGCCAGCTCGCTCATCCGAAGGTCGAGTCCTTCGACCTGCGTCGGTAGCACCGGTTTGAGATCGTATGTGGGAAGCACCTCGGTCCGAATTCGCGCGGTGCGTCCGTTGCCCGGCTCGCTCCATTCCGGCGCGCAACCGTGGCCGATAGCGAACGTCTGCCTGTGCAGGTAGAGAAGCTGGAGCGACAGTTCCTCAGAATCTTCGGGATCGCGAGACCGTTCGGGGTAGGCCAGAAATGGAAGCGTTCCATCGGCATCCCGTACCGAGAAACCGCACTGGAAGAAGCAGTCCGAGTTGTCGGGTGCCTTGCTTTGCCGCTGTCGGCGATTGACGAGGGTGAAGGTGATCAACCGCGTCTCGGCGGACTGCTCTGATTGCCGGTGCGGCCGGCTTACGACGTGGAGCACCAGGGCCCGCTTTCCGTTCTCTTCCAGGACCGGTTTCTCGACTATCGCCAGTTCTTCCCCGAGGAGCTCGGCGGAAGTGAGCTCTACGGGGCGATCGATGGGTCGCCGCCACCAAGCCTTGGGGAAGTACTCCCTGCCGTCCTTGTCCCTGCGCGTTTCCCATTTGAGTTCCTCCTGCACGTAGACGCCGACCGAGACATCGACAAGAAGGCGCTCGGGAACTTCCACTAGGGCGGTCAGCCCCATCGCGCTTGGCAGGAACTCATTTGCCAGCGTCACGTCCCGGTCGGTTTCGGGCGGAATTTCGCCCGGGCTGATCTCGACGGGATCGGTCTCGGAGCCGTCCTGATCTTCCACGATCTCGTCCTGCTCCGGAGAGTCCGCATCCCCCGTCACATCCTCACCCTCGGCAGTTTCGTCCTGACTGATGAACTGTGCCCTCATGGGGAACAGGATGCCCGCGCCGTAGCGCTGCCGGGGCGGGTCCTGTGGCCGGAGAATCTCCTCTCCATCGATCTGCACAGCCGGGTGACCGGATGAGGGGCCTACAAGTTCCCTGCGCAGGAAATCGACGATGAAATCACGGGCCTTGAGAGTGTCGCTCATCGGTGAAGCTCCTGCTCCATGCCTGTCCTGATCCGGCGCTCGAACGAAGTACGAGCGCCCTCGTTGATCATGAGGATCAGGAGACTCCTGGCACGTGACATCGCCACGTAAAGAAGCGATCGGGGTTCATCCGAATCCACCCGATCGATGTCCACGATGATCACCACCGGACTCTCGAGGCCCTTGAATGAATGAATGGTCGAAAACTTGAGAGCGTGCCCCTCGTTGGTCATTTCACGAGAAACGTCGACGAGCGGAAAGCGGGAGATGGTCTCGACCCCAGCCAGACCGGAATTCTCCAGACGGCGCGGCGACAGGATCATCACGCCCTCGATGGGCATCTGCTCCTTGATCAGCCGCTCCACTACGGTCGTCAGCGAGTCCACGAGGTTGTCGGGCTTCTTCCAGTATCTGTGTTCCACCGGCAGCCCCACCTCGTCACCCAGTCTGAATGGAGGCCTGTCGAAGCCGGCCACGAGTGTGGTTTCCTCCGCGATCCGCCGCGTGTTCCTGCAATTCAGTGTCAAGTGCGCTCGCACGAAATGGTCGCAGTAACGGGAGAGAGCGGCGACGGGCTCCTCGGTGCCGCCATAGAGTGCTTGCCGCGTGAAGTCGCCGAAGATGGCCCAGCGGCCACCCGCCAGCCCGCCCGGCACGGCAAGGTTCAGGACATCGAGCGTGTGCTGGTTGCAGAGGTCCTGAGCCTCGTCCATCACCACGATGTCGAATGGCGTCCCCAGTTCTTCCAAAGCGAGTTCCCCAAAGAAGGGGTACGTTTCTGCGAACAATGCTCTGGTGTCGCCGGCCTGTAGCGTCCTTTGCTCTTCTTCCTGAAAATCTTTCGCGATGCTGCTCTCCAGAATGAGGCGCCTCACGATCGCATGCCACGTGCCGGCCGCTACACCGGTGCCTCTGGTCTGCTCCTGCAGCCATCCTCCGAGAAGTCGATTGAAGCAGAGGAGAGCCACCTTCGATCCATTGCCGCTCGCCCGGCGCGCGTATTCCAGAGCGAGCAGGGTCTTGCCCGTTCCGGCCGCTCCTTCGAAGAGGCAGCGAGGGTTGGCCTCAAGTTCGTCCAGTCTGGCGTATTGCTCTTCGGTCAGGCGCAGCAACTTCTCCTCGATGCGTCCGACCGACACGCCTTTCGCCACGATCAGCTCGAAGTCCGGCCGCAGGAAGTTCCTGATCGCCCTCGCCTCGGCAGCGGTCGGCAAGGGGTCACCATGGCGCGACTGGAATTCGCGGAGCCGGCGGCGTGCGACACGCATAATGGATTTGGATATCGGCCCCCGCAGATCATCGGAGTCGATGGCGTCCGAACGCTCGAACTCCGGCGTAAGGGGTGGACAGGGCACGTCGGGAAAGACGACCGCACATCCGATCGGACACCGGGTCTCGGGAGCGGCCTCTCCGAAATGACGGACCAGCGCGTCGCGCAGTGCGAACATCGAATCCCTGGCTTGGAGGAAGGGGCTCTTCTTGAGCGTCGCGACGTTTCCGTGTCGGCTCATCGTCCGCCATACGCCCTCCTCGCAGGACAGTCGCCCGCCCTTGACTTCGAGACAAATGACACCTTCGCCGGGAATGATCAGGACAAAATCGATCTCGCCGTACGGCCCGGTCGGTCGGCGCGCAATTCCCAGTGAGTGAACTACGGTCCAGTCGGTCGTGGCGGGATCGTTCTCGAGCAGTCCGAAGACACGGCGTTCACCGGCGCTGACGCGGTTATCGTCGATCCGTGCCGGGATCATCTTCGCCATCATCGATTTCCCTCAGAATGCGCCGTCGGCGACCCACAGGAGCCGGTTCACCTGGTTCGCGGGATATTCTCGCCGCTCAGTCTCCACAGCTTCAACCTGGACCACCCATGCCTGCCCGTAATCAAGATCGAGCAGCGTTGGCTGGTCGCCCAGTTCGTTGAGCCGCCCACGGAGCTCACCGAGAATGAGGCGTGTGAGCTGCATTCCCGCGGTCAGATGTGCGCCGCGGATTCGAGTAATGGCGTCCCTTACCTCTTCCTTGATGGAAAGGAGTTCCACGTCCCCAGCGACTGTTGCGATGGCTTCGATGTCGTCAAAGTTTCCGGGGCCTATTCTGTCCGGGTTCCCCAGCCATCCGGCAACAGTTGGGGGCGTCCGCTCAAGGCCGTGATCCGCCAGCCGTCGTTGAATCGCGGCAGGACCGCGGCCAAGGCGGCGAAGGGGTGCCTTCCAACGTTCGGCGACGTCCCGGATGCGCTGATATTCCTGCGCCCCAAGGCTTTCCTCTGCAATCAGTCGCAGGAATTCCTTGTCGCCGCTGGCCCTGAACAGCACGAAGTCGCCGGTCGACAGGCGTGATGCAGTTGCGCTGGTGAGTTTGGCGTTGTCGCCTTGGCCATTGTCGATCAGGTCATTCAGCAATGGCAGTTCAGCCCACTCCGTAAGGAGGGCGTAACAACCACCGAAGAACTGGACGAGCTGCGCTTCACGGCCGTCTTCGTCACCCGAAGCGAGCAGGGGGTGCGTGATGTGTCGGCGAGCGACACGTTCCTCCAATCTGAAGACCGGAAGGTCGACCGGAATTTCTTTCGCGGGTGGATCCTCAACATCGCTCTCGGCATTGTTCAGAGCGGTGAGAAACCGTGGTTCCATCCCGAGAATTGAAGACAATGTCCCGGTTTCCAGCCGATTTGACCGGGCTCGTGCACGTTCACGAGCCTGGTGGCGCAAGACCCACTTGCTCTCAAAGGGGTAGGCAAGGATACGGATGTCCGGGGTCACCGAGAGATTTCGCAGGCGACTAAACCTCTGATCGTTGGGCCAGGCCGGTACGATGATTCCGTCAAACTCGTGATCGGGGCTGACAGTTGAGACCGGCAGAACCGGCAGGTCAGCGCCTAGGGCATCCAAGCCACCCCGAAGCCTTTCCGCGGTCCGGGGCGATCTTGCCGCGACGGCCCATGTTCCATCGTGGTCAGCAAGAATGGTCAGGATCGCATCAGCCTTCTGGTCACCGGGCCCGTTGCTGACGGCGCGTTCCAGGGAGTTTACGGCATCTCCAAGTTCTCCACGGACCGTAGGCTCCAGCCATCTCGCATGCTGTGCGATCTGTTCCTCGGCGGCTCGCAGATCACAGCGGGTACCGTCTCCGACGCCGAAACAGCACTCGCTGCATTCGAAGAGGATCCGGAAGAGACGCGCGAGGGCCTCCTCGACCTCAAACGCCTCTTCACGGTCCGCGGTCATTTCCGCAACGCGCTCCAGAGATGCGGCTGCCGCTTGAAGAGTTTCGTCATGACAGTGGACCGTGTTCACAGTGCAGCGGCGTCGTACATCGGCTGCCCGGATTGTTGCGCCGACGAGGCTCGCGCGTGTTCTCCTGCCGTCAGATGCCTCGCCGATCAGTACTTCGTCTGCCGACATGTGCCACACGGGGCAACCCCGAGCCTTGAGCAGTTCGAGGTCCTCGCTTTCGTCAGGCGAGGCCAGGACGACCAGCCTTTGTCGGTCGGCGATGTCATCGAATGCCTGGAGGTCTCGTGCCAGTCTGCGAGCTCCGTCGACGAGTACGGTTTTCGTGCCGACGTCTGCTGACCAACAGGCCAGAGCCAAGTCCTCAGGCGAACCAGTCGCGGCAATCAACGGCTCCCCGACTACCTGAAAGGAATCGTTTGGCTTCAGAGTACCGTCGTGTCCTATGGAGCCCCATGGCAGAAAGCGGGACAGCTGGTCAAACTGCACGTCACGCGTTGGTGCGAGGATGGTGGCGTCGGCGACTCTTTGGAGGTGGGCACGCGGCATCTGCACGAGCACGGCATTCTGGATCAGACTGTTGTTTCCACAGGTCGAGAGACCAAGCAGACGGTCTAGGGAACTGCGCTCGAAGGTACCAAGGTCGGAGTTGCCGGTCCCTTTTGGCCGTATACGATCCGTTGGTTCCAGTCTGAGTACATCGACGAGGCGAAAACTTCGGGACGCAGCCTCGTCGAGAAACTTCAGTCTGAAGAATTGGGGGAAATCCTCCCAGACGCCTTCGTACTCGTACACGAAGTCGCTGGGTTTGACCTTGACACGCTGTCCGTGCGCCAACGCGGTACGAGCGTAACGTTCGACGAGACCGGGGAAATCGCGTTGAAGCCGTATGAGCCCCGAGAGAATCGCCGCAATTGCCGTCGTGCCCTGGGTCTTGTCGAGGACGACACAGCACGCCCCTGCGCCGGGCCTTGATGCGGCTGCAAGGATGAAGCCGAAAAACCACGGTATGCGCTCGCTCGGCGCATCTTCGCCGAATCGCCCGATGACGCTATCGAACAGCGGAAAGCGCCGGCGGAATTCACCGATAAGCTCGAGGCCTCCATTGATAGTGAGACCGCTGTCTATCGTCCCCTCCAGCTATTCGCGTATCTCAATTGTTCTCGCTCAACACTACGGCGATCAGAGCAACATGAGGTCACAAGATAAAGCTGGGACTGTCAACGGTGATCGTGTCCTCAAGCGTGGTGTCGGTGCCGAGGCTTCCGGTGATAGCAGGTAAGTGGCCTGCCGCAGCGACCGCCACGAGGCTGGCGGCGGGGGCCACTTATCCATAGCGGAGGCCATCGCGGTGCCGGTTAGGATTGGGCTTGCATAGTCCACCCGACCGGAAGAAGACCACGATGCGTCCGACATGCCGGTTTCGTGATCGCGCTGGAGGTGCGGGTGACAGGCTTGCCGCCGTGACTGTCGTGAGTCTGGCGGCAAGCCTGTTATCCACACCGGGTCCATGGCCATACCGGGTCTGGGATTGAGTTGCCGGACAGAGGCTCTTGTCGGATCGGCGTGATGCGCCGGCTGGCATCGCGCTGCCGGAGCTCGATCTGATCTACTATATCCGCTCGCTCTGAGCGGTGGCGGCCCAGGCCTCGACACGGCCTACACGCGGCCCCATATCCGGCGGATGGCTAGGCTGGCGCCATATTTCGGGCCCGAGGAAGCCAACGCTGCGGTGCGCCGCGCCGTCGCCCGCTATATCCATAGCCGGCGGGAGATGGCGCCCGATTTCGTCCGGCGCAATTTCCGTCTGAGAGGAACGCTCGCACTCCATCGCCGGGCGGTCGGGCGGGATCTGTTGCGCGCGCCCGCCAATCTGGCGCTGGCCGGCCCCAATCTGGCCCTGGAGGCTGCCGCCCGGCTGGCAGAACGCGGCGGCTATGCGGGTGCCGCCGCCGGTCTGCGCCGAGGCCGCAAGGTGTTCGTCACCGATGTCGCGCGCGAAATCGAGTGGCGGCTGTTCACCGAGCTTCTGGAGCTGCCCTATGAACAGCCCGGACGCCGCTCGGAGCGGGATGCGCTCGCCGAAGAGATCGCGCGCGATCCGGCGGTGGGCGCACTTCTGGACCAGTTGTCCGCAGCCGCTGCCCAGCCGGGCTTCCAGGCTTGGGCGGCGCAGGTGGCCGGGCGCTATGGCGAGGCGCGGATTGCCGTCGCCGATCTCGCCGCCTCGCTCGTTTCCGTCGGTATCGGCGCGGCCGCCTTCCGGCAATGGACGCCGGGCGCGCTCTCGCTCGGCCCCGTCGCTGCGCAGGCACTGGCGCAGCAGGCCGCGATTGCCGGCTTCCCGCTCGGCACCACTGCCGGCGGGCTCTGGTATGGCTTTTTCCCCGCCAAGGCCTCGGTCGCCGCGACCGCGGGCTTCATCGGCGCGCTCGTGCTGCTGCCGGCCATGCTGACGGCTTTCGCCGGCGTCGTGGCCGACCCCGTCCAGGCGCGCCTCGGCCTGCATGACCGCCGGCTCTTCCGCCTGCTGGACGCGCTGGAGGCCCGTCTGCTCGATGAGGCCGGCCCCGGCTTCAACCCTCGAGAGCCCTGGGTCGCGCGTCTTCTCGACCTCGTGGACCTGCTGAACCTCGCCCGCCGCGCTACCGGTTAGCCCGCATTTCTCACCACGGGCAGGTGCATCGGGGCTCTGCATGCAGGAAAGCTCTTTTGTAACAATGACTTGTACAGTTGCAGAGGAGCTCCCGGATGCCGACAGAGTGCAATCCGGTTTCGATGAGATTTGCACGGCTGTAAGCGATGCCGGAGAGGCACGCCGTTTTCAGCTTGACGGCGGCTTGAAGTTCCAGGGTAGCAGTTCGTCGATGCGGCTGTTTGGATGGCCGGCGGCGATTTTCTCGAGCGTGTCCTTGAGCCAGGCGTAGGGCTCGATCTGGTTCAGTTTCGCCGTCTCTATCAACGAGGCGATACGTCCCCGTGCGGCGGCTCCTACCTCTCACCCCGCCGCCAACGCAAGC